>ERZ824600.1507-NODE-1507-length-28395-cov-18.505999_pt1 | contig 28395 bp, 26 predicted proteins | sample MGYA00519933_ERZ824600 | MGnify/ENA primary metagenome ERZ824600 (study PRJEB31778, sample SAMEA3449178) | human gut metagenome | biome: human gut; feature: human-associated habitat; material: faeces | place: United Kingdom | collected 2010/2012 ... | reverse complement strand
CGCTTTCCACCGTTTTATCTCACAGCCTGCGTCAGGTCGCTCCTCAGCGTTGCCCTGTTTGGCTGCAATTTTAGTATTGTCAAAAATTTGGCAATTATTGCGTTTACACGGTTTATTTTTCGGAACCTATCAAAAAGGACGGCTCTCTTGCAGAGATTCCGTCCGACTTCCTGAAACGAGCCACCGAGCTTTGCAGTCAGCTCAGGTGCAGCTCGATCAGCTATGATATTGTTGATCAGCAGGACAGCGAGCATACAACGCTCAGGGTGCTTGATTTTGGGTATGCGGAATAAACGACAACGGTTAGCTTCCAAAAGCTAACCGTTGATGAATTCTATTGTTTCTTGATTCCGCCACCTTTACCACCAGTTACAGCAAAAATGACAACGCCTACAACTGTACCGCCTATTCCCAATGCGGTATTCTTTATATTTTGATTTCTATTTCTTCGACAATTTTCGCATAGCTTTTGCTTATTGGTACTCATAAGCTCACAGCCGCATTTCTTACAATAACGAATCTCATTTTTCTCACTCATCATTACCATCTCCCATTTCATCGTCGGTAGTTAATAATTCATGTAAACTATATTCAATTTGCGATGAAGTATCAAAAGCAGTAATACGTCTTGATATATCTCCAAATTTATCAACAACATCGATTTTTTTTACTGCTGCACTTTCATTTAGCATCAATAAAGTGTCTCTATTGTCAAGTTTATTTTCGACTATAAATGTTTTAAATTCCTCTAAACATACTTTACAAGGTTCATACTCCCCAAGAATAGCATATCCTTCGCATTCAGTCTGTACAGCGTTTGTTATAGCAATCAAAGCCTGAAATGCATCAACAGCTTTTGTTGCGGAATCTGTTTTCTTCCATGTTTTCTTCTGATAATGTTCATTAACATAAAGTAGATTCTGAGAAAAATTACGCATTAAGGCTCTCTTAGCATCTGTGGCTGAACTGATTACATCTAATAATGCCTTTTCACGCAACTTTGAATCTTGTATTCTTCGAGCTTGTTTTAGCTTGTCTCTGGCACTATCAGCCATTGCTAATCTATCATTTTGAAGCTCTATATGGATTTCACGAATAGCATCACCTACAAATTCAATCTCATCAAGTATCTGAGCCATTGTAGCATGAACTGACAAATTATTAAGAGACTGAGTTAGATTAGGAGCAAAAGACATATCCTCTAATCTAACTTGTTTAACGATTTTACTACCATCACGAATTGTTGGAAGTATTTCGCCGTTTTTATCTATGGTGAACCTATAAACACCTTTTGCTATAAGGTCTTTCACATAGGAATCCATTTTTGCAACCATGATATGTTCTTTCTGCGCCATTGAGGAAATAACTTCAGCAATGGCAGGAAGTTCAGCTTTTATCTTTTTCCAGTTTCCAAATTGTCCAATAAAACTTTTGTTATCTTCATAAGAGATAACACTTAGATCACCACGATTTGCCTGCCAGCCTTCAATATCATATTCAAAAGTTGGAGATATTTCATATTTGTCTTGTTCACTGATAGGTCGTGTAGAATCAGCACTTTGAAAACCACAATGAGGACATTGTGTCGCTTTATCGGATATTTTCGTACCACATTCAGGACATAGAATTAAACTCATGAGCTAACCCCCAAGTCGGTAACAGAATAAAAGAGTTCTGAATAATATCATTGTAATCATTATATCACAAAGCACGAATATAGTCAATGATAAAGTTGAATTTTTGTGCATTACTACTTTCAAAACATTGCTTTTTATCCCTATATATGATATAATACGAGGTATAGAGCAGATCGGAGGTGAAATGCAATGGATAACGAAACCGAAGAATTAGTAAACCGTGCATTATACAAACAGATCAAATCAATGAACCGTGCCGAAATGGAGACTTTCGTGAGAAATGTCTTTGCTCAGGGCTATCAGAGAGCCGAGGAAGAAACGCACCCCATTGATTATGACAGCTTACGAGCCGATCTGAGCAAGATCAAAGGTATCGGAGAAAATCGGCTTAACGAGATAATGACGGTCATTGATAAACATATCGAATGTACAAGCGATAAAGGAGGATAACCTTGACCGTTGATACTAAAGAGGTAGTTACCACGATTGCCTATATGATCGGTGTCCGAATGTCGGCACTCACCACAAGCTATGGGGAATGTGCCGAGCTGATAGACGGGCTCAAAGCCGACCGTGATGCTACTGCTATACGATATTTTACGAATGTATTGCCGTTTCGTGCGGTATTCTCTGCGATTGCAGACACCAGCACGGGACGGTTGATCGTACTGCCAATCTGAGCATCGGAGAATTTTGTATACTGTTCCTTGTCCATAGAAGCTCCTTTCTGCATACATCAGATAGTGCATTTCGCTTGCTGTAGCCATTTCTTCTGCGGCGATCTGTTTTGCCCTTACCACGGGATCATCTATCATATTATCTCCCTTGACCTCGATAAGCTGATAAGAGCCGTCAGTCATTTTCGCAAGGAAGTCGGGATAATACTTGCGTATTCTACCGGATTCAGGATCATAATACTGAATGGACGGATCTCCCTGGTCTGAGGTAAACATTCCCGTGAAGTATACTTCCTTGACCAGTGGGCTTGAAATGTACTGCAAAAAGCACTCTTTTTCAGGCCCAGAGTCGAAGCAATATGTATCAGCGTGGAACGATTTGAGTATCTCCGCAGGAGTGAAGTTATTATGCTCCTTTGTGATAACAAGCCCTTCCTTGCCGCTGAACACATAATATCCTGCATGCGATGTATAATTATAGACAGGGTGAAATTCACTCCGCTGAGTTCTCAGATGAGTTCAATGCTCTTTGCATACCGTTTGAAAACTCACTCAGCGAGGAGCAGATTGATATATTCCACCAGATACTTGACTGCGTGAGCGATACTGCCGCCGCTGAGATGAGAGCAGCCTACAAAGTCGGCTTCAAGGACGGTGCAACTATGATGTAGGAGATTCAGGACTGATATAATCACAGCATAAGGAAAAGGGCAATGTTCTCCGTGAGTGGAAGGCATTGCCCTTTTTTTCTTTAGAAAAAATCAGTTCAATTGTTTTTGCAGCCATTGAAGGCGATACAGATCATCAAATAAAGTGTCTGGTTTGTACTGCTTCCTAAAACTATAATTTCATCATACGATACCCAATACCGATATGTGTTTGTATCAGCGCCTGACTGCTGTCACTCAGCTTTTTTCGCAGGGTAGCCATAAATACACGCAGGGAGGCTTCGCTGTTATCCGCAGGAGTTCCCCATACACTTTGGATAATGTACTTATGCGTCAGCACCTTGCCGACATTCTTGGCAAGCAGGCAAAGCAGCTTGTATTCTATCGGTGTCAGGTGAAGTTCTTCATCATCAAGGTGAACACAGCCCGAAGCATAGTCTATCCGTAATCTGCCATTGACAAACTCCGTGACCGAGATGTTTTCGGACTTCATAAGCCGCCTTTGTATCACCCTGAGCCTTGCGAGAAGTTCATCAACAGAGAAAGGCTTTGTCAGGTAATCATCTGCACCTTTGTCAAGGGCTGTTATCTTGTCCCTGTCCTCGCTCCTTGCACTGACTATGATGATAGGAACATCGCTCCAAGTGCGTATATGCTCTATCACCTCAACGCCGTCAATATCAGGCAGTCCAAGGTCAAGTATGATAATATCAGGCTTATGCGAGGCGTTGAGCATGATCGCTTCATTGCCCCTGACAGCAGTAATAAAGCGATAGTCGTTCATTTTAAGAGTAGTTGTAATAAGATTTCTGATAGGCTTGTCGTCCTCCACCACCAGAACTAGATATTCATTCATTCAAATCGACCTCTCCTATTGGCAGAGTAAAGCTGACAACTGTACCGTTTGGTATGTTGTCGCTGACAGATATAGTACCGCCGTGTGAAGTAATAATTGACCTGCACAGTGCAAGCCCCAGCCCCAGACTTCTTCTGCTGTCTGAGGAACGGCTGCCGCCCGTATAGAACATATCAAATACCTTTTCTTTTTCTTCATCGGAGATACCAGTGCCGTGATCGGACACGGATATCACAGCATACGCATTTTCTCGGCGCACACTGACGGTAACATCAGAATCCTCATCACTGTACTTGACAGCATTATCCATAAGATTGACTATGACCTGTACGATAAGGTTCGCATCTGCCATAACGGGGATTATCTCGTCATACATATCAACGATGATATTTCGCTTTGGGTGAGTGCGTTTGGTGTGTCTGACAGCCTCCTGAACAATGTCATCAAGTATCTCTACCGAGATATTGAGCTGCATTCTGCCGTCCTCAATTCGTGTAGCGTATAAAAGATTTTCCACCATTTCGATAAGCCACATTGATTCGGAATAAATATCCGTGTATATCTGCTGACGTGCTGATTCATCAAGCGTATCGCCGCCGGAAATGAGCGTACTGGCATTGCCTGATATGGAGGTCAGCGGTGTTCTGAGATCATGGGATATGGAACGGAGCATATCAGCTCTAAGCTGTTCATTCTGCGCCAGAAGTGCCGCCTCCTCCTTTTCACGGGCATTCTGCTCGGCGATCAGGATATTGCGTTTCAGCTTATTGGCAAGCGTTCCTGCAATGAACGCTGTAATAAACATCATCACAAATGTGACAGGATAGCCTGCATCGTGAGCTGAAAGAGAAAACTCAGGATAGGTGAAGAAGCAGTTGAAAAGCATTACTCCTACTAATGATGATATCAGGCAGAAATACATCTTTGATGTAAAAATGGATATCACAAGCACAGCAATAATATACAGCATGATAATGTCCGCATCGGCAAGTTGAAAGGCTTTGAATGCGTATCCGGCAAGTGTTGCGGCTGTCAGCACCACAAGACATATAGCGGAGTCTTTGAACACAGAAAATGCTTTAGAGCTTTTTATAGAATTAGCAGTCATAAGAATCACCCTTGTTATTATAACATATCACTTCTGTGTTCGTCAACATCATTTTCTGACAGGTTGTGTCAACGGCTGCTCTTTTGTATCTCCTCGATGAATTCATCTCCTAAATTCTGAAACATTTCTGGATATCCCGAACCTCACCTATGACAAATGCGATGTCATCAGTTTCAATTACAGTGTCCGGTGCAGGGATAAATACCTCTTCTCCGCGTTTGATCGTCAGAATATTGATCTTGAATTTCTTTCGTATATCGATCTGTGAAAGCGACTTTCCGAACCAGTCCTTCGGTACTTTCAGTTCGTAGATCGAGTAATTGTTATCCAGATGAATAAAGTCGAGTATGCTGTCTGATGCATATTCTGTAGCGATGCGAAGTGCCATCTGCATCTCAGGATAGACAACCTCATCGGCTCCATTTTTAAGCAGGAATTTCATTTGTACATCATTTGTCGCACGGGATATGACTTTCTTTGCCCCCAGCTCCTTGAGCAAAGACGTTGTTTCCAGAGAGGACTGAAACAGGCTGCCGAGGGCAACGATACAAACATCATAGTTTCCTACACCAAGCGAACGGAGAAATTCCTCATTGGTGCTGTCACCGATCCTTGCGTTGGTCACATAGGGCAGGATATCGTTGATATGCTCATCATTTTTATCTACTGCCATGACCTCACACCGAAGCTCCTTCATGTGTCTGGCAATATGACTGCCGAATTGACCTACTCCGATAATTAAAACTGTTTTAATATATAAGACTCCTTATCCTACGGATATTTTTTCAAGCGGTAAGCGTGAATTCTTACTGTCCGTCGACGGCAGAGCTGCATAAATGAGTGTCAGTCCGCCGACTCTCCCAAAAAACATAAGTATCATCAGTATCACACGAGATACAGCAGACAGACCGCTTGTAATGCCGAGTGACAGCCCTACAGTACCGATAGCTGAGCTTGTTTCAAACAGACAGGTCAGCAGCGGCAGATTTTCCACTCTGCTGATAATGATACCGCTTGTAAAGAACAATACAAGATACATAAACAAAACAGCGCCTGCACTGCGGACAGCTTCGTCTGATATTCTTCTTTTGAAGCACTGCACATCATTTCTGCGGCATAACACTGTGATCGCAGAAAGGAACAGAACAGCAAAAGTCGCTGTTTTCATACCGCCTGCGGTGGAACCGGGAGAACCGCCTATAAGCATAAGAATGATCATAATGGCTGTACCTGATTCATCCATAGCAGCGAGATCAGTTGTGTTAAAGCCTGCGGTTCGTGTTGTGACAGACTGAAACAGTGAATGGATCGTCCGGTCATGGATAGTCTCACTGTCATATTCATAAAAAAAGAAATACAGCGCAGGCAGAACGATCAAGACAGCAGATGTCATCAGTACGACCTTGCTTTGCAGAGAAAAGCGCCTGATCCTGTACTTGTGTGTTCCGATATCGCCCCAGACGAGAAAGCCGATGCCTCCCGTAATAATTAGCAGTATAATGATGATATTGAGATAGATGTTGCTGTGGTAAAAGGTCAGCGATGAGAACGGTTCTTTTATGCCGAACAGATCAAAGCCTGCATTGCAAAAAGCCGATATGCTGTGAAACAAGGAATACCACAGTCCCTTAGCGATACCAAGATCATTGCAGAAAACGGGTGCAAGCAAAGCCGCACCGATCATCTCTATGATAAGTGATGTTTTAAGGATAAAGCCTGTCAGCTTTACAATACCGCCTACCTGCGGTGCGGAGATAGATTCCTGCATCGTACTGCGCTGCCACAGACCGATTTTCCGCCCTGATGCTCTAATGATCGCAAGCCCGACGGTGATAACGCCCATACCTCCGATCTGTATTAGCATCAGAATGACCGCCTGCCCGAACAGAGACCAGTATGTAGCAGTATCCTTTACAACAAGCCCAGTCACACAGGTAGCTGAAACGGCTGTGAACATTGCATCAGGGAATGAAGTCACACACCGCTGCCTTGATGAGATCGGCAGCATCAGAAGCAGCGTACCCACCAGAATTAGGCAAAAGAAACTGATAATGATGACCTGAAATGAAGTCATATGAGTTTTGTTTTTTACTCTATTTTTATGTAACATCGTACACCTCTCGTTCAAATGATAGCTTCATTATATCACATGAGCGGTTAAGGTGCTGTTAAGATTACGGTTACGGTGTTAAGATTTCGTTAAGGCACAATATTGATGTGTGCTACTTGCCCGTAGTCTATTGGCACAACCATGATCCGTTCCGTACAAGCCCATTCTCCGCATAAAGTCACGCCCTGTGATACTTTTGGACTTCCATTCCCCATAGAGCTGACCGAACCTTGTCCAGTCGATCTCAATCGGCTTTCTGCCCGTGTACTTGCCCTGCGCCTTAGCGATCTCGATGCCCTCACGCTGTCGCTGTTTGAGCTGCTCACGCTCCAACTGAGAGAGGGCAGCAAACACGGTCAACATGAATTTGCCCGCAGGAGTGTCGGTGTCGATGTTTTCCTTGTTGCTGATACTCTCGATGTAGAGGGTGTCACCCTCACGCACATAGTCCAGCATAGCTTTAAGCTGAGGGCGGTCTGCGTTCGCTCCCGAAATCTTCTCGGAAGAAGATTCGGTCAACCTGATAGTCGCGGATACCTCATCTCTTAAAAATATTAACAAAATCTCAAAAAAATATAAACAGATCATTCCTTATATAGTTGTATTATTAAACTATATGGACAACATGACCGTGCGCCACGCTGTCGGAAATAATGGAGGAGAAGAATATGACTTACAACGAATTTTTACCAAGCTACTCTATCGGCGACGACTGTTACAAAGAGATACCATATGTTACCCGACGTTATGGAAAAAAGGCAGTCGTTATCGGCGGAAAGACCGCTATGGAAAAGGCTAAGCCTGAACTGCTTGCGGCGCTGAAAGGCTCTGATATCGAGCTTGTCGATTTTATCTGGTACGGCGGCGACTCGAATTATGAGAACATTGAAATGCTCAAGGCTATGCCGGAAGTGCAGAACGCGGATATGGTTTTCGGCGTTGGCGGCGGACGTGCAGTAGATACTGTAAAGACCCTCTGCGACCGCATCGACAAGCCGTTTTTCACTTTCCCGACCCTTGCTTCAAACTGCGCTTCATGCACAGCTATCTCGGTAATCTACAATGCCGACGGAACTTTTAAAGAATATGCCTACCTAAAAGCACCCGCCCTGCACACTTTTATTAACACAAAGATAATCGCAGAGTCGCCCGAAAAGCTGTTCTGGGCAGGTATCGGCGACGCTCTCAGCAAGGAATATGAAGTTGTTTTCGCCTGCCGTGAAAAGGATATGATACACACTCCGCTGCTGGGCAGGGTGCTTGCTGCTGCCTGCACAGAGCCGCTTATCTCTTACGGAAAGAAAGCGCTGGAGGATTGCAGTAACAACATCTCCTCAAAAGACATCGAGCAGGTGGCGCTTGATATAATCATCACAGCGGGACTTGTTTCAAACTTTACAGTTCATCAGAACAACCCCGACCCGAAGGACGATTACTATTACAATTCGTCCCTTGCACACTGCGTATATTACGGTGCGTCGCTTTTCCCGAAGTGCGAGCATAATCATCTTCACGGCGAGATAGTTTCATTTGGCGTGCTTTGCTTGCTGACCTATGACGGACAGCTTGAAGAGCGCAAGCGCATATTTGAATTTAATCACAGCATTGGTCTGCCATGCACTTTGGGCGAGATAGACCTTGCAGAAGAGGACGTTGCGGCTATCGCACACAAGGCGGCAAGCGTAGTAGAGTGGACTTATGTTCCGGGCGAACCGACTGAGGAGAAGTTTGTAAAGGCGATACTTGATACCGACAAGGCAGGAAGAGAATTTCTTGCAAAGGCGTGATACTGACGGAACAGTTAGCGTATAATTAAAACAAGCTGACAGAGCCTAACGGCTTTATCATAAAATTTTTGAATAGGAGAGTGCTTTTTGAACAAGTACAATACACCGGAGATTGCAGCGTAAACGGGAGGTTTACGGCAGTCTTTCAAACCTCCCGCTGAGAAGCAGTTGAGTTTAACAACATTTGGGAGGTATAACAATGAATAAAAATATCGTGATACGTTTAGAGAAAAAGGAAGAACACCGCGAGGTAGAGAACCTTGTCAGAGAAAGCTTTTGGAACGTCTACCGTCCGGGCTGTTTGGAGCATTTTGTGCTTCATGAGCTGAGGAACGACGCGAATTTTGTGCCGCAGCTTGATCTTGTAATGCTGCTTGACGGCAGGATAATAGGGCAGAATGTGTTCGTGCGTGCGGCGATAAAGTCGGACAGCGGAGAAGACCTGCCGATAATGACAATGGGGCCTATCTGCATAGCGCCCGAGTTCAAGCGGCAGGGCTACGGAAAGATACTGCTCGACTATTCCCTCGAAAGGGCGAAAGAAATGGGCTGCGGAGCGGTGTGGTTTGAGGGCAGCATCGGCTTTTACGGCAAGAGCGGCTTCACATATGCAAGCGAATTCGGCATAAGATACCACGGCTTGCCAGAGGGTGCGGATTCATCATTTTTCCTCTGCAAAGAGCTTGCCGCAGGCTATCTTGACGGCGTGACTGGCGAATACTCAACGCCAGCAGGCTATTTTGTTGACGAGGCGGCGGCTGAGGAGTTTGACAAGCGGTTCCCGCCGAAAGAGAAGCTAAAGCTCGATGGGCAGATATTCTGATATTCTGATATTCTGAACTAAAACGATAAAATGACAAAGGCTCTCTGCCAAATGCGGTGGAGAGCTTTTTTGCTGTGCGATCGACATTTCAGCGTGAGCGTGATCTGTTTGATCTGTTTGATCTGTTCAAGGCGGGGTGACTGTTCGGCTGTTTTTTATTGACAGAAAGGCGCGAAATGTGTTATAATTATGACAGAGAAAATGTCCGCGGAGGGATAAATATGCTGAATTACCGAAAAATAGAGCCTTTCGACGACAAGGCGCTTTCCGAGCTTATACGCGCCAACTTGGAGTACTACCATCTTGACATTGCGGGCACGGTGTATTTTGACCCAGAGCTTGACCACATGAGCGGATTTTACAATGCCGACCCGCAGAAGCGTGTGTATTTCACGGCGCTGGACGAAGCGGGAAACGTGATCGGCGGAGCGGGCGTTGCGGAGTTTAGCGGCATAGCGGACTGTGCGGAGCTGCAAAAGCTGTATCTGAGCAGCACGGTTCGCGGCATGGGCTACGGAAAAGAGCTGCTGCGGCTGGCGGAGAGTTGGGCGCGGTCGGCGGGGTACAAAAACCTGTATCTCGAAACGCACACAAATCTGGCGGTAGCGATAAAGCTGTACGAGCGGGAGGGTTTTCGGCAGATAGAGAAGCCGGCGTCGGCAGTACACGGCGGGATGGACAGGTTTTATTTGAAGGGGCTTTAAGCTGAAACGATTGCCTATTATAAAAGGTATACTGGAAAATCGGCAGACGCAAGATGTAACGAACTCATCGGCAAATCATGAAGAAAACGTCAGAAGTGTTTAAAACAGCGCACGGGCGGGGTTTTCGCGGGTGTAAAATCTATAAAATATAAAGTCGAAAAGCGTGCAGTTTAGTCAAAATTCATGAATTCCAAAAAATTGATTACTTTATCGCATTAAAGCCGTTGACAGATTGACGTTAAAATGGTATAATGGTTAATGAAATATTTTTGAATTATTTGTGAGTATTAGGTTGATAAATGGTGAGAATTGTTGAAATGCGGGAGGAAAAGTGGATAGAGATATGGTATAAGTTTTGCTGCTGAATAGAATGGTTTGGCAGCTTTTTTTGTAAATCTAATTTAATGATAATTGTATGAGATTACGAAAAAGATTTGTAAAATCGCGGTACGGGTACAGAACGTGTTGAATTGTTGCTATGTGCATGGCTGATAAAAATGATAACCACTGCTGTATGAGCAATATGATAAATACACTGTTTGATATAGATTGATCGGCTCGATATGAGCTTTACATATAAGTAAGAGAAAGAGGAAAAGGTGCGATAAATGGAGTATAAGAGAAGGGTTGATAAAAATCTCATCCCAATTTGCAATATTATGGGCGTTAATATTGCGGCGATCAATATGGAGTGGTTGGTAGACTATCTCGAAAAAAATATCTCTGAAATAAAAGGAGACTACATATGTGTCTCAAATGTACATACAACCGTAACCAGCTATGAAGATGCAGCTTACTGTGCTATTCAAAATGGCGGGTTAATGGCAATTCCAGATGGTGGTCCTCTTTCTACTGTTGGTCAGAAACGCGGTCATAAGAATATGGAGCGCACAACAGGCCCGAGTTTAATGGGAGAGATTTTTGAGATCTCTGCAAAGAAAGGGTATCGCCATTATTTTTATGGGAGCAAAGAAGAAACATTGGAGTTGTTGTATCAAAAACTTACGAACAATTATCCGGGAATTCAAATTGCTGGAATGTACAGCCCACCGTTTAGACCTATGACAGAAGAGGAAGATAAAGCAATCATAGAGAGAATCAATGAAACCAAGCCAGACTTTGTATGGGTCGGACTAGGAGCACCCAAACAGGAAAAGTGGATGGCAGCACATCAGGGAAAAATTGATGGACTGATGCTTGGTGTTGGAGCTGGATTTGATTATTATGCAGAGAATATCAAGCGCGCTCCGATGTGGATGCAGAAACATAATCTGGAGTGGGTATATCGTTTAGTGCAAGACCCTAAGAGATTGTTTAAGAGATATTGGAGCACTAACACGAAGTTTATTTGGAATGCAATGATAAGAAGGAAATAAGTATGGAAAAGAGATTAACCAGTGTTGGAATCATTACAATGCATAAATCTGATAACTATGGTGCAGTCTTACAATCTTATGCGTTAGTAAAAGCAATTGAAAAAGTTGGAGCAAAGGCGGAAATTATAAATTATATTCCTGAGCGATTTAAAACATCTGTACAGTTTTTTTATGTTCATCCGCGTAGATATAATAGTACTTTGAAAAAATATATTATTATGGCGGCATCACTTCCTGTTAGAGCCTTGATTTATTATAGATATAACACATTTTTGAAAGAATATCTGCCAGTTAGTAAGAATGTTTATTATTCAGAAGAAGACTTAGAAACAAAGATTCCTAAATATGATGTGTATATGTCAGGAAGCGATCAGGTGTGGAATCCAGAATTTGAAGGTCGCATTGATTCAGCATTTTTTTTGAAGTTCGCACCAGATACAGCGCGAAAGGTTGCGTATGCATCAAGCTTTGGAAAGGGTAGTTTATCAGATATAGAGGCAGCAGAGGTAAAAAGGCTACTTAGTCGATATGATTATATATCAGTGAGAGAGAAGTCTGGAAAAGAAATTGTTACAAATTTAGGGCTTGATGCTGAGTATTTACTCGATCCTACTTTTTTACTCGACGGAAATGAGTGGAGAACTTTTTTTAATAAACGTTTGATTAAAGAGGAGTATGTGTTGGTATATCAGCTTAATCCAAATCCTAAATTGCTGGAAATTGCAAATCGAATAGCTAAAGAACATAACCTTAAAGTAGTGAAATTTAGCCGTGATGTTGTGAAAAAAGCAGGTGTAGATATTAATATGGCATTCCAGCGTCCAGAGTATTTTGTTTCAATGATTGCAAATGCGGATTATATTGTTACAGATTCTTTCCACGGAACAGCATTTTCTATTAACCTACACAAAAAATTTACGGTTGTAATGCCACCAAAATATTCAGATAGATTAAATAGTATCTTGACAAAGCTAGAATTGGAAAGTCGCCTTGCAGATGAAATGTATGATATAGAGCCAGACTATACCGCAGTCGAGCAGATACTTAAGGCTGAAAGAAAGAAATCTATCATGTTTTTAGAAAAATGTATAAGTGGGGATAAGGAATGAAGGGATATTTGTTTTGCAACACTCCAGAGATTATAAAAGAATCTTCTTCTGGTGGAGCTTTTTCAGCTATTGTTACTGCGGTATCACAGAAAGAAAATCAAGATGTGATTGTATATGGCGCCGCATTTGATGAACATTTAAATTTAGTTCATCAAAGATATGAGGCTAAAGAGGACTATAGTTCTTTACGAGGATCAAAATATGTATTTAGTGAATATAACAAGTCGTTAATGCAAGTTAAAGAAGACTTAATAAAGGGTGCATATGTAATATTTACGGGAACTCCGTGTCAAGTGTATGCATTAAAGTCGTTTTTAGACAGAGAGAATCTTAATACAAACAATCTATTAACAATTGATTTGATTTGTCATGGATCACCAGAGAAAAGTTTGTGGCAGCAGTATAAAGAATGGTTAGAAAAACGACATGAAAAAAAAATCAAAAGTTTTTCATTTAGATATAAGGGTATGCGTTGGCACGGATATTCGCTAATGGCTGAATTTGAAGATGGAGAAAGAATAGTTAACTCGCACGATTTACAGGTCTATATGGATTTATACTTTACCCATCAAATAATGAGACGAAGCTGCTATCAATGTAAATTTTCATCAACAGATAGACCTGGAGATATTACGCTAGGTGATTTTTGGGGTGTAGAAGACATTTTTTCGGGAATTATTACTCAAAAACAAAAAGAAGCTGGTGTAAGTTTAATTACAGTAAACTCTGATAAGGGAAAGGGCATCATTGAATTGTTAACAAATATGTCTGTTGAGTTCAATTGGATTCTTCATAAATGTATTGATGATTCTTTTATTAAGTATCAAACAGGTCTAAATTCTCCAACTGTAAAGCCGGACGATAATGAGGCTTTTAGAGAATATATGAGTAAATACGGATTTGATGCAACTCTTAGTAAGTATGCTGGTTTTAATTTAAAAGGTCGCATTAGATATTATATTAAGTATTTAGCAAACTATATTGGCTTAATTAAGTAAAAGAAATGATATTAGAACGGAGAGAGTGCTTTGAATATACTGATTGTACACAACTATTATCAAGTTCCAGGAGGAGAAGATACAGTTGTAAATAATGAAAAGCATCTTCTAGAAGCGAATGGGCATAACGTAGTACTATATACAAGAAACAATTCGGAAATAAAGAATATTTCAAAGTTAAAGAAAATACTATTGCCTTTTTCTGCGTTTTTTTCTATGCGAACATATTTTGAGGTTCGTCAGATAATCAAAGAAAAAAATATAGATGTTATTCATGTGCATAATACATTAACTCTTGTTAGTCCGTCAGTATATTATTCTGCACTTTCGTGCAAGGTTCCTGTTGTGCAAACAATACATAATTTTAGACTTATGTGTCCGGGGGCAACTTTATATCGAAATGGACATATATGTGAAGATTGTGTGAAAAAAAATATATTTTGTTCAATTCAACACGGATGTTATAGAAATAGCAGAGCTCAAACGTTGTTTTGTGCAGTAAATACAATTGTTCATAAGATGACGAGGATATATGGAAAATTAAACTATATATGTCTTACAGAGTTTAATAAAAATAAGCTGTTAGAAATAAATCAAATTAAACCAGAAAAGGTATTTGTTAAACCTAATTTCGTTTTGAATTTAGATGTTCCATTATGCGATAGGAAAAGGGAAAATCAAATTGTATTCGTGGGACGGTTAGATAAATTAAAAGGAATAGATTTCCTAATGGAAGCCTGGTTGGAATTTGAAAGAAGATATGGTGATAGTATTCCTGAGTTACACATATACGGATCCGGTCCCATGCAAGAATGGTGCTCAAAATTTATTGCAGAGCATGATTGCACTAAGATTGTGATGAAAGGTTTTGTAGCTAATACAGAAGTTAGAAAAATTATTGCCAAATCAAAAGCTCTCGTTTTACCAACTCAGTGGTATGAAGGTTTTCCCATGACAATAGTTGAGGCATATAGCGTAGGTACACCTGTAGTTGGTACAGCGATAGGTAATGTGGGAAGTCTAATTGAAAACGGTGTGACTGGATATACATTTATATTGAATGATGTTGAGTCATTGATTAAGAGTATTCTTAAAATAGATTCAATTGATAATCTTGAAGTAAAAAATATGTTTGAGAGAATGTATTCTCAGAACATAAATTATCAAAGACTTATAGAAATTTATTCAAAAGTAGTGGGAAGGAATATATGATGGATTATTCTTCGTATGAGAAACCAGAGGAGTACTGGGAAAAAAAGTCTAAGAAGACAAAATTGGTCTTAATAGCGCAGGCGTTATTGGGAATTCCTAAGAGTATCCTATTTAATTTGCATTATTTTGGCCTTGAAGGTATAAAACTACCAGTTTTAGTTAGTTCTAAAACAAAAATGAGAAAAATGAAGGGTTCTATTTTAATAAATGCTCCTTATAAAACAGGAATGATAAAATTAGGGTTTCAAGCACCAGAAATGTATGACAACTCTAAATTGTCGTTTATTTGGATTAACGATGGATTGGTTGAATTTGAAAATACAGCGAGCATTAGAAATGGATCGGTAATAAGAAATTATGGACATCTAATTATGGGTGATAAATTTCATATTTCTGCACCATCTAGGATAATTTGTTATAAGCATATACGATTTGGTAGTAATGTATTGATTGGATGGGACTGTGAATTCGCAGATGGAGATGCACATAAAATTTACGATAGTACTGATTTCGATAAGACGGAAAGAAAGAATGTAAATAAATCTATTATTATTGGCGATAGAGTTTGGTTTTCAGCACATGTAAAGACACTTAAAGGCGTTATAGTGGGAAATGATACTGTTATAGCGGAAGGTACTGTGTTATCAAAATCATTTAAGGAAAATAATATTGTTGTTGGTGGAAATCCTCCTAAAATATTGAAGAAAGATATTGTATGGGAAATCTAAGTAAAAAGGGGATTGTTATGATAAAAGTTGTATATGTTGTGCCAATTATTGCTCCATACGCAATTCCTAGATATCAGGAATTAGCAAAAAATAAAGATATTGAAGTGCATGTAATTGCAGAAAGAGATACCAATGCGGAAAGAGCCGGCTGGCACTTTCAAAAGATAGAAGGTGTAAAAACTTATCTTCTTCAAGGAAAAATTACAAAAAGTTTTGAAATAAAAAATAGAAAAGATGGCTATAAGATGCAAAAATCTAGAGTTTTTTCTACCGAATTGAGAAAGAAGATTAAGGAAATTGAACCTAATGTTGTATTAGCATGTAATTCTACTCAGCTTATGCTACTTCTTGGACAGAAAAGAACATACAAATTGGGTGTCGTCGTAGAAGATACCTTAAGAGCTGCTGAAGGTCGATCAATTGTTGATGCTTTTGTTAAGAAAATGATGCTAAAGACAGCAGATTTTTACTTGCCATTTAGTGATGATGCAGTTGCTTTCTTAGAAGCAAATGGCATAAAGGGTCCTTTTATTAGAAGTACTTGGAGTATGGATGTGGATTTCTTTAGAGATTTGTCACAAGTAGAGATTGAGAAGAAGAAGATTGAGTATGGCATGATAAAAAAATGTAATTATGTTTTGGTGGCTGGCTTAATTCCAAGAAAAGGAATATTGCAGTTTCTGGAAGCATGGAAGGAAATGAAAATAGAATTTCAACGCGATTCGGATTTATTTATTCTCGGAGACGGTATTCTAAAAAATGATATTTATAGATATACTATTGAGAATGGGTTAAATAATGTGAAATTAGTTGGAAATAAGTCATACGAAGAGGTATCACATTATTTGCAGTGTGGTGATGTTTTTGTTCTTCCTACTTTAGAGGATTTGTGTAGCTTATCAGTATTAGAAGCTATGGCGGCAAAGAAACCTGTATTAACGACGGTTTATAACGGAGCACGACAATTTGTAAAAGAGAGTAGAAATGGCTATATATTTGACACATTAAACAAACCGGAAGTAATTAAAGTTTTGGAAACAATGTATCAAACAGATTTAGAATCAATGTCTACAGCATCTGAAGAAATAGTTCAAAACTATTCAACTAAAAAAGTTATGGAAAATTTGGCTCAGGAATTGTTAAAACTGTGTTCTGCTGAGCAGTGAGTGTTAAGGAGTGGTCAATGAAAGAATTATATATCGCTGATATAAAAAGCGCAAATAGTAAAGGAAAAACCGAGGGTCATTATTTTTCTGTTGCAGAAAATTATACCAATATTTTTAAGGAATATGCAGATGTGTTTGTTGCTGGTGGACCCGTTTATAAAGATAGATTTGCCAATTATTATGCACTTCCGTACGATTCCATTTCTTCTAAAGGAAAATATCGAAACAAAATAGCTACATTTATTAATGCTTGTTTTGTTTTGAAAAAAATAAAAAATAGTGTCATCGTATTTCAGTGTAGTGCAGTCAGCACTGTTTGCTTGGCATTGGCTTTAATTAAACCTAAAAGTGATGTTTATCTGATTCAATATGATACATATATGCTTGCATCCAGAGTGAAAAAACTTATTTTCAATTTAGCAAGGAAAAGAATTAAAGGTATTATTTGCCCTGGAAACGAAATTGGTGAAGCTTTACAAGTTAGTCGATGTGTAGTGCCAGATTACATTTATTGTGAAAATAATAAATGCAGTGAACAGTTTAAAAAAAAGTATGACTTTGGTGTGTTTGGTATTCTTGCATATGGTAAAGGTATATATGAAGCAGCAGAAGCATTAGCTAAGACCAATTTTCAGGTTAAAATAGCGGGGAAGGTTGCAAATTTACCAGAAGATCAAGAGATGATTGTAAAGTTAAAAAGATTATGTGCGGAACACAATAATATTGATTTAGAAATTGGTTATTTGTCGGATAAAGCATATGATACCTATATTAGAGAAACGAAATTTATAGTTTTGAATTATTCTGATTCATATGCTCTTAGAAGTAGCGGTGTGATTTTAGATGCCATATATAGAAAAACTCCGGTGATTGTAAGGAAGAGAAAATATGCGGAGTTTGTGAAAACTCATAATATTGGGTTTGTTTATGATGATATTAGTGACTTTGATTTTGCTACTAGTTTAGAAAAAAACCAATATCAAATATTTATTGATAATATTGATAAGTATTTACAAGAGCAAGAAATGCATAGAAAGAGACTTGTGAATTTTATACTTAGTACTGAATTAGAGGAGTAAGCTATGAAAATATTATGGTTAGGAGGAATTGTTCTTCCTAGAATTGCAAAAAAGGAAGGCCTTCCACTTAATAATATGAATGGTTGGCTGATAAAAACATCTGAAAATATGCCAAAGGAAACGTTTTTGGTGTATGTGTTTGATTCTGATCGAGAAATTAAGGGAAGTACTGAATTCTATAATTACTATGGTATTATGTGTGATAAGACATCGGTGGAGCGATTTGGCGATAGTTATATAATACCGGCAATGGAAATATTAAAAAAAGAGAATCCTGATATTGTGCATATTTGGGGAACAGAAGGTTCGCATAGTCTGGCAATGGTTGAAGCATGTGAAAGAGCGGGTATTATTGACAGAGTTGTAATCTCTATTCAAGGTTTAGTGTCTGAATATTATTATCATTATACAGCATATTTACCACATGAAATTGTCACACGATACACATTAAGAGATTTATTCAAAGGCAATCTTCAAAAAGGAAAAGATGTATTTTATAAGCGAGGAGTTCTTGAAAAAGAGGCGATTCGACGTGTAAAACATGTTATAGGAAGAACCGACTGGGATAGGGGATGTGCATGGGACATTAATCCTAATGTGACATATCATTTTAATAATGAGACACTGAGAGATGAATTCTATGAGGGAGAATGGAACTATTCTGATTGCGAAAAACATTCTATTTTTTGCAGTCAAGGACATTATCCTATTAAAGGTATTCATTTAGTAATTGAAGCCCTCAATCGAATCGTAAAAGACTACCCGGATGCGCACTTATATATTGGTGGAAAGGATTATTTGAGTTTGCCTTTTTATAAACAGAGCAGCTATGGAAAATATTTAGTATCCCTGATTAAACAATACGGTTTGGAGAAAAATGTTAGTTTTACTGGCTTTTTAAATGCAGAGCAAATGAAAAACAGATATTTGAAAAGCAATGTTTTTGTTTCTGCATCTTCTATAGAAAACTCGCCAAATTCTTTGGGAGAAGCGATGCTTCTAGGGGTTCCATGTATATCATCTCAGGTTGGCGGTGTTCATAATATGATGACTCATGCGATTGAAGGTTATACATATCCAGCTGATGAGATATATATGTTAGCATATTATGTGAATTGCATTTTTTCAGATAGTGAAAAAGCAATCCAAATGGCACAGAGGGCAAGAGAGCATGCAAAAATCACACATCGTCCAGAAACGAATATGAAACAGTTGCTAAAAATTTATCAGGAAATGGTTGGAAAGGAATAATCTAATTGTGTTTAAGATAAATAAAAATCACTTCCTTGAGTATTGGGGGATTTTATGGTTTATTTTGTTTTCTGGGTCTTTATATTTTCAAGTTTTGAGAATACGACCGACAATGCTCATAATAGGATTCACAATAGTTTTGATGGCTGTTTGCGGATGGAAGATAACAAAAGTTAATGGCAAGCTTTTGTTGATTTACATCATAATAATGATGATAAATACAGCATTTACATTTATGAATGGGTTTGATTTAAATGACTTTATTCTTGTAATACTAAGAATGCTTTTTTGTATAATTATTCAAAGTAATTTGAGTGAGAAAAGGTTTCAAAAAATTTTTGTTGATATAATGTATTTTGAAGCTGTATTAAGTTTGGTTTGTTTTTTATATGCTGATATCCTTGCAATAGGATCACTGCCAATGCAGCATTTCACACAAGGAACTGTTAATGGCTACTATCTCACGCCATATTATACAATTGGATGGAAAAACATCCCTATATTTCATCGTAATGCGGGGTGGTTCTTGGAGCCAGGTGCCCATCAAATCTTCCTCAATTTTGCATTGTTGTTTTTACTTGCAAATGAATCAGAACTAGGTTTTTCAAAAAGACAGTATAGGTCAAGGGTTGTAGTAGTGCTTATAACAGTGCTGACTACTCTATCTACAACAGGATATATGTGTTTGTTTGTTATTATGATGGCAGTTATGTTTATGAAGGCTAATAACAACAATAATTCAGAAAAGCAATTAATAAGAAATCTCCGTTATATAGCTGTTGTTGGATTACTTGTGTTAGTCGCCGTAGAAAGTACAACTCATGTTATAGAATATAAATTTGATGGAATATACACGGGTCACTCGTCAGCAGCAACTCGATATAATGACACATTGGTGGGATATATGATCGCTTTTAGAGAACCTTTTATGGGGCATGGTTTATTCAATACGACAATGGTTGAAACTCTTAAGTCATTTGGTGTTGTTAATATTTCAAACGGTTTAGCCAGTTTTTTGATTGATGCTGGTTTACTTTTGGGTGTGGGATATTTAAGTTTGATTTACCGTGGAATGAAAAACAGCTTTAGAAATGCAGGAACAATGTTTTATTTGCTAGCATTTGTGTTCTTTTTGTTATGCGTTAATTCAGAAGGTGGGGCATTGGGAGTTTTGTTATATTTGATATATATGTTTAATTGGCAACAAGAAGAAAAACAGGACGAGCTAAATAAAAAGGCTGATTCACCAACATGAGGATCATTTATAAAGTTGTAAAGTAGAGTGTAACTTATTAACTGTTCAACAAAATTAGGAAAATTAAGGCTTTTAGCTGGACATGCATGAAAAAGAATGGAGAGATTTGATAGAAATGATTAAGAGCCTTGTTTTTATTACAGCTTTAACAGTAATTATATCTTTCTCGTTAACCCATAAAAATGGAGATGGGGGGTAGACAGGGAAAATAATATATTTCTAAAAGGTTTATGTGCTATATTAATAATGTTACATCACGCTGTTTCAATATTTGGCACTACATACTTATGGTTTTTTAAGTTTACGGGGTATATTACAACTGCGATTTTCTTTGGCCTGTCAGGATATGGATTAACTGTGCAATTGCAACAAGACAAGTATAGAGATATTAGATTGTTTCAAAAAAAACGTTTAAAAACAATACTGATTCCATTTACTCTTGCTTGTGTGATTTATTTATTTGTTTATAAATCACTTGGAATTGATATTGATTTTAAATCTTGGTTGGTTCTAGGTCAGCCAATACATCAAAATTTTTGGTATATTATAACACTTCTTTATTTGTATGAGGTTTTTGCAATAGTATATTTAAAATATAAGAAGAGAAATAGTGGGATTATTTGGATCGGAATTGGTTTAATTCTTTATATCGTGCTTATCCTTTTAGCAGGGTATGGATCACATTGGTATAATTCTGCTTTTGCTTTTATCGTAGGAATATTTTTGGGGCTACACCAGAATATTAAGGTGAAAGTATGGCATATATTGAGTACGCTAGTCGCTTTTGGAACTAGCTTCCTTTTAAAAATTATAGGTGATTATATAGGATATCAAATAATATCGGTCGTGTTTGCCTGTATTAGTTCAGTTTGCTTTTTTTCTTTTATATATTTGCTTTTTTCAAAGCTTCAATGTAGAAAAAATAAACTATCTAGAATATGTTTATTTATGGGGAAAATATCTTATGAATTATATTTATATCATGGCATTGTTTTCTTATGCGTACAAAAAAATATTGATTTGATAAATAATGATTACAAGACAGCAATTGCATTTGGTGTTACGCTATTGATTGCTAGTGTAATCAACCGAATCGACTTGTTTTTATTAGGCAGAAGGGCATAATTTGGAAAATTATGATTGGCAAACAGTTCCGGTAAGTATAAAACGGAAGGGAGTCAGGTATGATTCCTGAAAGATACAAAAAGACATCCGGCAAGGAGCCGACTATGAAGGTCTGACCGCACAAACGTGTAAAGGAAAGCGGATCATAACGAAATGACTGGTTGAGAGAGGCAGAGTAAGTGTCTGCGGGAAACCGCACCTTGCAGAATCATAAGGTCAGTAAGAATCAAACGATAAACAAGAGCTGTAGCTTGCGGTAGTTTATTCCATAGGGGATGACCCTGTTAGAAAGCTTGGCAGGTACTCGGTGTATGAACAGGTAGGACGAAGGAAGTTAGGACATCATTAGATATGGAAGATTCACCCTCATAGCAAACAGAGGATTATAGCCTTAAAAAGTCCTTTCATCAGGACGCTTTAGAAACTATCCCGTTTTTATGACTGTTCAGTACAGGATACGATGGCTGTCGTACACCTTTAGTTTTGTTTTGAAAGGTGATATTTAAGGGGAAAGCTGAATAATCAATACTTTATTGCCGTTATAGGAAGGGAGTATACTTATGAGTAAATTATATTCAATAAGAAAAAAAATAGGGTCAAATCCAATTGTCGAAGCAACAATTAAAAAAATATATATGATGGTAAAGGAAAAACGGTTAAGAAAAAGTGCCATATTAGAAATTGAAAAGGCGATGCTTAAGGTGAATGAAACAGATAAAGTTCTTTTTTACCTTGATGTACCAATTCATCCTAACATGGGAGATCTTGCTCAATATTGTTGTATAAAAAATTGGCTGGCTGAAAATTATTCGGAATATAATTTAATTGAAGTGTCAGCTGAGACTATTACATATGCGGAAGATGACTTTGTGTCTTTTATAAAAGCACATGATGACAAAGAAAATATAATTTTCTTTCAAAGTGGATATTGCACACAGGACTTAGGTGGATCACATGACTATATTCATAAATTGATTGTAAAAAGTGTGCATAATGTACCAATAGTGATGTTGCCTCAAACCATCATGTATAAAAATAAAAATAGAGAAACACAGGCTAAAAAAGTGTATGCGCAAAATAGTCATGTGATGTTAATGTGCCGTGACAAAGTATCATATCAGATGGCTCAAAGTATTTTTTCAAAAAATAGATTAGAATTATATCCAGATATTGTTACATCACTTGTTGGAACAATGGAAGTTGCACCAAAAGAAAATCGAAAAGGGATACTTATTTGTTGTCGCGATGACTCGGAGCGATTCTATAGCGATGGTGAAATTGAGCGTCTGAAAAAAGAGTTAGAAAAGATTGATGAGGTAGAGATATCTGATACAACGGTTCAAGATGATTTTAAGAATCTAAAAGCAAATATTAATGGACATGTTGAAACAATGATAAAAGATTTTGGCAAATACAGGGTTGTCGTGACAGATCGATACCATGGAACGATTTTTTCATTGATTGCAGGAACACCGGTCATTGTCATTAAATCAAATGATCATAAGGTGGTAACTGGTGTTGACTGGTTTAAAGGAATATATGATAGCAATGTATGTTATATTTCTGATATAAATAGAGTCGCTCCTACGGTACGAAGCATTTATGATAAATTTGATTATCATGAATTAAAGCCATATTTTAAAGAAGAATATTATTCAAAGCTGAAAAATGTGATAGAACAATGGAGAAGAGTATGAAAATATGTGACGAATTATCGTGTACGGGTTGCCTGGCTTGTGCTGATACTTGTAAAATGCAGGCAATCTCAGTAAAGAAGAATAGACAGGGATTTAGTTATCCGGTCATTAACGATGCTGTGTGTGTGCGCTGTGGAAAATGCGTATCTGTTTGTCCGGTTAATATTCAGAAAAAAAATAAGGCCGCTACAACGCCTTTTGCGTGCTGGGATAAAGATAATGAAGAAAGAAAATCAGCAACGTCTGGTGGCTTTTTTACATGTTTGGCTAAAAAATTTGTGGAAGACGGTGGAGTAGCATATGGAGCTGCTTATGATAGTAGTTTGAAGGTGGTACATAAAAGAATTACGTCGTTGAATGAAGTTGCTCAAATGCGTGGTTCAAAGTATGTACAAAGTGATACATCTCAGATTTATAAAAAGGTCAAGGCAGATTTAAGTATAGGACAGAAAGTGCTATTTTCGGGAACTCCATGCCAAGTAGCGGCATTGAAAAACTATTTAGGAAAAGATTATGAGAACCTTCTCCTTGTAGATATTATGTGTCACGGAGTACCATCACCGCTAATTTATGATGACTATCGGAGGTGGCTTGAGAATAAACAAAAAAGTAAAATTAGAAAGCTGGATTTTCGTTATAAAAAGCCTGGATGGACTGTGTTTTCAATGAAGGCGGATTTTGAAAATGGAAAGTCATATGTCTCATCTAAATATGAAGATCCTTATCACTGTTTTTTCTCGTTGGGGGGGGAGATCTGACGTTAAGGCAATCCTGCTTTAAGTGTCACTTCACCTCCCCGGAGCGAGTGGGAGATATTACGCTGGCTGATTTTTGGCAGTATAGGGCTAAAACTTATTCAAGTAGAGGATCAGAGAAGGGTGTTAGTCTTGTTTTGATTAATACTGAACTTGGAAAAAGATACTTTGAAAGTGTTGGAAATAAGATCAAAAAGGAAGAGCATACTTGGGAAGAAGCATATATATCGAATCTTCAGTTTACAAAACCGAATACTATTCCACCCGATTATAAAAACTTTTGGAACACATATTATGATGGTGGCTTTTCAAAAGTATTAGAAAAGTATTGGAAGCCAGATAAAAAAGGAAAATACAAGACGCTTTTAATTGTTTGGAAAAGAGCGCACGAATATCTATTTCCAAGCAAAAAATAATTTGTGGAGATAAGTACTTATGCGTATAGAGAGAACTAAAAATGCAACAAGAAATATAGTTGTAGGTATGATACTGAAAATTTATCAGCTTCTTGTTCCGTTTGTCATTAGAACAGTAATGATTCATATGTTGGGAATGGAGTATTTAGGACTTAATAGCTTATTTACCTCAATTCTACAAGTTTTGAATTTGGCGGAATTGGGCGTAGGGTCAGCTATGGTCTTTAGTATGTATAAACCTATCGCAGAGGATGATAGCGCAACAATTAATGATTTAATGAGACTTTATCAGTTTTATTATCGAATTATTGGAATAATTATTCTTACTGTTGGAATTATCATTACTCCATTTATACCTAAATTAATCAAAAGCGATATACCATCAGGGCTGAATATATATATATTGTATTATTTGAATTTGGTGGCAACAGTTATATCTTATTGGCTTTTTGCCTATAAAAATTGCTTGCTAACAGCACATCAGAGAAGTGATGTGATTAGTAAAGTTACTATTATTACTAATACAGTAATGTATGTTAGTCAAATTATAGCACTGTTTTTGTTTAAGAGCTATTATATCTATCTAATAATAGCTCTTTTAGGCCAGATATTGCTTAATATTGGTACAGCAATAACAGCTGATAGGATGTTTCCAGAATATCGACCATCTAAAATTTTTAATAAAAAATTGTCGAAAGATATTAACCAAAGAATAAAGGACTTATTTACATCAAAGATTGGAGAAATTATTGTTAACTCGGCAGATAGTATTGTGATTTCTGCTTTTTTGGGACTAACAATTTTAGCATCTTATAATAGTTATTTTTATATTCTCTCGGCTATATTGGGTTTTGTTCTGCTCTTTTTACAAGCGTGTACTGCAGGAATCGGAAATAGTCTAATTGTGGAAACACTAGAAAAAAACTACAATGACTTAAAAGAATTGACATTAATAGTGACGTGGATTACTGGATTTTGTTCCTGCTGTCTTATGTGTATTTATCAGCCGTTTATGAAGATATGGATTGGCGAAGAGAATATTTTTCCTATTAGCTGCGTAGTTTGTTTTGTTATATATTTCTTTTTCAGATGTGTTAATCAGCTGTTTATCGTATATAAAGATGCAGCAGGTATGTGGCATGAAGACCGATTTAGACCGCTAGCAACAGCATTAACAAATTTAATTTTAAATCTTATTTTGGTTCAAATTATTGGAATTTATGGTGTACTGCTTTCAACAGTAATCAGTACACTTGTTGTAGGAATGCCTTGGCTTTTAAATAATATATTTACTGTTATATTTCATGTAAAAATGGGTGAATTTTTACGCAATTTTGTTTTTTATATAGGGGTAACATGTATAAATGTATTACTAACGTATATGGCTTGTGAAGCTATACCTGTGGGCGGTATTATGTGTATAGTTGTTAGGTTAATACTTTGTTGCATTATTCCAAATGCTTTTTACTTATTAGCATATCGACAAAAAAAAGAATTTAAACAGGCTGTAATGTTGATGGATAAAATTCTTGGAAGTAAAGTACACTTTTTACACAAAATATTAATAAAATTGTTATGAAGTCACTGCAGGCCAGACTGACATCGTTAAGTGAAAGTACATAAAGTAGATGGCTAAGATACCGGGCAATGCCATTTAGCTAGATGTTCGAGAAACCCTGATACCGTGTGCCAGACCCCTGGGACTAAAATGTAAACGCAAAATGAACAAAATGCGACTAAAAAGTCAAATATTGTCGAATTAGCGTCTGTATTAGGCAAAATTAAGCCGTGTGAATTCACACACGGTAGCTGCTCAAAACCTCACACACCTCTTTGTGGTGAGCAGCAGGCAACGATCTTATGTCCGGCGAAGATGTGTTGAAAATAGTAGGAAAAGGATGGTGTAAGTGATGGCAATTAAGTCATTAGAAATTAATTCCAAAGAAATTCATCTTATGAAACCAGTTACATTAGCCGATTACTCAGGAAAAACAGTTCTGACAAATTCCTCTTGGGAATATGTAGAACTGTGGTTGAAAAGACAGAGTTCAGAAAAATCTAAACGAGCATTATTTTATTGGTCTCAAGCAAAGAATTTCTATATAGCATCTGAAAATTTACCAATAGAATCGCGCCCTCTTACGTCGTACTATTGTTGTATGAATGCTGCCAAGGCACTGTTGGCTATCAAAGGGCCAGACAGCATTATTTTTGATAATTTGTCGCATGGTATTTCATCAGATAGAAGGCAATGGGGAAAATCTAATAACATAAAAAATGCTGAGGTTGTTTTTTCTGGATCAGGTGTACTGTTTGAGCTGTCAAAGTATTTTAAAGAAGAAGCGGGAAAAAAGATATATTCTGTGTATGATTTGATGTACAATATACCATGTATTCATCGAGCATTTTCTCTTACATATAGTTGTACTGAATTGTTTATTCCGATTAGAGATATTAAATTTATTGTAGATAGTGAATTGAAAAAAGGTTGGGTTCAGTTTCAGGTTGATGAAAGGTATGCTAATGGAAATTCATTAAGGTATGTGCCTCAACAATATGAGAAGGTGAAATATCAGGATTCCACCAAATATTTAATGAGAAAAAAGCAGCGATTTGCATGGGATAATTATGGAGATAAAAAACAAAGATTAGAAGCCTTGTCTAAATATCATGGCAGCATCCGCAAGGATTTACTTTATATATATGGTGATGCTAGATTGTGGTATATAAAAAAAGATATTGATACGAATCAACACATTCTAAAGAGAAATTCAATTACATTAATATTTGCAGTGTTCCATTGGCTGAGTGAGCTGGCACGTTATAATCCAGAAAAATTTGAATCCTTAATGAAAACGAATCAAAACTGGTTGATTCACGAATTTGTAGATAATAGTTTGTATCAATACATAGATGAAATCAGTTGCGAGATAACAGAAAATGATATCATGACATCCGGTTATCGTAAATGATTATTGTAATATGATAGGGGGGTGTACTATGGGATTTCTGTCATTATTTCAAAGAAAACAGAAAAATACACAAGTAGTTCCAAAAAGCAATACTTCTTTGGAAAGGGCAGCAGACAGTATTCTTAGACAAAGAGGAAAGCAAATAGTAGATGGACTAAACAAAACCACAGCAAGTACCGGAACTCCGATGGATAAATTACATGGTGGAGCGAAAAGGATGGCTCAAATGTCAAACATAGGTGGTGGCTCAAAAGCAACTGGTGGAGGTGGCGTTGATGAAGGAATGAAAGCAATGCTACAATACACACAGGCCAACACTGTGAAAAAGATGGTGTCGCAGAGCGAGAAGAAAAAGATTTAAGGTAAGAAGTAATATTGCCCTCACCCAAACACAGTGTTATACTTAAACCATTAAAAAGGAAAGAGGTTATCATCTATGCCCAGAACGAAAGGCAGCAAAAAACGGGCTCTGCGAAAGAATCTCTGTAAATTCACCAACTATGATAAAAAACGATGTTGTGGAGCGGCTTGAAAAACAGCCGCTCCTTTTTTTACAGTATACAATAACTAACGTAATTTGTCAAGTTCCCTCAGCAGACTGACTGACTCGGCTCAGCCCAGCCTGTCGGGATACATAATTTCCAACTCTCCCAAAACCCTGCCCTAGTTTCTCAGTCCCCGCCCAACAACCCACCACCCTACCCAGCCAACTCCAAATAGAGTAAACTAGAATTATCTAAGTAAGTCGAACCGGAGTTGATAAGAATGAATGAAATAGCAAAGGTAAAAAAAGAAGTCAAGCTGAAGCAGTGGGCAGAAATGGTACAGCTCAGAAATGAAAGCGGCTTGAACGTTTCACAGTGGTGCAGACAGAATGGCATAAATC
>ERZ824600.1505-NODE-1505-length-28403-cov-6.450543_pt1 | contig 28403 bp, 23 predicted proteins | sample MGYA00519933_ERZ824600 | MGnify/ENA primary metagenome ERZ824600 (study PRJEB31778, sample SAMEA3449178) | human gut metagenome | biome: human gut; feature: human-associated habitat; material: faeces | place: United Kingdom | collected 2010/2012 ... | reverse complement strand
CCTGCATCGTCTTCATCGACGAGATCGACGCCATCGGCCGCGCCCGCGGCAAGAACGCCGGATTCTCGGGCAACGACGAGCGCGAAAATACGCTGAACCAGCTTCTGACGGAGATGGACGGCTTCCAGACCAATACGGGCGTCATCGTTTTGGCCGCCACCAACCGGGCCGACATCCTCGACAAGGCGCTGATGCGTGCCGGGCGTTTCGACCGCCAGATCGAGGTGGGACTTCCCGACGTGAAGGAGCGCGAGGAGATTTTCAACGTCCACCTGCGTCCGCTGAAGCTCGATCCGCAGCTGGACCGTTCGTTCCTGGCGCGCCAGACCCCCGGTTTCTCGGGCGCCGACATCGCCAACGTCTGCAACGAGGCGGCGCTCATCGCCGCGCGCCACAACAAGAAGTTCATCTCGAAGGAGGACTTCCTCGCGGCCATCGACCGCATCGTCGGCGGCCTGGAGCGCAAGAACAAGATCATCTCCGACGAGGAGAAGCGCGTGATCGCCTACCACGAGGCGGGTCACGCCACGGTGAGCTGGATTCTCGAGAATGCCAACCCGCTCATCAAGGTGACGATCATCCCGCGCGGCAAGGCGCTCGGCGCCGCCTGGTACCTGCCCGAGGAGCGGCAGATCACCACGCGCGAGCAGATCATGGACGAACTGGCCGCCACGCTCGGCGGGCGCGTCTCGGAGCAGCTGACCTTCGGCGAGGTTTCGACCGGGGCGCTCAACGACCTGGAGCGCGTCACGAAGCAGGCCTACGCAATGGTCGCCTACTACGGCATGAGCGACGCGATCGGCACGATCTCGTACTACGACTCGACGGGCCAGAGCGACATGTCCTTCACGAAGCCCTATTCGGAACTGACGGCGCAGCAGATCGACGCCGAGGCCAAGGCGCTCATCTCCAAGGCCTACGCCATGGCCGAGAAGGTGCTGCGTGAGCATGCCGACGGACTGAAGCAGCTGGCCGAGCTGCTGCTCGAACGCGAGGTGGTCTTCACCGAGGATGTCGAGCGCATCTTCGGCAAGCGCAAGAAGGATATCGAGCGCGAGCGCCGCGAGGCGGCGGCCCGTGCCGCCGGAAAGGAGGCGCCGGAGCAGGCTCCGGCGAAGTCCGGCCCGGCCGCCGCAACGACTTCGGCGGACGAAGCACGGACCTCCTCCGCGAAGGCCGGTGACTCCTCCGTGACGGCCGCAGCCCGCGCCGCAACCGCACCCGCTGCCGATGCAACTTCCGCGAAGACCGGCGCAGCTGCCGCGTCCGGCAAACCCGCCGCGAAGACCGGTGATGCCGCTGCCGCCGCACCTGCCGCTCCCGCTGCCGATGCTTCCGCTGCGGCGGATGGCCCGGCGAAGGACTCCCGTCCGGACGGCGACCGATAAGACCGACAACCGACTAACCTCAATGCCTGAAAATGACTGACAAGATGAAGAATCTCGCGGTCCGCACGTTGAGCGGGATCGTACTTGCCGCGGTGGTCCTCGGGGCCGTCGCCTGGTCGCCGTGGAGCTTCGGCGCGCTGCTGCTGCTGCTGCTCGTTGGCGGCATGCACGAATTTTACGCGCTGGCCGAGGCGCGGGGCGACCGCCCGCAGCGCCTGATCGGCATGGTGACGGGCGCGGTGCTCTTTGCCGTCAACTTCGCCTTCCTTTCGGGAGGTGCCGGTGCGGCGGGCGGGCTCCGGCCGCTGCTGGCCGCCGGGATGGCCTTCCTGCTGTTGCTGCTGCCCCTGATGCTCGTCTGCGAGCTCTACCGCCGGGGCGAGAACCCCGCGGCGAATGTCGGCGTGACGCTGCTGGGCGTCTGCTACGTGGCCCTGCCGCTGACGCTCATGGCCTACATCCCCTTCGTGGGGCGTTACGCGTGGAATCCGTGGACGATGCTCTTCTTCGTCTTCATCATCTGGGCCAACGACGTCTTCGCCTACCTCGTGGGCATGGCCTTCGGACGGCACCGCCTCTTCGAGCGGCTCTCGCCCAAGAAGTCGTGGGAGGGGTTCTTCGGCGGTGTGGCCGGAGCCCTCGTCATGGGGTACGTCGCCTCGCGCTGCATGGGCGAGGCGTGGTGGGTCTGGATCGGCCTGGCGCTCGTCGCCGCGGTGACGGGCGTGCTGGGCGATCTGGTGGAGTCGATGTTCAAGCGCGCGGCCGGCGTCAAGGACTCCGGGACGATCATCCCGGGCCACGGCGGCATCCTGGACCGTTTCGACGCCATGCTGCTCGCGGCTCCTTTCGTGGTCGTCTACCTCTGGTTTGTTCTGTGAGTTGAAACCGAAACCTTCGTCGTGTTATGAGAATCAATAAGGAAGGATACAAAATCATCTTTTTTTCGGGTGTCGTCTGCCTGCTGATCTGGTGGGGCTTCTACCGCCTGCTGGTCACCGATGCCGCCAATCTGCTGATGTGGGGCGGTACGGTGTTCCTCTTGCTCTTCTGGTTCTTCATCGTGGCCTTCTTCCGCGAGCCGCGCCGCGTGCGCATCCACGACGCCGATTTGGTCTTCGCACCGTGCGACGGCCGCGTGGTCGTCACGGAGGTCGTCATGGAGAACGAGTACCTCAAGCAGGAGATGCTCCAGATTTCGATCTTCATGTCCATCACGAACGTCCACATGAACTGGGTCCCCGTGGGCGGCAGGGTGGAGTATTTCAAATACCATCCGGGCCGCTTCCTCGTGGCGTGGCATCCCAAGTCATCGACCGAGAATGAACGCACGACGACCGTCGTGCGCATGGAGTCGGGGCAGCCGGTGCTCTTCCGCCAGATCGCGGGGCTCATCGCCCGCCGCATCGTCTCCTACATGAAGCCGGGCGAGCCCGTGGAGCAGAACAGCGTCTGCGGCTTCATCAAGTTCGGCTCGCGCGTCGACGTGCTCGTGCCGAAGGAGAGCGAGCTGCTGGTCGAGATCGGCGACCCGACCGTCGGATCGCAGACGCCCATCGCCCGTCTGCGCAAGGAGATCGAATAGCTCGCGGCAATGAAAACGACACCCCAGACCTTCCTGAAGTTCATCGCGGGGACGGCCATCGCCGCGGCCGTGCTCTTCCTGATTTGGTACTTCTCGTCGATCGTCGTCTACATCCTCGTCTCGGCCGTGCTGGCCGTCATGGGCCGGCCGCTGGTCAACCGCCTTGCGGCGCTGCACGTGCGCGGATGGCGCGTGCCGCGCTGGCTCGCCGCACTGGTGACGCTCGTGGTCATCTGGGCCCTGTTCGCGCTCTGCTGCTCGCTCTTCGTGCCGTTGGTCTTCAACAAGATCAACCAGTTCTCGACCGTCGACTTCGCCTCGGTCGTCAACAGCATCGGCGAACCCATCGCCCGCATGCAGCGGGACCTTCAGAACCTCTTTGCCCTCTCGGAGAGCAGCTTCTCGCTCTCGGACGAGCTGGTGGCCATGTTCCGTCAGGTGGTCGACATGGAGTCGGTCAACCGGCTCTTCTCGTCGGTTGTCGGCGTCGTGCTTTCGTCGGTGATCGCCCTCTTCTCCATCTCGTTCATCACCTTCTTCTTCCTCAAGGACGACGGCCTGTTCTATGCCATGGTCACGGCCGTCTTCCCCGAACGCTACCACGACAACATCACGCGGGCGCTCGATTCGGTCACGGTGCTGCTCTCGCGCTACTTCACGGGCATTCTCTCCGAGAGCCTGATGCTCATGGTGGCCGTCACGCTGGTGATGATGGCCTTCGGCATGAAGGCGGCCGACGCCTCGTTCATCGGGCTGGTCATGGGCGTGATGAACGTCGTACCCTATGCCGGGCCGCTCATCGGCGGCATCTTCTCGGTCTTCGTGGGGATCATCACCCCGATCGAGGGAATGTCGGTCGGCCATACGGCCTTCGTCATCGCCGGGTCGCTGCTGATCCTGAAGGGGCTTGATGACTTCGTCATCCAGCCCACGCTCTATTCCGAGCGGGTCAAGGCCCATCCGCTGGAGGTCTTCCTGGTGATCCTCATCGCCGGATCGCTGGCCGGCATCCTCGGCATGCTGCTGGCCATTCCCTCCTATACGGTCATCCGCGTCTTTGCCAAGGAGTTCTTCTCGCAATTCACGCTGGTGCGCAAACTCACCGAAAAGATCTGATGGAACATTTCGCCGGAGAGCACACCGCCGGGCTGCCCGTGCGGGACGGCTGCGACGCTGCGGGGGCAGCGGACGCCACGCCCCGTTGTGCGGGGACCGGTGTTTCCTCGGCGGACGGCCGCGAAACGGAGCGTGCGGCAGCCTCTGCGGCTGCACATCCCGCGGAGGGGACGGGCCCTGTGGAAAATCCGCCTGCCGGTGCGGCTTCCGAGGCGGGATTGACCCCTGTGGAAAATCCGCTTGCCGGTGCGGCTCCCGAGGCGGGATTGACCCCTGTGGAAAATCCGCTTGCCGGTGCGGCTTCCGAGGCGGGAGTTGCCTCCGCGGAGAATATGCCTGCCGACGCGGTGCCCGTGGCGGAGATCCGGGGCGTGGTCGAGCACGGGCGGCGCCTGGGACGCGAGCTGGGCTTTCCGACGGCCAACCTGGCCGTCGACGAGGCGCTTGCGGCCGAGGACGGGGTCTACGCCTCGCTGGTCGAGGTCGGCGGCGTGCGCTACCGCGCCATGTCGAACCTGGGCCGCAACCCGTCGGTCGGCGGGCAGCCGCGCCACCTCGAAACCCACCTCTTCGGCTTCGAGGGGTCGCTGTACGGACGCGAGGTGCGTGTCGTCCTGCTGCGCAAGGTGCGTGACGAGCGCCGCTTCGATACGGTCGAGGAGCTGCGTGCGCAGATCGCGCGCGACAAGGAGCAGATCCTGAATCTGAAAATGAATCTCAAATAATAGAAGTAAAGCTATGTTTCTGGATTTGACACTGCCCTACAAGGTCGCCGACATGTCGCTGGCCGAGTGGGGACGCAAGGAGATTGAAATTTCCGAGCACGAGATGCCCGGACTGATGGCCGTGCGCCGCAAGTACGGTCCGAAAAAGCCCCTCAAGGGGGTGCGCGTGATGGGCTCGCTGCACATGACCATCCAGACGGCCGTCCTCATCGAGACGCTCGTCGAGCTGGGTGCCGACGTGCGCTGGTGCTCGTGCAACATCTTTTCGACGCAGGACCACGCCGCCGCGGCCATCGCCGCCACCGGAGTGCCGGTCTTCGCGTGGAAGGGCGAGACGTTGCCCGAATACTGGTGGTGCACGGCCATGGCGATGTCGTTCCCGGGCGGCAAGGGCCCGCAGCTGATCGTCGATGACGGCGGCGATGCCACGCTGCTGATCCACAAGGGCTACAAGGCCGAGAACGACGCCTCGACGCTCGACTGCGAACCCTCGTCCTACGAGGAGGAGGTGATCCTCTCGACGCTCCGACAGATACTGGCCGAGGACGGTGACAAGTGGCACCGCACGGTGGCCGAGTGGCGCGGCGTGAGCGAGGAGACCACGACGGGCGTGCACCGCCTCTACCAGATGCAGGCGGCGGGCGAGCTGCTCGTCCCGGCAATCAACGTCAACGATTCGTGCACGAAGTCGAAGTTCGACAACCTCTACGGCTGCCGCGAATCGCTGGCCGACGGCATCAAGCGGGCCACGGACGTGATGATCGCCGGCAAGGTGGTCGTCGTCTGCGGCTACGGCGACGTCGGCAAGGGGTGCGCACGCTCGATGCGCTCCTACGGCGCGCGGGTCATCGTCACGGAGATCGACCCGATCTGCGCCCTGCAGGCCGCCATGGAGGGCTTCGAGGTCAAGACCGTCGAGAGCGCGCTCGCCGAGGGTAACATCTACGTCACCTGCACGGGCAACTGCGACATCATCACGCTCGAGCACATGCAGCGGATGCGCGACCAGGCCATTGTCTGCAACATCGGCCACTTCGACAACGAAATCCAGATGGCGCGGCTCGAGAAGTCCGACGCCGTGAAGACGAATATCAAGCCGCAGGTCGACAAGTACACCTTCCCCGACGGACACGCGATCTTCGTGCTGGCCGAGGGGCGTCTGGTGAACCTCGGCTGCGCCACGGGCCACCCGTCGTTCGTCATGTCGAACTCCTTCACGAACCAGTGCCTGGCGCAGCTCGAACTGTGGCAGGAGTCGCTCGAAGTGGGCGTCTACCGCCTGCCGAAACACCTCGACGAGGAGGTGGCGCGGCTGCATCTGGACAACCTCGGCGTCGAGCTCACGCACCTGACGCAGAAGCAGGCCGACTACATCGGCGTGCCGGTCGACGGACCCTACAAGGCCGAGCATTACCGTTATTGATTACTTGGTGAACCAATCGGGGCCGACGCTGACACCGGTGTCATTGCTTTTTTAATCGCCGTTACAGTATGCTGTAGCGGTGATTTTTTTGTCTGTCATGGCGCTGTTTTTGATGTGGATGTATTTGTTTATTTGTCTTTTTTGTGTATATTTGTATCTACATACCACCTAAAACTTCTTCCGGCGCGCCTCTATCATGCAAAGACGATGTCCGGAAGAAAATCGTATTCAACGTGGCGCATTTATGAAATGGACCCGGAAATACGAGGCTTTGCGCCTGATCCTTGCCGTGCTCGTCTGTGCGGCAATCCCCGTTGTGAGCATGGCCGAATCCGACGACATCCAAAAATTCCCCCCCCCTTGCGCGGATTCGCTGCAATGTAGTGATAATCAGGTAATAGCGGAGACATTCGCCCTCTATTACTGGCGCGATCGCATCGACCTGGACGAAAACTACCTCGACAACGGCTGGCAGATGGCCCGCATCCGCGACTACCTGGCCCGTTCGCCGCGCATCGACAGCATCACGATCTTCGCCTACGCCTCGCCCGAGGGTGCCTACCGCCGCAATGTCTGGCTCTCGGAGCAGCGTGCCGAGGCGGCGAAGGAATACCTGCTGGCACACCGTCCCGACAGCTCGGCACTCGATCCCGGGGATATTCTGCTGCGCCCGATGCATGAGAACTGGGCAGGTCTCGAAGCCGAGCTGCAGGCCAACTACCACCGCCACGACCGCGAAAAGGTCCTTTCCATCCTGCGGGCTTCGGTGGGCAACGACACGAAAAAGTGGCGTCTCGAGCAGCTCGACGGCGGTTATACCTATAAATATATTATCCGGCGGCACAGCCGCGCCTGCGTCTGGCTACGTGGATCTGCGTCTGGCGGGCTCCCGAACCGGACCTGATCGCTCCGCAGCCCCGCTTCACGACCCCGTTCCGGGGCGAGGCGCTGACGGCCGTTCCGCTGCCCGAGCCGGGCAAGCGCACGATCCTCGCGCTGAAGACCAACCTGCTTTACGATGCCGCCGCCGCGATCAACTTTGCCGTCGAGGTTCCCTTCAACGAGCGTTTCTCGCTCCTCTACGAGCACCATTGTCCATGGTGGTTGAGCGACAACAACAAATACTGCCTTCAGTTCCTCTCCTTCGGCGGGGAGTTCCGCTGGTGGTTCGCGCCGCGGCCCCGGCCCGCAAGCGAACGGCGCGTGCAGCGCGACGCCCTCATGGGCCAGTTCGTCGGCCTGTACGGCATGGGCGGCAAGTTCGACGTGCAGTTCGACCGCACGGGCTGCTACCAGGGCGAGTTTTTCAGCGTGGGCCTGACCTACGGTTACGCCATGCCCCTGAGCAAGCGGCTGAACATCGAATTTTCGGTCTCGGCAGGCTACGCGCGCATCCCGCACCGCCACTACAACCCCACGGACGACTACGAACTGCTGATCCGCGACCGGGCGAAGTCGGGCACGTGGCACTATTTCGGCCCCACGAAGGTCGAGGTGTCGCTCGTCCTGCCGCTGCTCGTTAACAAGAAGAAAGGAGGTCTGCGATGAAACGTCTTGCCGCCTTCCTGCCTGTGCTGCTCTGCGTGCTCCTTGCCGGTTGCGAGCGCCGTCCGCTGGTCGAACTTACCGATCTGCACTATGTCCGGGTCTATATCGACGAGGAGTTGAAGAATGTTACGATGGGATTCTACAACGAAAACCATGCGCGTCCGGAGTATGAAAGTCCCGATGTCCTGCGCGTGACACTCAGCGATCCGACGACCGACCGGGTCGTGGCCGAACGCTACCTGCGCGACCTGGGCCGCGACGAGCGTGGTAACTACTACGAGGGGTATGTCTCGGTGAAGCCCGGGCGCTACAATCTGCTGGCCTACAATTTCGGTACGACATCGTCCATCCTGCGCGGCGAGCATACCTATTCGGATGCCGAGGCCTATACGAACGAGATCGCCTCGCACCTGCTCAACAACCTGCCCAGCCGCGGCGACCGCAGCGACGAACGCATCGTCTACGATCCCGACCACCTCATTGTGGCGCGCTGCGAAGGGGTAGAAGTTCCTCTGCGTACCTATATCGATACGTTGCGCACGGCATCGGGCGACTACTTCATGGGACAGAGTATCGTGAAGTCCTATTACCTTCAGATCCGGGTCAAGGGAATCCAGTGGGTGTCGTCTGCCGTCTCGCTGCTGACCGGGGTCTCCGGCTCGGCACGCCTGCATGACGGCGGCGTCAACGAGGACGATCCCGTGACGCTCTATATCGAGATGCGGCGCAGTGACGAACCGTCGCGCACGGACGACACGGCCGTAATTTATGCCACGTTCGGCATGTTCGGCCGGCTGCCCGATACGGACAACAAACTGGAGGTGTCGTTCGACTTTCTCACGCGGGACGGGCGGGCCTTGTCGCACGAGTTCGACATCACGTCGAAGTTCGATGAGCCCGATGCCGTCGAACATCAGTGGCTGCTGCTCGACGACGAGATCGAGATTCCCGAGCCGCCCGAAGAACCGGGCAGCGGGGGCGGTTTTGAGCCGGGCGTGGACGACTGGGAGGATGTCAATTCAGACATAATTATCTGACGAATGCTTTTCGTCGATAGAAAATACATATACAAAACAACAATTCAATTTATTCACCAAAAACCCATTTATCTCTTGCTATGAAAAAGTTTTTCCTTTTGGCAGCAATGGCGGGCGTAGCGCTCACCGGCTGCGTGAAGACCGAATCGGAGGTTGCTGTGAAGTCCGATTCAAACCGGATTGTCTTTGACAACCCCGTGGTATCGTCGGTGACGCGTGCGCTGATCGACGGTACGGAGTATCCTACGGATGTACCCTTCTCGGTGTATGCCCAGTACAAGAATGCCAACACGGGCGAGAACCTGCTCTACATGAACAATGTGACGACGGAGTATTCGGCAACTTCGCCAAGTCCGACGGGAAAATCGTCGTGGGTTCCCGTAGGCAACTATTATTGGCCCAAGGAGGGAACGCTCTCGTTTGCCGCCTACTCGCCGACGGCAGCGTCGACCGTTTTCAACTCGGTTTCGTGGACTGACGATTCCGGTTTTACCTTCGACAACTTCAATGCCGCAACCAATCAGGCAAACTCCTACGACCTGATGTACAGCGACTATGTAGCCGATCAGGAGCAGGGTGATGAGGCTGATTACACCAAGTATTACGGTATTCAGCTGACTTTCAAGCATGCTCTTTCGGCGCTGGTATTCCGTGCACAGGCTGCGGACAATTACACTGGTGCCGAGATCAAGGTGACGAAGATCGAGGTACTGGAGGCCTACAACCAGGGTGACCTTACCACGAACAATGCGAGCAACAGCGCCGGTTGGAGCGATTTCCAGGATCCTATCACGATGGAGGTTCAGAATCTGGCTTCGGCTGCGTTGACGACCGATTACGTGCAGCAGGGCGATGTGCTGCTGATGGTTCCGCAGGGATTCGATCACAACGGCGGCGTGAAGGTGAAGATCACCTATACGATCGACACCGAGTCGGCTGCGACGATGACCCAGACCCATACGGTTGCTCTGTCGACGCTTAATGAGGCTGGTGCTGGCGCAAGTACTCATGACGACTGGGAGATGGGCAAGCGTTATATCTATGACATCACCATCGGTCTGGATCGCATCTACTTCGCTCCGACGGTTACCGACTGGGATGATGTTACGGTTACTGGCAAGATCGACTAATTTCGATTCCGACTTTTCCGGGCGCAGGACGCCCGAGCTTAATCTGCGAAGGGGTGATACCCTTCGCAGGTACCAATTTCATAAAATGACCTTCGCATGAAACGGCTGATCTGGATTGTCCTTCCGCTCTTCGTGGCGGCGGGTTGTGTGAAGAGCACGGGAGAGACGGAGCGCTCCGTGGCGCTTGTCTTCGAGCCGGCCCTCCACACGACCGTGCGCTCCGACGCCGCGGCGTATCCCGACGTGCGCCCCTTCGGGGTGTATGCCTGGCAGCTGCCCGCGGACCGGTCGTGGCGGGAGGCGGCATCGGAGGCCGTGCCCTACCTTGCGGACGAACGGGTCGGCTATGCGGACGGGGTGTGGAGCACGCAGACGGCGCTGCTGTGGCCCGGGGACGGGCAGCGGCTGACAGCCATCGGGTATGCTCCCTATGGCGCGGCGACGGGTTGCGATGCCGCGTCGGGCGTTCGCTTCGACGGAATCGACGTGCGGACGGTGGGTGAGGAGCTCTGCTATACCGCCCCGCAGGCGGATCTCTCGCAGGCGGACAACGGCGGTGTGGTGACGCTGCCTTTCCGTTCGGCCTTCGCGCAGGTCGACTTCCGGGTCAAAAGCCTGGCGGGGGATGACGTGTCCCTGACGGTGCGCCGCATCGAGCTCGATGCCGCCAACTGCGTGGGCAGCTTTCATTCACTGCCCGAGCCCGAATGGACCCTTGAAGGGGAGGCGGAGCCGGTGCTCTTTTTTGAAGGCGAATGCCTGCTGCGCAATACGCCGCAGGTGGCGGGAAGTACGCTGCCGATGCTTCCGCAGCAGTTGCAGGCTCCCGTCAGCGTGACCTTTGAGGCGCCGGCTCCCTCGGGGGAGACCATCACGCAGACGATCCGGACCGAGCCGCTCGGCACGCGGCTCGAAGCCGGAAGACACTATACCTACACGCTTTCGGTAAGCGTCGATCGCGTGGATTTTCTTTTGCAGATCATTGAGGACCGTATCAAATGATATTCGGATGAACGCATTTGCACGACATACGCGCTGTCTGCTGCTGTTGCTGGCCGCTGCGGCGGGGTGCAGCAAGTCCCAGGCGCCCGATACGCCCCCAGGGCCCGAACCCGGGGTTCAGCCCATCGTGTGGAGTGTCGATATGGAGAAAAACGGCGTCGCCAGCCGTTCGCTCATCGGCTCCCAAACCGATATGGGCGATATTTCGATCACGCAGGCCTGCACGCCGACCGCCGCCGGCGGTGAGGGCGAGGCCATCGGCATCTGGGCCGACTACACCTACACCGATGCCGACGGTATGCAGGCCACGGTAAAGAACCTCTTTGCCGGGACGCGCCTGATCTATGCCGACAAGGCGGGCGGCAACCCCTACGACAGCTGGAATTACGAAGGAACGGACCTTTACTGGTTTGTCGGCGGACGGTACAAGTTCCGCGGCTACTTCCCGCAGGAACTCGGCGACCAGGTGCTCTCGACCTCCGATGCCACGACGTTCGCCATGACCTACTCGACCTCGGACTATCAGGAGGACCTGCTTGTCGCCTACAACGAGGTCGACACGACCAATCCGCAGGTCGACCTCTCCCTGCCCGTGACGCTGAACTTCAAACATGCGCTGTCTGCGGTGCGTTTCCGCGTGGAGGCGAGCTATGACAATACCGATTATCTGACTTCGTGTTATCTTCAGAATGCCGAAACAAAGGACTTCGCGTCGATCGGCATCCTGGTGTACGGCACCGAGACCGCCGCGGACGACTTTTTCTGGAGCATGGGCTACAATCCGCCCGCGACCGAACGGATCTATTACTGGAGCAACAGCGGTGTCGAATTTTCGACCGAGACGCAAACCTCGACCGTCCGGCCGGCCCTCGCCTATACGCAGGCCGGCACGACGTCCGGCGAGCAGTTCACGCGCAACGACGGCTGGCTGCTGATCCTGCCGCAGGCCTCGTCCGGGAATCTGCAATTCTGCTTCACCACGCGCAACGCCGAAGAGGGCGTCTATCGGGTCACCATCCCGAAGGGTACGGAGTATGACGACAACGGAGGCGTGATCTCGGAGGAGTATCGGCCCGGTAAGCGGTACACCTATACGATCCGGATCAACGAGGCGGATGTGGAGCTGACGATCACCGCGGCCGACTGGAACGTGCGCGACTCCTCTTACGACATCGAATTGTGAGACGATTAACCGGAAGAAATCATGCGTAGGATATCCATATTACTGATTGTTTCCCTGCTGCTGTCGCTTGCCGGCGGGTGCGGCAAGGCCGAGCCCGGAGCAGGTGACCATACGAAAGAGCCCGGGGTGCGCGAACCGGCCACGCTTGTGCTGACGGCGGACCTTTCGGCGCTTGTCGCCTCGACCGGGACCCGTGCGTCCAAGGCCGATGTGAACCTGATCGACCACATATCCCTGTTCCTGATCGATTACAACGACAACCGGCTCGTGGCCTACCGCAACATCTTCGATCCCAACAATCCGGCCTATCCGCAGATAGCCAACGATGCGGACGGGTCGAACGGCTTTGTCAACGATGCCGGGCAGGTCGATCTGACGTTGAGCCAGAGCCGCGTCGTGCGCGTGACGTTCGATTACAACGCCCCCAAGCACGGCGATGTCGAGAAACTCGCGCGGGGCAATTACGTCCTGCTTGCCGTGGCCAACTATTCCGAGTCGGATACCTTCGGCAACACGGGGGTTGCGGCACGGGTCCAGTCGCTGGTCGCGAATTTCGATCCGAACTCCGGCATCGAAAACTTCAATCCGGGCCGTGCGGATTTTTACAATCTCCAGTTGCGCATTCCCGAGATCGAAGGAGCTCCCTTCCCGTATCTGCGTCCGAGCGATGTGCTGATTCCGCAGAGCTGCTCGGAGAACATCAATCTGGTGGCCGGCGTCAACAGAACGTCGGTCAAGCTGGAATATACGAGTGCCCGCATCCGGATCGGCGTGCGCAACTACAGCGACGTCGACCTGTCGATTTCGGACCTGACGTTCAGCGACAACTTTACGCAGTCGACCTGCTATCTCTTCTCGCGGCTCGATAGTGACGGGAATTATGCGCTCGCGACCAATTATCACGGCAAGGGCGCCCCGCTCGCTACGCACGAGAATGCGATCAAGCCGTTTGTTCCGGGGCAGCGCATCACAAAGGAGATGGGGGTGACGACGATCTTCGACGGCCTGATCTACGAGAGCCGCGATCCGGACAACAACTATGTCTACACGCTGGAGGTCGGTACGGATGACTATTATACCTTTTCGCTCAGCAACGACGGCAAGCGAATCTACCGTCTGTCGGATGTGGATGCGCAGGGCCCCTATTTCATTATCAAGCGGCGCGGTCTTCAGAGCGGGGAACTGGATTCCTATCTCTATGTCGAGAATGACAGGCTCTATGTTACGGAGCAGCGGCCCAGCGGGACCTATTCGCCTCAGGAGGTGCTCGATGCGTGCAAGGAGGCCAAATACTACAATTACATCTGGAAACTCGAAAAGAGCGGCTCGGGTTACTACGTGCGCAATGTCGAGACGGAGGATTACATCCAGAAAATCACCGTGGCGGCCCCCGATTCGCCCGGAGAGCAATATCGGCTGCAGATGGTTGGATGGGAGGATTATGCGACGCAGGCCGAACTGTTTACGCTGACGCAGAACAGTACCGGCAGCGGTTATTACCTGTTCCGATCGGGAACTATCGGAGCCTATCTCAACATCCGTCCCGGAACCTCGGGGAGCGAGGTCGTGGTGGGATATAACGGAACCGGTGAGTGGTCGCAGTTTGTGCTGTATCCGGTCCAATATGGAAAGGCCGTGCGCGAAGCGGTGGTTCTCCGCACGATCGACAGCGAGACGGCCGTGGCGAGCGATGTGCATGAGATCAAGCGCAATGATTTCATTCGTGTGCAGGTCGGGGTGACCTATAATCCCTACCGAGGTAATTTCGACTTCGTTGTCGAAGACTGGACGCCCGTCGGCGGTGACATAACTTTCAATTGATAACTGGGATGCGTATGAAACGATTGATATACTGCTTTTTCCTTTGCGGACTGCTGTTTTCGGGCTGTGTCAAGGACCCGGACCTCTCGCAGGTGCAGCCCGGCGAGGGCGACGTGTGGGTAAACCTCGATTTCGGCCATACCGATTTCGACGAGGTGCAGATTACGACGCGCTCGACGCTCGGACAGGTGGCCGAGTCGCGTGTCTCGAATCTTTATGTGTTCCTTTTCGATCAGAACGGGAATCGTGTTGCCGGCCATTTCTTTGACAACAGCAACAAACGGGATTCGCATAGTAGCGTGATTTCGGCCAATGTGAACTGTTGGATGGTCGACAATCAGTTGAGCAGCACGGAGCCCAAAACTACCGGTACCATCCGGATGAAGGTTCCGCAACTTACCGGAGGTGAGATTTGTATCGTGGCCAATCTCGATACCGATATTTTCAGCATCTCGTCCGAAATGTTCGGTTTCATCCAGACCCGCGACGAACTGATGGAGATGGTCGGTACGTTGAACCACGATACGACGGACCGAACCGGCCGTTTCCCCATGACAGGAGATGTGACCGGGATCACCGTCAGTCAGACCGGCATTACGTCGTCAACGGGCGATGCCGTCTCTGTCTCGCTGTTCCGCGTCGACGCCAAGGTCGAGGTCCGGATCCGTGCGGCCGTCGGCAATGAGACCACCGTCACGACGTCGGACGGCGTGACCACACAGCGCATCAAGAGCTTCACGCCCGAATCGTGGCAGGTGATAAATCTTCCGCGCGGCAGTTATCTCTTTGAACGCAGTGCCGGCACCGGGAACCATGATGCCGATGCGGGATTCTTCGACACTTATGCAGTGGCCTTTGAGAGCCTGACGTTAAAGACCTTCACCTATGTCAACAGCAGTGGACAGTCCGTTCAGGTAGAGGATGGCGCGGAGCATGGTTTTTCGTTCTACATGTATGAGAACCGTCCCGAGTGCAAGAAGTCCGTAAATGAAAACTACCACCTGCGTGACCGGCGGAACAAGAATGCGGCGGGAGTGTACGATACGACCGACGGCCTGTGGGAGTATGCTCCCGAGACGGCGACCTATCTGATTATCAAGGGCGAGGTGGCCATGGATGTCGATGTGGGTGTGGGTGCCCCGGCTCAGACGCTCAATGCGGATGTGGTCTACTACATTCATCTGGGGGATATCCGTACCAGCATGGATGATTACAGCGTGAATCGCAATACGCATTACATCTATACGATTACGATCAAGGGCGTGAAGAACATCCAGGTCGAGGTCTCGACCAACGTGGAGAACGAGTCGGGTGCGGCCGGCCACGTCTACATCGCCAAGGAGTCGGTCTATACCTTTGATGCGCACTACGGGCAGCGGGTCTTTGTCTTCGATCAGGAGAATATCACGCCCGAGGATGTCACCTGGTATGTCAAGACCCCCTTCGGCCGCGAGGGCATGCCCGAACGGGTCAACGGCGTGGAGATTCCCAACGGACTTGATTACAGGTGGGTGTGGTTCCGCGTGAACGAGATCGACACCAGTACGGAGCAGTACAGCAAGAGAAACCGGTCGTATCATCCCGATGAGGTGATGAACGTGCTGGAGTTCTGCCAGTACATCCGCGAGCAGAAGACGCGCTACGACCGGGGGCAGACGAACGATTTTCGTGAGGAGGTGGACCCCGAGCTCCGGCAGCAGTACCCCGACCGGCCGGATATTTACCGCCGCCACCGGATCTACGTGACCATCTTCGTCGACGAGTTCTATTACGATCGCGACCCCATCTCGGGGGAGGTGCGTCCCACGTTGTGGAAGGAGTTTGTCAATCAGGACAACCGCATGATGCACATCCTGTGCGATACGCAGTTCAGTGCCGACGGCGACAGTTCGGCGACGGGCAGCGTCGTGACGATCCGCCAGCGGTCGATCCAGTCCGTTTACGATGTCACCCGTTCCGACCTGAATACGGCCTGGGGTTGTGAGATGATCGACGAGTCGGAAGGAACTCTCTGGTTTTACAACCGCAACGAAAGATATTCGGACGGGGCAGTCTATCGTCCCAATTACGGCAACAATTCCCGATCGAACGGCCTGTACAATACGGCGCGGTTGTGGCAGTTGACGGACGGCAACGGCGGGTTCAATTACAGGTATTGGACCGATTACCTCGATTATGACCGGGAAAATGATTATAACCTGATCTTTCTCAGGGATGAGGATGACCTGGCGACAGCCCGTTACACCTGTCTCATGCGCAATCGCGACAACAACGGGAACGGCTTGATCGACCCCTCGGAGGTCCGTTGGTACATTGCGTCGATCCAGCAGCTGACGGCCCTTTATGTCGGTGACGGCGGAATTCATGAGGATGCGTGGCTGTATGACCGGTACAATAATTACGGCGTGAACGAAACGAATGCGAACGGGGCCGTGCTGTGGCGTCTGCATGTGATCAGCAGCACCCAGTGGGGCAAGGATGGCAACTACAGCAACTATCCCACGATGTTGTGGGCGGAGGAGGGCTTGTCGACGAGTGCCTATCAGCAGTGGACCTCAAAACCGGGCCGTTATGCCGTGCGGTGCGTGCGCAACCTCGGCATGGATCCGACAACCGAGCAGGAGGCAATCGCCAATTTGAACAATGCCGACAAGATGCCCGATTACTCTGTCGTTTTCGAGACTGTAAGTGAAACCTATAATACAAATTCGGTTTACCGCTTCGATTTGCGGCGAATCAACAAACGGTCGCTCCGCAGCATTGATGTGACAACGGAGCTGGATCCCAGTAATGAATATGAAGTAAATTCACGGACCTACTCGGCATTCGAGACGGGACCGGAGGTTACGTTCGCGTATCCGGATAAGACAGAGCGTTATCTGACTCTGAAGCAGATGCTTGAGTCTGATGAAGCAACGACCTTGTGTCCGGAGACTTATCGAGTTCCGAATATTCGCGAAGCCAGTCTTATGTCGAATTATATTACATCGGATGTAAATCCATATTGGTGGAGCGAGGAAACTTCCGTCGGGACCTATTATTCGTTTGGCAATTTTGGTAAAAAATATGAGCCGGCAAGTTATTCCTGGTATTGTTCTGCCGGCCATATCGCTGTGGTGGCGGGAAGTAGTCCCGTTGTGGACGGTATTCCCGTTGGATATGTGCGTTGTGTGCGCGATATAGAGATTGAATAAACATCGACAATATTTCCGGCGGGATCGTATTTTATACGGTCCCGTTTTTTTGTGTCCAACAGCGAAGTGCGTTTTGTCTGCGGCTGTCCACGTGGCGGATTTTGCGGAGCGGTTGTCGGATGCCGGTCCGCTGCGACTGCCTGCCATGTCCGTTTATGGGGCGCCGACAGTATATAATAAAAACCGGTTGCTGATTGGATTTTTGGAGCGATAGGGGCGTGGCAATTCCGAAACAGAGGTTTTTTGAATAACAACTTATTGCAGCATCATATGAAAGGACGGGCTGCCGGTGTACCGGCAGCCCGCTCCTGGTTATCCGGCGGCGAGGCTGTCAAGCCCCGTCACCGGGTTTCGCTTGCAGGGATCAATATCCGAAGATCTCCTCCTGCGAGAGGGTCTTGATCGGACCGAGCGTCTTGAGGTAGTTCAGGTCGAGGTCCTTGATGTCACCCAGGATGGCGTAGACATAGGGACGGTCCTTGACCCACTGCTCCTGTGCGGCCTTCACGTCGTCGAGCGTCATCGTCTGGACCTTCTCGAAGATCTGCTTGTCACGATCTTCGGTCAGCCCCATGTCGCGCAGCGAGATGTAGGACCACAGCACCTGGTCGCGCACGGTACGCTCGGTGCGCAGGCGCGAGAGGAGCGACTCCTTGGCGATCTGGAAGGCGGCCTCCGACTCGGGCATGTCGTTGATGATCTCGTCGAATGCCTCGATGGCCTGCTGCATCTTGTCGTTCTGCGTGGCGATGAAGGCGAGGTAGCTGTAGCTGCCGTCGGCAAACGACGGCGTCGAGAGCCATGCCGACGCGGAGTAGGCCAGACCGCGCGCCTCGCGCATCTCCTGGAAGACAACGGCGTTCATGCTGCCGCCGAAATACTCGTTGTAGAGCGTGATGACGGGATCGGCCGCGAGGTCGAACTTCTCGCCGCGGTTGGAATACTGGAGGTAGTAGAGCTGCTTGGCGTCGTACTGGGCCAGCAGCACCTCGTTCTTGTCGGTCAGGAGCGGCCGGGCAAACTTCTTCTCCAGCGGTGCGAGCTCACCCTCGACCTTGTGGTATGCGGCGAGCGTCGACTGCAGCTCCTTCTGCGGCTGCGGGCCGTAGTAGAGCACCTCGTGCTGCTTGCCCATGAGCGAGCGCACCTTTGCGAGCAGCTGCTCGGAGGTCAGCGCCTTCAGGGCGTCGTTCGACAGCGTCGTGCGGGCGATGAACTCCGGACCGTACATCATGTAGCGCTGCAGGGCGCCGAAGTTGCGGCCCTGGCTGAGCTTGCCGTCGGCGCGGCTCTTCATGGTGTCCTCCTTCATGTTGGTGAGGATCGCCTCGTCGGGCTGTGCTCCGACGAGCAGCCCCTCGACGATCTCCATCGCCTTGGGCATGTTCTCGCTCAGGCCCGAGATCGTGATCCACGACTGGTTGGCGCCGGCCTGCATCGAGAACGAGCAGGCGATGTCGTACATCTCCGAGGCGATCTGCTCGGCGCTCATCTCCGCGGTGCCGAGGTAGCTTACGTAGTCGAAGGCCATGCCCAGCTCGGGATCGTTCTCCGTGCCGGTGTTGAAGACGTAGATCAGCGTGAAGATGTCGTTCATCTCGTTCTGCTTGTAGAGCACGTGTACGCCCGGCATGGCGTCGAACTGCGACATGTCGGTCGCGTAGTTCACGAAGACGGGCTCGATGGGCTTCACGGTGCTCTGCTGGATCGAGGTCAGGAAGTCGCTCTGCTTGTCGCGGTTCGTGACGATCGGGGTGATCTTCGGAGCGGCGATCTTCTGCACGCTCTTGTCCTCGCCCTCACGCTTGTAGACGATGGCGTAGCTCTGCTCGCCCAGGTACTTGTTGGCCCAGTCGACGACATCCTGCTTCGTGATCTTGGCCATGCGGTCGAGCTGGTGCACCTCGTCGGCCCAGTCGGTGCCGTAGATGAACGAGTAGGCGAAGGCGAGGGCGCGGCTGTTGTTGTCCTCGGTCTGCCGCATGAGCTGCATCTTGTAGTTGTTGACCGTTGCCTGGATGAGCTTCTCGTCGAAGTCGCCCGTGCGCAGCTTGGCCACCTCCGCGAGCAGCAGGTCGCGCACCTCGTCGAGCGTCTGCCCGGCCTTCGGGCGGCCTGCGACGATGAACTGTCCGTAGTCGGGCTGCGCCGAGGCGTAGCCGTAGGCCATCAGGACCTTCTGCTGCTGCACGAGGTCGAGGTCGATCAGACCGGCCTGTCCGTTATAGATGATGCTGCCCACGATGTTGGCCACGTCCCATGACTTGTCCGTGGCGCCCGGCAGACGCCAGCCCAGCGTGACGTTCTCGGCCTCCAGGCCGTAGACCTCGCGCACGATGGGCTCGGTGATCGGGGCTTCGGGCTCGAACTCCAGCTTCGGCAGGTTCTCGTTGGGCTGCATGTCGCCGAAGTACTTGTCGATCGTGGCGATCATCTCGTCGGGATCGAAGTCACCGGCCACGCACACGGCCATGTTGTTGGGCACGTAGTAGGTCTTGTGGTAGTTCTTGACGTTGGTGATCGAGGGGTTCTTCAGGTGTTCCTGCGTACCCAGCACGGTCTGTGTGCCGTAGGGGTGGTGCGGGAAGAGCGCGGCGTCCATCGTCTCCCAGACCTTGCGGCTGTCCTGCGTGAGCGACATGTTCTTCTCCTCGTAGATGGTCTCCAGCTCGGTGTGGAAGCCGCGGATCACGGGGTTCCGGAAGCGGTCGGCCTGGATTTTGGCCCAGTTCTCGATCTGGTTCGAGGGAATGTCCTCAACGTAGACGGTCATGTCCTGCGACGTAAAGGCGTTCGTGCCGTTGGCGCCGATGGCCGACATGAGTTTGTCGTACTCGTTCGGAATGGCGAGTTTCGACGCCTCGTAGCTGATCGAGTCGATGCGGTGGTAGATCGCCGCGCGCTCGACCTCGTCCTCCGTCTGGCGGTAGACCTCGAACAGCTGCTCGATCTCGTCGAGCATGGGCTTCTCGGCGGCATAGTCCGAAGTGCCGTAGTTGGGCGTGCCCTTGAACATCAGGTGCTCGAAGTAGTGGGCCAGACCGGTCGTCTCGGCGGGGTCGTTCTTGCCGCCGACCTTCACGGCGATGGCCGTCTGCAGACGCGGCGCCTCCTTGTTGACGCTCATGTAGACCTTCAGGCCGTTGGGCAGGGTGTAGATGCGGGTCTTCATCGGATCACCCTGGACCGTTTCGTACTTGTACTTGCTACAAGCCGTGGCGAGCATCGACAGCACGACGACCGCCAGAATCAGAAACCGTTTCATGTTCATACGCGATGGGTATTGAGTTAGAAATTAGAAAATCGTTGCAAGCCAGTCCCGCACGACGGGATAGGTGTCGGTGGCGACATGGATGAACATGCCGACCGAGGCGGCGAGCTTGAGCCCCGTACCGACGATGAACGAGAGGAACGAGCCGAAGCCGATGAGCAGGGCCTTGGCCGGGTCGCTCTTGTCGTGGAGCAGTTCGCCCAGCACGGCGCCCATGAAGGGGCCGAGGATGACGCCGAAGGGCGGGAAGAGGAAGAAACCCGCGATGACGCCGACGGTGGCGCCGATGGCTCCGGCCTTCGAGCCGCCGAAGCGGCGGGTCATCCAGGCGGGCAGGAAGTAGTCGGCGGCGCAAACCGCGACGGAGACGGCCAGCCAGATCCACACAGCCGGGGTCGATATGTGCGAGTAGGAGGTGAAGTAGGCGCACAGCAGTCCGGCGTAGCTCATGACCGTACCGGGCAGCACCGGAATGATGCAGCCGGCCGTGCCGATGATCGAGAAGAGGAAGGCTGCGACGGAAAGCGTGATGTCCATCTTGTGTCGTTTAAGTTCGGGTGATCGGGCCGGAGGGGGCGTCCCGGCGGCCGTCGGGGGTGTGGCCGGGCTCCTGCAGCGGAATCGCCAATCGCAAATATAACGATTAAAAACAGAAAATCTCCCCGGAAAGGGAGATTTTCTGTTAAAAATAGGTATTTCGACCTCCTCGCCGATGTCGCGGGGCCTCGATTTCGGGTCCGGTGCGGCCCGTGTGGCTGCGGGATCGTGCCCCGGTGCTGCCTGACCCGGCGGCTTGTTGTTGTGCCCCGGTGTTACTTGACCAGCCGGTTCGTCGCCGTGTCGGGGAAGACGATCCAGGGGCGGAACTGCTTGGCCTGCTCGAAGTCCATCAGGGCGTAGGAGGCGATGATGACCACGTCGCCCACCTGCACCTTGCGTGCGGCGGCGCCGTTCAGGCAGATGCAGCCGCTGTTGCGCTCGCCCTTGATCGTGTAGGTCTCGAAGCGCTCGCCGTTGTTGATATCCATGATCTGGACCTTCTCGCCCTCGACGATGTTGGCGGCCTCGAGCAGCGCCTCGTCGATGGTGATGCTACCCACGTAGTTCAGGTCGGCCTGCGTGACCGTCACGCGGTGGATCTTCGATTTGATTACTTCAATCTGGAATTTCATTATCGGATGCGGATGTTGTCGATTAAACGGATGTCGCCTGCCTGCACGGCGATGCAGCCCTGGATGCGGGGGGCGTCGTTCCACGTCGTGACCTCCTGCATGGTGCGGGCGTCGACCGACTGGTAGTAGATCACCTTGAGCAGCGGGTTGCGCTCGACCTCTTCGGTGACCCAGCGCTTGTGTTCGGCGGGCGTGAGGCGGTGCGAAGCCTCGACGGCGGCGCGCAGCGTGGCGTAGATGTGGGGTGCGGCGGCCCGGTGCGGGGCATCGAGCAGCGTGTTGCGCGACGAGAGGGCCAGTCCGTCCTCGCCGCGGACGATCGGGCACTCGACGATCTCGATGGGAAGGCCGAGCTGCTCGACCATGGCGCGGATCACGGCAATCTGCTGGAAGTCCTTTTCGCCGAAGTAGGCGCGGCGGGGCCGCACGATGTCGAACAGGCGGCTGACGACCTGCGCCACGCCGTTGAAGTGTCCGGGGCGCGTGGCGCCCTCCATGACCTTGTCAATGAGTCCGAAGTCGAACTGCCGCGTATCGGGCTCGGGGTAGATCTCCTCGACGGAGGGCATGAGCACGAAGTCGGCTCCGGCCTCTTCGAGCACGCGGGCATCGGCTTCCGGCGTGCGCGGATAGTGTTTCAGATCGTTCTTGTCGTTGAACTGCGTGGGGTTGACGAAGACGCTCACGACGACCGTGGCATTCTCCTTGCGTGCGCGCTCCACGAGGGAACGGTGTCCTGCATGCAGGGCGCCCATTGTCGGGACGAAACCGATTCCCGACGGCTCCACCCCGTCCAGACGGGCGCGGAGTTCCTTGACGCTTGTAAATACTTCCATCTCTTTTCGATCGGGTTGTGCGGGGGCAAAGGTAGAAAAGATAATTAAGAATGAAAAATTAAAAATTAAAAAAGCTGCCGGGCACGGAATTTTCACTGCTTTTTTTGCTATCTTCGTGCGGATTAACCCAGACAGTACCGTTATGAAAAGTACCATTCTTATGACATTTCCCCTTTTGGCCCTTGCGTCGTGCGGCAATGCCCCGCACGAGGAGCAGGCTCCGTGGATCGTCGACCGCTTCGACGACATCAAGGTCATCCGTTACGAGGTTCCGGGCTTCGAGGCGCTGCCGCTCGAGCAGAAGGAGCTGATCTACTACCTTTCGGAGGCGGCGAAGTGCGGACGCGACATCCTCTACGACCAGAACTGCGCCGTGAACCTGCCCGTGCGCCGCACGCTGGAGGCGATCTATGAAAACTATGCGGGCGACCGCACGACGGAGGAGTGGAAGGCCCTCGAGAAGTATCTCAAGAAGGTATGGTTCGCCAACGGCATCCACCACCACTATTCCAACGACAAGTTCGTGCCGGAGTTCTCCGAGGCCTATTTCCGCGAGGTGGCGGCGTCGCTGCCCGCCGCTCTGCCCGGTGATCTGCAGCCGATGTTCGAGCTGGTCTGCGAGGCGATCTTCAACCCCGACCTCTATCCGACGCGACTCAACCAGACGGCGGGCGAGGACCTGCTCTGGACCTCGTCGAGCAACTACTACCGCAACGTGCGGCAGGCCGAGGCTGAGAAGTTCTACGCCGACATGGCAGCCGCCGATGCGGGCAATCCCGAGCCCGTCTCCTACGGTCTGAACTCGCAGCTGGTCAAGGAGGAGAAGACGGGCCGCATCTACGAGCGCGTGTGGAAGGTCGGCGGCATGTACTCGCCGGCCATCGAGCGCATCGTCTACTGGCTCGAAAAGGCGCAGGCCGTGGCTGCCGAGCCGCAGAAGTCGACCATCGGCGCCCTGATCGAGTACTACCGCACGGGCGACCTGAAGCGCTTCGACGAGTACAACATCGACTGGGTGAAGGACACCGTCTCGAACGTCGACTTCGTCAACGGCTTCATCGAGGATTACGGCGATCCGCTGGGCCGCAAGGCGTCGTGGGAGGCCATCGTCAACTTCATGGACAAGGAGGCCTGCCACCGCACGGAGGTGATCTCCGAGAATGCCCAGTGGTTCGAGGACCACTCGCCCGTCGACCCTGCCTACCGCAAGGAGCGGGTCAAGGGGGTCTCGGCCAAGGTCATCACCGTGGCGATGCTGGGCGGCGACTGCTACCCCTCGACGCCCATCGGCATCAACCTGCCCAATGCCGACTGGATCCGCAAGGAGTACGGCTCGAAGTCCGTGACGATTGACAACATCACCTATGCCTACGACATGGCGGCCCACGGCAACGGCTTCAACGAGGAGTTCGTGCTGCGCGCCGAGGACCGCGAGCGGATGAACCGCTACGGCAAGCTGGCCGACGATCTGCACACCGACCTGCACGAGTGCCTGGGCCACGGCTCGGGTCAGCTGGCTCCGGGCGTGAAGGGCGGCGAGCTGCGCAGCTACGGCTCGACGCTCGAGGAGACGCGCGCCGACCTGTTCGGTCTCTACTACCTGGGTGACCCGAAGATGGTCGAGCTGGGGCTCGTGCCGTCGTTCGACGTGGCCAAGGCCGGCTATGCGAAGTATATTCTCAACGGCATGATGACGCAGCTGGCGCGCATCGAGCCGGGCAAGAACGTCGAGGAGTCGCACATGCGCAACCGCAAGCTCATCTGCGAGTGGTGCTACGAGCGCGGCAAGGCCGACAACGTCATCGAGTGGGTCGAGCAGGAGGGCAAGCGCTATGTCGTGGTCAACGACTTCGAGAAGCTGCGCGCGCTCTTCGGGGAGATGCTCCGCGAGGTGCAGCGCATCAAGTCCGAGGGTGACTATGAGGCGGGCCGCGAGCTGGTCGAGAAGTATGCCGTTACGGTCGATCCCGAGCTCCACGCCGAGGTGCGCGACCGCTACTATGCGCTCGGCATCGAGCCCTACGGCGGCTTTGTCAATCCCGAGTACGAACTCGTCGAGCAGGACGGCCGCGTCGTCGACGTGAAGATCTCCTATCCGGCCAACTACGTGCAGCAGATGCTCCGCTACTCGAAGGAGTATTCGTTCCTGCCGAACGTCAACTGATCCCGGCCGCACGCGGTGTGGCTGAACGAAGTGCGCCCGATGTCGTCGGGCGCACTTTTTTGTGGCGGCTGGGCTGCGGGCCTGTTTTGGGCCGGCCGGGGTATGCGGTGTTGGCGCGGCTGAATTGCGGCCGTTTTGCGCTGGCCGGGGCACGCGGTGTTTGTGGCGGCCGATGAAAAAAGGGACACTCCCGTGCGGAGTGTCCCTTCGTCCAATTCGGCCCGGAGTCCGGGTCGCGGGAACCTTATTCGGCGACCTCTTCAAACTGGTCCTTGCCGACGCCGCAGACGGGGCATACCCAGTCATCGGGAATCTCTTCAAATGCGGTTCCGGGGGCGATGCCTCCTTCGGGGTCGCCCAGCGCCGGATCGTAGATCCAGTCGCAAACGGTGCAACGGTACTTTTTCATTTTTTTGCTTGTTTGGAATTTGATTGATAGAAATTTGGAGGGGATAAACCCCTGTTTTTTCGGTTTTCGGATCTCTTGTCGCTCTTTCTGCAACGTGAATGCATATGGATGTTTGCGGAGCAAAATGCGTGCCTGTCAGTTTTCCTGCAATCGGGTCTCCCTGGCAGGAGCGGTTTCGTCGGCGCACGTCCCTTCGGCGTCCGGGTCGCTCTCATCGTTCGGGTCGTCGTCCTCCTCTTCGGGCCGGTTGCCGCCGGGCGGGGTCAGTTGCGCCACCAGCTTGTCGGCCTCGGTGCAGGAGACGTAGAGCCGCTCCTCGTAGATGTCGGTGATCTCGACAAAGTTTTTCCACTCGGAGGCGTAGAGCCGCACGCGGTCGAAGCGGCGCAGGTCGATGAAGTGGCCGTAGTAGCCGAAGAATCCGCAGCCCCCGAAAAGGGGGATCATCCACCGCATGCGGCGCTTCTCGACACGGCGCACCGAGGCGATCTCCTCGCGGCGGATTTCGGTGATGTCGAGCAGGCAGCGGATTTCGACCTTCTCGTCGGTGACGACGATGCGGCGGGGGATCGACAGCGCCATCAGCGCCACGAGCGCCACGACGAACGAGGTGAACCACGCCGAGAGGTAGCCCCCCTCGTAGAGGTGGTAGAGCAGCCAGCCCAGCAGGACGAAGACCACCAGGTGGAACAGCGTCCAGTAGATCGTGCGGCGTCCGAAGTGGTATTTATAGACGGTCTGCATCGGCATCGGTCTCCCCGTTCTCTTCGCGGGCCGCAAGCAGCGCCTCGGCCACGATGAAATCCTCGGGAGTGGTGATTTTCAGGTTGGTGCGTTCGCCCGCAACGAGCCGCACGGCATGGCCCGCGCGTTCGACGACCGACGCATCGTCGGTGAAGGCTGCGTCGTAGGGCGCCTCGTAGGCCGTGCGGAGCAGGTCTGCACGGAAGATCTGCGGGGTCTGCACGATGCGCAGCCGCCGCCGGTCGATGACGTGCGAAGGGGTTGCCGCGGCGGCCGGGTCGGCGGCCGCGGAGTCTGAAGCATCGGTCTCGCGGAATGAATCGACGGGCTCCACGACGGGAATGGCGGCACCCGAGGCGGCGGCTGTCTCCGCCACGCGGCGGATCATTTCGACGCCGGCCAGCGGGCGCACGCCGTCCTGCACGGCGATGAGCTCCGTCTCCGGGGGCAGAGCCATCAGGCCGTTGCGGACCGAGTGGAAGCGTTCGGTGCCCCCTTCGGCCACCGTGTGGGCGGCGACGTCGAAGCGGGCCGCAAGGTCGCGCCAGAAGGCGGCGTACTCCGCCGGGAGGATCGCGACGATCCGGGCGTCGGGCAGCGCCTCGGCGAAACGGTTGATCGTGCGGGCCAGTACGGGCTGTCCGCCCAGCAGGCGGAACTGCTTGGGCAGCTGTCCGCCGCAGCGGCGGCCGCTGCCGCCTGCCACGATAAGTACTCCGATCGATTTCATGTGTCGGGTCGTTTCTGTCTATTTGCTGCCCTCCTCTTCGCCGGCCTTCTCCGCCGGGGCTTCGGCCGTTGCCGGGGCGGGCAGCGGCAGCGAGTCGAGCTGCGTGATGCGCTCCTCGTCCTTCACCTCGCCGTTGAGCTCGGCCATGATGCGGTCGCGCACGTACTCGAAGGCCGCGCGGTTCTCCTTTGCGATCGGCTCGGCGGGCTCCTGCGGAATCTTCAGCGGGTCGATCGGCGTGCCGTTGCGCCAGACGCGGTAGTCGAGGTGGGGCCCCGTCGAGGCGCCCGTCGAACCGACGTAGCCGATCAGCTGCCCCTGCGTGACGCGCGTCCCCTTGTTGATGCCCTTGGCGTAGCCGCTCAAGTGGAGGTAGCCCGTCATGAGATTGCCCGGGTGCTTGATCTTGAGCGTGTTGCCGCCACCGCCGCCCCAGCCCTTGAAGATCACCACGCCGTCGGCCACGGCGTGTACGGGCGTGCCCTTCGGCGCGGCGTAGTCGACGCCCGTGTGGGGCCGGTAGACCTTGTAGATGGGGTGCTTGCGCGCATAGGTGAAGCGCGAGCTGATGCGCGAATACTTCAGCGGTGCCTTGAGCATCTGCTTGCGCAGGCTCGCACCGTCGGCCTCCCAGTATTGCAGCTTGCCGTTCTGGCGGAACGGGATGGCGTAGTACTCCTTGCCGCTCTGGGCGAACTTGGCGCCCCAGATGCGGCCGATGCCCGCGGGGATCGTGTCGTCGATGAAGCGCTCGTCGTAGATTACGGTGAAGTTGTCGCCCTTCTGGATGCCGAAAAAGTCGACCGTCCACTGGTAGATGTCCTCCAGCTCGGCCGCCAGCGCATAGGGCAGCTCCTGCTCCATGATCGCGCCCCAGAGCGAGGAGTTGATCGTCGCGCTCTTCTTCGTGCGGCGCATCGTGTAGGGCTTCGTGTCGCGGCGGATCGAGACCGAGTCGTCGTGGAAACCGAAGACCACGTAGTCGGTGAGCGAAACCTCGTAGGCGAGGTAGTCCAGGTGCGAGGCGTAGAGCGAGTCCTCGTGGATGAAGACCGTGTATTTCTGTCCGGCGCGGATGTTGCGCAGCGGGAAGACCCCCTTCGCTGCGCGGTCCAGCCGGTCGATCGCCTGGGCCGTGACGCCGTAGGAGCCGAGAATCGCGCCCAGCGTCTCGCCGCGGCCTATCTCGCCGCTCTCGGTGCGGTAGTCGTCGGCATTGATGCCGTAGAGGAGGTTCTGCGGTTCGGCCGCCTCGTCGCTTTCGGCGGTCGTCGTGCCGCCGCGGTTGCAGGCACCCGCCGCTGCGAGCAGCAGGATGCATATCGTTGTTCTGATGTGTTTCATAGTGCACGACAAAGTTAATAAAAAAACGCAGCAATCGCAGCCTTTTCCCCGCGAAGCGCCCCACATCGGTGGCGAATCGCCCGTTTTTTGTGCTTTTTGTCGGACGAAAAGGCCTCTGCGGCGAAGTTTTGGGCCGATCGCTTTGCCGTCCCGAGATTTATTGCTACCTTTGAAAAATCGAGCATTCAACCGGAAAAGAGAGATGTGGAAGTGTCTGCTTGCGCCTGCTGCGCTCCTTTACAAGGCGGGGGTGACGTTGCGTCACCGCCTCTTCGACTGGGGCGTTCTCAAGAGCGAGCGCTTCGATATCCCGATCATCTGCATCGGCAACATCACCGTCGGCGGCACGGGTAAGACCCCCATGGCCGAGATGATCATCGCCTACATGTCGCAGATGCACCGCGTGGCGCTGCTCTCGCGCGGATACGGACGCCGCACGAAGGGCTATCTGGAGGTGCAGTGCAACTCGCACTACCGCATGGTGGGTGACGAGCCGCTGCAGATCAAGCTCAAGTTCCCCGACATCGTGGTCGCCGTCTGCGAGAAGCGTTCCGAAGGTATCCGCCGCATCTGCGCCGAGC
>ERZ824600.1501-NODE-1501-length-28497-cov-16.101434_pt1 | contig 28497 bp, 26 predicted proteins | sample MGYA00519933_ERZ824600 | MGnify/ENA primary metagenome ERZ824600 (study PRJEB31778, sample SAMEA3449178) | human gut metagenome | biome: human gut; feature: human-associated habitat; material: faeces | place: United Kingdom | collected 2010/2012 ... | reverse complement strand
AAAATAAAATAAATGTTTCACAATATATTTAGAAAGTGAGGCATTTAATGAAATCGACAGGTGTTGTTAGAAGAATAGATGAACTTGGTAGAATTGTTTTACCTAAAGAGATAAGAAAAGTTTTAAAAATAAAAGCAGGAGATAATTTGGAAATTTTTATGAATGATAAAGATATTGTTTTGAGTAAATATAATATTTTTGATGATAAAAAGGATTTATTTGATATGCTTGCTAATTCTGTTTTGGGTTATACAAAGAAGAGTTTTATTATTACAGATACCAGTAGGATTGTTGCTGGTTCAAAGTATTTGATTGATAAAGAAGTTAGTGATGATTTAGATACTTTAATGTTTTCAAGAAATAGTAAAATAGGAAATAAAGAAATATGTATTTGTTCTAATGTTCTATCAAGTCATTATTGCTATTCTTCAATTGTAAGTAATAGCGATGTATGTGGTATTGTTGTTATATTTGATGATACAATTACACCTTCTGATTTCGAACTTTGTAAGTTTATATCAAGGTTTATTTCGAAATATTTAGAGGAGTGAATGTTATGAGATGTTTTGAAAAAGTTAGTTTAGAAGAGTTTAAAAAGTACTATGATATGGAATTATATGATTTTAATTTGCCTTCAAGAAGTACTAGAAAAAGTGCTGGTTATGATTTTTATGCTGTTGATGATTGCACTATAAAAAGAGGCGAGAGCAAAAAGATTATTTCTGGTGTTAAGGCTAATATGGAAAATAATGATGTTTTATATTTGTTTATTAGAAGTAGTTTAGCGATTAAATATAATTTGATTTTAAAAAATAGTGTTGGTGTTATTGATGCTGATTATTACAATAATTGTGATAATGAAGGTAATATTATTTTTGTTATTGAAAATATTGGTGATAGTGATTTTGAAATTAAAAAAGGTATGAGATTATGTCAGGGGGTTTTTATGAATTATTTACTTACTGATGATGATAAAAGTAATAATTCTAGAAATGGTGGTATTGGAAGTACTCTCTTATAGTGTAAAATGTCGTAAAATGGTGTATATATTGTATTGCTTACTATACTTATTTATGATAAACTTAAGAAGGTGAGTGATTAAGGTATGTACAAAAATGCTAAATTAATGTTGTATGTATATGGCTGTTTAGTAGTTTTGTTTTTATTATCCTTAGTTTGTGATTTTAGAACTGTGGGATTGATATTTAGTCTATGTATTAATGCTGTAACGGGCAAATACATAGTTATAAGAAACTTTAACGTTTGTTAAGAGCCTAATCGGCTCTTTTTTAATGGACTTTTTTTATAATATTTGATACAATGTTATTTGGGAGGATGAAGTATATGTTTGATACTCACGCTCATTTATTCAAAGAATATTATACAGATGAAGAAATAAATAAAATTGCTTCTTCTTTTAAGGGAAATATTATAGTTAGTGGTACTGATAATAATAGCAATAAAGAAATACTTGAATTAAAATATGATAATATTTATATAACGTTAGGAATTCATCCGGAAGATGTTTTAAATTATAAAGAAAGTGATATTGATTTTATTGTTGATAATTTAAATAATCCTAAAGTAGTAGGTATTGGTGAAATTGGTTTAGATTATCATTATGGCAAAGAAGATAGAGATAAACAAATTGATCTTTTTATTAAGCAATTAGATATTGCTAAAAAGTATAATTTACCTGTTATTATTCATAGTAGGGATGCTATTAATGATACTATTAATATACTTAAAAATTATAAAGATTTAAAAAAGGTTTTGCATTGTTATAGTGGTAGTATAGAAAGTGCAAGAGAACTTATAAAGTTAGACACATATTTTGGTGTTGGCGGTGTTTTAACTTTTAAAAACAGCACTAATTTAGTTCAAACTATAAAAAAAATTCCACTAGATAGAATTGTTATTGAAACTGATAGTCCTTATTTAAGTCCTTTTAGGGGTAATAAGAATATTCCAAATAATGTAGAAGAAGTTTTAAAGAAACTTGCTTTAATTAAAGAAGTTTCATATGATGATACATTAGAAATTACTAATAGTAATGCTAGATATTTATTTAATATAAAGGAGAAATAAAGTGAAAAAAAGATTTATAGATATAGGTTTTATTTTTCTTTCTTGTGCTTTAATATATGGTATGAATAAATATAATAAGAGAGATATAATAAAAACAGAAATAATTAAGTATGATGTTGTTACAACTTATGATAAATCAATTCCTATGGATGTTAAAAAGGTTAATAAAGAAGGAAAAGATGGTAAAATTGTTACTAATTTAACAACTGGTGAAGTTACAGTATTTGAAAGTGTTACGGAAGAAGTTACAATTGGAACTGGCCCTAAAGCTGAATATGCAGGTATGCTTACAGGTTATGGTCCTGATTGTGTTGGTTGTACAGGACTTTTATATTGTCCTGATAGTGATGGTAAATATCATTATTTAACAAATGATATTGAAAGTACTTACTTTTATGATAAAGAATATGGAAAGGTAAGAATACTTGCAAGTGATCCGACACTTTTTCCTTGTGGAACAATAATTCATATTGTTAATAATGATCTTGATATATATGGTGTTTGTCTAGATACAGGGATTGCTATGAGAAATGCTTGGAGAAATTATGGAAGTGTTTTAATTGATTTAGCATTTACAAGTGAAAGTGTTACAAATGTTGTAACTAATAGAAATACAAATTTTACAGTTTTAAGGTGGGGATGGTAGTGGATTTTAATTTTAAAAAAAAATACGGGCAAAATTTTTTGAAAGATAAAAGGATTATTGATAGTATAATTTATAAAGCTGATGTTGATAAAGATACTTTAGTTATTGAAGTAGGTCCAGGAGCTGGTGCTTTAACAGTTCCACTTGCTTTAAAGGCAGGACGAGTTATTTCTTTTGAAATAGATGAATCATTAAAAGATATTCTTTCTTCTAAATTAAATGAATATAATAATGTAGAAGTAATATATGGTGATTTTTTAAAGAGTGATGTAAATAATGTTTTAAAAAAATATGATTTTTCTAAAAAAATAATGGTTTCTAATTTACCTTATTATATTACAACTCCTATTATAATGAAGTTTATTGATGATAATATAGATGTTAGTAAACTTGTTATAATGGTTCAAAAAGAGGTTGCTTTAAGGTTTAGTGCTAGTGTTAATAGTCATGAATATAATTCACTTACGGTATTTTTAAATTATTATTATGATATAAAAAAATTAGTTAATGTTCCAAGGACTGTATTTGTTCCAGTTCCTAATGTTGATAGTGTTGTAATAGAACTAAAGAAAAAAGAAAATAAACTATATGTTAAAAATGAAAAAGTATTTTTTAAGTTAGTAAGAGATAGTTTTAAGTTTAAACGAAAGACTTTAAAGAATAATTTAAGAGATTATGATTTAGACAAAATAGAAAAAATATTAATGGAAAGTGGTTTATCTTTACAAGTTAGAGCGGAAGCTTTAAGTTTGGAAATGTTTGTTAAGATAGCGAATGGATTATAAATATGATTGATACTATAAATAATTATTTGTGGACGTTTGTTGTTATTATAATGATTTTATCTTCTTTGTATTTTACTTTTAAATTAAAAGGTGCTCAGTTTAATTTTAAAGAAATGTTTAAAGATATTTTGAAAAATAATTCTGATTCGCAGGTTTCACCTTTAGGTGCCTTGATGCTATCACTTGCTGGTAGAATTGGTGTTGGTAGCATTAGTGGCGTAGCGCTTGCTATATATATAGGTGGTAGTGGTACTATATTTTGGTTATGGATAATGGCTTTTATTGGTTCAATTTTAACCTTTTGTGAAACGGTTTTAGCTTCTAAATATCATAAAAAGTCTGGTAATAATTATATAGGTGGTCCTTCTTATTATATTGAAAAAGGGCTTAAAAAGAAATGGCTTGGTATTTTATATTCTTTGACAATTATAATTGCTTATGTTTGTTTCTTTATTGCAATTCAATCTAATACTATTACTAAATCATTAAATAGTTTCGAAGCATTATCAAAGGTTAATTATTTACCTTATATAAGTGGTATTATACTTGCTATAATGATAGCTTTAATAATTTATGGTGGTATTGATAGAATTACGAAGATTACTAATAAGCTTGTACCTGTTATGGGAATTTTCTATTTATTTTTAGCGTTTTTTGTTATTTTTAAAAATATAAGTGATGTTCCAGGTGTCTTTGAAGGAATATTTAAAAATGCTTTTAGTTTAAAAGCAGGACTTGGCACTTTAATTGGTGGCGTTATTTTAGTTGGTGTTAAGAGAAGCATTTTTTCTAGTGAAGCTGGTATTGGAACGGGAGCAATTGCATCTAGTGTGAGTTCAACAAAATATTCGGCTGTGCAAGGTTATGTGCAAATGCTTGGTATTTATATTACTACTTTAGTTATTTGTACATCAACTGCTTTAATTGTTTTACTTGGACCAAATCTTACACCGATAGCGGATGCTAATGGTATTGAATTCGCACAAAATGCTTTTAGTTATCATTTTGGTTCATTTGGTACAATATCTTTATTTTTATGTGTATTTATGTTTAGTTTTTCAACTATTTTAACAGGTTATTATTATGGTGAATGTTGTTTTAAACATATATTTAAAAATGAAAGTAATGTTATTATTAAACTTGGTACTATTATTATAGTTTTTGTTGGTTCAATTGCTTCAAGTAATATTTTATGGAGTTTAGTTGATTTATTTATTGCTTTTCTGGCGATTATCAATATATATGCTATGGTTAAGTTAAGAGATGATGTTTATGATGAATATAAGAAGTATGGTGATAGGTAATGTTTGGAAATGATTGGGATAGTGTTTTAAGTGATGTTGTAAGTGAAAAATGGTTTATTGATATGATAGATAGTGTTAGAAAAGAATATAATTCTAAAACTATTTTTCCTTTAGAACAAAATATTTTTAATGCGTTTAGATGTACGCCTTTTAGTAATGTTAAAGTAGTTATTTTAGGGCAAGATCCTTATCATGGTACTGGTGAAGCACATGGTTTATCTTTTTCGGTTAGAGAAGGTGTTCCGATGCCTCCTTCGCTTGCAAATATTTTTAAAGAATTATATGATGATACTGGAATTAAGAGAACAAAGACTGATTTAACTGATTGGGCTTATCAGGGTGTTTTGCTTTTGAATTCAATTTTAACAGTTGAGAAGGATAAACCTTTGTCGCATTCTTATTTGAATTGGGAAAAATTTACGGATGTTGTTATTGAAAAATTATCTAGTAGAGGAAATGTTATATTTGTTTTATGGGGTAGTTTTGCTAGGAGCAAAAAAGTATTGATTAATACTCAAAAAAACTATATAATAGAAAGCGTACATCCATCTCCTTTATCTTGTTATAGAGGATTCTTTGGAAGTAAACCTTTTTCAAAAGTTAATGCAATTTTAAAGAAAAATGGTTCGGAAGAAATAAAGTGGTGAAATATGGATAAAACTTTAAACTTTTTGAAAAATAATCTTGATGGTGATGTTGTTATTGCTTGTTCTGGAGGGCCAGATTCAATGGCTCTTTTTGATATTTTACTTAAGATTAGATCTTTTAAAAATATTAACATTGTATGTGCTCATGTTAATCATAAGGTTAGAGTTGAAAGTGATATGGAAGAAGAAATGGTTAGAAATTATTGTTTAAATAATAATGTTCCGTTTGAACTTTTAACAATTAATAATTATACGGGATCTAATTTTGAAGCTGAAGCAAGAAGTAAAAGATATGAGTTTTTTGAAGGAGTTCTTAAAAAATATGGTTATAAGTATCTTTTAACTGCGCATCATGGTGATGATTTAATGGAAACTATTCTATATAGATTAGTTCGCGGATCTAATTTAGAGGGATATGCTGGGTTTAAATATATTTCTAAAAGATCTAATTACACTATTTTAAGACCTTTAATTTGGTATACTAAAGATTCTATTATGGAATATTGTAATAATAATAAGATTCCATATGCTATTGATAGTAGTAATAATAATACGATTTATTTGAGAAATAAGTTTAGGCATAAAGTTCTTCCTATATATAAGGAAATAAATAAAGATGCTCATTTAAAGTTCTTACAGTATTCGCTTCTTTTAAATAAATATGATGATTTTGTTAATAAATATGTTAATAATATTTATAATAATATTGTTAGTGATTATTTAAATATTCCATTACTTTTAAAGGAAGATGATTTAATTGTTGATAATATTATTTATAAGTATTTGAGCTTATTTAGTAATCAAATAACAAGTAAACATATAGAACTTGTTAAAAAGGTTATTTCTTCTGATAAAAAGAATTGTTTAATTAATTTACCGGGTTTTATTTTAGAAAGAAAATATGATAGACTTGAATTATATAAGGAAGAATCTTCTTATAATTATATAATAAATGATTATGTTAAATTAGATAATGGTTATGTTATTAAGAGAATTGATGAAACAAACGATAATTCTAACTATGTTTGTAAATTAAGCTTGAAGGAAATTAAATTGCCAATTTATGTAAGAAATTATAGAACTGGTGATAGAATGGATGTAAAAAATGGTTATAATAAGAAAGTTAGTTCTATTTTTATTGATAGTAAGATAAGTAATCGATCTAGTTTTCCGGTTGTAACTGATAGCTTGGGTAATATATTATGGTTACCTGGTTTAAAAAAATCGAAATTTTGTAAAACAAAAGATGAAAAATATGATATAATACTTTTATATTGTATGGAGGAATAGTATGAAAAATAATATTAAAAAAGGATTAATACCTTATTTAGCGTTCTTTCTTGTAGTTATGTTTGTACTTTTGTATATGACTGGTACGGGATATAAGATTCACGATATTAGTTATGAACAATTTTTAACATATGTTCAAAGTGAAAAGAAGGAAGAACAAATTAAGTATATAGATATAACTTCAAATAGTTCTGCTGGTTTATATACAATTACTGGTAAACTTAATGGTTATGGAGAAAAAGAAAAGTTTACTTTTACGGTCGCTAATTCTGATGTTGTTATTGGAAAAATGTATGATTTAGCAAATGAGTATAATTTTACAATAAAGGCTTCAAGAGATCCTGGTTCAAGTACACTTTTGTATTTTGTTTTAAATATTTTGCCATTTCTAGTATTTGGTGTTGTAATATTTGTTTTCTTATCTAAACAAATGGGTAGTGCGAATAAATCAATGGATTTTGGTCGTAGTAGAGCTCGTTTGGATGATGGTAATAAGACAGTTACATTTAAAGATGTTGCGGGATTAGATGAGGAAAAAGAAGAAGTTCAAGAGTTAATTGATTTCTTAAAAGAACCAAAAAAGTTCCAAAAGATGGGTGCTAGAATACCTAAGGGTGTTTTACTTGTTGGTCCTCCTGGTACTGGTAAGACTTTACTTGCTCGTGCTGTTGCTGGGGAAGCAAATGTTCCATTTTATTTTATAAGTGGTTCAGATTTCGTTGAATTATTCGTTGGTATTGGTGCGTCACGTGTTCGTGATATGTTTAGGCAAGCAAAACATAATGCTCCTTGCTTAATCTTTATTGATGAAATTGATGCTGTTGGTCGTCAAAGAGGCGCTGGTCTTGGTGGTGGCCACGATGAAAGAGAACAAACTTTAAATCAGTTATTAACAGAAATGGATGGATTTGGTGCTAATGAAGGAATTATTATTCTTGCGGCAACAAATAGGCCTGATGTTCTTGATCCAGCTTTATTAAGACCTGGTAGATTTGATAGACAGATAACTGTTAATTTACCTGATGTTAAGGGCCGTGAAGAGATTCTTGCTGTACACGCTAAGGGTAAGTATTTTACTAGAGGTGTTAATTTAAGTAATCTTGCTAAGAGAACTGCTGGATTTAGTGGTGCTGATCTTGAAAATTTACTTAATGAGGCTGCTTTACTTGCTGTTAGAAGAAACAAAGATAAGATTTCAATGGCTGAAATTGACGAGGCTCAGGATAGAGTTTTAATGGGTCCTGCTAAGGTTACTCATAAGTATACTGAACACGAAAAAGAAGTTGTTGCTTATCACGAGGCTGGACATGCTGTTGTTGGTATTAAGTTAGATGGTGCACATGATGTTCAAAAGATTACGATAATTCCGAGAGGTCAAGCTGGTGGGTATAATTTGATGCTTCCTAAAGAAGAAACATATTTATCTACTAAAAAAGAATTATTAGAAACTATTAGTGGTTTACTTGGTGGTCGTGTTGCTGAGGTTCTTAAGTTTGGTGAAATGACTACTGGTGCTCATAATGATTTTGAAAAGGCAACTAAAATAGCGCGTGCTATGGTTACTGAATATGGTATGAGTAGTTTAGGTCCTGTTCAATTCGAACAACAAAGTGAGGGTAGTGTTTTCTTAGGTAGAGATTATAATAAGAGTCGCAACTTTAGTGGTCAAATTGCTTTCCAAATCGATGAAGAAATGAGAAAGATTATTAATGATCAATATAAGGTTACAGAGAAGATTATTAAAGAAAATATGGATTTACTTGAGTTAATTGCTAAGACTTTGATTGAAAAAGAAACTTTAACAAAAGAGGAAATTGATAGTTTAGTTGAGAATGGTTCTTTACCTAGTGATGATGTATCTTTTGAAGATATGACTATTGCTGAGTTAAAAAAATATGCAGAAGATAATAATATTTCACTTAATTCTACTAAGAAGGAAGATATTATCAAGGAATTAAAGGATGCTAATAAATAGCATTCTTTTTTTGAAAAAATGTTAATCTTTGTAAGTTTTTATGGTTTAAACATAAAAATTATGTTTTTAAAATTATTATATAAATTTGTTTAATGTTTATTTTTATAGAATAATTTGATACAATATTTAAAAGGAGAACAATATGATAAAATTAAAAAAACAGGGATTATTAATTGTTGTTTCTGGACCATCTGGTGCTGGTAAAGATAGTGTTTGCAATCTTGTTGCATCTTATAATCCTAATTTGTGGATTTCAGTATCTTGTACTTCTAGAGACATTAGAAAAGGTGAAGTAGAAGGTGTAAATTATTTCTATTTAACAAAGGATGAATTTGAAGAAAAAATTAAAAATAATGACTTTTTAGAATATGCTACATATAATAATTCTTATTATGGAACACCACTTTATAAGATTAAAGAGAAATTGAATGAAGGCAAGGATGTTGTTTTAGTAATTGAAGTACAAGGAGCATTAAAGGTTAAGAAGTTATATCCTAATGCTATATTTATTTTTATATTACCACCTAGTATGGAAGAATTAAGAAATAGACTTATTAAAAGAGGAACAGAAAATTATGAAAAGATTATTGATAGATTTAGAATGGCATATAAGGAAATAAATGAAATATCAAAATATAATTATGTTATCGTAAATGATGTTTTAGAAGATGCTGCTTTAAAAATGCAATCAATAATTGTATCAGAAAGATGTAGAGTTGATAGAATTGAAGAAACAAAAGTAAGTAATATCGAAGAGGTTTTACACGAAGGTATTGTTGGAAAAAATGAAAATATATAATTATGATGAGTTATTAGAAGAAATAAAAAAAGTTACCTTAAAAGATGGCTTTAAAAAAGGTGAAGTTATAGTAACTGATTCTTTAATTGAAATACCATATTATACATATGGAAATGGAAATAATCATATTGTACTTGTTGGTGGTACTCACGGAAGTGAAATTATTTCCGTAAATTTAGTTTTAGATATTATGAAACACATCAATTTAATTGATAAGAATGATTTTACGATTCATTTTATTCCGGTTCTTAACCCTGAGGGATATATTATTTCAACTTCTACTGTTTTAAGTAAAATAGATGGTAATAATTCTAAAGATATAGAAAAGTTTAGTTATGAATATTATTTAAATTATAAATATGATTGTACACATAATAAAAGTGTAAAAAAACATCAATTAATGTTTAGTGATATTAATTATAATTGTATTACTTATGAAGTATTAAAAAATAAAGTAAAAAATATTTATGATAAATATTCGTTTCCAGATGGAAGTATGGTTATATGGCGGAGCAATGGAAGTGGCATAGATTTAAATAGAGAACATCCATTAATGGAGTTATCTTTCAATAATATTACTTATGGTAGTGATAATTTAAGGTATAACAACATTAGATTTAATACTCCTGGTCCACTTGGAATATATAAAAATAAAGTAGAAAGTGTAGAAAATAGGTTTCTATTTGATTTGATATGTAAACTTTACAATGAAAATAAATATGCTGGAACGATGATTTATCATAGTACAGGTGGTTCTATATATTATGAACCAAATATAAAGTGTGAACATTATGAAGAATATAAAAAAATAAATTATGAACTTGCTAAAAAATATTCTTTGAAAACAAAATATAAATGTCAAAATGGTTTGATAAAAGATGGATATAAACTAGAAAATAATAAAGACGTTAATTCAAATGATGAGTATTTGAGAATTATGTATCCTGCTGTTTTGTTAATTGAATTATCTTATATGGGAGGAAATCCACTTGGTCCATTTGGTGATGAAGTCAATAATTATAAGCCAACAATTAAATATAATAGACTAGCATTTATAGATTTTATAAAAGAATGTAAAAAAATTAAAGATAGCACTCGTAAAAATTAAAAAAATATGTTATTATATATATAGCATAAATAGAAATGGTGATGTAAATGGGAAAAGTAATTGCATTAGTTAATCAAAAAGGAGGAGTAGGTAAAACTACTACTAGTATAAATCTAGCAGCTTCACTAGGATATTTGAAGAAAAAAGTATTATTAGTAGATCTTGATCCACAAGGTAATTCATCTACAGGACTTGGAATTCATAAGTCTAATTTTGAAAATAGTATTTATGAATTATTAACAGATAGGTGTGAACTTAAAGATGTTATTATTAAAACTAAGTTTCAAAATCTATATATAATACCATCTTATATAAACTTAGCAGGTGTTAATTTTGAATTAATGGAAAGAAGTAGACTTGATCCAAACTTTGTAAAAAATGCTCAATTAAAAAAATATTTAGATGTTGCAAAAGAAAGTTTTGATTATATTATAATTGATTGTCCACCATCCCTTGAACTTTTAACACTAAATGCTCTTATGGCTGCTGATTCAGTAATTATACCAGTCCAGTGTGAATTCTTTGCACTTGAAGGAATAATGCAACTTTTAAATACAATTGTACTCGCTCAAAGAGATATTAACCCTAAACTTGAAATAGAAGGTGTTTTACTTACTATGCTTGATAGTAGAACTAATTTGGGTTTAGAAGTTGTTGAAGAAGTTAAGAGTTATTTTAAAGAAAAGGTTTATGAAACAATAATTCCTAGACTTGTAAGATTGTCTGAAGCTCCGAGTCACGGAAAACCGATACTTGCGTATGATTTTCAAAGTCGTGGTACAGAGGCTTATATAAATTTAGCTAAGGAAGTGATTAGTAAAAATGGAAACTAAAAAGAAAGCTTTAGGAATGGGATTAGAGCAATTATTTAATGGAGATAATATTGATATTGCTTCTTTTGAGAAAAAAATATATGAAAATACTCCAAGTGAAGAAATTGTTGAACTTAATTTGGATGAATTAAGACCTAATCCATATCAACCAAGAATTAATTTTAATGAAGATGCTTTAAAAGATTTAGCTGATTCAATAAAAGAAAATGGTGTTTTTCAACCTATTATTGTTAAAAAAAGTATAAAAGGTTATGAGATTGTAGCTGGGGAAAGAAGAGTTCGTGCTAGTCGTATGGCTGGTTTAAAAACTATTCCTGCTATAATTAGAGGTTTTTCTGATGATCAAATGATGAGTATTGCTTTGCTTGAAAATTTGCAAAGAGAGAATTTAAATATTATTGAAGAAGCAAAGGCTTATAAATTAATGCTTGAGAGAATGGGATTAACACAAGAAGAACTTGCTGTTAAGGTTGGTAAAAGTAGAAGTCATATTACAAATATTTTAGGTATATTAAGATTACCTGATGAAGTTCAATCATTGCTTAAATATGGTAAATTATCAATGGGACATGCTAGGGTTTTAAGTAAACTTGAAGATAATAGTAAGATTGCTATGCTTGCTAATAAGGTTGTTGATGAAGATCTTAGTGTTCGTGATTTAGAGAGAATGATTGATAGTTCTTTTGAGAGAAAAGTTAAGATTGAAAGACACGAAAAAGTTGTTGATCCTAATATTAGAGATATTGAAAATAATTTAAGGGAAAAGTTTGATACTAAAGTTAAGATTCGTGATAATAAGATTGAAATTAAGTTTAATAATGTTGCGGATTTAAATAGAATTTTAGATATTATCAAATATAATGAGTGATTTATGAAAGAATATAAATTAGGTAGTGTCGTTATTATGAAGAAGAATCATCCTTGTGGTTCTAATAGGTTTGAAGTTGTTAGAATGGGCGCTGATATAAAGATAAAGTGTTTAGAGTGTAATCATATTGTTATGCTTTCAAGGATTGATTTTAATAAAAGAATAAAGAAAATAGAGTCTTATTAGGAGGCGGTTATGTTTAAAAAAAATTCAAAGGGGATTGGACCAGTTGTTGTTATTTTGATTTTAACAATTCTTGTTATTATCCTTAGTTCTATATGTTCTATTCTAGAGTTTCAGGGAGAAAAAACAGAGATAATTAATGGTGTTTTGACAACGTCTCTTGTTTCTGTTCAAAATATTTTTACTCCTTCTGGTTTTAAATATATTTTAACTAGTGCGACTAATAATTTTAAGATGTTTAATCCATTATTTTTGTTGATTACTTCTTTAATTGGTATAGGTATAGGTGAGAGATCGGGCTTATTTAAAGCTTTATTTACACCACTTAGAAAATTAAAGTCATCAGTTTTAACTTTTCTTGTTTTCTTTATTGGTGTTATTTCATCGGTAATTGGTGAATATAGTTTTGTTATATTAATTCCTCTTGCTGGTATTATGTATAAATATACTAATAAGAATTCAATGGTTGGTGTTATTACTGCGTTTTTAGGTATTAGTTTAGGTTATGGTACGGGTGTTTTATTAAATGCTTATGATTATGATCTTAGTTTGATTACATTTGATGCTGTTAATGCTTCATTTCAAATGTCTTCTAAGTATAATATGTGGTCTAATCTTTATATAATGCTTGTTAGTTCTTTAATAATTAGTTTTGTTGGAACTGTTGTTATAGAAAAGTATGTTGCGATTAATTTTAAGAAAAACGTTTATGAAGATGATGAGTTAATTATTGATAGGCGAGCTAATGGTGTTACTTTAATTACTTTTATTGCTTTAATATTGGTAGTTATATTAGGGATTATTCCTGTTAAACCTTTAGGCTTTTTACTTGATAATAGTGGCGCGACATATATGGGAAAACTTTTTAGTGAGTCTTCACCTTTCTATGCTGGTTTCTTATATATATTTATACTTATTATGTTAATTTGTGGATATGTATATGGTGATATTTCTAAGAATGTAAAAAATACGACTGAGTATAGTGTTGGTATTTCATCTTCATTTGAAAAGTTAGGTTATGTATTTATTCTTATGTTCTTTACAGCAGAACTTATTGGTATTCTTGAATGGACTAATTTAGATGTTGTTATTGCAACTAATCTGGTTAATTTTTTAGGTCTAGCTTCATTTTCTGGTGTTCCACTTATTGTTACTTTCTTTTTGTTAGTTGTTGTTATGACTCTTGTTATGCCTAGCGCTATTAGCAAGTGGTCTATATGTGCGCCTACAATTGTTCCTTTGTTTATGAAGAGTAATATAACGCCTTCATTTACGCAGTTTATTTTTACTGCTGCCGATGGTGTTGGTAAGGCAATAACGCCTATATTTGGTTATTTTATTGTCTTTATTGGCTATTTGGAAAAATATAATGAGAATAAGAAGATTACAATATTTGGTACGATTAGAAGTATTATTGTTCCTGTTTTATTGATTGCTATAACATGGATTTTAATTTTAGTTGGTTGGTATGTTATTGGTATACCTTTAGGAATTGGAACTAGTTTAACAATGTAGAATCAAGTTAGAAATAACTTGATTTTATTTTTTGATTATTTTATTTTGAATAAATGGTATAAAAATTCTTTCTTATTTTATAAATATAGTGTATAATATCTATTAGTTTGAGAGGTGTTTATATGGGTTTAACTGTTGGAATTGTTGGTTTACCTAATGTTGGGAAATCGACATTATTTAATGCTTTAACAAGTAATAATATACTTGCTGCTAATTATCCTTTTGCGACTATCGAACCTAATGTTGGTATGGTTGCTGTTCCGGATAAGAGATTAGATTTTTTGAATGAGATGTATAATCCTAAATCTTTAGTACCAACTTCATTAGAGTTTACTGATATTGCTGGTCTTGTTAAGGGTGCTTCTACTGGTGAAGGACTTGGTAATAAGTTTTTGTCGTATATTAGAGAAGTAGATGCTATATGTGAGGTTGTTAGGTGTTTTGATGATGATAATATTATTCATGTTAGTGGTAATGTTGATCCTATTCGTGATATTGAAACTATTAGTATTGAATTAATGTTATCGGATTTGGAAATTGTTTCTTCTAGATTGCTTAGAATTGAAAAAAAGGCTGTTATGTCTAAAGATAAAGAGGCTTTGAAAGAGGTTGAACTTTTGAAAAAAATTAGAAATGGTCTAGAGGAAAATATTCCTGTTAGACATATGGATTTGTCTGATGAAGAGTTATTTATGATTAAATCTTTTTCACTTCTTTCTTCAAAACCTATAATATATATGGCTAATATTGAAGAAAAAGATATATTAAACAATAATAAGTATGTTGATATGGTTAGAGAATATGCTTTAAAGGATCAAGCAGATGTTATTGTTGTATGTGCGAAGATTGAAGAAGAATTATCTAGTTTGTCTTTAGAAGATAGAGAAATATTTTTAGATGATTTAGGTATTAGTGAAAGTGGTCTTGATAAGTTAATAAAGGCTTTATATGGTTTACTTGGTTTAAAGACTTTCTTTACTTCTGGTACTGATGAAGTAAGGGCTTGGACTTTTAAAAGTGGTATGAAGGCTCCAGAATGTGCCGGTATAATTCATAGTGATTTCGAAAGAGGGTTTATTAAAGCTGAGGTTATGAGCTTTGGTGATTTAAAGGAATTGGGTAGCGAAAAGGCTGTTAAAGAGGCTGGAAGACTTCGTCTTGAGGGTAAAGAGTATGAAATGCAAGATGGAGATATTTGTTATTTTAGATTTAATGTTTAGAGTTAGTGATAACTCTTTTTTGTTATGTTGGAAATTATTTAATTTTTTTAATTTTTATTGGGTATTGATAAGACTTTTGATTTGTGGTATCATTGATATAGTAGAAGATAGATGTTAACAAAAATGTTAATAAATAATATAAAAATAGAAAGAATGTTAATAAAATATATGGAGCAAAATTCTATAGGATAATTATAGATAGTGGACTATTTTTTTGGGTGTGTAAAAATACATTAAGGAGGAAAAAAACATGAAAAATAAGAAATTAATTGGATTAAGTTTAACATTATTTGGTTTAGTTTTAATGTACGCAGGGACATATGCTTATTATATGAGAGTTGTAAATGGTACAATAACAGGTAAAACTGGAGCATTTACATTTGATGTATTACATAATAATAAGACGTTTACAAGTATAGATTTGTATGATACTATTACTGGAACACCTAGCATAGAATCAAGTGATAAGGTAATAATACCTGGTGACAAAGGATCGTTTGTTTTAACGGCAACAGGCGCGGGATCGTCATCTGATATAGAATATACAATAATGTTTAATGGAAGTAGCACGCCATCAAATATGAAGTTCTATTTAGATGAAGCAAAGACAAAAGTATTAGATGTAGAGACAAATAAGATATATGGTTATTTAGACAAGAATGGAAGTATGGTAAAGGAACATACAATATACTGGGAATGGCCATATGATAGTGGAAGATATAATGATTTAGATTATGAATATGCGAATAAGAATATAAGTATAGATGTAAAAGTAGAGGGAAAACAAAGTAAAGATGGAATGCTTGTATATGGAGTTAAGAGAAATACAAGTAGTACATCAACTGCTTGGGAAAGAGTAGGAAATAGTGTAGGACTAGAAGCAAATGCGGTATTACCTGCAAGTTCAACTACTGTCGCAGATGCAGATGTAGTAAATGATTTTGATAATATATATCCTTGGAGTGAGATAAGAAGTTATAATTATAATGCAAATACTAGAAAAGTAACAGCTTGGTATGGAGATGCTAACTTTAAGTTTGATGGAAGTAATGGGGAAGTATTGACATATATACCAGGATTTTATTATAAAAGAGAAGTAGTAAATGGAGTAGAATATCAATATATATCAAAGTATGAACAAGAAGGGTATTCATATAGTGAACCATTTAGTGTAGGAAGATATAAGATGAGCAACAAAACAACATCTACAAGTGTTAGTTCAACAGACGAAGGAAGAATTGAATTAATTGCAGACATAAAAAAGGAAATATGTGATGACAAATGTAAAGCAGACCGAGTTGTAAATGCTACATCTAGTAGTGGATCTGCACCTTTAATTAATGAAAAAATAACGATGCTAAGAGAAAGTGCGTCAAAATTAGGAACTGATTTTTCGATTCTTGATTATCATTATTATGTACTTCAGATGTTATATTTAATTGAGTATGCAGATTATGATAGTCAAAGTGTACTTGGAAAAGGTGTAGCTGAAAATTATGATGATAATAATGATTATGGTGCTGTAATAATGGGTGGAACAGATGAATTAGGAATGAAATCCGGCTGTTTAGTAAATGATGGCAAACATAGTATGATATATAGAGGAATAGAAGATATATATGGAAATACTTTTGATTTTCTAGATGGAATAAATATAAAGGATTATCAAACATATATAAATTATGATTTTACAACATATAAATCTGATGTATTCGATGGTAATTATAAAGCATTGGGGTATGTTAATAAATCATTAGGAAACAATGGAGGCGGAGGCTTTATAACTAGATTAGGTTATGATAGTAATAATCCATTAATAGGATTACCAACAGAAATAGATACAACTAATACTGATTTTAATAATCCTTCAGGAATTAAAGATGCATATTTTGGAAATTCAGGGGACAAGATATTAGTGGTCGGCGGCGCGTTTAATATTTCTAGTTATGCCGGCTTGTGGTTTTCTGTTGCTAGTGGTGGCTCGGACAGGTTTGATGATATTTTCGGCTCCCGACTTATTCGTCATCAAGCAAGTATAGGTAGAGAGTTTGGTGTACCACAAGGAGAAGATTGGACTTATTTGCCACAAGAAAAATAATTTTAGTACAAAAAAATAAAAGTTGATTTAACTTTTATTTTTTATTAAAAAAAGTCCTTTTAATAAGGACTTGTTTTTTTATTGGAGGAGCCAGTCGGATTTGAACCAACGATCAGGGAGTTGCAGTCCCACGCCTTACCACTTGGCTATGGCTCCATATGAATTAATTATAGCAAAAACTATAATCAATTACAATACATTTTATGATATTTTTGAAAAAAGTTAACCTTTAATGATATATTTAATGGCATTTATAACTTCTTTTTTCATTTTATCATAATCAAAACAACCGTCATTATGGTAAATAATATTATGACATAAATTTTCAATTAAACCAATAATAATATGAACTTTTTCTTTTTTATTATTTAATACAATATTAGAATTGTCTAAAAGAGTAATAACTCTTTCAGTCATATCAAGTTCTTTTTGATGAAATATTTTTGAAACATCAGTATCTAAATGTGAAAGAGCGATTATCTCTTCGTGAGCATCTTTTGATAAAGTATGTTTTAAAATATATTTATCAATTATTTCATTAATAGTATCATCTAAATCTTTATTAAAATCTAAAACATCTAAAATAGGAAACATAATACTATTGTAATAAAGATTAATACCCTCTAAAAATATTTCTTTTTTATCATTAAAATATTGATAAACAATACCAGTTGAAACATTTGCATATTTTGCTATATCATTGGTATTGGTATTATAATAACCATTTTTACAAATAAGCTCAAAACCTTTTTCGATAATACGATTCCTTTTTTCTATAGATCTTTTCTGTTTGGGCATTCTAATATTAGACATAAAATCACTTCCATTTGTATTATATAACAAAAATAAAAAAAATACAAAAATATGATAGAAATATCATATTATATTGACAAAAATGAATATAAACAATATAATTATATAGGAGGATGAATATGAAAAAATATAAATATAATATAAATAATTTGGATTGCGCCAATTGCGCGTTACAGGTTGAAAAAGAATTAAATAAGCATTTTGTAAATGCTAAAGTTAATTTTAATACATCAAAAATAACATTTGAAAGTGATAAAGAATGTACACTTAAAGAAATAAATAAAATAGTAACATCTGTTGAGCCTGATGCAAGTGTATCACTTGAAAAAAATGAAAATAAAAAAGAATATCATTTATCTATACTTGTTATTGCAGTTATAATATGTTTAATCGGCTATTTTTTGAAAATTGATTATAAATATAAATTGATATTTTATATAGTATCATATATATTACTTTTATATAGAACATTTATAAAAGCAATTAAAATTGTAGTTAAAAATAAAAGAATAGATGAAAATGCTTTAATAACAATATCTTGTATAGGAGCGCTTGCGCTTGGTGAAGTTCTTGAAGGAATGATGGTTGTAGTATTATATATAATTGGTAAAATACTAGAAGAAAAAGCTATTAATAATTCAAGAAATCAAGTTGCGGATTTAATTAATTTAAAAGAACCATATGCTAATAAAATGAAAAATGGAAAACAAGAAAAAGTACCTGTTGAAGATTTAAGACCCCAAGATATTGTTGTAATTAAAAAGGGTGAAAAGGTACCAGTTGATGGTGTTGTTATAAGTGGCAATGGGAAATTAGATACATCAAGAATTACAGGAGAGAGTATCTACAGAGAAATTAATGAAGGTGATGAGATTTTATCAGGATGCATTAATATGGGAAATATAATTGAGATGAAAGTATTAAAACCATATGAAAGTTCTACTGTTGCTCAAATATTATCAATTTTAGAGGAAGCAACTGACAAAAAAAGTAAAGTTGAAACAAACGTAAGTAAGTTTAGTAAAGTATATACACCTACAATAATTGTTCTTGCAATACTTATTATAATAATATTACCTTTATTTAATGTTTCATTAAATGATAGTATATATAGAGCATTAACATTCTTAGTAATATCTTGTCCTTGTGCGATTGCAATCTCAGTTCCTTTATCATATTTTACAGGAATAGGAATCGCAAGTAAAAATGGTATTTTGATAAAAGGAAGTAATTATTTAGATAATTTATCAAATGTTGATAATATAATTTTTGATAAAACTGGAACTTTAACAACTGGTGAATTTGGTGTAAGTAATATTGAAATAATTGATAAAAATTATACTAAAGAAGATGTAATTAATATATTAGTAAATGGTGAAAAATATTCTAATCATCCAATTGCTAAGAGTTTTATGAATTTGAAACAAAATAAAGAATTAAAAGTTATAAATTATAAAGAAATTGAAGGAAAAGGAATATCATTTGAAGTTGGAATGCAAAAAATAATGATTGGAAATAAAGGATTGTGTAATTGTATATATGATAGTCTTTTACATCTTTCAATTGATGGGAAACATATTGCATCAATAACTATAAATGATGGTATTAAAGATAATGCTAGAGAAGTAATTGAAAAGTTAAAAAAATATAATATTAAAACACATATGTTAACTGGTGATAAGAAAGAAGTAGCGCTTGAAATTGGTAAAAAGTTAAAAATAGATGATATAAAATATGAATTATTACCAACTGATAAATATAGAATATATGAAGAAATTGATAAAGATGCATTAACCGTGTTTGTTGGCGATGGTGTAAATGATGCTCCCGTTTTAAAAAGAGCGGATATTGGTATATCTATGGGAAGTGTTGGATCGGAAGTCGCGATCGAAGCTAGTGATATTGTTATAATGAATGATGATTTAAATAAAATACCTCTTGGAATAGATATATCAAAATATACTAAAAAAATAATAAAACAGAATTTGTTATTTGCATTTTTGACAAAAATAATAATTTTATTATTAGGAGTATTTGGTTTAGCAACTATGTATTTAGCAGTATTTGCTGATACGGGTGTAACATTAATAACTATAATAAATACTTTGAGAATAAGGAAAAAATATCAAAAATAATAAGAAATATACCTTTTTTAGGTATATTTTTTGTTAAAAGCAAAAAAATCTTTGATATTTATATTAATAATGGTATAATGAAGTTGTGATGAATATGCAACTAAGAGATTTAACATTTGCATTTGGAATAGAAAAAATATTTGAAAATGTAAATATTATAATAAATGAAAATGAACACGTAGGGATTGTTGGTGTTAATGGGGCTGGAAAAACAACTCTTTTTAAATTAATAACGAAAGAATTAGTTCCTGATTCGGGAAGAATAATTCTTAAAAATAATGCAAGAGTTCAGTTGCTCCCACAGGTAATAAGTGATGAGGTCCCTAATATGGATATAACAGTGTTTGATTATTTGCTTGAAGCGAGACCGATTGATAAATTAACTGCTGAAAGAATAAAAATATATGAAAACTTGAGTGTTATGCCTGATCAAATGGATCTTTATAAAAAAATAGAAAAAATAGAAAAAGAATTAGATTATTGGGAATATTATTCAGCTGAAGGTACATTACTTAAAATTATAAATGGAATGAATATAAATGATGATATGTTGTATCAAAAACTAGACAAGTTATCAGGTGGACAAAAGTCTAAAGTTGCATTCGCTAAACTATTATATTCTAAACCGGAAATAATTCTTTTGGATGAACCAACTAATCATTTAGATAAAGAAACAAAAGAATATGTTGTAAATTATATAAAAAATTATAAGGGAACTGTTTTAATAATATCACATGATAAAGAGTTTTTAGATAGTGTTACTAATAAGACATTATATATTGATAAACTTAATAAAAGTATGGAAATGTTTAATGGATCTTATTCGGTTTTTTTAAGGAAAATTGAAGAAAGAAAAAAACAGCTTGAGCATCAAGCAGAAATTGAACAAAGAGAAGAAGAAAAACTTAAAAAAATAGTTTATCTTTATAGTAATTCTTCTGGTAACAGAAAGAAAATGGCTCAAGATAGGGAAAAAAAGTTAGAAAAACTTTTAAAAAATAAGGTTGTTTTAGAACCTAAAATGAAAGAAACTAAATTGAAACTAGAAATGAAAGAAAAGAGTGAATTAATTCCACTTAAGGTTGAAAATTTAACATTTGGTTATGATACTATTTTGTTTAAAAATTTAACCTTCGCACTTTCAAGGGGTGAAAAGTTTTTAGTTGTTGGTATAAATGGTATTGGAAAATCAACGCTTTTAAAACTCGTTGTTGGCATATTAAAACCAATATCAGGTAATATTGTTAAAGGTGATAAGACAATAATCGGTTATTATGCTCAGGAACATGAAGGACTTAATTTAGAAAAAAATATTTTGGAAAATTTTGATGATTTAGGAAAAAGTGAAAGAGAATTAAGAAATTTACTTGGCAGGTTCTTATTTTATGGTGATGATGTCTTTAAAAAAGTAAAATATTTATCACCTGGTGAAAGAAGTAGAGTTGCACTTGCTCGTTTGGCAATGATAGGCGCTAATTTATTGATTTTAGATGAACCAACAAATCATTTGGATCCAAAAACGCAAGAAATAATTGCAGATGTATTTAAAGATTATGAAGGAACAATGTTAGTTGTATCCCATAATATAAATTTTACTAATAACTTAAACATTGATAGAATGTTATATATGCAAACTGGGGAAATATGTTATTATGATAAAGAAAAGGTAAAAGAAATAATGGAGTTGAATACAAGGTAGGAGTAGTTATGAAGATTGAAGAAATTGCACAAAAATTTAGATTAAAAGGACAAATAATTGAAATAAAAGAAAATAATGTTGGTAATATTAATAGAACATATATTATTACAACAAATGATAATGATAAAAAATACAAATATGTATTACAAAAAATAAATACAATTGTATTTAATGAACCTTATTTATTAATGCAAAATATAGAAAATGTAACAGAATATTATAAAGCTTATTTGAAGAAAAATAATGAAGATACTGAAAGAGGTACATTAAGTGTTATAAGAACTAAGAATAATATTAATCTATATAGAACTAAAAGTGATGAATATTATAGAATGTATAATTATGTAGATAATGCTAAAACATATGATAAATCAGAGAATGCAGAAATGTTTTATAATGTAGGAAAAGCATTTGGTCATTTTGTTAAAGTTTTAAATGGTTATCCTATGGATAAATTAACAGAAACAATACCGAACTTTCATAATTCTAAAGTAAGATTAGGTGATTTTTTGAAAGATGTTAAGAAAGATCCTTGTAATAGAGTTAAAGATGTATTAAGTGAAATTGTTTATATAATTCAAAGACAAGATGAATTGAGTTCAATTGTTGATTTGATGGCAAAGGGAAAAATACCTCAAAGAGTTACACATAATGATACAAAAATTAATAATGTTTTAATTGATGAAAAGACTAATAAAGCAATATGTGTAATTGATTTAGATACTGTAATGCCTGGATCGGCTTTATATGATTTTGGTGATGCTATAAGATCAGGAGCGGCAACAACTTTTGAAGATGATCCTAATTTAGAAAATGTTGGTATAAATATGGAATATTTTAAAAGGTTTACAGAAGCTTATTTGAGTGAAACAAAAGAAATATTACTGCAAACAGAAATAGATAATTTAGCGCTTTCTTGTAGAATAATTACATTAGAATTAGCGATGAGGTTCTTAAATGATTATATAAATGGAGATACTTATTTTAAGTGTAATTATGAAAATCATAATTTAGTAAGAGCGAGAAATCAAATTAAATTAGTTGAACAAATGGAAAAACATTATGATGAAATGATTAAAATTGTAAAGGATTGTACACAGGCTAAAGCATTAAGATTAGACAAATGTAAAAAACTATGATACAATATAAAACTGTTGGAGGAAATATGCAAATATTTAAAGAAGAAAAAGTGGATATTGAAGATGCATTGGGAAATCTGAAAAGTGCTATTTTATCATATATACCGTTTTTGAACTTGATACCATATTTTAAAAAAACAGATTCACCTTTTGTTGAATTTCATTCAAAACAAGGTGTAACATTATTTATATTTGAAATGATATATGGTATATTAAGTTTTATATTTATGCAAATAAAGATACCTGTATGTGAATGGGGAACGTGTAATAAACATACACCAATATATATAATAATACCTTTAGTTATATTAGGACTTATAATGCTTACATATAATATAATTGGATTATATAATGTAATAACTAAGAAACAAAGAACATTACCAATAATAGGATTTTTATTTAATTAGTGCTTATTAAGCACTTTTTTTTGTTTGTTAAAAGTGTTATAATTATAATGGTGAAGATAGATGTATAGGTGTGAACTTTGTAATGTAACTTTTGAAAAAAAAATAAATAAATGTCCTAATTGCAGGGAAAAGAGAATTATAGAAATTAATAATTATGATTATGAAGTTAATTCTATATCTATAAGTGATAATAATTTAGCAATAGAAAGAGATTCATCAAAGTGTATTGGTTGTGGAATGTGTAAAAACACTTGTAAATTAAGAGAAAATTTAAGAGATAATAAGTGTTTTAATAATTGTGTTGGTTGTGGTCAATGTATTCAGACTTGTCCAACGGGAGCATTGATTCCTAAAAATGATATAGGAGAATTAGAAAAGAATTTAAAGAATAAAGTATGTATTGCTTTGGTCGCACCTGCTGTAAGGGTTACGATCGGTGATGCTTTTAATAAAAAATATGGTTCTTTTGAAGAGAAAAAGATAGTTGGATTATTAAAACAAATTGGTTTTAAATATGTTTTTGATGTTACTTTTGGTGCTGACTTAACGATTATGGAAGAATCATATGAATTAGTTGAAAGAATTAAGAATAAAGAAAAATTACCAATGTTATCATCTTGTTGTCCGTCTTGGGTTTTATATGCTGAAAAATATTATCCAGAAATCTTAGATAATTTGTCTACTTGTAAAAGTCCTATATCAATGTTATCAACAATTATAAGAACTTATTTTTTGAATAAAAAGCATTTAAAGGAAGAGGATGTATATATAGTATCTATTGTACCTTGTACTGCTAAGAAATATGAAGTTAAAAGAAAAGAGTTAAATAGTAGTGATTTAGCAATTACTACATATGAGTTAATAAATTATATTAATAATAAAAAAATTGATTATGAAAAAGTAAAGGAAGTTAATTTTGACAATGTATTTAATGGTAGTACTAGTGGTCTTATATTTGGAGCAAGTGGTGGTGTTACAGAAGCTGTTATTAGGAATACTTACCATATATTAACGAACGATACTATAAATGATTTTGAGTTAAAAGAAGTTAGGGGATTAGATGGTGTTAAGGAAGCTAATATTTTGATTGGTAATGAAGAGATAAATATAGCGGTTGTTAATGGATTAAGTAATGCTAAGAGGTTATTGGATCAGCTTAAGAAGAAAAAGAGTAAATATGAGTTTATAGAGATAATGAATTGTTTTGGTGGATGTATTGGTGGTGGAGGTAATCCTAAATTAGATATATTTAAAGAAGCTGAAATAAAAGAGAAAAGAATTGATAGTTTATATGAAAAAGATAGAGTTAAAAAAATAAGGGTTCCTTATCAAAATAAGGCTTTAATGGATATTTATAGTAAATATTTGGGAAAACCGAATGGTAAAAAAGCTATAAAATTATTACATACAACATATAATGATAAAACAGATACTATAAGAAAATAGGTGAGATGATGGAAATAATAAATAATTATTTAGATATTTTAAAGGAAGATTTTAAAAATAAAAGGTTGTATAAACATATACCTAATTTATTGACATTTATAAGGCTTTTAAGTCCTTTATTTATAATTCCTTTGTTTTTGTATAATAAGTATAGATTAGCTTTTATTTTAGTTATAGTGTCTGCTATAACAGATATATTTGATGGTTTAATTGCAAGAAAGTTTAATTTAACAAGTGAGTTTGGTAGATTACTTGATGCTGTAACTGATAAGGTTTTTTCATTATCTTTATTGATTCCTTTAATTAAGATAAGCAATTTATATATTGTTTTGATAATTTTAGAGATTGCTATAGGTATTTCTAATTATTTGGCTCATTATAAAAATAGAAAACCGAAAACACATTATATTGGTAAAATAAAGACAGTTGTTGAGTTTATTTTTATTGCGTTTTGTTATTTATCTTTTGTTAGTTCAATTGATATAAATATATTAAATGTAGTATTTGTAATAAACATAATTTTAGAATTAATTACATTATCTATTTATGTAGTTAAAAATAAACAATCTAATTGATTTTTTTGACAATTATGTTTTTTTATGTATAATATTGTGGGTGAGGTATTAAATATGAAAATAATTGATAAAATAAATCAAGAATTGTTAAAAGAAAAAACAAGAAAATCTGCGCGTTATGAGTATGGTGAAAATATACCTAATAGTTCAAAAAAAGCACTTGAAGAACTAGATATAAATCATGATACTTCTTGGTTTGAAGAAATATATAAGAGGAATAAGAATAATTTAGATTTTGCTGCGCTTCTTTATAGAGGTAATAAAATAACATATAAAGAAATGTTTGAAAAAGCATATGAATATGCTAAATCATTGAAACAAATGGGATATGATGAAAATTCAATAATTCCTGTATGTATGTCAAATGTACCAGAGTTTGTATATTTGTTTTTGGGAATAAATATGATAGGTGCTAAAATAAATACTATAGGTAGTTGGTTTGATGAAAACTATTTAATTAATATTTTAAATAGTACTAAGAGTGATAATATTTTTATTACGGATGATGAGTATTATAATTTAAAAAATAGAATTGAAAAATCAAATATAAAAAATATATGTGTATTTTCTTTGACTGATTCTTTTAAAAATGGAAATAAATATGAAGATATAGATAATAGATTTCATAAAATAGAAAATTTAATTCCTAAAATAAAACTTGAAAAAAATATAATTGATAATAAAGAGTTTTTAGAGATTGGTAAAAATTATAATGATGATGTTATATATAATGGAATACTTGATGATGTATGTACAATTACTTATACGAGTGGAACGACAAATCCGGGGTGTCCAAAAGGAGTTGAACATACTAATAGATGTTATATTACTTTGTCTAGATATAAAGAATCTGATGTTTCAGGGATGCCTAGTATGAGAAATATTACTGTTTTAGGTCATATTCCAACTTATACACATATGGAATTATCTTGTGCAATTTCTGATACTTTGTATGAAAAATGTACACTTGCTTTAGAACCTTTTTATGATAAGGACTTCTTTCCATATAGTTTATTGATGAACGAACCTAATTTTGTTCCGGCGAGTGCGGGATTTTGGGGTAATTTGTGCAAATTATTGAATTTTGATTTGGTTTTTAAAAATGTAAATATGCCTTTTTTGATGATACCGACAGTAACAGGGGAAGCTTGTTCGAGAGGAGAGGAAAAGTTTTTCAATTATACGGCTAGAAAACATAAGTTTGGTGTTAGTAAATTGCCATATCCGCTTGCGCCGGTCACATTTTCTATAGGTGGAGGTACAACAGAAAGTAGTGGTATATTTGTAACGTTGTTTAAGAGTTTACAAGAAAAAAAATATGTATTTTCTAAAAAATCATTGGGTTTAACACCACATAAATTTGCTGAAATTCAGGTTTTAGATGCAAAAGGTAATCCTTGTAAATTAAATGAACCAGGATTGTTAGTTGCAAATTCTCCTTGTAATATGGTGGGTTATATAGATGAGAACTTGAATAAAAATGTTTATGTTTTTGATACAAACGGAAGAAAATGGTTGAGTTTAAATACTTATTCATATAAATCTGATAAATCAAGAATAAAGATGAAGGGAAGAATGGGTGCGTATATTGAGTCATCTTTGGGAATTATTCCATATTATTTAATAGAAGATATTATTGATGTTGATGATGATATTTTGTCATCGTGTTTAGTAAAAGTTGGTGATAAATATGTATGTCATATTGAAAAGCAACCATTAATAAGCGAAGAAAAATTAAATGAAATAGTTGAGAATTGTCAAAATAGATTAACTTGTGCATTACCTAAAGATGTTATTGATAGATTATATTTACGTATAAGAAGTAATAAAGAGTCATTTCCTCTTGCACCAAGTGGCAAAAGAAATTATCAAGAACTTATTAGTGAGGGGATAACTGATAAGTGCATTAAAGTTGAAAGTGTTAAAAAATTAATTAAACATAATTAATTTTTTTTTAATGACATTTTATTAAAATAATGGTAAAATATAGTCGAAGGGTAGGATAGTAATGAATTGTATACTTCTAATAATTGTCGTGTCTTTTTTTTCGATTACATTGAACTTAATATACTTTTCTAAAAAGCATATAAGGACTAGAGAAACTAAAATATTTTCATATTTATTGATTATAAATTTTATTGGTTTAATAATTGAACTTATTTGTTCGTATATTGGATATAATTATGCTATCGATAATATGCTTGCCCATATATTTACGAAAGCGTATTTGGTGTATTTGATGACATATCTTTTTATAATGACACTTTATGTATATTCTCTTGCATATCTAAAAAATAATGATGAGTATTATAAAAAATTAAAAATTGTATCATATGTAATTTATATAATATGTTCTTTAATTGCCTTATTATTTCCAATTAAAACAGAAGCAGGTTTTGCGACCGGGCGTTCTGTTGGTTTTGTATATGTTGTGTCAACATTATGTATGATGATTTGGTTAATACCTATAATTAAAAACTTTAAATCAATTTCTAAAAGGAAAATAATTCCATTTATTTGTTTAATGTTTTTTATGTCTTTAATTGCAGTGGTTCAAAAGAAATATCCTAATTTAACTTTAATTACTGTAATGGAATTTTTTGTAATATTTATAATGTATCATACAATTGAAAATCCTGATCTAAAAATAATAGAAGAATTAAAGAAAAATAGAAGTTTAACAAGTAAAAGTTATATTGAAAAAACTAACTTTTTATTTAGAATGAGTGCGGAAGTAAAAAAACCAATTGAAAATATAAAAGAATTAAATGATTATAATATAGAATCTAATGATATAAAAGAAATAAAAGAAAACTCAAGAGAAATAGATTTAAATATAAGAAATGCTAACTTTACAATCAATAATGTGCTTGATGTAAGTAGTTTAGATACAAAAAATATAAATATTGTTAAAAATAAATATA
>ERZ824600.1498-NODE-1498-length-28519-cov-3.366779_pt1 | contig 28519 bp, 28 predicted proteins | sample MGYA00519933_ERZ824600 | MGnify/ENA primary metagenome ERZ824600 (study PRJEB31778, sample SAMEA3449178) | human gut metagenome | biome: human gut; feature: human-associated habitat; material: faeces | place: United Kingdom | collected 2010/2012 ... | reverse complement strand
ACAAGAACAACCGCAGAATTGAACAGGATGTGACCGCCTCTTCCGGAAAAGTTGTCGTGGACAAGGAGGCGCAGGTCATGCACATCATCCTCCAGAACGCAACGATCATCGCGTATGAGAACGACGACGATCCCCATCCCCGCCGCAGCTTCGGAAAGGAGATGTCCTTCACCATCGAATACGGAAAACAGTTCAACAGCAAACGAATCTCCCTTCGCGACAAGCATCTCGGCTACGAAGGGCTCTACGCCCGCTCCATCATGATGCGCCAGCGCAATGATACGGAACGGATCTGCGAGATTGAAACCGAACTCAATCAGCGCGTCGCGCTCGCTCTGGCGCCTATGGCGTTCCTGCTGCTCGGGCTGCCGACGGCGATCCGGACATCCCGGAGAGAAACCTCCATCGGACTGTTTCTCAGCGTGCTGCTGGCCGGACTGTATTTCGGATCCGTGCTGGTGTCGGATTCGCTCAAATCGTTTGTCTGGGCGTTTCCGCAGTACATCGTCTGGATTCCGCCTGCGCTGTATCAGATTTTCGGCGCCATTTACATCATGAAAATCGCCCGGAGCTGAAGAGAGCGGACACGGTTCGGACGGCTCTGTGCAGGCCGGAGAGGTTTGCCGCATCCGGAATGGAATCCCGCACAGGGTGTTTTCCGAAGATAAAAAATGCGGGACGGCGTTTTTGTTTCACCGTCCCGCAGAAAATGTGTGTTTGTGTCTTTTCTTACTTGGCAATGTCGAGCAGTTCGACTTCAAAGACCAGCATCTGATCCGGTCCGATGAGTTCTCCTGCTCCGCGCTTGCCGTAGGCGAGGGCGGCGGGAATGAAGAGTTTGTATTTGCTGCCGACCTGCATCAGCTGAAGAGCTTCCGTCCAGCCGGGAATGACGCCGTTGACCGGGAAGGTCGCCGGCTGGCCGCGCTGAATGGAGCTGTCGAAGACGGTGCCGTCGGGAAGGGTGCCCGTGTAGTGGACCGTGACCACGCTCCGGGCGGTCGGTTTGGCTCCGGTTCCCTGCTTGAGAACCTTGTACTGAAGGCCGGATCCGGTGGTGATCACGTCCTTGTCCTCTTTGTTCTTCGCGAGGAATTCCGCTTCCTGCTTCTGGTTCTCGGCTCCTTTTTCCGCCGCCTTCTTTTCCGCGGCGGCGCGGAGTTCCTGCTGGAATTTCCGCATCAGAGTGACGAACTCCTGTTCCGGGACCTGAGGGGTGTGCCCCTGAAACGTGTCGGTGATGCCGGCAAGGGCGGATTGATGGTGACCGGGAGTTTCCGGAAGGAGGCGCCGATGTCCATGCCGAGGCAGTAGCTGGTTTTGTCGTTGTCGTTTTGCAGCGTGATGCTCATGTTTTGATTCTTTCCTGGTTGGTTTTCGTGTGAAGACCGGATAAGATACGTCCTCTTTCGCCGAGAGTCAAGACCCTTTTCCGGGAAGATGACGTTTTTTCTCTTCCTCCCATTCCTTTTCCGTCAGAATTCCGCGCCGGCGCAGTTTCCCCAGAAGAAGAAAAAAATCCGGAGAGTGCGGATCCGAACTCTTCTCCAGAAAAGATGCAAAGCGGTTCGTCTGCACAAGCTCCGTCCGGAGTGTATGAAGAAACTGTTTTTCCTCCTGCGAGCCTCTCCCTTCCAGAGCAAGAACATCTTCTCCGCAGAGATTCCGAAGATAAACGGTTCGTTTTTTTCTTTTCATCCGTCCGGCCAGATAGATTTCCGGGAGCAGAGTCAGCAGCACGGCAACGAAGACTCCGGGCAATGTCTCCGAATTCGACCGAAACAGCAGCCCCGTCAGAAAGATCCCCAGCAGAACAACGCAGGGAATCTGAAGCAGAATCAGAAAACCGTTCCGGATGCGGAAATTCTCCTCCACCTCTTCGAAAAACGGCAGAAGGTCCGAAAGATCCCATCGCAGCGGCGGTGCATGCGGAGGGGTGAAACGCAGCTCTCCGCTCTCCAGTTCCGCCTTTCCGTTTCGAAACGCGCAGTGGATCATGCGTCCTCCTTCCGGAGGAATCCGATGTTCGGCCGCTCTTCTCCTGCGATTGCGTACCACTTCTCCAGTTCCCGCACCTCTTCCCCGGAAAGGATCGACTCTTCGCGGAGACGCCGCAGCTGAAGACGCAGTTTTTCCGGATCCCTCTCCGGGGACGGCATCTGAAAATGACGGATACTGAGGCGCGCAACTTCCACCGCGAAGGCCTGCGCCTCGTTCCTCTTCTCTTCGGAAAACGGAATTTTCAAAGCATTGTTCTGCAGCGGCGAATCAAAGAAGAACGAGGAAAAACGCTCCCCCCGCGGCCGCTTCCCGAAGAAAAATGCCAGCAGAACGACCACAAAAATCCCGCATGCCGCATTCGGAGAGGCCGGATCGCGGAAAAACAGCAGAAAACAGGCAATCCCTCCCGCGGAGAGCAGAAACATCACCACGTAATACCGGAGAAAATCCCGCGGGGATCCGGGAACTTCCGCAAAGTCGGGATTCAGGCATTGCAGCGGCAGCTCCCGGCGCTCCCTCCATTCCCCCTTCCGGGTTTCGACAAGCAGAAGAAGCCGTTCCCGGTCGATGCGGCAGTGCGTGCGGCAGCGGCCGCTCTGAAACAGGTATTCATCCGTCACGCAGAGTCTCTCCTTCCGGTTTGTTTCTCGGGGCAGATACGGGGATTATAGCATCGTTCCGGGAGGTTTGCAAGTCGGGGCGGATGGAATTTCCTCCCGTGCGGCGGATCGGACAGCGCATATTGAGGATAAAAAAAACGGTTTTTCCCCGGGGCCGCCTTGAAAATCGCGGGATTTGTGATACTGTTTCAAAATCATTTGAAAAGAAACTTTCAGATACGGTGCACTCGGCACGGAGAGGTTGAAAACAATGTCCCAGAAACGAATTCTCAGCGGAGACGAAGCCGTGGCCTACGGCGCGCTCGCCGCTTCGGTCTGTCTCGGATCCGGCTACCCCGGAACGCCGTCGACGGAAATTCTTGAAACATTCGCCGGAATCGGCGGAGCCGCGGAATGGGCTCCGAATGAAAAAGTCGCGCTCGAAGTCGGAATCGGCGTCTCCTTCGGCGGCGGACGGAGCATCGTGACGATGAAACACGTCGGGCTGAACGTGGCCGCGGACCCGCTGTTCACGCTGACCTACACCGGAGTCAACGGAGGACTGGTCATCGTCTCCGCGGACGATCCCGGCCTCGCTTCCAGCCAGAACGAACAGGACAACCGGAACTACGCGAAAGCGGCAAAAATGCTGATGCTGGAACCGGCCGATTCTCAGGAGGCGTATGATTTCACCATCCGCGCATTCGAACTTTCAGAACAGTTCAATGTGCCGGTCCTGCTCCGGATGACAACGCGGGTCTGTCACTCGCAGGGCGTTGTGGATCTGGGCGAAAAGCCGGCGCCGGTCCCCCGGAAAAAATATGAAAAGAATGTGCAGAAGAACGTCATGGTGCCCGCCTTCGCGAAAAAAGCGCACGTGCGGCTCGAAAATACAATGAAGGAGCTGGCGAAGTTCGCGGAGACGTCCGATCTGGAGCGCGAAGAGATTTCGTCGCCGGAAATCGGAGTGATCTGTTCGGGAATCTCCTATCAGCATGTGCGGGAGGCGATGCCGTCCGCGTCGGTGCTGAAACTCGGACTGACCTGGCCGCTGCCGATGAAGAAAATCGCCGCCTTCGCCCGGTCGGTCAAACGGTGCGTGGTGATGGAGGAGGGCGACCGCTTCCTGGCGGATGCTGTTTCTTCTGCCGGAATCCCGGTCGAAGCCAAAGACGATTCCCTGCTGTTCGGCGAACTCAACGTGAACCGCGTCCGGAAACAGCTGGACCGCAAATTCGATCCGGAGAAAGCGCCGCTTCCCGGCCGTCCTCCGCAGCTGTGCCCGGGGTGTCCGCACCGCAAGACGTTCGAGACGCTTCGCGATCTCGGATGCATCGTTTCGGGCGACATCGGCTGCTACACGCTCGGAACACTCCCGCCGTTCAGCGCGATTGACACCTGCGTGTGCATGGGCGCGAGCATCGGCGTGGGTCTCGGTCTCCGGCGTTCGCTCCCGGAAGCGGAGGCCAGGAAGGTGGTCAGCGTGATCGGAGACAGCACATTCCTGCACAGCGGCATCACCGGAATCGTGGAGATGGTCTACAACCGTCCCGCAAGCGGTCACCTCGTTGTGATTCTGGACAACTCCACCACTGCGATGACCGGTCTTCAGGAGAATCCCGCAACCGGACATCTTCTGAATATGGAACCCGCCACCGCCGTCAGTCTGGAAGCGCTCTGCCGCGCCTGCGGAACCGACCATGTCGATGTGCTGGATACCACACTGGAACCGGAACGGTTCAAAAATCTGGTCCGCGAACGTCTGAACTCCAACGATCTCAGCGTGATTATCGCCAGACGTCCGTGCATTCTGCAGATGAAGAAAATGGCAAAATTTGCAAAGAAGAAAAGCGGAGGCGCGAAATGAATTCCATGGAAACGGTCAATGTGGTTTTTGCCGGAATCGGCGGACAGGGCGTGATCCTCGCCAGCGATCTGCTGACGGTTGCCGCGTTCCGCAGCGGATACGATGTGAAAAAAAGCGAACTGCATGGAATGAGTCAGCGCGGAGGATCCGTCAGCAGTGATGTGCGGTTCGGAAAGAAGGTCTGGAGTCCGATGATTCCGGAAGGGGAGGCCGATTATCTGGTCTCGCTGGCGGAGGATCAGGTGGAGGTGTTCCGCCATCTGCTCAAGCCGGGCGGAGTGCTTCTTTCCCCGTCGCTGTTCGGGGATTACGATCCGGGACGCAGCATGAATCTGGCGATGCTCGGAGCGCTGAATGTCCATCTCCGGTTCGACGACGCCATCTGGGAGCAGCTGATCCGGGAGACCTTCCCCGATGAAAAACTGTTCACGGTCAATCAGGAGGCGTTCCGCAAAGGCGCGTCGTTCGTAAAATAACGGGAGAAGACCGATGCTGACCAAACATTACAATCCGATCAGTGCGCAGGATTACATTCCGCGTCCTCTGCTCCGGCAGATTCAGCTCCAGCGGCTTCAGAAGATCGTTCAGCATGAGTACCGCAACGTGGAGGTGTATCGCCGGAGGATGGATGAAAAAGGGGTGAAACCCTCCGACATCCGCTCACTGGAAGATATTGCCAAACTGCCGTTCATGATGAAAAAGGATCTGCGGGACACCTATCCGTTCGGCCTTTTTGCCCTGGACATGAAACAGGTGGTCCGGCTGCACGCCTCCAGCGGAACGACCGGAAAACCGATCGTTGTCGGCTACACCAAAGAGGATATTGATGTGTGGGTCAGCTGCATGATGCGCGCACTTGCAATGGGGGGAGTCGACCGCGGCGATATTATTCAGAACTCCTATGGATACGGACTGTTCACCGGCGGTCTCGGCGCCCACTACGGCGTGGAGGCCCTCGGCGCAACCGTGGTCCCGACCTCCGGAGGAAACACCGAACGGCAGGTGATGCTGATGCGCGATTTCGGCGTGACGGGAATCTGCTGTACGCCGACCTATTTCATTCATCTGTGCGAGAAGGCCGGTCAGATGGGGGTGGATCTGCGGGATCTTCCGATCCGCGTCGGCTTCTTCGGCGCGGAGCCTTGGACCGAGGGAATGCGCAGGCGGATCGAGGATCTGTCCGGAATCGAGGCGTTCGATATTTACGGACTTTCGGAGATGAGCGGACCGGGGGTGGGAGTCGAGTGCGGCTGTCACGACGGGATTCATATTTTCGAAGATCATTTCTACCCGGAAATCATTGATCCGGAAACCGGAGAGGTTCTGCCGGACGGAGAAGAGGGGGAACTGGTCTTTACGACGATCTCCAAATATGCGATGCCGATGATCCGGTACCGGACGCGCGACATCACGCGGATCATCTCCGAGCCGTGCGCCTGCGGACGGACTCTCCGAAAAATCGCCCGGATCTCGCGCCGCAGCGACGATATGTTCATCATCCGCGGAGTCAACGTCTTCCCGTCGCAGATTGAAACGGGACTTCTCGCCGTGGAAGGAGCCCTTCCGCATTACCGGATCGTCCTGACCCGCCGGGAGGACGGATTGGACGATATGCTCATCGAGGTGGAAGTCAATGCGGATTCCGTCAGCGACAAGGTCCGCGCGATGGAAGAGCTGCAGCATAAGTTCTGTCATTCGGTGGAGCGGATTCTCGGGATCCGCGCACCCGTGAAGATTGTCCCGCCCAATACAATTCCCCGCAGTGAAGGAAAAGCCAAGCGCGTGTTCGACCTGCGGAACGAACCCAACCGGAAAGCGTGAAAGGAGTGTGTGAAATGAAATTGAAGCAGCTCTCTGTATTTGTGGAAAACAAACCCGGCTCGGTGAGCCGTCCCTGCAAGGCGCTGGCGGATGCCGGAATCAACATCACGACGCTGACCCTTGCCGATACAAAAGATTTCGGAATTCTCCGTTTCATTATCGACGACTGGCAGAAGGCGTACGATGTGCTCAAGGAGAAGAATTTCGCGGTCAGTGTGAACGACGTGATCGCTCTGGAGGTCAGCGACGTCCCGGGCGGACTCTCCACCGTGCTGGAGAAACTGGAGGAACGCGGACTGAATGTCGAATACATGTACGCATCCGTCTACGGAAGCAACAACCGGGCGGTCCTGGTTTTCCGCTTCGATGATACGGATTCGGCTCTGGAAAAACTGGATGGTTGCCCCGAACTGAAAATCGTCAGTTCCGCGCGCTTCTTTTCCCTGAAATAACTGTGGAGGAATCAAGATGAAACTCAGCAAAAAACTCGTTCTTGCCGGTGCGGCCGTTCTGCCGCTGTTTTTTTCCGCCTGCGGGACAACGGAACCGCCTCCGTCTTCCCTGTCCGAGACGGAGCAGAAAAGTTTGATCATCGACACGCCGCTCCAGGATAAAATCGCCGTCGAATTCATCCGGACCTGGCCCTCGGAGAACGGTCTGACCAAAGTGCTCATCCGCGCTCGGATCAAAACCTACTCCATGTGGGACTGGATTTTCAACTCCTATGAAACCCTCGACATCGCCTACCGCGTAGCCTGGTACAACGACAAGGGCGTGGAAGTGCCCGAAGGGAAAAAGCCCGCCTGGAATTATCTCGAGGCGGAATACGGAGAAGAACTCGGCTTCGGCTCCATGGCTCCGAGTCCGGAAATCAAGGCCTATAAGCTGTTCATCCGTCTCTCCAAGCCGCAGGAGGCCGATACCGTTGTTCAGGAACAGAAGCCGGAAGCCCCTGCCAGCGCGGAAGATCCCACAAAGCCCGCACCGAAAACGGCCCGCGAAGTGAAGACTCCGCCCAGCTCGGTCACTCCGATCAAACAGGAGGTCAAAACCGCTCCCGCCGCAAAGACGACGGATGGGAAAACAGCCGCTCCCGCCGCAAAGACGGTGAAGACTCAGGCGCAGGAAGAGGCCGAAGCCGATGCGGCCGCAATCCGTCAGGCAACCCCGGCAAAGAAGAAGTAAGACCGGAACACTCTCGCGTGTTCCGATAACCAGAAACAAGGAAGAAAGAATGATTCAACTCGATTTTGCAAAGGGCGGCGGCCTGCTCCCGGCAATTGCTCAGGACTGGAAAACCGGCGATGTTCTCATGCTCGCCTACATCAACGAAGAAGCGTGGAACGAAACGCTCAAAACCGGAAACGCCACCTACTGGACCCGCTCCCGTCAGAAACTCTGGAGAAAAGGCGAAGAGTCCGGAAATGTCCAGAAGGTCAAGGAAATCTACGTCGACTGCGATGCCGATACCGTGATTTTCAAAGTGGAACAGATCGGCGGAGCCGCCTGCCACGAGGGATATCATTCCTGCTTCTTCCGGAAATATGAAAACGGAGAACTGGTCGTGGTCGGAGAGCGCGTATTCGATCCTGCAAAGGTCTACAAGAAGTGAGAAGGGAACTCCCGCGCATCCTTGCGGAAAGACTGCCGGGAGTGAAGTTCCATCTCTCCGCCGGATGGGCGGAGTATACATCCATGGGCGCCGGAGCGGCGGGGTTTTTCCTCGTCGAACCGGATTCCATGGATGAACTGTTTTCCGTTGCCGCGCTCTGCGATTCATGTTCCGTTCCTCTTTTCCCGATCGGGTGCGGAACCAATCTGATTGGTTCCGATGCGGAGCTGGAGATCTGTTTTCTCCGGCTCGGCGCCGGATTTCGGAATGTTTCTGAGATGGGGGAGGGGGAGATCTTTGCCGGAGCGGGGATCCGCTTGTCCTCTCTGCTGGAACAGCTGGCGGAACGGGGAATCGGCGGTGCGGCGGCCCTTTCCGGGATTCCGGGAAGCGTCGGAGGAGCTCTGCGGATGAATGCCGGCGCAAACGGAGTGGAGATCGCGGATTTCCTTTCCGAGGTGGAGTATTTCCGGAACGGAAGAGTGCAGCGTGTCCCGGTCCGACGGGAGGAGTGGAGGTATCGGACATCTCCGCTGCCGGAGGATGCGATTGTGACTGGTGCGCGTTTCCACTTCCACCGGGTTGATCCGGCGGAGGAGAGGGAGCGGATTGCCCGGGAGAGGAAAAGACGGGCGCTTCGAACACCGAAAGGACGTTCGGCGGGAAGTGTGTTCCGGAATCCGTCCGCGGCTCTTCCGGCGGGTCGTCTGCTGGAGCGCTGCGGGGCGAAAGGAGAGGTGTCCGGAGATTTGGAGGTCAGTTCGGAGCATGCGAACTGGATCGTCAATCGTTCCGGAAAACAGGTGTTGGAATCGGACTGCGCGGCTCTGGTCTCCCGAATGGCTCTCTGGGTGAGGGCCGGATGCGGAATCGCGCTGAAGACAGAATTGAGGTTTGTCAATATGGAAACACAGAAAATGGCGGAGGCTTCGGCCGGGCCTCTGAATATTCTTCTTTTAAAAGGAGGAACCAGCGCGGAACGGGCGGTCTCCCTGGAATCGGGCGCCGCTGTGGCCGCCGCGCTTCGAGAGGGCGGACACCAGGTCCGGGAATACGATATCACGGAACTGAAGGTGACGGAGGATATGCGCGCCGCCGATGTGATCTATCCCGTGCTCCACGGCGGATTCGGCGAGGATGGATCCCTTCAGGAGATGCTGGAAAACGCCGGTCTGAAATTCGTCGGATCCGGATCGCTCGCCTGTCGGACGATCATGGACAAGATCGCCAGCAAAAAAGTCATGGATCAGTGCGGAATCCGGAATCCGAAAAGCGTGGTGGTGGATTCGCTGGACGCTCCCTGTCCGGCCGAGCTCGGATTCCCGCTGATTGTCAAGCCGCCGAAGGAGGGATCCACGTTCGGACTCTCCCTGGTCGGTTCGGAGGCTGAATGGGTCCCCGCTCTGGAACTCTCCTTCCGCCACGGCCGGCCGGCGCTCGTGGAACAGTATATCGACGGGGTGGAGGCAACGGTCGGAATCCTGAACGGGAAGGCGCTTCCGCTGGTCGAAATCCGCTATCCCGGGAAGTTGTACGATTACGATGCAAAATACACACACGCCCATGGAGAGACTCTCTATCTCTGTCCGCCCGAGGGGATTTCGGAGGCGGCGCAGAAGGAGGCGCAGGATCTGGCGCTGAAATTCTATCATGCCGTCGGTGCGCGCGACATGCTCCGGGTCGATGTGCTGATCTCCCGGAAAGACGACACCGTCTGGGTTCTGGAAGGCAACTCGCTGCCGGGATGCACCGCAAGCAGTCTGCTTCCGAAAGCGGCAGCCGCCGCGGGAATCTCATTCCCGGAAATGTGCTGCATGCTCGCGGCAGCCGCCGCGGAAAGGTGACGTTTCCGGATGCGCGGCGACGGGAAAAAAATCCATTCCTATCTGCTGACCGGCGGAGCGCTCCTGCCTGAGATCCCCCCCGGTGTGACCGTTCGCTGTGCGGTGAGAGAACCGCGCAGCGGCGATTTTGTCGTCTATCTTCCGAACGAGGGGGGAGAACCGATCTTCCGCCGGTATGCGGAAAAGGAGAACGGCATGATCCTTCTGGAGTCGCTGAACTCCCGGTTCGACAGTTTCTTCGCAAAGAAAACCGAGCTCCTCGCGCGCGGGACTCTTCAGGTGATTCTTTCCTTTTCCCGGACTTTTTACGAGTCCACCTCGCCGGTCCGGATCACCGGCGAAGATGGGCTGCTGACCTTTACCGAGGCGGCAAAACTCCTGAAAGTCGGCCGGACCCGGATGTATGCGATGCTCCGCAGCGGGGAACTTCCCGCTGTGAAGATGGGGAAACTCTGGCGCATCCGCCGTTCCGACCTCGGCAGCTGTCTTTCCGAACTGCCGGATCAGCTCCAGCGGATTCCCAGTTCGGACGGCAGCAGCTCCCGCCGGTAACCCTCTTCAAACACCTCGTTTACGTTCTCCAGGACAAACTGTCCGTTTCCCGCTTCGCGGTGGACGGAATGGCGGAGCTGTTTCGGCTGCAGCGTTTTTGTCAGCAGTTCGATGCAGTGGGTGTGTTCCCGGGCGATCCCGAGCGGACAGCAGAAGACCTCCTCCCCGGAAATCCGGCGTACGACATCCGAAAACATCTCGTTGTGCGGGGCTTCGACAAGACCGGAGGAAAGGACTCTCCCGTCTGCGGAGCGGATGTTCCAGCTCTCGTCCAGTTTCCAGTAGACGCTCCCCCGTTCGCAGTCCAGACGGATCACCGGCTGATCAATCGTTTTGGCCGTATGGGTGAGCATGGTCTGAATCCGGATCCCGGAATCGGTGACAAAGCGGAGGGCGCAGGTGTCGAACGTCTCAATCTCCGGACGCGCCCGGTACAGCTCGCCTTCCACGGAGACGGCATGGGCCGACCGGCCGAATTTCTCTCCGCACAAAAATAGTTCCAGATTCAAATAATGGGCAAATGCATTGTTGATCGGCGAATCTAAAATCGGAGTTCCGTCCGCCGTCGCCAGTTTTCCCGCCCAGTTGTTGCGGGAGTAGTACTGATCGTCCCGCGGCCAGATTCCGCGGCAGACCGCGCTCCGGATCTTTCCAAGCCTGCCGGAGAGAAGATACTGCTTGATGAACTGAATCTCCCGCGCATAGATGTGCTGAAAACCGACGGCGACAAAATGCCCGGATTTCCGTTCCGCTTCCATCATCCTCTCGATGGCCTCCGTCGAACCCGCCGCAGGCTTCTCCACCAGAACATTCGCGCCCGCCGCCAGCGCCTGAAGCGTCATCGGTTCATGAAACGCGATCCCGGTCGGAATGCAGACCAGATCCAGTTTTCCGGAAAGGTCCGCGAACATCGCATCCGTTCCGGAATAGATCGCGCATCCCATCTCCCGGAGCACGGCAAGTTCGTTCGGAACCTGATCCGGATTGATGACCACCGCCGCGGAAATTTCCGCCCGATTCTCCCGGACCAGCCGGCAGACATGTTGAAAATGAACCTTCCCGTAGCCGGATATGCCGATCAGGGCAACTTTGATTTTCATAGATCTGCTCCTTAAAAAAGAATTTTCGTGCCGGTGTCCGCCGCTTCCCGGGCGAGCAGGCAGGCGCGAGTCAGTTCCAATGTTTCCCGGTCGCTGACGAGGGCCGGACGTCCGCCGGAAAGTTCCAGAATAAAATCGGAAAACAGATGACGATCCGGCTTCTCCGGTTCCAGAATCTGTTCGCCGTCTGGTCCGATCCAGAAAATTTTTCCTCCGCGGACCTCAAGAACCCCCTCGGTTCCCGCCGCCCGGACCCGGTCGTCTCCATGGCTCGGCGCACTGCCGGGACGAAGATAGTCGATGCTCGCCGACGCCAGAATCCCCGACCGCATCCGGAACTGGCAGAGCGCCGCAATTTCCAGATCCCCGTTCCCCGCATTGTCCTCCGCCGTCTGAAGCGCTGTGACCGACTCGAACTCATCACCGGAAAAATAGAGAATCCAGTCAAACGCGTGACTCCCCACCCAGGGGATGGTCCCTCCATACGTCGCCCGGTGCTTGTAGAACTCCGGACGCTTCCCGAGCTTGTACGATTTCTGCGCCCGGATCAGTTTCACTTTGCCGACCGCCCCTCCGCGCACCATGCGCGCTCCCTGCAGAAACGCAGGATCGTACCGAAGACCCACCATCGAAACGATCCGGGCGGAACTCCGGCTGTGCGCCTGCCGGACCATCTCCAGCTGATCCAGTGTCAGCGCAATCGGTTTCTCGCAGAAAACAGAAATGTTGCGCTTCAGCGATTCTGCGCACATCTCCGCGTGGAGTTCAAAGGGGCCGTCTATGCAGACCACATCCGGCTTTTCCGCATCCAGCATCGCGCGCCAGTCGCTCCAGATCTGCGGATGAAATCCATGATGTTCCGCCATCTCCAGCAGTTTCTGCGGACTGTCCTCACAGCCCGAACTGACGCCGGATAGCGTGATTCCCGGAACTTCCCGGATACTTTCAAAAACATAATACGAATGTCCCCGACTTCCGATCATGCAGAGTTTCATAGATTTTCTTCTCCGTGATTATATCAGAGAAATAGTGTAGCATGTTTTCGGAAAAAGTCAAGAGATTTCGTCGGAAGAAGTAGGAAGCGCCGGGGAAAATCCGGTGCTGAGAATGAAAAACTGCCGCTTCCGGACGGAAGAGCCCGTTTTTCCCGATCCGGTCTCAGCGGACGGCCGGAAGAAAACGGGTGAAGCAGACCAGTTCCATGTGACGGATCGGAACAAGGGCATACGGTGTCCGGTCGCGATCGGAGAGTCCTTTGCGGCGCGCTTCGGTTTTCAGGCCGTTTTCCATGTCGCGGATATGGGAGATCAGCCAGCTTTTGAGAAACGTTGTCAGTTCATCCGCCCGTTCTCTGCGGGCCTCCAGCGCCGCGGCGGCCCGGCCGACCTCGCACAGAAAATAGCGGTGGGATTTTTTCTGAAGCTCCAGAATCGGGAACTGGTGTTCTTCCAGCCAGCGTTCCTGTTCCGCAAAATAGAGTTTGAATTTACGGGTCAGTTTGACAACTTCCTTTCGGAAAGCGTGGTCGATGTTGAGGCGGCCGTTGTGCAGTTTCCGTTCCAGTTCGGCGATGTCCCGCAGCAGGTCTTCATTTTTGCTGTCAAGCGCCCGGATTCCGATTGAGGTGTGCTCCAGATTTGTCATGGCAAGTCCCTCCATATTAAGATGTTGGAAAGTCGATCCCATGGACTCTTTCCGGTTCCAATATAAAAACCTTTCCGGAAAAGTCAAGGTTTTTTTCAAAAAAGTTTCATGTTTTCACAAAGATTTCCTGTTTTTGTTTTTCGTTCACATGGAATGATCTTCCCGCCGGGTTGGTTCATATTGTGAAAGGGTGTTTTTTTTTATGAAAAGAGCGCGGCGGAATGGATTGAAATCAGGGGGAGGGACGGCTACTGTAAATCTGCAGAGAAACACTCAAACACTTCAATCGGAAGGAGGATATGGACGATGAAGGAGCTAGAGGGTAAAATCGCATTGGTGACGGGGGCGTCCCGCGGACTCGGACGAGGGGTCGCCGCGGTCCTGGCGGAGAAAGGCGCGGAACTGATCGTCAATTACCGCACGGATTCCGCTCATGCGGAAAGTCTTTGCAAGGAGATCACCGAGCAGGGGGGAAAGGCGGTTCCTTTCCGGGCGGATGTCGGGAAAAAAGAGGAGGTGGACCGGCTGTTTGAATTTGTCCGCTCGCAGTTCGGCCGTCTGGATATTCTGGTCAACAATGCCGGAACAACCCGCGCGCAGGACATTTTCGAAACATCGGAGGCTGACTGGGATTTCATTTTGCAGACCAATCTGAAAAGCGTTTTCCTGATGTGCAAGTCCGCCATGGAGCTGATGCGTGAACAGAATTCCGGACGAATCATCAACATGTCGTCGATCGTCGCCTACCGGGGAGCCCTGTTCGGGCATGTTCACTATGCGGCGACCAAGGCCGGTATTCTCGGTGTGACACGCACGCTCGCCCGAACCGGAGCTCCCTATCATATCACGGTCAACGCGCTCGCCCCGGGAATCATCGAAACGGAGCTGCTTTTCCAGACTCACGGCGCGGAGGGCGTCGCCAAACTGGCGAAAACGGTTCCGCTCGGACTCGGGAAAGTCCGCGACGTCGGGCTCGCCGCCGCATTCCTCGCAGGGGAGGGCGGACGGTATCTGACCGGAATCTGTCTCGATATCAACGGCGGAATGAATTTCCACTGACCCCCTTTTTCTGCCGATCCATCCGCATCCCTGTCTCCGTGCGGATGGATCCGCTCTTCGCATCTGTCATGCGGCGCTCCGTTTCCCGGAACGCCCGATCCCCCGCAGGAAACAGAGATTTCTGCGGATCCGCCTTCATCTTTCTCCTCAACGGACTGCGTTCTGCCGCATTCGGGATCGTCTGTGAACCGGGCGTTCTCGATCCTCTTTTCCCTCCTCTCAAAGTCCTTCCGAAAACCTCTTTTCCCAGTTTTTTGAAAAAAAACGCAATTTAAACTTGCAAAATGAAAAAACACTGCCATATTATGAGGCATACTCGGGCGGGCGTAGCTCAGTGGTAGAGCATCACGTTGCCAACGTGATGGTCGAGGGTTCGAATCCCTTCACCCGCTCCATTTTCCTTCTGTTTTCCGTATTTCTTTGAACCGCGAAGTCCTGGAACCGGCGTGGGGCTGTTCTGCCGGTATGGATCAGGAACGGGTTTCCAGAGTGCAGAGGGAGGAATAGTGACGGCTGAACTCCTGTTCGGAGCGGCGATACCGTTCCTGATCGGTTTTGGATAACAGACGTTTGCGCTGCTCCGCGCCTCTCTGCATCGGCTGGGAGAGAATTTCAAACAGTTCGCTGACGCTGTGAAGAAGGTTGACCTCGGTATCCCCGATCGAATCGTCCACCAGACGGCTCTTGGCGATGGCCAGCGCGCCGGCAAAGGATTCGATGCCCCGCTCGTTTTTTGCCATTTCGATGGAGGTCTCCGCGGAGATCTTCAGGAGTTCCAGAATCTTCCGGCAGGAGAGCAGGAGCGGCATGCAGGGGTCTTCCGTTTTCTTGACCGCGGCGGAGACGGGGGAGTGTTCCCGGTAGATGAAGGTCAGATTGTCGATGACCACGTTGACCAGAGTCAGTCCGAGCGTATAGTAGCGGTAGCGCTCCGCGTCGCCGAGCATGTAGAGCTTCGATTTGAACAGCGCGGTCAGACTGCTGTACGCCGTGTCGCACCGGGCAAGACGGGCGGGCAGATTGACTCCCGAAATCTGACTCTTCTTCGCTGCCGATCCGGATTCGAACGCGGTCATGATCCCGCGTTTGACTTTTTCCAGCATTCCCGGTGAATCTTTATCCTGCATGGCTTGCTCCTCCATGGTTGCGCCGTGGGTAAACTTTTCCAAACACTTTCATAACCTGCTGAAGATCGCTCCAGGCGTCGCGTTTAGCCGCTTCATAGCGCAGCAGGTAGGCCGGGTGGAAGGTCGGCATCACCTTGATCCCCTTGTAATCCAGCCACTGGCCGCGCAGCCGGCTGATTCCGCCGCGTTTCATCAGCCCTTTCAGCGCCACGTTCCCCAGAAGCACGATCACTTTCGGCGAGACCAGCTGAATCTGGCGGTTCAGGTACGGCAGACACGATTCCATCTCATCCTCCTCCGGATTCCGATTCCCCGGCGGACGGCATTTGACGATATTGGCAATATAAACCTCCGAACGGCGGAACTGCATGGCCGCGATCATTTTCGTCAGCAGCTGACCGGCTTTCCCGACAAACGGAACGCCCTGCGCATCCTCGTCCGCTCCGGGTCCTTCTCCGATGAACATCAGATCCGCCTGTTCCGATCCGTCCGCAAAGACCACGTGATGGCGTCCTTCGCACAGACGGCAGGCGCGGCACTGCGCCGTCGCGCTCTTCAGCTGATCCCAGTTCATCGACGCAATTTCCGCAAGATCCAGCGGGGAGTAGGCCCGTTCCATGGGGGTGTTCTCTTCTGTTTCCCCTCGGTTGAAATCCGGTTTCGGTGCGGGTGTGCGGGCGGTGAAGCTCGTCCGGTCGGCTGCCGGAGAACGCGGTCTGGAATCCGTTCTCTGCTGTGGAACGGAAAGATTCCGGTCCGCTGTCTGCGGATGGATCGGCTGTTCCTGTCGTGGAGCGGCGGAAGGAAAATCCTGGAAAAATTCCGTCAGATTCTCTTTGCGGATGAACAGGGTGCCGTCGGCGGCCTGTTCCTGTCGCAGGCATTGAATGATTTCGTCGAAAATATCGGTCATGGTTTCTCCAGAAAAAACGCTGATGTCAATGTATTCGTTTCCCCTCAAGTTTCAAGGGAGGAAAGGGAAAAAAATCGGAAAAACTTTTTCTTGTCGCGTTTCTGTGTCACTTCCGGAGAAGAAAAACGCCGCTTCGTGCTGGAAGCGGCGTTGGACGGATCGGAACGTGTCACGCGGGATCAGTCACGGAAAGAGGGGCGGTTCCCGAAGGATCCGCGGTCGCGCCCGAAGGAGCGGGGGCCGCGGGGACGGTCCTCTTTCGGACGCGCCTCGTTGACAACCAGTTTGCGTCCGCCCTGTTCGGAACCGTTCAGAGCCGAGACCGCTGCATTCGCCTCCGCGTTTTCCGGCATTTCGACGAAGCCGAATCCTCTCGGACGGCGGGTCTCCCGGTCCAGTGCAAGACTTGCGCTTGTGACCGTCCCGTAAGTTTCAAACACGCTTCTGAGTTCATCTTCCGTCATGGCGTACGGCATGTTTCCGACATAGATTTTCATGAAATCCCTTTTCCGGGTCTTTCCGGACCCTTTTGCACTTTTCCTCTGCATTTTGTCCCTGTGCCGAATCTTTATGGTTCCCGGCATGGACAGGAGGAACTCTGCCCCGCCGATCTCTCAGAAAGACTTTTGCGCCTCAGCACTGTTTTTCTTCGAAGAATATCGAACGATGAAAGATGCATCCGGAATCGGAATGATCCCGCCCTTCTGGAGCGGCAGCGAATCCCTGAACTCGAAAACAACCCACGATCCTGATATAATTTCAGACACACTGCATACGCAAACATCGACCCCCACTCGGGAGTCGCACACACAACAACGTTCCGAATAGAATACATCATAAAAGAATAATTACAAGTTTTTTCCGGAAAAAATGGCTCTTTTTCATTGATTTTATCCGGAAAAGTGCTTATCTTACTTCCTGAATCGAATTGTCTGATCTGTCTTTTGGGGAGAGGAGCTTGAAATGTCCATCAAAACAAACCGCCTGAATCCTTCCGAACAGCTGAAGCGGAATAAGAACATCCGGATTTTCCAGACGCGCTGCCCGTCCTGCTCTTTCCGGGAATTTCTCACTCTCTATGACGGAGAGGAGGTGCCGGAAACAAAAATCGGGCGCTCCGTTCGCGAACTGCCGACTCGCTGTCCGCACTGCGGCGCGGAAATCACCGCAACGGAATTCCCGCTGTTCACTCGATAAAACAGAAGGGAGAATCACGATGACTGCTCAAAGAAGAACACCGAAAAAAATCGGATGGATCGTATTCGGAATCCTGATCCTGATTCTGCTTGCCGGATACAATTTCCTGCTCTCGCAGTTCATGATCCGCAATCTCTGGCTGCCGATGGCGGAGCGGAAGAGCGGATTCGAACTGGAGGCATCGGAAATATCGGTCTCTCTGTTTTCCTCACCCACGCTTTCCGCGCGGGATCTGAAGGTCGTGAAAAAAGGTGAGCTGGAGGCCGCATTCGGAAAGGTCCGGCTGGAGGCGAATCCGCTGTCGTTCCTGATTTCCAACAAGCTGGAAATTTCCAATCTGGAGATTGTAAAACTTCAGATGAATGTCCGTTCCGCAGCGGAAAAGCCTTCCGCGGAAAAAAAGACCCCGTCCGCGCCGATGGCGGAGCGGAAGGAGGGGAAAAAATCCATCGAGTTCGCGATCGGAAAGGTCAATATTTATGACGGCTCGCTGGTGTTCGCCGGAGAGGATGGACGATGGGAATTGAACGGATTCTCCTTTTCCGCTTCGGATTTCATGCGGGGGGCCTCCCCGTCGGTGAAATTCACGGCGGCTCTTTCGACGGACTGGAGGGATCTGAAAATCTCTAACGCCAAGCTGGAAGGCGGACTGGATATGCGCCTGCCTCAGGATACGCTGATGCCGGATTTTGTCAAAGTTGCGCTGGATGTCGGAAAAACCACGCTTGCGTTCCGGGGGGCGTCGATGGAAATCGGGCTTTCCGCGGCGCTCAATATGACGAAGAAGGGCGAGGTGATTTCCATTTCCGACTCCAGACTGCGGATCTCGGGACCCGACTCCAATGAGCTGGTGAAAGGGTTTGCCGACGCCTCGTTCCACCTGACCAGCCATGCGGGAAAACTGAAAATGACCGGAAAGACCATGCGTTCGGAACTGACGGATGCGCTCTTCTCGGCCATGGCTTCCGCTCCGGTGGAGGGGGCGGCGCTGGAGACCTCGTTTTCGGCGGAGATCGCTCCGGGATTCTCGGAAATTACGGCGGATGGGAAGTGCTCGGTCCGCGGGGAGCGCCTGATGAGCGCCGAGATCCGGGCTCTGGATTCCAAATTCGCTTTCCGCGCCGCAAAGAAGGGGAAGAGCGTTTCGGTTTCCAAATTTGATTTCTCGCTGCACGACGGGGCGGGCAAGGTGAATATGGATGTGGCGCTTCCGAAAAAAATTGTCTTCCGCACGTCGCCGTTCGCAATGGAGCAGGGACAGATCGTTCTCCGGTCCGACCGGGTGAATCTGCCGCTGCTTGCCGAACTTTCGGGGCAGAAGGAGCGCCTTCCGCTGAAATCCGGTCTGCTCTCCCTGATGTTGAAACTGAAGTTCGGCGACCGCTCCGGCCCCTGTTCCGCCGATGGATCCATGACTCTTTCCGGTGTGCGGATGGCACTCGGAAACCGGGAAACGGCTCCGGCGGATCTTTCCGGCGGCTTCTTCGCGGTCCTCGATGGAAAACGGAAGCTCCTGCTGAACGGAAATCTGGTCGGAAGGACAAACGGAAAAACCATGCTCTCGCTGGACTGCCGTGCGGAAATTCCCTCCGCATGGAAGGAGAAACCTTCCGTTTCCGTTTCCAATCTTCTTGTGAATCAGGAGCTGCTTTCCGTTCTGCCGGTCCGGGAGCCTGATCTTTCCGCCATCCGTTCGTTCCGCCTGACGGGGAATGCGTCCTGGAACGCGGTCTCTCCGGAAAAGCAGAATCTTGCGATGGTTCTCACGCTTGCCGATCTTCTTGTCCCCGGCTTGGAGAAACCCATGACGTTCCGCTTCTCCTCCGACGCTTCTTTCTCGAAAACAAAGGTCGAGTTCCGGAAATTTCTGCTTTCCGCATTTGAAAAGGAGGATCCGTTCTTCGATCTCGGCATCAGCGGATCCGGTGTCTGGAAGGCGACGGAAAACGAGAAAAACAATCTGACCGTTTCCTCCAACTACATCGATGCAAAGAAAATACAGGATCTTCTCCTCGCTCTGCGTCCGGTTTCCGCTCCGGAACGCCCGGAATCCGCCGGAGCCGCTTCTCCGCTTCCCGCGGGACAGAAGGCAGGAAAAGGGAAATCCGAAGAACTGGCTCCGCTGGATCTTTCCGACTACCGGGGCGTGGTGAATTTCAATCTGGCTCAGATCTGCTATACCGATGACTTCCGCATGCGGGTCAGCGGACCGCTGACGATCGAAAAGCATGCCGTGCGCATCGACCGCTGGAAGGTGACGGCCAACGATGCGCCGGCCGCTCTGCGTTTCCGCATCGGTACCGGGGCGGCGGACGGGTATCCCTATCGGGGTGCATTTTCCATGAAGAATCTTGCGCTTCCCCCTCTGATCCGGGCGTTCGGGAAGGGGGAGGATTCCGGGGTGACCGGAACGTTCCAGTCCCTTCAGCTGAATTTCAGCGGGAAGGGGATGACGGCTCCGAATTTCAAGAAGAATCTGAAAGGGAGTCTGACCGCCTCGACGAAGGATCTCTCGTTTCCGGCCCGGTCTGCGCGGACCATCCGGGCGCTGGATCTGCTGATGATTCCGCTTTCCGCGATTCCCGGGCTTTCGGAGACCGTTTCTCCGGAGGTTCTGCCGGAGGATCTGAAAAATCTCCGGACCACTGTATTGGACATCCTCGAGGGACGCCGGAATGTGGAGTTTCAGAAGGGGGTGTTGAAGGCGTCCGCCGCGAGCGGCGTCATCACGCTGAAAGAGTTCCAGTTCGAAGGGGGAACGCTGAAGCGGGAGTCGGTCACTGGAACTGTGAATCTGCTTTCGGAGACGCTGAAGCTGGATTCCGTTCTCGAAATCGGATCGCTGGTGGTGCCGCTGCCGATCCGCGGATCGTTCTCGAAACCGCTGCCGGATTATAAGAAATTCCTGGTCGATTTCACGCGCAGGAACATCAAGAATTCTCTGAAGCCGGAGAATTTGGAAAAGACCATTCAGAATGTGGATGGGATCATCAATCTGTTCAAAAAAGAGAGGAAAAAGGATCGGTAAGGATCCTTTTTCCTCGTGTCAGGGGCCGGAAGGACGTTGAAGGTTCCTGCGTTCAGAGCATCCGCTTCAGACGGTCGGCGATTCGTTCGGCCATGAGGATGGCTCCGTAATCGTTCGGATGACAGCAGTCCTGGGTGCACTCTTCGCGCCAGGGACCGGAAAAGAGGGTTTCGCCATCGAGAAATTCCACATGGGTGTCGCCGGAGTTGACGGCGTTCATCCAGGTTTTCTGAATGATCCGGCGGCGGATGGCGCTGGTGTCGTCCGGATAGAAATCGCATTTCGACAGGATCAGGACGGGGGTGTCGGGGCGTTTGGAGCGGTAGCGGCGGAAGAAGGGTTCATGACGCGATTCCAGAAATTCCGGGGTCGGCGCGTTATGGTCGAATTCAAGGACGAGGGCGGCGATGTCGAGTTCGGCGATTGTGTCGGCAATGCAGAGTTCGCCGCGGCAGGAACCGCTCAGCCCCATGTTGATCAGCGGAAAGTCCAGCCGGCGGGCAACGATGGAGGGATAGACCAGACCGGGGCGGCCCGCTGAACCGCAGTTCGTGATCGAGGAACCGTAGAAGACGACCGGTTTGAGGCGCCGGTGCGGAGTCGGCGCTTCCACCGCGCAGCCGGGCCGGATGCCGATCGCGATCGACGAGGTCGCGCAGTGGTACGGAAAGTAGAGCGTGCAGTCGTAGAAGGAGCCGTCCTGCGGGAGATGATTGTTGTAGAGCGCATCGATCCGGTCGGCTCCGACGGGAATCATCCGGTTGCCGCGGAACAGGGATTCGCTGCCCGTGCCGATATAGAGATCGAATCCGTCGCTGCCTCCGCGGTTGTTGCCGTTGTAGACCTCTGAAAATTCCGCGGAAAGGCCGATGACCGGCGAGTTGGTCCGGAAGCGGATCACTTCTCCGGAACCCTGCATGCTCATCGGGTAGACTCCCGGTTGTTCGCACTGCGCTGCAACGGAGAGCGGAAGACGGCTCCGGCGTCCCTGTTCATCCTGATAGGGAAAGCCTTCCAGAACAAACGGTGCGGCAAAGGCATTGTAAAAATTCAGCTGCGTTTCCCCGATCTCTCGGGATTTGAAGTTGGAATCCAGATCGGCAAAGTTCTTTTCTTTCATCTCCGGTCCTTTCTTTCGGGCGGTTGGTTGTGTTGTGAACGATTCAGGGAAAGGTACACGTCCGATGAAATTTTTCAATCTCCGGAATTCGTTTTTTTCCGAACTTCGTTTCCTGCCTCATCCGGGAAAAGAGGGAAAAACGAAAAATAATCTTGAAATTTAGAAATAGCTAATTATATTATCCGCAGTTCCGGCAATCGTGTGCCGGTTTTTTTTGAAGGAATGAGTTAGATTTTTCTAACTTTTTTTGATTGTCCGGGCTGAGTTCCGGAAACGGAAGGACGGGGGAAGGGAAGAAGGAAGGAGATGGAAGCGATGAGAGGAAAACAGGACGGCGGAAACGGAGTGCTGACGCTGGCGGAGCTGCCGGTCGGGGCAACGGCGACGGTGGAGAAGGTGACGCCGCAGCTGCGCGGGAAGAAAAAGTTTGCGGATGTGGGAATTGTTCCCGGGACCGAACTGCGGATGGAGGCGCGTGCGCCGTTCGGGGGACTTCTGCGGATCCGGGTGATGGAGAGCAGTCTCTCGCTGCACCGGGACGACGCGGCCAACATCCTTTTGAAAGGCTGGGAAGAATGAAGAGAACGTTTCGAGTTGTTCTGGCGGGGAATCCGAACTGCGGGAAGACGACGATTTTCAATCAGCTGACCGGAACCCGTCAGCATGTCGGCAACTATCCGGGGGTGACGGTGGAGAGCAAGTCCGGCCATGTTTCGCTGGACGGAATGGAGATTGAGCTGATCGACCTGCCGGGAATTTATTCGCTCTCCTCGAGTTCTCCGGAAGAGGAGGTGGCGTTTCAGGTGCTGACGTCGCAGGGGATCGATCTGATCGTGAATGTGATTGATTCGTCGGTCCCGCAGAGAAATCTCTATCTGACCACGCAGCTTGCCGAGCTGCGGATTCCGATGCTGCTGGTGTTCAACGTCGCGGATGAAGCGGAGAAGAAGGGACTCCAGTTCGATCTGCCGAAGCTGGAGCGTTATTTCGGCGCGGAGATCGTGCAGACCGTCGGATCGCGCGGAAGCGGCGTGACCCGTCTGCGGGAAGCCCTGCGGAAAACACTTTCCTCGCCGGAGCGCCGAGCTCCCGCCTCTCTGGAATACGGTCCCGATGTGGATGACGCAATCCGGAAGACTGCTCTGGAAATTGAAAAGTCGAGGGGCGCGGACGAAGGGAGAGTTCCGGCCCGTTTTCTGGCGATCAAACTGCTCGAACACGACTCCTCCGTCTGGCGGGATCCGGATCTTGACGGCGTCCATGCGGAAGTGGAAAAGCAGATTCGACATCTGTATGATAAACATGCGATCCAGGCGGATACCTTCATGGCGGACTGCCGTTACGCAATGCTGGCGGGCGCCTGCCGCGAAGCCATCTCGGTCACACGGGAGAGAAGACAGGAGATTTCGGATCGAATCGACTCCGTCGTCACGAACCGCCTGATCGGACTGCCGCTGTTTTTCCTGATCATGTATGCGGTCTTTGTCTTCACGTTCACCTGCGCCGATCCGATGATCGGGTGGATCGAACGCGGATTCGGCGCACTCGGCGATGCGGTCGGCGGCGCATGGCCCGAGACAACGCTGCCGTTCCTGCGTTCTCTGCTGATCAGCGGTGTGATCGACGGCGTCGGCGGCGTGATCGTGTTCCTGCCGAACATCCTGTTCCTGTTTCTGGCCATCGCGTTCCTGGAGGATTCCGGGTACATGGCGCGGGCGGCGTTTGTGATGGACGGGGTCATGCGTAAATTCGGTCTGCACGGAAAGAGTTTCGTGCCGCTGGTTCTCGGTTTCGGCTGCACGGTCCCGGCGATCATGGCGACCCGCAGCATCGAGTCGGAGAAGGATCGTGTGACGACCATTCTCGTGCTGCCCCTGATCAGCTGCAGTGCGCGTCTGCCGATCTACGCTCTGCTGATCCCCGCGTTTTTCGCAAAGAAGGATCAACCCCTTGTGATGTGGCTGATCTACGCCATCGGAATCGTCATGGCGCTGATCGCCGCACGGGCAATGAAATCCACTCTGTTCAAAGGCGACGGAGAGGTGTATCTGATGGAGCTGCCGCCCTATCGCCTGCCGACGTTGAAAAGCGTTCTTCTCCACATGTGGGACCGCTGCGTGATGTATCTTCACAAGGCCGGTACGATCATTCTTGCCACCTCCGTGATTCTCTTCATCGCCAACACCTATCCGGAAAAAACGGACTTCCGCACCGATTACGACGCGGAAATCGCAAAGGCGGAATCGGCGCGCCGGCTGACGGATTCCCAGATTGCGCTTCTGGCCCGTTCCGGAGTTCTGGATTCCGAGGCGCGTGCCTCTCTCCGGAAGGATCCGGTGCTTGCGGAAACGCAGCTCGAGGCGCTGGAACAGGCGGAACTCTCTCCGGATCAGAGAGCGATTGTCGAACGGAGTGCAAAGGCGGCGGAAAAAGCCGATTCGCTCCGCTTCGCCCGGGAGGCGGAACGGATGGAATATACGCTCTCCGGACGGATCGGCCGGTTCCTGGAGCCGATTTTCAAGCCGCTCGGATTCGACTGGAGGGTGACGACCGCCGCTATCGGGGCTCTGGCGGCAAAGGAGGTGTTTGTTTCGCAGATGGGGATTCTCTATTCGGTCGGAGCGGCGGATGAGGAATCCGCGCCGCTGCGTCAGCATCTGCGGGAGAACTATACGCCGCTTCAGGCGTTCTGCATGATGCTGTTCTGCCTGCTGTCGATTCCCTGTCTTGCGACGCTGGCGATCATCCGGCGCGAGTTGAATTCGTGGAAGATGGTCTTTGCGGAGGCGTTCGGCCTGTTCCTCCTGGCGTATCTGGTGACGCTGGCGGTGTATCAGATCGGGACGCTGCTCCAGATCGGAACGCGCTTCCTTGTCTGACCGGTGTTTCCGGGAGGCTCCCGCATGGAGCGGGAGCTTTTCCGGTTGAGTGCCGGTTCAGGATGCGCGGGTGCGGTCCTCCGGCGCGGAGTTTTTTCTGTCCCGGGCCGTGGAGACGGCGTTTTTCCCCGCCACCACCAGCGTGACCGATCCGAGAATAATCAGAATGCCGATGCTCTGGCGGAGCGACACCCGCTCCCCGAAGACAAGTATTCCGAAGAACAGAGCCGTGACCGGTTCCAGTGCTCCGAGAATCGCCGTCTTGGTCGGTCCGATGGCGCGGATGGCCACCGCCATCAGAAGGAACGACAGCAGGGAGGGGCAGATCGCAAGACCGAGCGCACAGCCGAAACTGAAGAGGTCCGGAAGCATCTGCAGCTCCGTCCCGCCCTTGAGTGCGATCAGAAAGACCGGGAAGCCGAAACAGAGCGCATAAAATGTCAGAGTCGCCGCCGGCAGTTTCTGTATGGTTGTCACCTTCAGCAGCACCATGTAGATGGCATAGCTCAGCGCCGAGAGCAGCGAAAAGACCAGACCCGTCATACTGAATTTTCCTCCCGCATCTCCTGTCGAAAGCAGTCCGATTCCGCAAATCGCCAGAACCATTCCGATCAGGGTCGGCAGACTCTGCCGGACATGAAAACCGAAAAACATGATCGCACAGACCATCACCGGATAGATAAACAGAATCGTCGCCGCAATTCCCGCATTCAGATGGTGAAAACTTAAAAACAGAAACAGACAGGAAAGTGCCAGCAGCACTCCTCCGCTCCCCATCGGCAGAATCTGTTTCCTGTTCAGACGGAAGGATTCCTTCCGAATCAGCATGAAACAGCCCAGAAGCAGAATCGTGAAGAGAAAACGATAGAACAGAACCGATGACGTGGTCAGTCCGCGGTGATAGAGCGGAAGGCCGAACAGAGGATTCATTCCGTATGTGACCGCCGAAAGAATCCCGCAGAGGGATCCCCGGAACGTTTCGCTGATTCTCTTTTTTTTCTCCCTTTCTCCGGAACGTTCAGCGCCGTGCCGAGATTTTTGTTGTAGAGTTCCAGAAGACGGATCGTCTGCCGCAGTTTGCCCGGTCCGGTTTTTTCCGCCGCGGCAAGCTCTCCTTCCAGAAGCGGTTTCATGAAGGTTTCCGAATAGAGTTTTCCTTTCCCGGTCAGCTGAAGGAGGCGTTCCCTGCGGTTGCCGTCCTGCTGACGGAGAGTCAGAAGGCCCCGGGATTGCAGCGACCGGACCCTGTTGTGAACCGTCTGTTTGGGCAGCGCGTAAAAATCGCAGATGGTCTTCTGCGTGCACTCGCCCAGATCGCGAAGCGTATAGAAAATCAGAAGCTCGTGATAGGAGAGTCCCCGCTCCCGGCACCAGCGGCGGTAGACTTCCCGGAAATGAATCACGGCAAAACCGATTTCCCGAAGAAGAGATTCTACGGTCTGTGTCATTGTTTTTTTTCTCCAAAATAGTCCTGAATGGGACGAATACTATAACCGCTTCTCCCTCATTTTCAACCGGAGGAACAAAAAGAAAACGGGGGAAAAACGGGAAAAATTTTTCTCAGAAAAAGAATTCGTTTTTCCGTTCGGATGCTTGCGGATCGGAACTTGCCGGGCTATATTCCCGCACGAACAATGAACCGCATCCATAAAGCTGGACTCTCCGGAGCGGAATGGTGCACGGAAAACGGTGCACCATCGGAGGTTTGAACTGGAAATCAGGGAGAGTCTTTATTATGGGACAGACGTCTGTTTTTAACCTGTCGGAATCCGTGCCGGAGCCTGCGGTGCGGAGTCTTCTGAATCGAATGCGCCGCCCCGGAACGGTTCTGGTGTCCATGCCCGGGAAAACGGGGAATGCGCCGGAATGGGGGGTGTTCGAACAGCCGGTGAAAATCCTGCAGACGGAGAGGACGGATGAAGTCCGCCCTCTGCTTCAGGAGCTGGAGGATTGGATCGATCGCGGATTGTACGGAGCCGGATTTTTCTCGTATGAACTGGGCAATGCGCTGGATCCGGCGCTGCGGGCGGCTCCGGCGGAAAGGTTCCCGCTTCTGCAGATCGGGTTGTTCGAGAGGGCGGGGGAAGTGCTCCGGCTGCCGGAATACCGGGGGTGTCCGCCGCTGGAAGCGTGCGTTCCGGAATGGTCCGAGGAGGAGTACAGGACGGCGTTTGCCGGGATCAAAGAGAATATTCTGGCGGGAAATCTGTATCAGGCCAATTTGACGTTCCGGATTGCGTTCCCGGCAAAGGAGCCGGCGGAAGAGGTGTTTCTTGCGCTGGCGGCGTGGCATCCGGCGCCGTATGCGGCGTTTTTGAATTTCGGGGAGAGAAAGATTGTTTCGATGTCGCCGGAGCTGTTTCTGGAGTCGGACGGAGAGCGGATCGTCAGTTCTCCGATGAAGGGAACGGCCCGTCGTCTTCCGGAAGCCGACGCGGATGAACGGCAGAAACGGTGGCTCGCGGGCGATGAGAAAAACCGGGCCGAAAATCTGATGATCACCGATATGGTGCGGAACGATCTGGGACGGATTTGCAAACCGGGAAGTATCGGGGTTCATCCGCTCTTTCATGTGGAGACCTACCGTTCCGTGCATCAGATGATCAGCCCGGTCCACGGCATCCTGCAGCCCGGAACGAGCCTGTTCCGGATTCTGGAGGCGACATTTCCGCCGGCGTCGATTACCGGCGCTCCGAAAATCCGCGCCGTCAACTGGATCGCGCAGTGCGAGAAAAGTCCCCGGAAACTCTATACGGGGAGCATCGGCTGCTTTCTGCCGGGACGGCGTTTCCGTCTGAACGTCGCGATTCGGACAATCCTCTTTGAAAACGGAATTGCCGAGTCCGGGATCGGCGGCGGGATCGTTTTCGATTCCTCGCCGGAGGAGGAGTGGAAGGAGGCGCTTTTGAAGAGTCGCTACGCCGTTCTGGACGAGCCGGAGTTCCAGGTGTTCGAAACGATCCTCTGGACCCCCGCGGACGGCTTCCTCTTCCGGGAGGAGCATTGGCGGCGGGCCGGGAGAAGTCAGCTGTATTTCGGACGTCCCGTTCCGCCGGAGTCTGCATCCGGGCCGTGGATGCGTCTGGAAAAGCGCCTGAAGGCGGATCCCGTGTTCCGGAAGGAGGGCGCCTGCAGCCGGATGCTGCTGCATCGGGATGGAAGGGTGGAGTGGAGAATTCTGCCGGTCCGGAAGCCCCGCTGGGAGGGGCTGAAACTGAGAATTCGGATTTCGGCGCATCCGGTGGATTCGTCGGATGTGTTTCTGTATCACAAGACGACGAACCGGGCGCTGCTGGACGACGCGCTGCGCAAGGCGCGGAAAGAGGGCTTTCATGAAGTTCTGTTCCTCAATGAGAAAGGGGAGCTGACACAGGGGAGCATCTCCTCTCTTTTCCTTCGTCGAAACGGTTTCTGGCGGACCCCGGCGCTTTCCTGCGGTCTTCTTCCGGGCATCTGGCGCTCTCATGCGATGCGGGAACTCCGCGCCCGGGAGGCGCGCCTCACTCTGCGGGATCTGTTCCGTGCGGAAGAAATCCGTCTGGGCAATTCTGTCCGCGGCTGCGGGCAGGTGGCGGAAATTGTGCCGGAATCCGATCTGCGGGAAGGAGGGGATGTATGCTGATCCTTCTCGACAATCTGGACTCGTTCACCTATAATCTGGTTTCGATGTTTCAGCACTGGGGGGAGGAGATTTTTGTGTTCCGGAATCAGGCGCTTTCCGCGGAGGAGATCGTGTCGATGAATCCGGAAGGGATCGTTCTTTCGCCGGGTCCGGGACGGCCGGCGGAGGCTGGAATCATGCCGCAGCTGATCCGGATGGCTCTGCGGAGAAGGATTCCTCTTCTCGGAGTCTGTCTGGGCCACCAGGGGATCGCGGAGGCCTTCGGCGCGGAGATCGTTCCGGCGGCCATTGCGGACGCCAGAGAGAACGCCCGGCGCAACGGCGTGGAGATCGCGGAGTTCTTCTGCGGCGACGCATCGGCGGTGGAGGCGGACCTGGCCGCCAAGGGACTGCGGCCCGACGTGATCTGCGTGGACCCGCCCCGAAAGGGACTGACGCCGGAGGTGGTGCAGGCGGCGGCGCAGATGGCGCCCCGGCGGATCGTGTATGTGTCCTGCGACCCGGCTACGCTGGCGCGGGACGTGAAGCTGTTCG
>ERZ824600.1494-NODE-1494-length-28603-cov-21.214446_pt1 | contig 28603 bp, 29 predicted proteins | sample MGYA00519933_ERZ824600 | MGnify/ENA primary metagenome ERZ824600 (study PRJEB31778, sample SAMEA3449178) | human gut metagenome | biome: human gut; feature: human-associated habitat; material: faeces | place: United Kingdom | collected 2010/2012 ... | reverse complement strand
GCTTAACTTCAAAATCCTTGCGGTCATTGTGTCAAGTTTTATTGACAAAATCAAACTGTAGATATTCAACATCAATTTGTTTTGTAAATATGGATTTTACTGATATTAAAAGTGGAAACAATGTTAAACTCGTTATGCCTAAAAATTTTCAAACCTTAATACATGATTTGAAGCGAAAATCTGATAAAGATTTTATAAAATTAAATATATGTGCATATCAAAATAGTCATGTGGTGACATCATATAATTATTCTGTAATTTCAAAAGAAGAAATTGCAGAATATGAAGAAGTATTTAGCTAGGAGGAAAAACAATGACACAATTCACAAAATCATTCCTATGGCGCTTCATATTAGACATTATCTTATTGGGGATATTTGTTAGGGTTTGCCAAAATATGTTGATACTGAAAATATCAAAAATTTAACAACGAAGGTTTCTGGTTATATAGACAAGTTAAAGAAATATAATGGTTTTTTTGAAACTCTCAAAGAAATAAGCGGCGTATTGACACTTTCATATTACTCCTCGCAATTTGAAAATTTTGTATAAAACGTTTTGATGCGTCCGATCCGCTTATAAAGAGTTGTCTTCTTAATATCAAGCTTTTCGCTGATATCTTTGACTTTATATCCGTCGCGGAGCATACTGAGTATTTTGTCAAGCTGATAGCCTTTTTTCTTGAGATAATCGGTAAACTGTTCCATTTCTATCTCCCACTCAACCTGCTCGATCGAATTATCAGGATCTGCAATCTCAAAACCGGTTCTATCAAACAGATCTTCAAGCGAACATAGCGCAGATGTTTCATTATTAAGCTTACCCGCCTTAGGGCAGCCAAAGCAGCTTCTTTCACATCTTACCGGCATGCCGTTTTTGCCTTCGATCAGGCACTTATGTTCTCTTTCATCTGCTTTATCTTCGCTCCAGGCAGGCCTCATATAGTCATTGCAGATCTGTTCGTCTGCTTCTTTAATGTATACAAGCTGCATTTTTGAGCCTATCCTTTTATAGGAAACTTTCTCGGCTTCGAAGTTGTTTCCCACCGCAAATTCTTTGCTGATAGGCATATATAGTCTTTTGGACATATTCTTATTCCTCCTTTTTGGAGGAACTCATGCCCATCTGACGAAATCAAAAGTTTATCCATAAGGATTCCTCCTAAAATGGTTAAACTGACTGTCAATAATGATCAGTTGCTCTTATGTCCACAAAGCGGCTTTATTGACACGGGTTAATTACTCCCAGCTGCCTTGAAGAGAGCCCTTTTGTATCTTGCTCAGGATTATTTCAAAAGGATTCCTTTTGTGTCCTCATTATAACATAGCCTGATCGTGGGGGCAATCAACTCAGACTTTAATAACGAAAACCCAGCAAAAAAGGGCTTATCTGCTGTTTCATGATCTGAAAACGGCGGATAAGCCCTTAAATTTATATATTTTATTAAAGTCTAACGCGAATAATTATGCTCAAAAAAATAAGATTTGTATAGTTGCACTAATTTATCTTGTGAAATTTGTGCACTTTTCTCTTTTTGCTTTTTTCTCTCTCCTCCCTATTTTGTCGGTTTTTTTTAGCTAGTTTTTTATCATATAGTTTGATTTTAGGCGATTCGATCTCATCAAGGTATTTCTGCCACTGTTCAAGTGTTTCATCTGTATGGCACATTACAAGATCCATAAAGATGAAACCTTCTGTAGTATGAGGAAAGTCTACTTGAGCTTTATTCATCAAATCGAAGCAATATGCAGGAGCAAGATTTAATCCTATAAATAGTTTCATTAGGGTTTGTAATTTTACTTCTTTAACTTTGCCAGTTCGTATATGGCTTAACGACTGTGTGCTGATTTGAGATCTCTGAAATAATTCAAAAGCAGTTAGTCCTTTTCGCTTAATATGAAAGTTTAAAGTTTTTACAAAAGATCCGGGTAGATCTTCGAAAACCTTTACCATCTCTTTCGCACCGCTTTTAACTTTCTTTAATTCGTTTTTTTCTTCATCTCCTAATGCATCTAAGTTCTTTGATTCATCATTGCTTGCTTCCACAAAAGAACTTGCCGAGAACTTTCTGCAAAGAAACCCTAAATTACCATACGAATCATCATACGCTCTATCGTATTTCCTTTCACGTTTAAAAACAAGGCAGCACTCGTCAGCATGGTCGAGCGCGTATCTTGTCATTGAAGGAAAGCCCTCTTTATCGTACTGTATGTACTTTTCATTGTTGATGCAAAGCATATTGTTGACAAATACTATTTTATTGGCGAGGAACATAGCGTATAGATCGGGCGAATCGATGACCAATTTTGCCGCACTTACTGAGTTGATGACAAATGTTTCATTTTTGCCTAACGCATTCTTGTCAAAAGAGAAAGGCTTGATGTACTTGCCGTCAACATAAACGAATACACCCTTTGCCTGCTCAAACCCTAACTCAGCCGCACGCAGCTTTGCCGAAGACCTTGATACATTGAAAAAGGCAGCGGTGCTGTCAATAGTCTGTTGAAATAACTCTGCATCTCTTACGTTTTCGGGCGTTGTTCGACGGAGTGCCGCAAACTTGTCTTTTATATACTTCCTTGTCATTGACGCAGGCATAAGTATTTTGGGAGCAAGCTCGTTTGCCTGCCATTCTATCCAGTCGATCTCGGTAGCCTTTGATCCTGTTTTGTTTGAATAGCCTGATTCTTTGTATGCCATGGATACGGGGTCTTTCGTCAATAGCTTTTTCATTTCAAAAAACAGCCTGTGCCATTTCCAATGGACACATTCGTGGATTATAGTATTGCTCAAAGTGCCGAACTTGCAGTCGGGATCTATAAGTATTGAGCCTGCTGATATGTTTGCTTCGGTTAAATCCGGCAAAGGATATTTTTTATATATTTTTTCTGTGGCAGGATCAAAATATATCTTGCCGCAAATGTTGTTTTCCAATGGGGCGGAGTATATTTCCAGACCCATGTTTGCGGCAACTTCTACTGCGGGCAATCTCATAGGTTCTTCAAGTGCGGCAGGGCAGTACTCTTTCAAAAACTGTTCGGCGACATCATCGGCATCTTTGACATACAGATACGGCACGAGCGAGCGGCTGAGATTATTTCTTCCGTCAAATTCTTTTTTGCTGTATTCCTCAACACTGGTGATCTTAAAGTTTTTCATTCCGTCATTCAGCATACAGCTTGCTTCCAAAGAAAGCCACATGGAAGTTATTTTATCCTCATGATCGTGGTAATATCTTTTGTCGGCGGATACATATGCGCAAACATCTATCCTAAAGCTTAGGTTTTCATCTTCCTGCGAACTTGTTTTTTTGAAAGATACTCCGTTAATATCCATGCCCTCAAGTTCGAGCTTTTGAGCATTAGCTATTTTATCATCTGAAAGTGAGCTTTTATTGCCGGTAATAAATTCCTCAATGCTGACGGCTATGACATCGTAATAGTTATCATAGAGAAATTTTTCAAAAGTTATACTATTGCCCATTTTTGGCTCATTTTTTATGAGTAATGGTCAGAAAGTTTTTATGCGTATAGCCATATTATAACACTTTCAGACATAAAATACAAGACTTTTTGCATGAAAATGCCGCCTAAGAATGATTATTCCTTGGCGGCACTTAGGGGTCATTCTTTTTTGTAGTGTTCGCACTCAAAGCCGTCCGCTCTCAGTGCCAGTCCCGGTATCCATTCGGGCGTTCGCCCCATTCGCTCACATACAGCGTCAAGGTCAGTATCAGCACGGCATTCAATAATAAGCTCGTCATGAACGTGCCCGACAATAAAGCAATGTGAAAGCGTTCTCATCGCATAGCAGAGTATATCGCGGCTAACTGCCTGAACGATATTTTCCACAAATTTCGGCCCGTATGATTCGATAAGATCCCACTTCTTTTTTGCGTCGATGCCGTAGTATGCTACTGATTCTCCGCCGAATTTGTTTGTAGTTATCCGCGGCTTCACATAGCTCAGCCGCCTGCCAGAGGGAAGCGTGATGAAGAGCATTCCCGATCTCCAGTACACCTCTATACAGCCGACTTTTGCGGGCAGCCGCATTTGTATAGCCCGCTTTACCGCATCGTCTATCTCATGCCAATATTCCACGATGTGCGGATTTGACTGCCGCCATGAATTTACCAGCGGCTGAAGCTCCTCTTCACAAAGCCCCATTTCAATAGCGCCCATAGCTTTTAATGCACCAACTCCGCCGCCGTAGCCAAGCGCAAGCTCTGCTATCTTGCCTTTTTGACGCAGGTGGCTGTTTGCCCCGTGCTTTTCAACAGGCACTCCAAACATCTTGCTTGCCGACGCGCAGTAAATATCTCCGCCCGACTCAAATACCTCAGACCGCCACTTTTCTCCCGCAAGGTGCGAAAGCACACGGGCTTCGATAGCGCTGAAATCTGCCACTATATACTTGTACCCTGCACGCGGTATAAAAGCCGTGCGTATGAGGTTGGAAAGCACGAGCGGAACGTTATCGTAAAGCAGGTCAAGCGTATCATAGTCGCCGCTTTTCACAAGACTTCGTGCTTCGGATAGATCTTCCATATGGTTTTGCGGCAGGTTTTGAAGCTGAACGATACGCCCTGAAAAACGCCCGCTGCGGTTCGCTCCGTAGAAAAGAAACATTCCCCTGCACCTAAGGTCGCCGCACATTGCGTTGTCCATTGCCTGATATTTGCGTACAGATGATTTTGCAAGTTTCTGACGCAGAGATAAGACCTCCGCTATGTTTTTGTCGGCGCTTTTCATAAGCTCGGCGACATCCTTTTTGCCGAGCGAAGGCGCTTTAACATTATTTTCTTCCAAAAATGCCTTCATCTGCGCCACGCTGTTTGGATTTTCAAGGTGCGTTTTTTCTTTGAGCAGATCGGTTATTTTTGACTTGCTCAGCTCATCTATCTTTATCGCGTTTCGTACAAGTGCGGCATCGCAAAGTATGCCTCTGTCATTTATCTCCTGATCGAGATGGTATTCCTCCCAGACATTTGCGGGTACGGGGTACTTCTGCAAACGCTTTTGTATCTGCATTTCAACCTCAACATCTCGCTTGTTGTATTTCTTGAAAAGTCCCCACCTTTGGGGCGAATGTTCTGGCAGGTTTCTTGTGCGGCCGCCGTTTGACTTTGTGGCTTTGCAGGGAACACAAAAATAGCGAATAAGCTCTTTTCCTTCCTTTAATTTCTGCTCCGAAAGCCCGAGTACAGCGCCGACCTGCTCGAGCGAGCGGGGAAGTCCGTTGTAAAGTGCAAGTACCATCGAGCACCTCCATGACGAGGGGTCAAGGTATCTGCCGACGGTATCCTCAGGTACGCTGTAAGAGCAAAAATGCTCGGGGTGATATTTGAGCAGCCAGTTTGAAAGGCAAATGCGCTCAAAATTTGCGTTGAATGCCCACTTGATGCAGTTCTCATCGCTTATGGCGGCTAATATCTCTTCGGGCACATTTTCCCCGCAAGCGAGGTCATAAACAGTAGGCGGCATATCATTCACCGAAACGCAGAGCAGAAGTATCTCGAATTCGGGGTCTTCGCTGTAGCGATACACGCCGCATTTTTGAAGATCAGCAGGGCTGTATGTTTCCAGATCAAGCGAAAGCTTTGTTATTTTGTCCATAGTTTATCCTTTCCGAATAAATTTTAAAAATAATCGGCAGCAAGAAAACTCCTGCCGCCGATATTTTAGCTGTTAAGTATATCAGCTGAGAAAATCATCATCTTCGCTGTCAAGATCTGCAAATTCGGTCTCGGCATTCACACGTCCGCCGAGGGGTTCGCCGTCACGAAGCTTCTGCATCGCAAGCAGTCCCGCCGCGATACCCCTGTTTCCGTTCTTTGAGAAACAGTAGAAATTGATAGACGCCCTGCCGTAGATACCTGAGTAAAGCTCTGAGGTATCGATGATAAGGCTATTGTTGCCGTCAACTACGCCCGGCTTTCTGGTGCTGTTCGCGTTGAGAAAGTAAGAGTTAGCGTAGGTAGGGTCATCGGGGCGCTCCTTGTCGCCGTCGCGCAGGGGAGTCTTGATGTTTTCAAGGGCGGGTACGCTCTTTCCGCTGCCGCGGAGGGTAGCCTCGCCGTCCTCGTAAGCCGCCTTGATAGCCGCCTTGATCTTGCTGAGGGTAACGGTGTCATCCTTAGAGATGATAAGGCAGGCTGAATACTTCGGTGTGCCGCCGTTTACCGACTTAGGTTCGTTCACGTTGAGGAACGCAAATCTCGTGTTTTTTCCTGTGATAGCTTTTGTTCTGTTAGTCATATTTTTTCCTCCTGATCGCTGATCGAATCATTTGTATGTATATTTATTTCGGGACGCTTATCGTCGGCCGGAATAAGTATCGGTTTGCCCGGCGGCTTGTACACTAAGCCGCCTAATATCTCGTTAAATCTCTTTTTGCCAAGCTCAGAGGTCATCGCCGTGATGCCTTTGAGCTTTTTTTCGTATGGTTCGTATCCCGCCGCTTCAACTGCTTTTGCGGCGGCCGTTTCGTCCGTGTATTTTCGTGCAGACCGCCCCTCTGCAAGCTTGAAACCGCTGTATCTTGTGCCGGCAAGCGCCTGCTTTAGTGCATAGTCTTTCACGTCATTCGCCCATGAAACTAAGTGGTCTAAGCGAGGAAGTATCTCCGCTGCGTCATCATCGCTCAGATGAGCAGGGTCAGCAAATTCGTACTTTGCAAGCTCCATGTTCTGTTCCGCCCTCGTCTTGCAGAAAGCTTTGGCGGCGCAGAAGCGGCAGTGTTCTCCCGCAGCGTACTCGCCCTCGCCTGCGTATGCAAGCTTTGCGGCGGGTGCCAAGACCTCGTCTGCCCATGTGAGAAGCTCAGAAACGCTCATCTCATAACTGCTGATGTTTTCTCTTCTTGGCTGAAATATCGAAAGCCTGATTTTGTCTGTTTGGTAAAGCGTATCGAAAGTATCCACCGCGCCGAGCGCATAGCACATAAGCTGAGAGTTCCTTTCGGCGGAAACGAGGACACCCGTTCCGTACTTGAAGTCAATGATGTGTATAAGCCCATCTGCTGCGATAACGCAGTCGCCTGTTCCGAAACCATCGGGGACCCAGCGGCTGAGATCAAGCCGCTGTTCCACGCCGACAAATACATCGCCGCCGATCTTCTTTGCTTCTGCTATCTCAGTCATAACAAAGCCGCAGTAGTCCTCGGCGTGATACTGCATCTCGGCGTCATAGTGCTCAAGCGAGCCTGTCGGGTCAGCCGCATCTCTTCCAAGAGCTTTTAGAACAAGGTGTTCGCAGAGAGTATGTGCCTCGCTGCCGAGCTTTGCGTATTCACTCGGCGTGTCGGCAACGTTTGCACATTCTTTAGCTGACTTTGTGCAGGCTATCCAGCGTGCGCTTGCTGAGGCGGAAAGGTACGCGTGCTTACTCATTGTCAGCCGCCTTTTCTGTAAGCTTGCTGAGCTCTTCTACTACCGCGGGATAGTCCTCGGGCGAGATAGCTGTGAAATTTTTGCCGAAACGGTTTACTATCTGCTTCACCTCTGCCTTGAAGCCCCCAGCGGCTTTTGCGGCGAGCATGCCCCGCACCTTTTCGGCGGAGAGCTTTTCTTCTTTCGGCTGCGGTTTTGCCTCAGCGTCGGCTGCGCTTTCTGCTCTGAGTGCTGCGGCGACCATTGCCGCGCTTTTGCTCAAAGCCTCAAAGGCTTCTTTCAGCACAGCGGTATCTGCATTTTTCACTGTATTTTCCTCCATTCATCTTTTCATAGTTTTTCATTGTCATTGCCAGCTCGGCGGCGGTCTCGCTGATGTGGATAAAAACTGCCGACATCTCAGCAAGCATTTTCGCCTCGCTGTATTCTGCATGTTTGTTTTTTTCCATTTCGTATCACCTTCTTTCCCTTCACTATATAGCGGACATTTTTAGGCATATTTTATAACATCTTTCAGAAAAAATTTCTGTGCCTTATCGTCGCGCCATTTCTCCCCTCACTATATTAAGGACATTTAAAGGCGATTTTTATAATGCGAAAAAAATTTTTTATTCGGTATAAAAAAGAGTGAAAAATGTCCGTTATATAGTAGGGGGGAGAATACTATAAAAAAGCAAAGGCGGTGAGAAGTTTTGAGATATTTGATGTATAAGGCGTTTGCAGAAAAGAAGGAGGCTGAGATGAATGGAACTGAAACTTTGCGTTTCAGATGTTAAGGGCGTTTGCATAAACTGCGTTTATCCTTATGAAGTCACGGCGACTTCCTCCGATGAGCTGAAAAAAGCTGTGCAGTTTGACCACGTCTGCGCTGTGTATAAGAACCATTACAGGGCAAACGATAAGTTTTTATCATCGCAGTGTATTCCGATGGACTGCGATAATGACCACACCGATGACCCGAACGAATGGGTAACTCCAGACGCGCTTGAAAACGAGTTCGCCGATGTGAAATACGCTGTTACATACAGCCGCAATCACATGAAAGTTAAGGGGAGCGTTTCGGCGAGGCCGCGGTTTCATGTTTACTTTGAGATACCCGAAATGAAAGACCCCGACGCTTACTCTAAGCTGAAAGAACGTATCAGCGAAGATTATCCGTTTTTCGATGCGGGCGCTTTGGGAGCTGCAAGGTTCATCTTCGGCTGTGACGGCGGAGATGTTATATGGCATGACGGAACGACAACGATAGATAAGCTTATCGCAAAAAACAACTTTGGCACAAGCAGCGCCGCTATTCCCGCGGGAGCAAGAAATTCTACCCTAAGCCGCTTTGCAGGACGTGTGGTAAAGCGTTACGGTCACGGCGATGACGCTTATCGTATTTTTATGCAGGAAGCGGAAAAGTGCGACCCTCCGCTCGGGCAGGACGAGCTTGGACGTATTTGGGATTCGGCAGGGAAGTTTGAGAAAAAGGTATCTTCTCAGTTGGGATACATTCCGCCGTCGAGTTTTAACGCGGCTGTACCCTCTGCGCCTGCGGGAAGTTTGAAGCCGAGCGACTTTTCTGACATCGGGCAGGCGAAGGTGCTTGCAAATGTTTATGGCAATGAGCTTAAATTCAACCCCGCTACTGATTATCTCAGATATAACGGTATCTTTTGGGAGGAGTCGAAAGAGGCGGCGGTAGGAGCCTGCGAGGAATTTTTAGATCTTCAGCTTGCTGACGCTCAGCTTTGCGTTATGCTTACGCAGCAGGATCTGCTGAACTCGGGGCTTGACCCGAGCATTATAAAAGCGGGCGGAAAAAAGGTGACGGCGACTTTAAGCAACAGCCAGTACGAGCTGTATCAGAGATACCTTGATGCCGCGGCATATGCGGCTTTTGTGATGAAGCGGCGTGACTACAAGTTCATAAGGTCTGCGCTCGATTCGGCAAGACCTATGGTAAGCATAGATTTTGAGGAGCTTGATAAAAACGAGTTCCTGCTGAACACGCCATTTTCTACATACGACCTCAGACTTGGAATGGCGGGCAGGCAGGAACATAGTTCGGAAGACCTTATTACAAAAGTGACATTGACAGAGCCGGGCGACGACGGCGAGGATATTTGGCTCGATACATTGGATAAGACCTTTTTAGGTGATAAGGAGCTTATTGATTACGTTCAGGAAGTAGTGGGGCTTGCGGCTGTCGGCAAGGTTTACGTTGAGGCACTGATAATTGCTTACGGCGAGGGCAGGAACGGAAAATCAACGTTTTAGGCACATATTCGGGCAATCTTTCGGCAGATACACTTACAGTAGGCTGTAAGAGAAATGTCAAGCCGGAAATGGCGGAAACAAAGGGCAAGCGCCTTATAATCGCGGCGGAGCTCGACGAGGGTACAAGGCTCAACACTTCGGTGGTAAAACAGCTTTGCAGCACCGACCAGATCTTTGCGGAGAAAAAGTATAAATCACCTGCGGCTTTTACACCCTCGCATACCGTAGTGCTTTACACAAATCACCTTCCTAGGGTCGGTGCAAATGACGCGGGAACATGGCGCAGGCTTATCGTTATCCCTTTCAACGCAAAATTCGAGGGCAGTGCAGACCGCAAGAATTTTACCGAAACGCTTGTAACGCAGGCAGGTTCTGCGATACTCAAATGGATAATAGAGGGCGCGTGCAAGGTGATAAGCCACGGCTTTCATATCTCTCAGCCTAAGCTTGTTACTGAAGCTATCAATGAGTATCATCAAAAGAATGACTGGCTGGGAATGTTCCTGGAGGACTGCTGCGAGGCAGACGCATCATATGAGGAAAAGTCGGGTGAGCTTTATCAGGAATACCGCAGTTACACGGTCAGAATGGGCGAATTTACCAGAGGCAACGTAGACTTTTACTCAGCGCTTGACTTAGCGGGCTTTGGCAGGAGAAGAAAGAAAATGGGAAACTACATCGTAGGACTCAGACTTAAAACAGCTTTTGCGGCTGATGACGCAGAGGAGGACAGTTAAAATTTTGAGGGTAAAAGCGTGAGTGGTGGAACTGCTGACAGTAAAGTCTGTATAGCTGATAAAAAGAATTGATCTATATAAGCTTTACGAAATGTGTTCCACACCCTCCACCACTCAGCTGATAACCTCGTTTTTGTAATGGGCATTACTTTCCTGAATGAAAAATGACATACATAAGCGACATACCTAAAAATTTGGTGAGAGGAGAACAATATGAGAGAAAAAGAAATAGAGCAGAAATTAGTGCGTGAGGTGAAACGCCGCGGAGGCATTTGCCCGAAGTTTGTTTCGTCCGGAGCTAATGGAATGCCCGACAGAATAGTTTTTCTGCGTGATGGGTGCATGGCCTTTGCAGAGGTGAAGTCGCCGGGAAAAAAGCCGCGTGCATTGCAGGCAAAAAGGCACAGCGACCTCAGAAAGCTGGGGTACAAGGTATTTGTGATAGATGACGCAAAACAGATAGCAAAGATGATAAAAGAAATAGAGGCGAAGTAAAATGTTGGCAAAAGAACAGTTACATGAATATCAGAGATACTGCATCGAGTTTATCAAAAAGAATCCTGCGGTATTGCTCATACTTGAAATGGGGCTTGGCAAAACGATAATCTCGCTGACAGCCATAGAGGAGCTTATGTTTGAAAGCTTTGAAGTAAATAAAGTGCTGATAATAGCGCCGCTCAGAGTTGCAAGAGATGTATGGCCTGAGGAGATACGCGGCTGGAGCCATGTAAAAGACCTGCGCTGTTCGGTGATTCTCGGCAAAAAAGAAGCCAGAACGGAAGCTTTAAATGCCGATGCGGATATTTACATAATCAATCGTGAGAACTTACAGTGGCTTGTTGAAGAGCTTGAAAAGAGCCATACGCCATGGCCCTTTGATATGGCAGTGATAGACGAACTCAGTTCATTTAAGAATTGCAGGTCGAAAAGATACAGAGCGCTGAACAAGGTGCGTCCATTCATCAGCAGGATAGTTGGTTTGACCGGTACGCCCTCGAGCAACGGACTTATGGATCTTTGGAGCGAGGTACGCCTTATCGACGGCGGAAAACGTCTTGGCAAATACATCGGTAGATTCAGAGAGCAGTATTTCAAGGTCGGTGACATGAACCCGTACACAGGTGAGGTCTATAATTACATTCCCTTGCCGGGCGCAGAGAAAGAGATCTACAAAAAGATAGGAGATATTACGGTATCAATGAAGTCGCTCGATTACCTTGAAATGCCTGAGTGCATCAATATCCGGCACGAGGTGGAAATGAACGGTAAGGAGAGAAAGCTTTATAATTCGCTGAAAAACAATATGATCTTACAGCTTGGCGGAAATAATATCTGCGCAGAAAATGCGGCGGTGCTTTCGGGAAAGCTGCAGCAGATGGCGAATGGCGCGATATACGATGAGAATAAAGAGATCATAAATATCCACGAAAGAAAGCTAGATATGCTCGAAGACCTTGTGGAGCAGTCGAATGGGCAGTCGGTGCTTATCGCATACTGGTATCAGCACGACAGGACAAGGATCGCAGAAAGGCTGAAAAAAGCGGGGTATGAGCCGAGGGAGCTTAGGTCGGAGCAGGACATTCTCGACTGGAACAGCGGCAGGATACAGACAGCCCTTATTTCGCCGGCATCAGCGGGTCATGGTTTGAATATTCAGAAAGGAGGGCATATCCTCGTATGGTTTTCGACGATCTGGTCGCTTGAGATGTTTCAGCAGACAAATGCGAGATTATGGCGGCAGGGGCAAAAAGACATCGTGACTATCCACCACATTATCTGCAATGACACTATTGACGAAGACGTTTTAGACGCTTTGGAAAACAAGGACACCACGCAAAAGCGGCTGATCGACGCCGTAAAAGCAGATATGGAGGTACAAAAATGACAGCGAAAGAATACTTAAATCAAGCGTACAGACTCAACGAACGCATAGACTGCGACATTTCAGAACTTGAAAACCTGCGGGATATGTCGTCAAGAATATCTTCCTGCAATTTCGAGGAGCGTTTCAGCGGTACACGTTCAACAGAGCCGTCGTTTGTACGCTATCTCGGGAAAATCGTTGAAATGGAGCAGAAAATAAACGCCGAGATCGACCAGCTTGTTGACCTGAAAGCCGAGATCCGCACGGCTGTCGAGCAGGTCGAGAATATCAACGAGCGTCTTGTACTGCAGTACAGATACATCGAGGGAATGACCTGGGAACGCATCGCAGAGCGGCTTTTTGCCGACCGCAGTACAGTTATCCGCTGGCATAGAAAAGCACTGAAAAACTTTGCCGTTCCCGAAAAGTGACACGGTTTGCCATTGTTTGCACCGCCCCTAGTGTGATATACTGTATAATAGAAAATATTGTGAAGAGCCTCGCTAAAATGCGGGGCTTTTTCTGTTGGAGATGATTTTGTGCCTACCAAACCCGCACACCCTTGTTCTTACCCTAACTGTCCGAAACTTACGCATAGCCGTTACTGCCCCGAGCATACCAAGCTTGCCAACAAACAGTACGAACGCTACGGCAGAAAGTACCGCCCCAGCAAGCGTTACGGCAGAGCGTGGAAACTTATCCGTGACAACTATGCGGCGGCTCACCCTTTGTGTGAGATGTGCCTACGGCAAGGAAGATACACACCTACCGAGCAGATACACCACAAACTGCCGCTCTCGCAGGGCGGGACTAACGATGTGGAGAATTTAATGGCTCTGTGCAAGGCGTGTCATTCTAGGATACATTCGGAGATGGGGGACAGGTGGGGCGGTCGAAATCTCTAAAAGATACATTTTTTGTAACGGGCGCAGGGTGGCATACACAAAAAATCCGGTTCAAACGGGGGATTAACCCCTAAGGAATTTTGGAGGTGAAATTTTGGCTAAAGACGGAACAAATCGTGGCGGACGGCGTGTCCGTGCGGGAGATAAGCCCCTCCCTGCCGCTGAACGAATACAGAGCGGTCTGCCCACAAGAATTATGAATAATGACATTCCGACCCTCGAGCCTGCCGAACTTGAATCAGTAGACTTGCCTGAGGGTGCTGTGCTGGATGGTGCGGATATGCCCCGCCCTGCGGAGTATCTTTCTGCAAGACAAAAGAATGGCGTGCCGCTGGGGGCTGATGAGATATACAAGGAAACTTGGCTGTGGCTGAAACGCAGAGGGTGCGAGAACCTAGTCAACAAGCGGCTTATCGAAGCGTATGCTCAGGCTTTTGCTCGATATATCCAGTGCGAGGACGCTGTCAGCCAGTACGGACTGCTCGGCAAACACCCCACCACTGGCGGAGTAATGGCCTCGCCTTTTGTGCAGATGAGCCAGCAGTTTCAAAAGTCGGCGAACCTCATTTGGTATGAGATATACGATATAGTCAAGCGAAACTGTACTGAGCAGTTCAGCGAAAGTCCGCACGACGCTATGGAAGAGTTACTTAGGAGGAGAGGTTAAATCTTGAATACAACAACAGAAATGCAGCTTGTTTCAACAGACAAGCTTATCCCATATGTCAACAACGCACGAACTCATTCGGCGGAACAGATAATGAAACTTCGCTCGTCCTTGCGTGAGTTCGGTTTTATCAATCCCGTCATAATTGACCGTGAGTTTAACGTTATCGCAGGTCACGGACGCATTGCCGCCGCAAAGGCTGAGGGCATTGAAGAAGTCCCCTGCGTGTTTGCCGACCACCTTACCGAGGCTCAGAAGAAAGCGTACATACTTGCCGACAACAGAATGGCTCTCGACGCAGGCTGGGACGAAGAAATGCTAAAAGTTGAGATAGAGGCTTTGCAGGCTGAGGATATTGACATCTCGCTGACTGGGTTTGATGAGAAAGAGTTGGCAAGTCTTTTTGATACTGACACAGATGCACAAGAGGACGATTTCGATGTTGACGCTGAGTTGGAAAAGCCTTGTGTTACGCAGAGCGGGGATATATGGATGCTCGGAAAGCACACTCTTGTATGCGGTGACAGCACAAAAGAAGATACATACGCCGCTCTTATGGACAGCAGAAAGGCAAACCTAGTCATAACCGACCCGCCCTACAACGTAAATTACGAGGGTACGGCTGGCAAGATAAAAAATGACAATATGGCTGCGGACAAGTTCTATCAGTTTCTGTTTGACGCTTTCAGCAATATGGCAAATGTTATGGCGGACGATGCGAGCATTTACGTTTTCCATGCAGATACGGAAGGTCTGAATTTCCGCAAGGCTTTTGCAGATGCAGGTTTTTATCTTTCCGGGTGCTGTATTTGGAAAAAGCAAAGCCTAGTGCTTGGACGTTCGCCTTATCAGTGGCAGCACGAACCAGTCCTCTACGGTTGGAAAAAGAAAGGCAAACACCAGTGGTACACCGGCAGAAAAGAATCTACCATCTGGGAATTCGACAAGCCGAAGCGCAATGGCGACCACCCGACAATGAAGCCTGTTCCATTGTTAGCCTACCCGATACGCAATTCCAGTATGGCTAATTCAGTAGTCCTTGACCCATTCGGCGGAAGCGGTTCAACGCTCATAGCCTGCGAACAAACGGACAGAATATGCCTTACCATTGAGCTTGATGAAAAGTTTTGCGATGTGATCGTCAAGAGATACATCGAGCAGGCAGGCAGTGATGATGGTGTGTATGTTGTCCGAGATGGCAAAAAGATACCTTACTCAGAACTTGTGAAAGAGGTGGAAAAAGCGAATGACTAAAACCGACCTCACACTAGGCAGCCTTTTTGACGGCTCAGGCGGCTTTCCGCTTGGCGGAATGATATGCGGGATAAAGCCGATATGGGCGTCTGAGATAGAGCCTTTCCCCATAAGAGTGACCACGAAAAGACTGCCGCAGATGAAACACTACGGTGATATTTCAAAGCTTAGCGGTGCTAAACTTCCGCCAGTGGACATCATCACATTCGGCAGTCCTTGTCAGGATATGAGCATCGCAGGAAAAAGAGCAGGGCTTGGCGGCTCACGTTCAAACCTTTTCTACGAGGCTTTAAGAGTAATAGACGAAATGAGGAATGAAACAAATGGCAGATACCCGAGATATATCGTGTGGGAGAACGTTCCAGGAGCGTTCAGCTCAAACAAAGGCGAGGACTTCAAAGCCGTCCTCGAGGGCATATGCAGGCTCAAAGACAAACGTTTTTCTGTTCCTAGACCTGCAAAGTGGTCAAAAGCCGGAGAGATATTGGCAGACAGTTTCTCCATCGCTTGGAGAACCCCCGACGCTCAGTATTGGGGAGTGCCCCAAAGAAGAAAACGTATCTACCTTGTCGCAGATCTTGATGGCAGGAGTGCAGGAAAAATACTTTTTAAGTCCGAAAGCGTGTCGGGGTATACTGGACCGTGCCGCCGTCCGTGGCAAACAGCTTCCCGAACTTTTGCGGCTGGCGTTGGAGAAACAAGCGTCTGCCTAAACGATCAAGGCGGAGAAAGAATGGACATCACCAATGATGTGACAACTACCCTCAGAGCAGAGGCACATCACCCGCCTTGCGTTTTGGAAACGGCAGGATTTTGTACAGAACATTCAGCAAAAGCAGGCGGTATCGGTTTTGATGAAGAAAAAGCACCTACGCTCCGTGCAGGAACTATCCCTGCGGCGGTATATGAAAACCATTCGCAGGATACAAGGTATACCGAACTGAAAGATACCGCACCGACCGTGTCCTCAACATACGGAACCGGAGGCAATAATCAGCCGTTTGTGGTAGAAAAGCCTTGTACGCTGAAGATACGTTCGGGCTGTGCCGGCGGCGGTAAAGGTGCATTGGTGCAGGAGAATATGTCAGCAACTCTTTCCTGCAATAACGATCAAACGCTTTTTGTGCCTTATGGAATATGTTCAAAGGACAGCAATGCAATGAAGTCGGCTAATCCCAACAGTGGTTTTTATCAAGCCGATACTTCAAGGACAATAGATCAGAACGGCGGTGCTCCTTCCTGCAATCAAGGCGGAATAGCAGTTGTGTCAGTTCAAGGCTCAATGATAGGCAGGGCTGAAAAGAATGGTCCTATGGGCAGCGGCATTAACGAGGAAGTTTCGTTCACCTTAAATTCCACAGACAAACACGCTGTTGCTTACAGCACTAGCAAGAACTCTCATCACACGCAGGCGGAAGAAGATCTCGCAAATACGCTTGTGGCAAGCGACTGGAAAGACCCGCCCACTGTGTCCAGCGAACCGACTTACATAGTCCGCAGGCTTACTCCGACTGAGTGTGCAAGACTTCAAGGCTTCCCCGATGATTGGTGTGCAGACCTCGGAACTGATGAACCGACCGATAATGAGATAAAGCTGTGGCAGGATATTTTTGCAGAGTACAATAAAGCTGTCGGCAAAAGCACAAAGCCTAAGAGCGAAAATCAGATACGCAAATGGCTGAAAAGTCCTCATTCAGATTCGGCAGAGTACAAGATGTGGGGAAACGGCGTGGCTCTCCCTTGCGTATGTTTTGTGCTGGCAGGAATAGTGTATTACGCACAAAACAGCGATCAGTAGTATTCCATCGTCAGATATACACAAGATATTGCGTGTATCTTTGTCGAATGATCGTATTGATATATCTCCGAAAAAGAGTTAATATGTGTACACCGAAAGGGAAATACACCACAGAAAAGCGGAGGATACGGATATGAACGACAAGCTTGCAAGACAGATAGAGGAAATGAAAACGCAGACCATAGGCGTTGAGGTGGAGATGAACAACATCACAAGAGAAAGGGCGGCTAGGGTCGCCGCAGAACTTTTCGGAACTGGCAGATCTGAAAACACTGCTTACCGCAACGGCTACTGCACTTGGTCGGCTTTTGATGAGAGCGGCAGAGAGTGGAAATTCCAAAAGGACGTCAGCATTGCAGGTATAGACAGCGAAAAGTGCGAACTGGTTACGCCGATACTTCAATATTCGGACATCGAGCTTTTGCAGGAACTTATCCGCAGACTTCGGAGAGCAGGAGCAAAAAGCGATGCCACAAGGGGCTGCGGAGTTCACATTCACATCGGTGCAAAGGGTCACACACCACAGACCTTAAGAAACCTTGCAAACATCATGGCGAGCCACGAAAGCCTTCTGGCCGCCGCTTTAAAGCTTGACAGAGGCCGAATGAACAGATACTGCAAGACCGTTGACCCTGAGTTTTTGGCAAGCCTAAACAAGAAAAAGCCAAAGACAATGAGCGACTTCGCCGACATCTGGTACGGTTCACAGGGTGCTGATTCTTACAGAGAGCACCATTACAATTCAAGCAGATACCATATGCTCAATTATCACGCAACATTCTCCAAAGGAACAGTTGAGTTTAGACTTTTCCAATTTGACGCACCATCAAACGGCAGGCAGAACGGACTTCATGCTGGTCAGCTGAAAAGCTACATTCAGCTTTGCCTTGCACTCAGCCAAATGGCAAAAGAGGTCAAGACCGCTAGTCCGAAACCTCAGCAGAACGAGAATCCCAAATACGCAATGAGAACTTGGCTGCTTCGATTGGGCTTTATCGGCGAGAAATTCGCAACGGCAAGGGATATTTTAACACGCAATCTTGACGGCGACACGGCTTTTAGACACGGCAGAGCGGCTTGAAACGATTAGTCGCAGACCCACCCGACCGCTTTGGCGGTCTTTCGGTGGTAGAAGGAGTTGATACTTTTGAAAAGATACTACATTGCATACGGCAGTAACTTGAATGCTGCTCAGATGAAAAGAAGATGTCCGACTGCGACTATACTTGCAACAGCAAACTTCAAAGGCTGGGAACTGCTTTTCAAAGGCAGTTTGACAGGTTCGTACTTGACCATTGAGAAGAATGAGCGTGGCAGTGTTCCGGTAGCAATATGGGAAGTGAACCCCACAGATGAGCTTGCACTTGACCGCTACGAGGGTTATCCGAACTTCTATTACAAGCAGAATATCAAGCTGACTTGCAAGGGTATCCGCACAGGCAAAAGGCGAACGATAACAGCATCTGCCTACATTATGCACGAAGACAGACCTATCGGTATTCCGAGCGAGTTTTACTTGAGAACTTGCCTTGATGGGTACGAGGCTTTTGGATTTGACAAGCGTGTGCTGATAAATGCTTACAACAAATGCAGGGGGATTGTTGAGAATGGCGGATAAAATGCGAAAGCTTGAAAGTTACACGCCCACCAAATTTATGTCCGAAACATCGCACTATGACAAGTCCGCAGCTGACTATGCCGTGAATTTTATCGAATGTTTGTGCCACACCAAAGGCACTTGGGCACACAAGCCATTTGAGCTAATTGACTGGCAGGAGAAGATAATCCGTGACATTTTCGGCGTGCTAAAGCCGAATGGTTATCGTCAGTTCAACACGGCATATATTGAGATTCCAAAGAAACAAGGCAAATCGGAACTTGCGGCAGCTGTTGCATTGCTTTTGACCTGCGGAGATGGCGAGGAACGTGCTGAGGTTTATGGCTGTGCGGCTGACAGGCAACAGGCAAGCATAGTTTTCAACGTTGCGGCGGATATGGTCAGAATGTGCCCCGCTCTTTCAAAGCGTGTGAAGATACTCGATTCACAAAAGCGTTTGATCTATCAGCCGACTGGGAGCATTTATCAAGTGCTTTCAGCAGATGTCGGCAACAAGCACGGTTTTAACACTCACGGCGTGGTGTTTGATGAGCTTCACACTCAGCCCAACCGCAAGCTTTATGACGTTATGACCAAAGGTTCCGGCGACGCTCGTATGCAGCCGCTGTACTTTCTTATCACTACTGCTGGCAATGACACGAAATCTATCTGCTATGAAATTCACCAAAAGGCTCTTGATATTATCGAGGGTCGCAAGATAGACCACACGTTCTATACTGTAATTTATGGAACTTCGGAAGAGGACGATTGGACTGACCCGAAAGTATGGGCTAAAGCTAACCCCTCTCTTGGAATTACAGTAGGCATTGACAAAGTACAAGACGCCTGCGAATCGGCAAAGCAGAATCCGGCTGAGGAAAACAGTTTTCGTCAGCTTAGGCTTAATCAATGGGTAAAGCAGGCTGTACGCTGGATGCCTATGGAGAAATGGGACAAGTGTGCTTTTGCTGTCAGAGAGGACGATTTAGAGGGGCGGGTTTGCTATGGTGGGCTTGACCTTTCATCGACTACGGATATTACTGCATTTGTGCTTATTTTTCCTCCGAGAGATGAGGACGAGAAATACATTATCCTGCCGTACTTTTGGATACCCGAGGACAATCTTGAACTGCGTGTTCGCCGTGACCACGTTCCCTATGACCTATGGCAGAGGCAGGGCTTTTTGCAGACCACTGAGGGAAATGTTGTGCACTATGGGTTTATTGAAAAATTCATTGAAAGACTTGGTGAAAAATTCAACATCAGAGAAATAGCCTTCGACCGTTGGGGTGCTGTACAGATGGTTCAGAACCTCGAAGGTATGGGGTTTACGGTAGTGCCTTTCGGTCAAGGTTTCAAAGATATGTCGCCGCCTACAAAGGAGCTTATGAAGCTGACGCTTGAAGAGAAGATCGCACACGGCGGTCAGCCTGTCCTGCGTTGGAATATGGACAACATTTTCATTCGTACTGATCCTGCGGGAAACATCAAGCCCGACAAGGAGAAGTCTACTGAGAAGATAGACGGTGCTGTGGCGACGATTATGGCGTTGGACAGGGCTATTCGGTGTGGGAATGATAATACGGAGAGTGTGTATGACAGTAGAGGAATACTGTTTATCGATACATATTAATAGTATATTGTGATTTAGGCATACTATAAATGTCTTCATATATTTGAGGAGCACAGTTTGAATTTGTTTAGAAAAAATTTCTTAATAAACATTGACTGTTGGGGAGCATTTGTGCTATAATAGCAATATAAAATGTTCCCCAAGGGAGAAGATACAATGTCGGTACAATATAATGAAATACAGGAATTACTGAGGAGGCGTGCTGATCTTAATGCAAGATTAAACTTAATGCCCTACGATGGTACACCTGAAATCAAAGAGCGTGGAGATGGAAAATATCTTTATGTAAGAAAGCGTGTGGCTGGCAAACAAACATCAACGTATGTTGGAGTATATACTGAAGAACTGTATAATCTGCTTCTTCGTAATGCTAGAGAGGCACGTGAAATAAGAAAGTCACTTAGAAGTATTGAAAAGCAGCTTGCTGCAGTTGGATATTCTGAGGATGAACTTTCTGCTGATGTTATAAGTAATATAGCATTTGCCCGTGTCAATATGAAAACGAACATCTATGATCAGGCGGTTTTGGAAGGTGTAGCAACCTCTTTTCCACAGACAGAGGAAATTATAGAAAACGGAAAAGTTTCCGGTATGACTGCTACAGATGTGCAGAAAATTTTGAATTTGAAACACGCATGGGAGTTTATTTTGGACCGCGATGTAATTGCAAGCCAGTCTGACTACTATATGCTCAGTCATATTGCGAGACTGGTAAATGAAGGATTTTTCGCCGAGGGTGGTCGAATTCGAGGTGTTCCGGTTACCATAGGCGGTTCAAGCTATGTGCCTCCACTGCCAAATGAACTGGATGTAAAAGATAAAATCAAACAGATAGTTGAAGAAAATGATGATGCTATTAACATAGCTATAAAACTTTGTCTTTATTGTATGAAGACGCAGATCTTTCTTGATGGTAACAAACGTGCTTCTGTCATTTTTGCAAATCATTATCTTATTTCGCATGGTGCTGGTTTCCTAGTGATTCCTGAAAATGAAGTTCCAGAATTTAAACGACTTCTTGTAAAATACTATGAAGATGATGAAATTAACGTTATTGCATCCTTTATGAAAGAACACTGTTGGAAGACAATTTGATTACAACTAACATTTGTGTTGGGGAACAAACGATGATATAAAATTACGAATATGCTCCCCAATGTTATAGATACCATAAGAGTCGAGAAATCGGCTCTTTTATATAGCAGAGGGATACCGCTTGATACTTTCCCTTATTTCTCACATAATATTAAGGACAAATCCACTTATTCTATTGACCTTTCCCTTATTTTATGATATAATTTAAGGTAAAAGAATGGAGGTAAGGAAATGAGAAGTTTTAATTACTCTGCTTTGAAAGAACAAAAGTGGGATTCTGATATTCTCGGACTTATAGCGGCTATATACAAAGAGACCGGAAAACAGGAGCAGTATTTGAAACAGCGTCCGCAAGAGTTGGAAAAGCTTGTTGAGATAACAAAAATTCAAAGTACCGAAGCCTCAAATGCGATAGAGGGTATCGTAACATCAAACACGAGGATCAAACAGTTGGTCGAAGAAAAGACTACTCCTCGAAATCGTGACGAGCAGGAGATCGCAGGGTATAGAGATATGCTGAACGTTATATACGAAAGTTTTGACGCTATTCCGATAACTCAAAATTATATTCTGCAGCTTCACAAAATGCTTTACAGCCATATGAACAATCCGCTTGCAGGCAGAACAAAAAGCGTGCAGAATTATATCAGTGCGACTTACCCCGATGGACATAAAGAAATACTGTTTACTCCGCTCGCACCATACGAAACATCTGAGGCACTTGACAGGATATGTGAAGAGTACAACCGTGTAATCGGTAATTTGGAGGTTGAACCGCTTATAATCATCCCCATATTTATACACGATTTTCTCTGTATACACCCTTTCAATGACGGCAACGGCAGAATGAGCCGTCTGCTTACCACTCTTCTGCTGTATCAGAATGGCTTTTACATTGGTAAATATATATCGCTCGAGGCAAAGATCTCTAAGAACAAAAATCTGTATTACAGTGCTCTGAGTCAGTCGCAGACTGGCTGGCACGAAGGCAAAGAGGACGCTGTGCCATTTATAAAGTACATTTTAGGCACGATACTTGCATCGTATAAAGATTTTGAAGAGCGTACCTCGCTTGTTCAAGAGAAACTGCCTGCAATTGAGATGGTCAGAATGGCAAGCAAAAGCAAAATAGGGCGATTTAATAAGCAGGATATAAGGGAACTCTGTCCTACTCTCAGTGACAGTTCTATCGAGGGCGCACTAAGAAAACTTGTTGCCGCGGGAGAATTAAAAAAAGAGGGCAAGGGAAAGAGTACCTGCTATTTCAGATTAAATTAGATCACAAATTGAATTAACGCAATACGAGCATCTATCAAAAAAGATAGGTGCTTTTTTCATACCCCAAACCAGAAACGAGGTGACCAAATGTCAATATTCAGCGGCATATTTCACAGCAGAGATAAGCCTAAAAACTCCACAGCAGGAGCGTCCTACCGATTCTACATGGGAACAAGCACCAGCGGCAGACGTGTGAGCGAACGCTCGGCAATGCAGATGACGGCTGTGTACTCCTGCGTAAGGATTTTGTCTGAGGCAGTGGCAGGACTGCCTTTGCATTTGTACAAGTACACAGTGGAGGGTTCAGCCAAAGCCACAGACCACCCACTTTACGCTTTACTGCACGATGAACCAAACCCTGAAATGACCAGCTTTATGTTCCGTGAAACGCTTATGACGCACCTGCTTTTGTGGGGTAATGCTTATGCTCAGATTATTCGCAATGGCAAGGGTGAAGTCGTCGCACTCTATCCTTTGATGCCAGACCGAATGACAGTTGACAGAGATGAAAACGGCAGGCTGTACTACCAGTATCAAATGCAGGACAGCGACCCACGAACTATGAAAGGCTCAACTGTCATTTTACAGCCGTCAGATGTTCTCCATATAGCAGGACTAGGCTTTGACGGATTGGTCGGATACTCGCCTATCGCAATGGCAAAGAACGCCGTGGGACTTGCGATAGCCACAGAGGAATACGGAGCGAAGTTCTTTGCAAACGGAGCAACACCCAGTGGTCTGCTTGAATATCCCGGCACTGTTAAAGACCCAGAGCGTGTGCGTGACAGCTGGAACAAAGGTTTTTCGGGCGGAAATTCGCACAAAGTCGCAATTCTTGAAGAGGGTATGAAATACACGCCTATCTCCATTTCGCCTAACGAGGCTCAGTTTCTTGAAACGAGAAAATTTCAAATAAATGAGATTGCGAGAATTTTCAGAGTGCCGCCCCACATGGTCGGTGATCTTGAAAAATCAAGCTTTTCAAACATCGAACAGCAGTCACTGGAGTTCGTCAAATACACACTTGAACCTTGGATAGTTCGATGGGAACAGGCAATTTCAAGAGCATTGCTGACACCCGACGAGAAAAGCAAATACTACCCTAAGTTCAATGTTGACGGACTGCTTAGAGGTGATTATCAAAGCAGAATGAATGGTTATGCAGTGGGTATACAAAATGGTTTTATGTGCCCGAATGACGTGCGTTCACTGGAGAATATGGATCTTATTCCTGATGAGTTGGGCGGCAACAAGTTTATGTGCAACGGAAATATGATAGATATTGCCAGCGTAGGCAGGCAGTACGAAAAGGAGGAAGACGATGAAGAAGTTTTGGAAGTGGAAGAATCAGACCGAACAGACGGAGAACAGTCCGATGACGGAGAGAACGCTCTTCCTAAACGGCACGATAGCCGAGGAAAGCTGGTTCGATGATGATGTCACGCCGCAGATATTCAAAGAAGAACTGAACAGCGGTTCGGGCAACATCACAGTGTGGATAAACTCTCCCGGCGGTGACTGCGTGGCGGCGGCTCAAATATACAATATGCTCACTGACTACAAGGGCAATGTGACCGTCAAGATAGACGGCATTGCGGCAAGTGCGGCGAGCGTTATCGCAATGGCAGGTACGCAGGTGCTTGTTTCGCCGGTTTCAATGCTTATGATACACAACCCTGCGACTATGGCTTTCGGTGACCACGCTGAAATGCAGAAAGTTATCGATATGCTTGGCGAGGTCAAAGAGTCTATCATCAATGCTTATGAGAGGAAAACACATCTAAGCAGAGCGAAGTTATCTCACCTTATGGACGCTGAAACTTGGATGAACGCTAATATGGCAGTAGAACTTGGCTTTGCTGACGGGTTTATCGAACGCTCGGCGGATAAGAAGTCTGAGGAAGATGATAAATCAGATGAAGACACTGACGAAGAAACAGAAGAAGATAATGATAGTGACGATGATGATACCGATGAGAAGAAGTCTAAAGAAAAGACCTCTTCTTTTTTGTTTTCACGAACAGCTGTAAATAGGGCTTTGCAGAACAAGCTTGAAAGGCATTACCGCAAGCCCGAAAACATAGGCGGAACGCAGGCTGAAATACCTGCGCAAAACAACAAACGCACGGTCGATGAGATAATCAGCCGACTGGACACAATAAAGAAATTTATCTGAGGAGGATAAGACTATGAATATTATGCAGATGATCGAAAAAAGAAATCAGGCTATCGATGCGGCTAAGAATTTTGCAGCATCACACAAGAATGAGAACGGCGTTCTTAATGATGAAGACTATGCGGTTTACGAAAAGATGGAAAAGGAGATACAGAACATCTCACGCGAGATCAATCGCATGCAGAGGGAAGCTGCCATGGAGCAGGAGCTCGCAAAGCCCATAAATACGCCAATAACCACCAAGCCTTTTAAAGATGATACCGCTAAGGAAAAATCTTTCCGTGCTGAGGATACTTACAAAAATGCTATGCTTGGTGCTTTGCGTTCAAATTTCCGCAACGTAAGTAATGTACTTCAGGAGGGCGTTGACGCTGACGGCGGCTATCTTGTGCCGGAGGAATATGACAAACGTCTTATCGACGTGCTTGAAGAGGAAAATATTCTCCGAGCACTGGGCACGAAGCTGACAACAGCGGGCGACCATAAGATAAATGTGGCGGCGACAAAACCGGCGGCATCATGGATAGAAGAGGGGCAGGAGCTTACATGGGGCGACAGTACTTTCAGCCAGATACTGCTTGACGCTCACAAACTGCACGTTGCGATAAAGGTCACTGAGGAACTGCTTTATGACAACGCTTTCGGACTTGAAAACTACATCATAACGCAGTTTGGAAAAGCTCTTGCTAACGCTGAAGAGGACGCGTTCTTAAACGGCGACGGCAAGGGAAAGCCTACCGGCATCTTCGCCAAAACCGGCGGTGGAAATGTTACAGCTGAGGTGGCGGCGTTCACGGGCGATGAGCTTATCAACCTCGTTTACACGCTGAAAAGACCATACAGAAAAAAGGCGGCTTTCATTATGAACGACAAAAATCTAGCCGTTCTGAGAAAGCTTAAAGATGCGAACGACCAGTATCTTTGGCAGCCTTCGCTGAAAGAGGGCGAACCCGAAAGACTGCTCGGCTATCCCGTTTACACTTCGGCGTATGCGCCCGCAGATGCTATTGCTTTCGGAGATTTCAGCTACTACAATATCGGCGACAGAGGGTCGCGCTCGTTCAAGAAACTGACGGAACTTTTCGCCGGAAATGACATGGTCGGTTTTGTAGCTAAGGAGCGTGTTGACGGCAAGCTTATCCTGCCCGAAGCGGTCCAGATACTCAAGCTGAAAACTGCACTTCCTGCGTCTGGCAAGTGATAATTTAGCTTTTTAATTGGAGTGATGATAAATATGATTGTGACACTTGATGAAGTAAAGGACTATTTAAGGCTTGACGGCAATGCGGAGGACGATTTTCTTATTGCACTCATATTCTCTGCCGAACAGCTTTGCACCGACATTGCAAGGACTGAAATTGCAGACAAACCCACCGCAAGAATAGCTGTACTTTACGCCATTGCGTACCTCTATGAACATCGTGAAGAGGCAGACCATAAAGCGTTGACGCTGACCTTGCGTGCCTTGCTTTTCGGCATAAGGCAGGAGGGATTTTGATGAAGATAGGCGGTATGAGGTATCGTGCAGAACTGCAAAGAAATATGGCGGTCAAAGACGATGAGGGCTTCACTCAGAACATTTGGCAGACCGAGCATACTGTGTGGGCTGACATTGTTCCCATTTCGGGGCGTGAATTTTTGCAGAGCGGAACGGAAACGGCGGAAGTTACGTTTAAAATATATATTCGTTGGATAGAAAATGTGGACGCAGATATGCGTGTGAAATGCGGTGAAAACATCTATCTTTTGACTGCCGTATTGGGTAATCGTAGAAAAGGTATGCTGACATTGATGGCAAAGGAGCTGAAATGATGGCAAAAATGAATATTCAAATGCCCGAAGACCTTCTGCTTAAGATGTCAAAGCTTGGTTCTGAATTGGACAGCACGGCTGAAAAAGTTTTGCAGGCAGGCGGCGAGGTCATGCTTTCGGCGGTCAAGAATAGCTTGTCGGCTGTTGTGGGAAAGGATACGAAGTATCCCTCTAAAAGTACGGGTGAGCTTGAACGTTCGTTAGGTCTTTCGCCGGTTTTGCAGGACAAGAATGGCGACCACAACATCAAAGTAGGTTTTTCTGAACCACGTTCAGACGGAAAAAGCAATGCTCAAATCGCAAATATACTTGAATACGGCAAAAGCGGTCAGCCTGCAAAGCCGTTCGTAAAGCCTGCAAAGACAAGGGCGAAGTCTGCGGCGATAAGTGCAATGCAAAATGAACTTGAAAGCGAGGTCGATAAGCTATGAATGACAGTTTACTGAAAAGGCTGAACACAATTCTCGGCAGGCTGAATATTCCTGCTGAAACCGGTGTGTTTACTGATACACCGCCTGATGTGTACTGCGTTCTGACTCCCTTGACTGATACGCTTTCAGAATTTGCGGATAACAAGCCGTCAAGTGAGGTGCAGGAAGTGAGAATTTCGCTTTACTGCAAAGGCAATTACATAAGCGTTAAGAACAAGATAACTCGGGCTTTGCTCGAAAACGAAATAACAATAACCGCCCGACAGTACATCGGGCTTGAAACTGACAGCGGCTATCATCACTACAATTTTGATGCTGCCGACTGTGTAAGATTGGGGGAATTTTAATGGCAACTATCGGACTTGACAGGCTGTATTATGCCAAAATAACTGAGGACGAGAGCGGTGATGAAACATATGGAACGCCTAATTCGCTGGCAAAGGCTATATCAGCAGACCTATCCGTAGAAATGAATGAGGCTACTCTCTATGCCGATGACGGTGAGGCAGAGGTGGTCAAAGAGTTCAAAAGCGGCAAGCTGACACTCGGAATTGATGACATTGGCACATCTGTTGCGAATGAATTGACGAGTGCGAAGATAGACAAAAATCGCGTGCTCATCTCGGCATCAGAGAACGGCGGTGCTCCTGTGGCGGTAGGTTTTCGTGCTAAAAAGAGTGACGGCAAGTACAGATATTTTTGGCTGTACAGAGTTATCTTTGGCATACCTGCGACCAATTTGGCGACCAAAGGCGAGAGCATAACATTCTCCACGCCGACCATTGAGGGCACTATCTACCGCCGCAAAAAGCTTGACGGCAACAGCACTCACCCTTGGAAAGCTGAGGTCAACGAGGGCGAACAGGGTGTGCCTGCGTCTGTGATAACGAACTGGTTCAACGAGGTTTACGAACCCGAATTTACGGAGGTGCATAATGGTGAATGACAGAAGTGCGATCATAGAGATAGGCGGAAATGAATACGAATTAGTCCTTACAACGAGGGCTACAAAAGAAATTGCGAAACGTTACGGCGGGCTTTCCGACCTTGGCGACAAGCTTATGCAGGCAGAGAATTTTGAGAAAGCCATTGATGAGGTGACTTATCTTATCTGTCTGCTGGCTAATCAGGGTGTGGAGATACACAATTTTCAGCACCCAGAGGACAAGAAGGAGCATTTAACCTCAGAATTTGTGGAACTTATGACCTCTCCGTATGATCTTGCAAAATACAAGGACGCCATTATGCGGGCTATGTACAAGGGCACAAAGCGTGAGATCGAAAGCGAGGAAACTCCAACAAAAAACACGCAGGTCGGGTAAGTGATGAGGAATCATTTGCCCGACTTATATTTTACGGCGTGACGCTTCTTGGCAGGAGCGAACGTGAAGTATGGCTTATGCCTATCGGAGAACTTCTCGACCAGTGGGAGATCTACAAGCAGTGGAACGGGCTGGCTAAGGCTAAGCGTGAGGTGTTTATTGACGAGGTTATTCCGAGGGGGATATGAGGATCGTGGGGATTGTATTTGGTTAAAAGATGTGGTATAATGGATTTATGAAGGCAGTTGATCTGCCCGACAAATCGGAATTTGTACAGAATATTTTTTGAAAAAGCTCTTGACAACAAAGCTTCTATATAGTATAATCTAATAAACTACTATATAGGAGCTTTTGTATGGAAATGAATGGAGGATTTCTTGTC
>ERZ824600.1489-NODE-1489-length-28639-cov-4.673069_pt1 | contig 28639 bp, 40 predicted proteins | sample MGYA00519933_ERZ824600 | MGnify/ENA primary metagenome ERZ824600 (study PRJEB31778, sample SAMEA3449178) | human gut metagenome | biome: human gut; feature: human-associated habitat; material: faeces | place: United Kingdom | collected 2010/2012 ... | reverse complement strand
AATATATACCTATAGGAATTTTTGAGTTTCAAGGGTTACAGGGTTACAAAATAATTAAAGAATGGCTCAACCATGCGTTTTTTAGAGCGTAACCAAAAAAAGTTACAGGAAATAAGGAGTGTAAAAATATGACAGTTAAAGAATACTTAAATCAAATAAGAGTGTATCAATTAAAAATCGAGAACAAAAAAATACAACTAGAACATATAAGGGATATGGCAACCTCTCTAAAAGGCTTAAACTACTTTGAGAAGGTGCAGACAAGCCGTGAGAGTGGAGATAGTATAGGAAATGATGTAGCAGACATAGTTGAGATAGAAAACGAAATTAAGGCTGATATAGTGAATCTTGAGAAGATTAAACTTGACGTAATTAAGACAATAGACAAAGTGCATAAGGCTAAGTGCTACAATGTACTGTATCAAAGGTACGTAAATGACAAGTCTTTTGATTGTATAGCAGATGAAATGGGTTATGCAGATGTAAGACAAGTTTTAAGACTGCATAGGGAAGGGCTTAACGAGATTAGGGGTATTTTAGGAGAGTAAATGTCACTAAAAGTCATGCAAATGTCAGTAAAAGTCATTGTAATGTCAGTACTGGAAGCCTTATAATTATATCGTAGTAAACTGCAATGAGTTTTCATGACTCGTTAGAAATCTCCTTAATTATATTTCCTCTAGCTAGAGCAACTTTCTAGTTAGAGGATTTTTTACTGTTTTGTAGAAAATTAAAACAAGGAGGTTGATAACATGAAAATAGGAATGAGAAAGCCTAGCATTAAAAAGAGTATTAGTGCTAGAACGACAGGGAATCTTAAAAGGCAAGTTAAAAAAGCTACTATTCCTGGATACGGGAAAAAAGGTGTAGGGTGGATAAAGGACCCTAAGAAAGCAGCTTACAATAAAGTCTATAATAAAACTACATTTGGAATTAAAGATATTGCAAGCACAGGTAAGACTGGGCATAAGAAAGCTAATAGCGTAGAGCCAGTACAATATAGCGAGAAAACAATCAAAGCTTCTTACTACGTAACTATAGCATGCTGTATTATTTTAATACCTTTATCTTTACTTCTTATGTTGGTAAATACACTGCTAGGAATTGCATTTTTAGTTTTTGACTTTATACTGTATAGGCTTGCTAAAACAATGAAGAATAAACAGTAAAGTAGGCACCTTTGAGGTGTCTTTTTATATAGGTAAAAGGAGTTGATTAATATGACAAAATGGAATGGCAGACCAGCTAAATATAATAACCCAGAAGAAATGCAAGTATTAATTGACAAGTATTTTGAAGATTGCCAAAAGACTGGAGAAGTGCCAACAGTTACAGGGTTGTGTTATGTACTAGACCTTGAACGTAAATCTCTATTGGATTATGAAAAAATGTTAGAAACAGATAGGTTCAAAAGGTTTGATAATACCGTTAAAGTTGGTTTTGTAAACACAATAAAGAAGGCTAAGAAATATATAGAAATGAACTATGAACAAGCATTATTCAGCAAGAATAGTACGGTTGGCGCGATATTTACACTTAAGAACAACTACGGATACGTAGATAAGACAGAACAGGTAGTAGAAAATAAAACTATTTCAGTAGAGTTGGATGATGAATAATTACTGTATATATACAGAAATAATTGAATAATATTCATGTATAAAAAGAATTTCCTCACCACTCACAATTAATGCAAAAACGAAATGCAAGGAGTGGTTTAAACACTAGGTTAGCAACACATGACTTTTATATATTCGCAAAATAATAATTTAGCGAAATTGAGCAAAAACGAATTTGGTTGTGTAGTCGTGCAGTGTAAGGTGGGGGTATGGTTCTAAATTGCCTCAGACCCACCATGCCGTGGGTGAAATAAATATTTTTTCAGATAAAAGGAGGGGAGGTCTAAATGCCAACAACAAAATTAAAAATAAGCAAAAAAATATTCAATCAAGCCTACCTCCCACACCTGGAAGAATACGACAAAAGATTCAGCGTGTATTATGGTGGTGCAGGTAGTGGAAAATCAGTTTTTATAACTCAAAAACTCCTTTATAAGTACCTCAAGTATTCCAATAGAAAATGTTTGGTTGTTAGAAAAGTTGATAATACATTAAGGGATTCTTGCTTTGCACTTTTTAAGTCTATGATTAGCCAATGGCAACTGTATGATGAGTGCAAGATAAATAAAACAGACATGACTATAGAGCTTCCTAATGGATCTATTTTTTTATTTAAAGGCCTAAGTGATAGAGAAAGAATAAAATCCATTGCAGATATAACTGATATATGGATAGAAGAGGCAACAGAAATAGAGGAAGAGGATTACGACCAGCTATGCTTACGTTTAAGAAGCAAGCAGCCCCATAATGAGGTGATAGTTTCCTTTAACCCAGTTTCTAAGGCTAACTGGTGTTATAAGAGATGGTTTGCAGATGAAGCTGAATATGACAAAAGGAATACGACTATACTTCACACCACGTATAGGGATAATAGATTCCTCCCCAAGGAGTATATAGACAACCTTTTGGGCATGAAAAAGACAAACTATGCCTACTATAAGATTTACGCAGAAGGTGAGTTTAGTTCCCTTGACAAAAAAGTATACAATAACTGGACGGAGAAAGTTTTTAATTATAAAGAAATACTGAAAGATAAAGAAGTTTTTCCAATTTATGGGCTAGACTGGGGTTATGTGCATGACCCAACTGCAATTATATGTTCTCTTATAAAAAAAACGACTAAGGAAATATGGATTTACAAAGGTTATGCTTCTAAAGGTATGACCAACGAGGAAATATTTAAAAAGCTTCAAGAAATGGAAATACATACAGCAAGAATTGTTTGTGACTGTGCAGAACAAAAGTCTATAGAAGATTTAAGACGAATGGGAGCAAAAAGAGTTGTGGCATGTGCAAAGGGAAAAGATTCAATTATGAATGGAATTTCCGTGGTACAAGAATATACTATTTATGTTCATCCTAATTGTAAAGACATAGTAGAAGAATTTCTAAATTATACATGGCAGAAAGACAGACAAACAGGGGAATATATTAATAAACCTATAGACAAATTTAACCACTATATGGACGCTTTTAGGTATAGCGTGACCGACGCGGTAGGTAAAAATAACACTATCAAATTATTGGACAGAAAGATATTGTTTTAAGAGGTGACACGGTGAAATATGATTTTCAAATAGCTCAAAAGCTAAAAGATGAATACGAAAGAAGAAGGGAATTGTGTTCAACTATGTACAACTACTATGTAGGGGTGACTGATACCTTGAGAGAGTACCCTACTACAGACAGGAGCAATAGAAAAATAGTTGATAACTTCATAAAATCCTTTATCGAAGAAGAAGTAAGCTTTATGGTGGGACAGCCTATCACGTATGTAAGTAGAAGCAACAACTCAGAAAGTGTAAAGGAAATTGAAGACGCGTTAAGTGGTATTAGTGCCACTTTAGACACGGAACTAGCTACAAACTTATTGATATTTGGGGAAAGTTACGAATTGTACTACGTGAACGACGAGGAATTCAAGATAAAAGAATTTAGCCCTCTAACTTCTATAGCCTATTGTGATACAGAGGGGAAAGTTCAACTTTTCATATATTTCTACAAAAAGGAATTAGATGATAATATCTACATGGAAATAATAGATGACAATTATATATATCATTTTCAAGACGGCTTCATAGAAATATCTCCCCCTACTCCACATTATTTTGGCTGTGTGCCCGTCGGTGTGGCGAGATTGAACAACAAGGAGAAAGATACCTTGTTTAACAACATAAAGCTACTACAGGACTGCTACGAGGCTTTAATGAGCGACTGGAGTAATGAAATAGCTGATACCAGATTGGCTTACTTGGTTCTCACAGGGGTCAATATTGAGGAAAATGAAGCTACAAAAATGAAAAAAATGGGGATAATGCAACTACCCGAAGCTAATTGCAAGGCTGAATGGCTAGTGAAGAGTATCCCTAGTGACTTTATTCGCCAGTACAGGGACATAGTCAAGGAAGATATATACAGAGTTGCACAACATATCGATAACCAGACTCAGATTCAAAGTAATACATCTGGGACAATGCTATTAACAAGAATGAATTGTCTTAGATTGAAGATAATAGCACAAAATCAAGCTATAAAGAATTGTGTAAAGGCAAGAATTAAGTGTCTCTTCACATTTTTAAACCTCACTAGTAGCAAAGGATATGACTACAAAGATATAAAGATAGAACCACAACTAAACCTACCATCTAATGATGTTGAAACCGCACAAATAATGAGCCAATTAAATGGCAAATTATCCATAAAAACTGGATTATCTAGGCTAAGTTTTGTTACTAATGCAGAGGAAGAATGGCAGAGAATGTTACAGGAGCAAAGAGAAGTTATGAATCTATCAGATAATTTAGACAACCTAGAAGAGGGTGGGGAAAGTGAATAATAAGGAATTCTTCACTAACAACATTCTGAAATTTGCTGAAGAACTTTATAAAAAAGGCGATAAACAACTCCTTATTCTCTTGAAGGAACAGAAAGCTAATAGAGATTTAATTCTGCAAGAAATAGCAAACATAATGCTTAAATACAATGTAGTAGGCGATTGCATGAATTTGTCCTTAGCAGAACAAACTAAGTTATTCAAAGCCTTAAGGAACAAAATAGATTTAGTTTTAGAAGCTGAAATGGACTTAGAAAAATCTGCAATAGGAACATTGCTAAAGGATATTGGAATGGACAAGTATTATTCAAATAGCTTTCTTTTTAGTTTTGGAGTAAATTTTAAGCTTAAAAAAATAACCAACAAAGCATTAAATAAAATAATTAGCGAAAAAATTAGTGGTAAGAATTATAGTGACAGAATTTGGGACAATAAAAATAACATGGCTAAGCTTCTAAAAGTTGAAGTTAAAAAATTCCTTAATGGAGAAACTAATTTAAACAATATAGAAAAAGCAATTAAGGACAAGTATAATTCTAATGCTTTTAATACTACAAGATTAGCGCAAACAGAAGTTGCAAGGGTTATGGAAGGTGTAAATGACGCATGGGAGAAAGAACATGATATTGAATATGTGATGTATTGCGCCACACTAGATTCTAAAACCTGCACTGATTGTGGTAAATTTGATGGGCAAACTTTTGAAATAAGTAAAAAGCCTATTCAACTTCCTAAGCATCCTCTTTGTAGGTGCACTTACATAAGCCTTCCTAACAAGGATTGGAAGCCTAAAACTAGACTAGACAACATAAGCAAGAAAGAAGTTAGTTGGAAAGCTTACGAAGAATGGAAAAAAAGTATATAGCTTTTATTTTTTGTCCTGCATGACGTTAAAAGGCACACTTTATAGGAAGAATACTGTAAAGGAAAGGAGAAAAAATATGTTAAAAAGTGAATTGCTGAATTTGTTAAAAGATATTTCAGATGACACAGATATAAACGAAACAATTTTAGGCATAGAGGATTTTAAGCCTTCTAAATTTGATATTGGCAAAGCAACAGTGGAAGACTTCAAGGAAATGCTAAACAGCAACAAGGAAATAAAGGGTTATTACACTTCTACTTTAGATTCTAAGGTTAGCAAAGGAATTAACACCTTTAAGGAGAAAACACTTCCTTCCTTGGTTGAAGAGGAAATAAAAAAGAGAAGCAACGAAGGTCTAACTGAGGACCAAATAAAGCTGAAAGAAATGGAAGCTAAAATAAAGCAAATGGAACAAGATAAAATTAAAGCTGAAATGAGTTCCAAATATTCAAAAATCCTAGGTGAAAAAGGGCTTAGTTCAGATTTGTTAGATTTTGTTTTAGGTGCTAATGATGAGATTACCAATGCAAACATAGAGAAGATAAATAAAATAATTTCTTCAAGTGTTGACACAAAAGTGAATGAAAAAATCAAAGGAAGTTCCTACACTCCACCAACACCAAGCCAAGGTGGTAAAATCACATGGGGAGATGTAGAAAAAAATCCAAGTCTATATGGAAAATGGAAAAAAGAAAACGAAGAATAGAAAGGAATGATGATAAATGGCAATAACAAGTTTTATACCAAGCGTATGGGAAACAGCTCTATTAACTGAATGGAGAGGCATTTCCGTTGTCGACCTTATTACTACTCCACCAACTGAAATAAGAGGCGGAAAGGCTATTTTTAATACTGTATCTGGTGGGACTATAAAGGATTACGAAGGAAAAGTGGAATATGACGAAGCTAGTACTTCTGAGATAGAACTACCTTTTGACAAGGCTAAATATTGGGCTTTAAAAATGGGAGATGTAGATAAAGTGCAGGCAGCAGGCGAAGTTCTAAGCGTGTTAGTGCAAGAAAAAGCAAGAGATATAAAAGAAACTATTGATACTGATGTATTGGCTGAAATGGCGAAAGTTCCAACTACATCAAATAAGCAATTAATTGGAACAAGTTCAGCAAAGAAATCAATAACTACTTGTGATGAGGCTTATGATTATATAGTTGATTTAGGAACCATTCTTTCAAAGAATAAGTGCCCTGTAGCTGGAAGATATGTAATAGCAAGCGCTGAATACATCAACTTAATGGCCAAAGACAAGAGATTTGTAGACAATTTCAACGTGCTACCTAACGGAATTGTTCAAGGAGCTACAATAAATGGAATGACTATAATTCAATGTGAAGAAGTGCCAGCCAATACTGTTCTAGCTGTTCACAAGTCTGCATTTGCGTTTGGAAAGCAATTAGACAAGACAGAGGCATTAAGATTAGAAGGCTCATTCTCAGACGCTGTAAGAGGTTTAATTAACTACGGTAGAGTTGCATTAAGAAGTAAGGGAATAGCTGGGCTATTATACGAAATAGCGTAATTATGGAAGAAAAAATAATAATTTCAGCCATAAGGCACTATTTAAATGTGGACTGGGACAATGAAAAGATAAAAGAAGAGTACCCCGAGGCTATTCAAATCGCTATAGATAACTATAACAAAGTAACAACAGAGAATAGGCCTACAGGGGTTTCTTCTATCTCTCAGGGTTCGCAGTCTATTTCTTATACTTCTACAGAGTTAAGTGAAGTAGTGATTGATGGAATGGTAAAGGCCTTACTCCCTAGACCGTTTCTAAAAATGTATTAAAGGTGAGAATGATGGTATTTTTTAATAATGCAACAATAAATAAACTTGACAAGGTTGTAATAAAGAACACTAAAGGACAGTTAGTAACAAAATACTCTAAAAATAATTGTGATATAGTCTGCAATATTCAACCCATTACAGAAAAAAGTAAATTCCAAGACTGGGGTGAAAGAGTAGATGCAACCTTTAACATTTATTTAAATTTAGACTTATTTAAAATCGGAGATTTCCTTGTTTGGAATAACAAAACCTATACAGTAAAAGAAAAAATAGTATGGAATGCATACACCTTACTAGCAATAAAAGAAAGTGATGTAGCTTATGAGTAGTAGATGGGAAATTGATTTTAACATAAACGAGATAACCGAAGATATAAAAAATGCAGTAGAAACATGGCAGAACACTACAGGAGTTGCAGAGGTTGCGGAAGTACAAGCTAATACTCCAGTTTTAACTGGCAATTTACGTAGGAGCATTACATTCAAAAAACTCAATAGTGGCACTAAGTATGCTTTGAAAATAGGTTCTGCTTTAGTTTATGCCGCTAAAGTTGAATATGAAAACAAAAGCTATATAAGAAGCACATTAAATAGAGATATTAGTAATATAAAAACTTCTTTGCTACAAGCAATAAGGAGTGGATTAAATAATAATGATTAATTTAAATATAAGTAAAATACAAGAAGAGATATATAACCTTATTTGTAAGAAAAACAATGATGTTTATTTCAATTCTATTCCTAAGGAAGTAAATCTTTCTAAAGGATATTATGTAGCCTATAAACTTGAGAATATAGGTGATGGAGAATACAAGAATGAAATAATGCTTACAATCACTTTTGTTGGTGCTATAGATAACTACAGTTTAGAAGAAAAGGCAATAGAAACAGACAAGGTTATAAATAAAGCTATGCTTACAAATGGAAGAATAATAAGGCAAAATGTATGGCTCACAAATTATGTAGACAATGAAGAAAAAACAAGAAATACAGTTCTTCAATATTACATAAATATTTATAAGTAAAGGGGGAATAGAATTGAACAAATATGTATTTGATAGCTGCGTATTATATGCAACTACAGCAGGAGGATTCTCCACAAATGAATTAGATACATTGTTTTCTAAATTTACAGATGAAACAAAATTAGGAGTTAATGATGACGGCGTAACTTTTACACTTGAACAAGAATTGCACCAAATTACAGAAGCTGGGGACAATGACAGAGCAGTAGTTGGTAGAGAAAGAATAGTATCTTGCAAGGGTAATGTAGAAGGCACTATAAATGTATTCGATAAGAACCTTTTTGAAATGTGTTCTTTGGTAAAAGCTGAAAATTCTAGCACAAAATATGATGTTTATGTTCCTCAAACAGGAATCATACCAGAAAGTGCATACAAAGATATTGCAGTAGTGGGAACAACAGCAACAGGAGTAGATATGTGTGTAATTGTGCATAATTGCTACAATGAATCCGGCTTTAGCTTAGATAGCAAATCTAAAGATGAAGCGGTATGCAAGGTTAAATTTGTAGGAAGAATAAAGCAAGAAGATAAAGGAATTAATTTCACCTCAAAACCAGTTGAAATAATAACATTAAAAGAAACAGAGTAATGAGGCTATTAATTTAGTCTCATTTTTATTGTGGGGAGAAGAAAATGAAAGAAGTAAAAATATATGGGAAAAGTATATTTAAAATACTAGCAATAATAAATAAGCTACAACTTAAGAATTATTTAGGAGAGATTTATGCTAGATATACAAACTTAGAAAAGAAAAACAGAATAGCAAAAGTTAAGCTCTTAAAGGAATTAGATAGGAATGGCTTAGAAAATAACACAGACAATATAGCAATTATTTTAGAGGAAAATAAAACATTAGCACAAGAACTTGGAGAAATAGAAAAGGAAAATGCTAGTATAACACAAGATATTCTGTTTACTATTCTTGAAAAAATAGTATATGCAGAAAAAGAAATCTATGAGCTACTAGCAGATGTATATGGGAAAAACATAAAAGAAATATCAGAAGAAACAGACTTATTAGATTTAGCAGAAATGGTAGAAGGTATTATAAAAAATAATGACTTTAAAAAGGTTTTTACGAAGCTCTTCAAGTAGAATTTGATTTACTTGAAGATTATGTAGGCATAATAACTAAAAGAAGTTCTTATCTTGAGTTATGTAAATTAGAATTGTGGGAGTTTGAGATGGTTACTTTTGCAAGCATAATGCAATTTGTAAGTGACAGAGATTATCAGTTATATTGTTCAACCTACCCATACAGACAAGATAAAGAAAGCTTCGTAGAAAGCAAAAAAAGACTTGAAACAGAAAGAAAAATAAAAAACAAGTCTTTGCTAGAAAAGTGCAATAATGCAGAAAATGTAGTAAGTAAATTTCAAAAGCTAGGGGGTGAGTAAATGGCAGACCACTTTAGAATTGCTGGTGTAATTGATATAGACTTAAACAGCTTATCCAACTCCTTAAATGAAGCACATGACAAAGTTCAAGCAGGTGTTGATTCAATGGAAGGAATAATGTCTAAGGTTGGAAGTGCTCTTAAATGGGGCATGGTAGCTATAGGCGGAGCATTAGTTGGTGCAGTAAAAAGTACAGACGATATGACAAAGGCTCTTAATTCTTTGCAGGTCAAAACTGGCGAAACAAATGATACTATGGACGAGTATAAGGATATTATGCTTGAGATATATGGAAATAATTTCGGCGAAGATTTTGACGATGTAGCAGATAGTATTGCACAAGTAAGAACAAATCTTTGGTTATCTGGTGATGAATTGCAAAAAGTAACTGAATATGCGATAGGATTCAGAGATGCCTTTGATGTAGAAGTTAACGAGAGTACACGTTCCGCAAAAGCATTGATGGATAACTTTGGGATATCAGCAGAACAATCCTTCAATTTGCTAACACAAGGCTATCAAGAAGGCTTAAACTACTCAGACGAACTAATAGACAGCATTAATGAGTATTCTGTGCAATTTGCAAAACTTGGCTTGAATGCTGAAGATATGTTTTCTATTTTTGAAAGTGGAACAGAAGCAGGAGCATTTAATTTAGACAAAATAGGAGACGCTGTAAAGGAGTTATCTATTAGGGTTATAGATGGCTCTGATACGACAATTGAAGGGTTTGAACTTATAGGCTTAAATGCAGATGAAATGGCTCAAAAATTTGCTAGTGGTGGAGATAGTGCTAAAGAGGCTTTTAATCAAGTCATTGAAGGGCTTAAAAAATGTGATGACCCTGTAAAACAGAACTTAGCGGGTACAGACCTTTTGGGAACAATGTGGGAAGATTTAGGGGCAGATGTTGTGACTTCGCTTTCTACTGCAAACGACTATTTTGATATGACCGCTGATAGCATGGAGCAGTTAAACCAAATTCAATACAATAGCTTTGGCGAGGCTATGGCAGGTATAGGAAGGCAAATACAGAGTGGAATATTAATTCCTATAGGAGAGAAGGTTCTTCCAATATGTAATGAGTTTGCTAATTGGTTGCAAAGCGAAGGAGTGCCTAAGCTAAAAGCTTTTGTTGATACAATTAATTTTAGTGCAATAGCTGATGTTACAGGTAAGGCACTAAAAGGAATATTAGAAACAGTGGGTTTTTTAGCTGACCACATGAATATACTTTTACCAATTTTAAGTGGAGTTCTAGGGGCTTTTTTAGCTTTCAAAGTAGTAACAGGAGTATTAAAGGCAATAGAATTAGCACAAGCAGCAGTTAATTTAGTTATGGCGGCTAATCCAATAAGTTTAGTTGTATTGGCTATAGGTTCATTAATTGCAATAGGAGTGGCATTATGGCAGAATTGGGACACTATAAAAGAAAAGGCTCAAGCTCTTTGGGGCTCTATAACAGAAAAATGGGAAAGCATAAAGAATGCAACTTCTGAAAAATGGAATAGTATAAAAGATACTATGTCAAACGCAGTAGAAGGTGCTAAAAATCTTGTAAAAGAAAAATTGAATAACATCAAATCTGCATATGAGGAAAATGGTGGAGGAATAAAGGGCATTGTAGCTGGAGCTATGCAAGGAATAAAAGAGTATTATTCTATTGGATACAATGCTATAAATAAACTTACTGGCGGAAAATTAGGAGAATTAAAAGATAAATTTGTAGGAATTATGGACAAAGTAAAAGACACTGTTAAAAGGGCTATAGATAAAGTTAAAAGCTTTTTTAATTTTAATTGGAAATTGCCTAGCATAAAACTACCACATTTCAGCGTCAGTGGTTCAGCAAACCCTATAAAATGGCTAAGTGAAGGTGTCCCAAAAATAAATGTAGATTGGTATGCTAAAGGGGCTATATTCACAAAACCAACAGTATTAGGCGGTATTGGAGTAGGAGATAAGAACGAAGGAAAAGGTTCTAATGCAGAGGCTATACTTCCTTTAGATAAATTGAAAGACTATATAAGAGAAGAACTAAAAGTAAATGTGAGCTTAGTTGTAGATGGTAAGGAGTTTGTAAGAGAGGTAGTGGCCCCTCATCAAAGAGAAATTGACAATTACAACTCAGGAAGGTGGTAATATGCTAACAGATTATAATTTCTTTTTTAATGGAAGAAAAAGCAAGGATTTAGGATTAATACTTAGCGAATATCCAAATATTCCAACCATTGCAGAAAATATAGAAACAACAGAAATTCTAGGGAAAGAAGAACCTTTGATAGAAAAGCTAGGAACTTTCAAAAACAAGACTATTTCTTGCACCTTCAAACTTTTAGACGCAGAAAGCTACCACAAATCTATAATGGAAATAAATAGATGGTTGTTTGACGTTGAAGACAATAAACTATACCTAAACATGCAAGACAGATACTATAAAGTTAGGAATGTAGAGGTTGGAGAAATAACAAGACAATTAGAGTTGTACGGAGAATTTACAGTTAATTTTGTATGTTCTCCTTTTTTATTTGCGGATAGTAGCAAAATAGAAACCTCTTCAAAATCTATAGATATATATAATTTTGGGGACTTTGACACATGCCCAACTATAGAGATTTATGGGAACGGGAATGTAGAAGTTTCGTGTGGGGGAGTTGCAATACAAATTGAAAAAGTATCTAACTATGTAAAGGTAGATGGAGAATTGAAAGAAGTAGTAAATAATGATGGTACATCTAAGATATGGGATACAATAGGAGATTTCCCTGTACTGAAAAAAGGAACTAACACAGTAATTTTGACCGGTACAGTTACAAAGGCAATAATAAACTATAGCACCAAATACTATTAGGAGGGGAATATGAATAACAAAATAAAAATAGCTTATTTCCCAAAGGAAACAGAAAGGGACAAAGTAATAGCTTATAATGGGAAGTCGTTGGACAACTATTGCATAAGTGCAAAAACAACAGAAAATATAGAAACAGCAACTTACGTATTAGATGCCCAATTCATTATTGACGACGACATTCAAAAACTTCTATGCGAAGAAGCAATTTTAAAATGTAGGCTAGATTACGGCGACGAGATATTTAAAATAAACAAGGTTACGAAAACAACAAGAAGGGTTACCATAGTTGCTAATCAAGTCACTATACAAGAATGTAAACAATTGTTTCTTGAAGATGTAAGGCCAACTAACCAAAACGGGATATCTGCTTTGAACTGGCTATTGAGCAATGCAACAGGCAGAAAAGATATAATGTTTGACTCAGACATTGCAACTGTAAACAGTGCAAATTATCAAGGTAAGAACGTTCAAGAAGCTATCTATGGTAGCGATAATAGTTTTATATCTAAGTGGGGAGGCGAAACGCTTAGAAGAGGATACACTCTAACCATTAACTCTAAAATTGGACAAGAGCGAGGTGTTTGCATAAGAGAAGGGAAAAATCTAACTGGCTTTAATGCAACAACCAACCTAGATTCTCTTTGTACTAGAGCAATTGGAAAAGGTTTTGACGGAATAAAGGGGCATTGGATAGAAAGTGAATTGATAAATAAATACAGAGATGTATATACAAAAGTCATAGAGTACTCAGATGTGAAGGTAAAAACCTCTACAGACGAGGAAGGATTTGACACAGAAGAGGAAGCAATAAAAGAACTCGACAGACTAGTTAAAAATGAATTTGAAAACAACAATATAGATGTGCTAAAAGCTACCTATACGATTAATTTTGCACAATTAGAAAACTATGAAGAGTATAAAGAATATGTACAGGCTGAAAGAATTTACTTAGGCGACACTATAAAGGTACACGTGCCTTCCTTGAACATAAATATAAAGGTGCGTGCAAAAGAAAAAATCTATGATGTATTGGCACAGAAAACAGAAGAGATAACACTATCCAATACAGATGTAGTTTCTAAAATAAGCACAAGTTCGATAATAGAAGGCATAAAGAAAACATAAAACACTAATACAGTTCCTAATCTATCTGCATATATAGATAGCACTATAAAAGCCGGTATGAAAAACAGCTATGTAGTTGTGAGGGACGGGGAATTGCTCGCAATGGACAGCAAAGATATAAACACGGCTACTGTAGTTACTAGGTTAAACAAGAATGGTTTAGGATTTTCTACAACAGGATATTATGGAAAGTATACCTATGGTTTCACATTGGACGGGAAGATAAATGCAAGCTTAATAAGCACAGGTATTCTTTCCACTATTCTTATACAAAATGCAGATGGAAGTTTTAGGATAGATTTATCTGGATCAGGAGGAGCTTCATTCTTAAATAACAATAAACTTGCAATGAAAATGGAAAGAAACTCATTGAATTTTTACGATTGGAAAAATGAAAACTATATAGGCTCCCTAGGTTCTACAAGAAATGCAACCCAAAACAAAGGCTACATAGAATTGTGGAATGAGATTACATCTGCAATTTCCCTTGGATACAAAAAAAGTGATGGCTCAATAGCCCCATATGTACGACTAGACAAATACAACATTTTTGATGATGAAAATGCAATAAGATTTTTTGAAAATGTGCAATTTGACAAGGACATTAAACTTCTAGGAACTGTAAATAATATTCTTCTTGATGACTATGAATATGACAATGTAAGTGGCTTAAACAATTTAAAAATAATATTAAATAGAATTTCTGCAAAGCTATCTGCTTTAGAGCAGAGAATACAGAACTTAGAAAGCAACCAAGGGTAGGTGAAGCAATTGGAATATATAAGAAAAATAGATATTGAAATAGATAGAGAATATATAAATTATACAAGTGTAAGGCAAAATGATAGTGCTAGAGCTATTCTATTCCACCTACACGCTAATGGCACAGACTACCCTCTTACAAATAGAACTGTAAGGGCGTGGGGAGTTAAGCCAGACGGCACTAAGGTGTTTATAGACCTGGAAGTGGTAAGCACAACAGAAGGAAAATGTAAACTTAGACTTACCAATAACATTCTTGCAAAAGTAGGGGAATTAAGACTAATGCTAACTATAGTAGAAGGAGACGACATTTTATCCACCTCTCCTATATCTATAGACATAAAAGAAAGCCTAAAAGACGATGAGGCGGTGGAGAGTACAAATGAATTTACCGCCCTTGAAAACAGCCTTAAATCCGTGAAAGAATGGGATAAATACTTTGAAGAAACAAGTGGAAATATAGAAGAAAAGTATACAGATAGGCTGAACAAAATTGATAAAAGACTAACTAGAAAACTAAAAGCTACATTTAATCTTGCGGAATGGTGGGTAATGGGAAGTAATGTTGATAGCTATTTGTCTAGGGACAATGCCTATATAACTAAGGACCTGGAACTGTTCAAAAGTATGGGAGTGGACGGGATAAGCCTTTGCGTGTACGGAGCATATGGAAAAGACAAGTCTATTTCTAGCACAACAGATGGGTGGTACATGATACACAAACTTGATACAGTTAAGCATATTTGCAGTGAATGTAAAAGATTGGGGCTTAATATAGAACATCTTAAGTTTATGCTTCATGATTCTACTACAAAAGCAAATGTAACTAAAAAGATAGATACGTTTAAACCTTTTTGGAAGAATGCAATAGATACTTATTGTAGTGCTTTGTCTGAGGAAGGCTACAAACCTAGCGTAGTTACTTGCTTCAATGAACTTGCGACTGTATATTCCTCTGCAACATACAAGGATTTCGTACTTGAGGTTTTAGAAATCCCAAAAAAATATGAGTATAAAGCCAGTATTTCATGTTTAAACATCGGAGAAATAATAGTAATGGATAAGGATATAACAGATAAGTTAGATGTATTTTGTAGCAATATATATCCAAAAGGGAGTTATAACGGTGCAAGTGCAACAGTAGAGGAACAAGTGCAATGTTGGGATAGGCAAGTAACCCTTGTAAAAGCACTTAAGGAAGAATACCCAAACAAAGAAATTTATATAACAGAAACGGGGTTAAGGGATACTTGGGAAGCTTTAGCAAATCCAGGAGACTACAATCTTGTTGGTACGGGTTATACAACAACTTATGGAGAAGTAAGCGCATTGTTCATTAGAGGTTTATTCGAGAGCGAAATGATGGACTATGTATCAAGTGTGACATATTGGTACTTCGATAGCCTTTTCAACACTACTACGAGAGAAATGTTTGAACCTATCAAGAAGCTTTTTACGGAGTACATGGGGGTGGTTTTTGATGAATAAAATATATGCAATGAGTAGAAACCAAGGGGCAGATAATACCTTGTACAGTGCAATGTTTACAATGAAAAAATCTTACATGAATACAACAGACAGCTATGAAAATAATATCAATTTTAAGATATTTCAAAATTCCGGAGACAAGGTGTTCATTGAAAGAAATTACTACATAGCAATTTGCAAAGGTGTGGTTATTTTTCATGGTCTTGACTACAACATAATAGACGAAAATCTAAGGTGCGTATATGTAGATAATGGAGATAACACTATAACTGTATATGCTAAAGGAAATAGGGCAGATACAAGCATTTGCTTAGAAATTAATCAATGTCCACTTATAGGGAAAATTCAGTTTCATAATAAAAAGGAGTGGGTAAGCTTAACAGATAAAACAGTAGTGGAAGCTACGGAGATTCAGCAAGTTTATCACTTTACGCCCCTAGAGTGGAATAATAATTTTTTTATTAATAGTACAAATGCAAACAAATATCGTGAGTATACCGCAACAAAGCAAGAAGTAAGGCTTTGTGCGACTTTAACGGTTAATTCTAAGACCTTTACAGGAGAAGATAAGCTATTCAAAATAAATGCTAATTACGTGCCTTTATGGGCTTTCCCGGATACCAAAACAGAGTATATAAGATTTCACCAAGAGTATGGCTATAACAAGGATAATACAAGGGTTTACGGGAAATGCACCTTACAAATATATAAAGATGGAACTGTAAAGGTTAGTGGAATGCCAAGCCTTGTAGATGGCTCTATTTCTACATTAGACCTATATTTAGATGTAAATTACAAGAGAATTTAAAAAGGAGTTGATAATATGTTACCAAAACCAACAAGCAGAATAGATAAATACTTTGTTGCACTACTACAAAAACTAGGAGTAGCAGTTGCAGAAGAGGACAAAATTGAAATAGAGGAAGGTAAGGAAGAGGTAATAAGGCAACCTTGTGTAGCAGATACAAAGTTGTCTTTTGTTTTCTCAAAGAAATCTGCAAAATATCAAATACTCAACAATACAAATGAAGTTATATTTGCTTCTATGGGAGACACTCTTGATACTGGAATAATGATACCTAGTGAGTGTGCAAGAATACTTGTTGTAGATGATACTGGTGGCAAAGGAAGTAATACAGTCACAATCCTTCCAAAGACTAGTACAACAGGAGATTATGATGTTGTGGAGGTGCAACAACTATGAAGATGGTAGGTGGCATAGGAATAATAGGACAAGATATGGTGTGTGGGTTTGGAAATGGTAAATACAAAACATTTGAAGGTACAGAAATAAGCATAGAAAACTGTTTAAAAGCTAAAGTGAAAGATTTAGTTGTAGAAGGAAAAACTTATCAGAATCTGTTTAAGGCAGAATTAAGTCAAGGACATATTGGTAATAGTTCAACTACATATGATTTTAGAGTTAACTCAGAAGGAATTTCACTAGAAGAAAAGACTTATACATTATACATAAATACTAATTACCAATTATTACTGTATTATGATTATGTAAATACTGGAAGTTCATATGTGTCATGGACTGATAAAATAGTTTGGACTAATAGTACAAAAACTAACAACATAAGAATAATGGTAAAGAAAACAGATAATTCAGAGATAACAGTTGATGAAGTAATAGGAAAAATAGTTCTTCTTGAAGGAGATTACACCAACATAGACATTCCTAACAGTATCAATGGAATAGAAAGTGTGTCAGAAAGAGAAAATAATGTGCTTTCTGTAAAGATAAATGATAATACAACAACTCTAAATATCCCTATTCCTCTAAGAAGTCTACCAAACGGAGTAGCTGATACTATTGAAGGGAATAAGCTAGTGCAGAGAGTGGGGAAGGTTGTTTTAGACGGAACAGAAAATTGGGCTTTACGTGTTACCAGTGATGATTATTTAGTATATAATTGTAGTGGTCTGAATATACTAAAAACTTCAACGGATTATGGTCGCAGTTCTCAAAAGATGATATGTGAACAATTTGCTCCATCAAATATATCAAGCATGAATAGTACAGCGATTACAAAAGAAGGAATATGTTTAAGAGAATCAGGTACAGGATTTATATTATCTATTTCTAAGAATAAATTAGATACTCAAAACTTAGCTGGGTTTAAATCATATTTAAAATCGAATCCAGTAACAGTAACTTATGAATTATATAGTCAAATAATCCACTCCCTAGAAATCCCACAACTAGCAACAACTAAGGGAACAAACATAATAACAACAACTAACAACATAAAACCAAAATTAAGTATGAAAGTGAAGGTGGAAAAATAATGGAATATGGGAAAATAGAAAACAATGCAATAAGAATAAGTAAGGAAAAAATTGAAGGGTACAAGCCTATCGTTGATGAAGTGCCTCTTAGTGGCAAAGGAGAACTTTTTAAGTTTGAAGAAAGAGAGGAATGTATTGCAAGAGTATATGAAGAGAAGGAAAATGATGACACAAAGGAAAGATTAGACACACTTGAAAGTGCAGTAATGGAATTAGGTGAGTTAGTGTCAAATATGGAAGGAGGAAATGCAGATGGTGAAGCTATATCTTAGAAAGATTAATGAAGGGAAAATAACTATTGATGATGTACCTCTTCTATGGAGAGAAAAGGTTAGAAAGGAGATAGAAGGATAATGAGAAAATTAGAAACAATTCAGAAAAGAGAAAAATTAAATGATGTTTTTGCAGTAGATGAAATAGGACCGGGAGGAGCAAATCATGAATATCATATTACTTTAAATAATGGAAAAGATACTGCAAGTGATGTTGCTATAATTCAAATGCAAAAAGGTCCTAGAAAAAATGTTGACTCTATACATGGAGTAATTGATAGTGATTTGCTTGAAATAGTAAGAGATAGGCTAAAAGCATTTCAAGCAGGACCATTTGCAAGTGAGTACAATGAACAAGCCTTAAAGCATATTGAACAAGCTTTAACATGGATGAATAAAAGAGTTGAAGATAGAGTCAAAAGAAATGTACTAGGAACATACAATAAATAATTAAAGTCTTAGAAATAAGGCTTTTTATTTTGCAAAAAAAATAAGGAAGGTAGAAGAATGGAAAAATACATAAACTTGATAACAGAAAATATGATAATAAGAGTAGTTTTTGTTGCAATTTTTTTAGATACTTTCTTAGGTTGTTTAAGAGCCTTGAAAGAAAGAAAATTCAATAGCTGTGTGGGGATTGATGGAGCTATTAGAAAAGTAGCTATGGTAGTATGCGTGGTTATACTTTTACTGGTAGACACCTGGTTCAATTTTAATCTTATAGGATTTTTACCAGTTAGTATTACAGATTTTTTACACGTTTACAAGATAGGACTTGCAGAGTTTTTCAGTATTCTTTTTGTAGTATACGAATGCGTAAGCATAATGAAAAACATGGTTCTTTGTGGACTACCTATCAAGAAGTCATGGAAAGAAAAACTAGAAAAATTACTAAATCTTATGACAGATGAAATGCCAAAGGAGTAAGACAAGTTCTTACTTCTTTTTTATTTTGAGTATGGCCAACCTAGGTATCACTTTAAAAAGCTAGTAAATAAGCCATTCTTTAAAAATCAAAAAATAAAAAAATGAAAGGATTTGATATAAATGAAAGGGATAGATATAAGTAACAACAACGGCTCCATCAATTTCAATGGAGTAAAAAATAGTGGCGTAGAATGTATCTATATAAAAGCTACAGAAGGTACAACATTTCAAGACAGTTACAAGAGTGCTTTCTACGGTGGTGCAAAGAGTATAGGTGCAAAAGTAGGGTTTTACCACTTTCTAGTGGGAACATCTGCACCAGAAACACAAGCAGAAAACTTCTACAAGGAAATTATCAAGTGCCAAAATGACCTTGTACCAATGCTAGATGTAGAGGTCAATTTTCCAGGACTTAATGATTATATTGCAAGGTTTATTGGAAAGTTTAACCAACTAACAAGTATGGAAATAGGACTATATACCTATACAAGTTTCTTGAACGAACATATAGATGTGAACAGATTTAAGTCTTTGAAATTGTGGGAAGCCAACTACAACAACAAACCATGGAATTTACCTAGCAACGGCTTTATTAATCGTGTAGGACACCAATACACCGAGAAAGGGTATGTAAATGGAGTTAACGGAGTTTGCGATGTCAATGAGTTTAATGAAGGAGTTCTGACCTCTACTCCAGTACAAACAACTGTAAAGGTAACCGAAAAAGCTACTGGAAAAGTTGCAGAATTACAAGGACTATGTAACGCTATTTTAGGAACTAATTTAGTTATAGATAACATTTGGGGGAATAATACAGATGGAGCAGTTAGAAAACTTCCACTTTGTGGACTTCCATATGTTCAAAGAGGATTAACTACTTGGGTACAGCTTAGATTAGGAACAGTAGCAGATGGTATATTTGGGCAAAAAACTAAAGAAGCAGTAATTGCATGGCAATATAGCCATAGTCTTAGTGTAGATGGAATTGTAGGATATAACACCTATAAGAGCCTGGCACTAGCATAAGGGAGCGTGGATACTATGGAAAAGAAACTAAGAGCAGAACTAGAATTCTTAGAATACAATGCACATATCCATGCTTTCAAGGACGATTTTGGAAAATATTATTGGAGCAAATTTTTGATACTAGAAAATACCTATAATGCTAAGTATGGGATTTACAAAAGAAAATGGTAGTGTTACAATATAGAAGGTAAATTTATTTTTAAAGTTGCGTAGCACATTATTGGGTTTTATGGGGCAGAAATGCCCCTCTTTTTTTATGCCCAAAATCGCCACTAAAATCGCCATTTCTAAAAGAAAATCGCCATTCCTATCAACAATCCTATCAACAATATCGCCATTTCTATCAACAAATCTAGTCTTATATATTCTCTTTTCATATTATCACCTCTTCAAGAAGTCTGTACATCTTAGAAAAAAATATTCAAAAAAATTTAAAAAAGTTTTAAAAAAGTATTGACGTACGGCGTACCGTACGGTATAATATAATTGTAGCAAGGGAACAGAATAAAAAATAAATTTTGAAAGGAATGATTGATATGACAAATAAAGAAATATTTAAAAAAGCACATGAAATGACAAAGGAGATTAAAGCTCAATACCCAGAAGTTGATTACAAATTCCAATTTGGTTTATGTCTTTCATTCCTTATAAATAAGGAGGAAACAGAAATGGAAGAAAAGAAATTAGAAGGTTCTGAAAAGCAAGTTAAGTGGGCTACAGAAATAAGAGAAGTAGTTGTAGAATGTGCAAAGAAGGATGTTGAAAAAGCACAAGCAAGATACAATGAAAAGCAAAACAAAGTAAGAGCAAATAAGTTAAATACTGCAAAAGAAACATTAGAAACATTAGGAAATGAAACAAGTGCTAAATTCTTTATAGAAAATTTTAGAACAGTTTTAAGTAGAAAGCAACAATGTGAAAGAGCAGGGGTTGAAAGTGACCATGCAGCAGAATATTCTTACTGCTTAAAAAATATAGAAAAATAATCTTAATAAAAAAGGTGGTACAAATGTGCCACTAATATGAAAGGAGAAATAAAAATGAAGAAATCCGTATTATTTAGTAAAGGTGGAAACGGGGGAGTAACTGCAAGGGTAACACTTCCAAAGGAATTCTTAGAAGCTTTAAAGATTGCAAGGGGTGATGAAGTTGACATCACTCTTGAAAATGGCAGAATAATAATAGAAAAGGTGGAGAAGAATATGTATGTAAATGAAGTATTAAAAAAGGATTTTGATTATTGCAACAAGATATTAAAGAAATATCATATTACAGATGAATTAAAGAATGAATGCTTAGATATTCTTAATTTAGAAAAAGAATTCAACTTAGATGAAATCAAGAATAAGGAAAAATCTTCATATGTGAATGGGTTTTATGAAGGGTCAATGGTTTTCATCAGCAGATTATTAGACAAGAAGCTAAAGGGTATAGTAGAAACTGGATATGATATGCAAGAAGTAGAGGAAGCTTTAAGCAGATTATACAGAATAAAAAATGTAAATGAAGAAGTATTTTCAGACAGCTTTGATATAGAAATAGCGAAGACTTATGAAGTGCCTTACAGTATAGAACACGTTGAAGAATTAGCAATAATAGCAAGAAAGGATGAAAAAGACAAGAAATTCGAATATGTGCGTATCAATTTAGATACGTTAGAATATGAATTAAACTACAAGCCAAATGAAAAAGAATTAGAGCTATTTTAAATTGAAAGGAACTCCAAAAGGGGTTCTTTTTCTATTTTTAGAATTGTATATTTAGTTTAGTCTATATTAGTTGTATATTTATTAGATTTTCTATATTAATTATATACTTAGCTTAGTATAGTTTTCTATTTTTAGAAATGCGCAAATAAAAGAAAAAGGACTGCATTAGCAATCCTCTTCTACTTGCTTATCTCTTTGTATTTCTTATACATTAATTCAATAAATTCTCCAATGGAGCAATCTAAGTCTATTACCTCTTTTTTTATTTCATTTTTAATTTTTTTGTCTATTAGAACTGTCATTTTTTCTCTATTCTCATTCTTGGAAACTGCCATATCTATTACCTCCATGCTTTGTTAAGTTAATTATAGCACATTATCGTTTTGTATAAAAGTTTTAGTTGACTTGTACGGCAAAATGTTTTATACTTACAGTAAGTTAAGTTATACGGTAAGTTTAATTATACAGTAAAGGAGGGAATAAGCATGAAAAAAGACTATATGAAATTCAACAACTTCATACTAGCAGAAGAAAATTTAACACTTGAAGAGGGTTATATGCTTCAAGTTCTTTTCCAATACCACAATATAGAAGAGGGTTATGCTTATCCTACTTATAAAGCACTTATGAAGGCTTGCAAGACCAACAGGCAAGCAAAGATAAGCAAGATATTGAAAAGCCTTGTAACAAAGGGCTACATAAGAATAGAAAAGCATGGAAACAACAGATATTATATTGTAGAGGTAGAAAGATTTTTAGGAAGTAGTGCTCCAGTACAAGAAGCAGAAAAGGAAGTTTCTACAGTAGAGGGGCTTTCTGCAAGTCAAGAGAGAACTCTTATGAAACTTGCAAAAACAAAAGAAAAACTAATGCAAATGGTGAACTATGCCCAAAACAAGGCTAAAAATCTATTTGCATATGTGTATAGGCTATTGAAAGACAATGTTGTCTTAGGGGCAAAAGATACCTCTCTAAATCCACACTACAACTCTACCACTCCGAGGGGATATAGTAGCTTCAACAATTTTGAGGGTAGAAACTACTTCCAGGAGGACTATGATAGCCTGGAAAGAAAACTCTTGGGGTGGGATTAGAAAAGGAGATGATTTTATGATTTATGAATTTTACCTTGATGACATAATTGTTAGATGTGACAAATGTGTGAAAGATGAACAAAACTTTTTGCACCTTTACAGGAATAATCATTATATAGCAAATATTTGCTTAGACACTTATTCAGTTTTTACCATGCACAAGTCCGAAAATAATATTATATTCGGATTAAAAAGGAAGTGATAGCATGATTAAAATTAGACTAGAATATGTAGATAATCCAAAAGGACAATGGGAGCTTGAGAAGCTTATAGATGTACTGGAAGAAAAGTATATAGTATTAAGCAGGAGCAAATCTTACACAAACAGAAATAACCTTTACAAAAGAATATATGTAGAGGTAGAAGAGGACCAGGCATAGTGCCTGGTCCTTAGAATTTCTATATTATTTTTCTTTTACTTTTTTTAATTCTTCATCGATTATTTTGGTTGTATACTCAACAATCCCAACCTTGCTAACATTGGACCTTGTGATTGCATTACGTAGGGTATCTCTCTTCAAACTTAAATGTTCCTCCAATTCATAATGTGAATTTAACCCTAGATAAGCTTCTAGTTTTATAATTTTTTCTCTTAAAGTTCTTTCCGGAAGTTCAAAAAGTTTTAAATAAGTGATTGGATTTACTCCAAAATGGGCACAATATAAATGATAGTATCTAAAAGGCTTCCTCGCTTTATCACGTTCAATAGTTCTTATCATGTCAGGACCTATGTTAATTGCTTCTGCAACTTGATAAGCGAACTCATTATTTTTTAACCTTAAATTTGCTAACATTTTCCCATATGAAAGGGGTTCTTTTTTCTTATATATAATAGGAAGGAATTTTTCACTTGACATATACTGACTAATTATTTTCATTGTTGCCCTTGTGGAAAGGGCAACTTAGAAGATGATTATAATAGTGATTGTACCTGTTCAGAGTCAGAAAAAAGAAGGTATTTAAATAGACTTTCTAAAGCTTTAATAGATAGAATAGATATATTTAATTATATTCCTAGAATAAAATATGAAGAATTAAATAAAAATAATAGTGAATATACATCTAAAAAAATGAAAGAAAGAGTTTTAAAAGCTAGAGAAAGGCAAAAAGAAAGATTAAAAGGAACAAAATATATTTATAATTCTCAAATAAAGGGAAAAGATATTTTTGAGTTATGTAAAATAAATAAAGGAGTAAATGAAATTTTAGAGTATTATTTTAACAATAGTCATCCTTCTTTAAGGTCTTATGGAAAGGTAATTACTCTTGCAAGAACAATTGCAGATTTAAATGAAAAGAAAGATATAGAAGAAAGTCATGTCTTTGAAGCTATTGGATATAGGAAAAATTTTAAAGGAGAAATAATATAAAAGGGTAGACAAAAAATGAAATATGAGATATGGTTATTTATGTTAAATATAACTAATAGTGAAAAAATAAAACTTTTAAAAAAGTATAAAGATGAAAAAACTATATATGAAGAATTTGAAAAAATAATTGAAGATGATAAAAAATTAAATAAAAAATTTAAAAATTTTAAAAAAGAAGAATTAATGAATTTATCATTAGAAAAACTAAAATGGAACAAAGAAAATAATGTAGAGTTTATTTCCTTAAATAATGTAGATTATCCTTGTATTTTGAAGGATATTAAAGAGCCTCCTTATGGACTTTTTTTAAAAGGAAATAAAGCTTTATTAAAAGAAAGAAAAGTGTCAATTGTTGGTTCAAGAAAGTGTTCAAATTATGCAAGTGAAGTAACTAAGCTATTGACAAAAGATTTAATAAGCTATAATATCACAATATTAAGTGGAGGGGCAAAAGGAATAGATTCTATTGCTCATAAAGAAGCAGTTGAAGGTAATGGAAAGACTATTGTAGTATTAGGCTGTGGCATAGATGTTGTATATCCTTCTGAAAATTACAATCTTTTTAAGAAAATTGAAAAGGAAGGACTTATAATTTCTGAATTTTTACCAGGAACAAGACCTATGTCATATAATTTTCCTAGAAGAAATAGAATTATAAGTGGTCTTAGTGAGTTAGTTATAGTAGTAGAAGCTTCAAAAAGAAGTGGTTCACTTATAACAGCTGATTATGCTTTAGAACAAGGAAAAGAGGTTATGGCAGTACCTGGTTCTATATTTTCAGAAGGAAATTATGGAACAAATCAACTTCTAAGAGATGGAGCACAAGTTTTTTGTGGATTAGAAGACCTTCATGCTTTACTTAAGTTAGATGAAAGAAAAAAATTAAATGAATTATCAAAGGTAGAAAATAATATATTATCAATAATATCTGATATGCCAATACATATTGATAATATAATGAAAAAAACTAATATGAGTAGGGAAGCTTTATTTAAAATTTTATTTAAGATGCAAAGTATTAATAAAATAGTAAGCCTTCCTGGAAATTATTATGCGAAGATTAATTGAGTTAAGGGGGTGAATACTTCATATTAATTTATGAAGTTTTTATATGAGCCAAAATTTAGTTATAGTAGAGTCTCCAGCAAAAGCAAAGACTATAGAAAAGTATTTAGGAAAAAATTATGTAGTTGAAGCATCAATGGGGCATGTTAGAGATTTGCCAAAAAGTAAATTAGGGGTAGATATTGAGGATAACTTTAATCCTAAGTATATAACAATAAGAGGAAAGGGTGAGCTTATAAGTAAGTTAAGAAAAGCTGCAAAAAAAGCAGATAAAGTTTATCTTGCAACTGACCCAGACCGTGAAGGAGAGGCTATTTCATGGCACCTTGCTAATATTTTAAAAATAGATGAAAATTCTAAATGCAGAATAGTATTTAATGAAATTACTAAAAATGCAGTTAAAAGTTCTTTAAAATCTGCAAGAAGTATTAATTTAAATCTTGTTGATGCACAACAAGCAAGAAGAGTTTTAGACAGATTAGTAGGGTATCAAATAAGTCCAATACTTTGGAGAAATGTTAAGTGGGGTTTAAGTGCAGGAAGAGTTCAATCAGCAGCTTTAAAACTTATATGTGATAGAGAAGAAGAAATAAAAGCCTTTATTCCTAAAGAATATTGGACTGTTGATTGTGTTATGAAAAAAGATAGAAAGAAATTTCCTATAAAACTTGTAAGTAAAGATAATAAAAAAATAGAAATCACAAATAAAGAAGAAGCAGATTTAATAATAAAAGACCTTGAAGGAAATGATTTTATTATTAAATCTATAAAAGAAGGATTAAAAAATAAAAATCCTCTTCCACCATTTACAACAAGTACTCTTCAACAAGAAGCAAGTAAAAAGCTTAATTTTATGACAAAAAGAACTATGTCAGTGGCACAAGTTTTATATGAAGGCGTTGAAGTTAAAGGATATGGTACTGTAGGGCTTATAACTTATATGAGAACAGATTCAGTAAGAATTTCTGATGAAGCTCAAAATAATGCATTAAATTTTATAGAAAATGAATATGGAAAGGAATATATTCCTGAAAAACCAAGAGTATATAAAGGAAAGAAAAATATTCAAGATGCTCATGAAGCCATAAGACCAACTTATGTGGAAATAACACCAGAAAAGGCTAAGGAGAATTTAACACCAGAACAATTTAAGTTATATTCTTTAATTTGGAAAAGATTTATGGCAAGTCAAATGGCATCATGTATATTAAATACAAATGCTATAGATATAGCAAATGGTGATTATAAATTTAGAGCCCATGGTTCAACTGTTAAGTTTGATGGATTTATGAAGTTATATGAATATACTATGGATGAAGAAAATGATTCTGTAATTCTTCCTAAATTATCAGAAAATGAAATACTAAAAAAAGAATCTATTGAAGGAAAGCAACATTTTACTCAACCACCAGCAAGATTTACAGAAGCTTCTTTTGTTAAGCTTATGGAAGAAAAGGGAATAGGAAGACCAAGTACATATGTACCAACTATTTCCACTCTTTTAAGTAGAGATTATGTTGAAAGAGAAAAGAAAAACTTACTTCCAACAGAATTAGGTTTTATAGTTAATAATATTATATGCCAGTATTTTCAAGAAATAGCTGATGTAGATTTTACTGCAGATATGGAAAAAAAATTAGACTATATTGAAGAAGGCAGTGAAAAGTGGAAAGAAGTAGTAGAAGAATTCTACAAACCATTAAAAGTTGAAATTGATAAGGCAGAAAAAGAAATATCAAAGGTTGTTATTGAAGATAAAGTAAGTGATGTTCCATGTGATAAATGTGGAAGAATGATGGTTATAAAGAGAGGAAGATATGGTAATTTCTTAGCGTGTCCTGGCTATCCAGAATGTAAAAATGCTAAACCTATTGTTGAAAAATTAGATGTTCCTTGCCCTGAATGTGGAAAAGAAATTGTTGTAAAGAAGAGTAAGAGAGGAAAGAAATTCTTTGGTTGTTCAGGTTATCCAGAATGTAAATTTGTAAGTTGGAATGAGCCAGTTAAAGAAAGATGTCCTAAATGTAATAGTTACATGGTAATTAAATATTCAAAAAAAGAAGGAAAATATATACAATGTTCTAATAGTGAATGTGATTATAAAAAAGTACTTCCAAAAGAAGAAGAAGAAAAGGATAAGTAAATAACAAATAATGTTGAAAAAAATTTATTTATATGATAAACTTAAATTGTATATAAAATTAAAACAATTTAGAATATTTAATAAATGAATTCAAACTTCATAGTAAGGAGGGGTAAATATGTCAACATTATTGAATAAAACAAGAAAGTTAAACAAAGTTTTGCAAAAATCAGGCACAGAGGTAGTAGCTTTTAGAGATATATGTAGTCTTTTAAGCGAAGTTCTTGAATGTAATGTATATATTGCAAGTAGAAAAGGAAAAATATTAGGCTATACTTTTGAAAGTGATTTTGAATGTGACATTATGAGAAAAAAAGTTGAAGAAGAAGGAAAGTTCCCTAATGAATATAATGATAAGCTTTTAAAAGTTAGAGAAACAATTGCAAATATTGCAGGAAAAGGTGAATGTGTCTTTGAAGGTGAAGGGGAATGTATAATGAAAGACAAGCTTTCAACTATAGTACCTATAATAGGTAATAGAGAAAGACTTGGAACTTTACTTCTTGCTAGATTTGAAAAACCTTTTACTGATGATGATTTAGTTTTAGTAGAATATAGTGCAACAATAGTAGGTATGGAAATATTAAAAGCTAAACAAGATGAACTTGAAGAAGAAACAAGAAAGAAAGCAGTGGTTCAATTAGCTATAGGAACTTTATCTTATTCTGAATTAGAGGCAGTTGAACATATTTTTAATGAACTAGATGGAAATGAAGGACTATTAGTAGCATCAAAAATTGCTGATAAAGTAGGAATAACAAGAAGTGTTATAGTTAATGCTCTTAGAAAATTTGAAAGTGCTGGAGTTATAGAATCAAGATCATTAGGAATGAAGGGAACTCATATTAAAATTTTAAATGATAAACTTTTAGATGAACTTAAAAAAATAAAATAATATAAAAAAGTTAATATGAAAAATTATATTAATAAAGTTTAAGAAGAGAAGATATAAGTGTGAATTGTTACTTTA
>ERZ824600.1488-NODE-1488-length-28657-cov-3.447102_pt1 | contig 28657 bp, 26 predicted proteins | sample MGYA00519933_ERZ824600 | MGnify/ENA primary metagenome ERZ824600 (study PRJEB31778, sample SAMEA3449178) | human gut metagenome | biome: human gut; feature: human-associated habitat; material: faeces | place: United Kingdom | collected 2010/2012 ... | reverse complement strand
CACTGTCTGAAACGATGTCCTACCGAAGCCATTCGTGTCCGATCCGGTCACGCAATCATCAATTCCGAACGCTGCATCGACTGTGGTCAGTGCATCCGTTATTGTCCGCACAATGCGAAGCAGGCGGTGTTCGATTCGCTTGACAGCTTTCGCGATTACCGCTACAAGATCGCATTGCCGCCGCCCTCCCTGTGCGGTCAGTTTGAAAACCTCGACGATGTTGACGTTCTGTTACAGGGACTGCTGGACTGGGGCTTTGACGATGTGTTCGAGGTCGCGCGTGCCGCCGAACTGGTCACGGAATATACGCGGCGCTATCTGCGTCAGCCCGATGTCAAGCGCCCGGTGATCTCATCGGCATGTCCGGTGATCACGCGGTTGATCCAACTGCGGTTTCCGTTCCTGCTCGATAATATCATGGATCTGCTTCCGCCCATCGAAATTGCCGCGTCTCAGGCAAAACTGCAGGCGAAGGCGAAGCATCCCGAACTGACCGATGAGGATATCTGTGTGGTGTTCATCTCGCCGTGTCCCGCAAAGGTCAGCTATGTGAAGAATCAGCCGTCGGGTGCGCCGTCGGCAATTGACTTTGTGGTGTCTATGAGCGATATGTATTTCGCTCTGCTGGATGTACTCAAGCACGAGACGGTGCCGATACCGGTCTCCCGCACGGGAATGATCGGCTTGTCGTGGGCTTCCACGGGCGGCGAATCGTCCGCACTGCTCAATGACCGCTATCTTGCGGCGGACGGCATTGAGAACGTGATCCGCGTTCTGGATGAAATGGAGGTCGGGAGCTATCCCTACCTTGATTTTGTGGAGCTGAACGCCTGTGACGGCGGCTGTGTGGGCGGCGTTATGGCGGTGGAAAATCCGTACATAGCGCGCGTCCGTCTGCAAAGCATCCGACGTTATCTTCCGGTTTCCCAGTACAGACCGGATAATCGTGATTCGGACGATATTCCCGAGAAATTTCTCATGCCTCAGCGTCCTCAGCACGATCCCGCCCTGCGGATTCATCCGGATCGCAGACGTGCCATGGAGCTGATGGCGCAAACCAAAAAGGTATTTTCCGAGTTGCCCGAGCTGGACTGCGGCTTTTGCGGCGCGCCGAGCTGTCGCGCGTTCGCGGAGGACGTGGTGCGGGGGACGGTTTCGGCGGATGCCTGTGTACTGGTGTTAAAAGCAAAATATGAAAAGGGGGATTCCGATGACGGTGGCACAGCTTCAGGCGGCGACGGGTCTTGAGATCCTGACCATGCCGAACCCCGACGCGGAGATCACGGGAGGATATGCCGGCGATCTTCTGTCGTGGGTCATGGGACGCGCGAAGTTCGGACAGATGTGGGTGACCATTATGACCAACATCAACGTTCTGGCGGTCGCATCCCTTCTCGGTCTGTCCTGTGTGATCCTGGCGGAAAACGCCGAGGTCACCCCCATGTTGACGGAACGCGCCGCGCAGGAGGGCATCAATCTTTTGCGTACAAAGGATGATATCTTCACGTTCTGCCGCCGCTGTCCCGTACAGTCGTAATGCAGGGTCTTAATTACGATCTGCACATTCATTCCTGTCTTTCGCCCTGTGCGGACGACGATATGACCGTGAATAACATCGTCGGTATGGCGGTTTTGAACGGCTTGCGGATCGTAGCGCTGACCGATCATAATTCGTGTGCCAACTGTCCTTCCTTCTTTGAGGCGGCGATTGCCGCGGGCATTGTTCCCGTGGCGGGTTGTGAGCTGACAACAGCCGAAGAGATCCATCTGTTGTGTCTCTTTCCGTCCCTGGAGATCGCCATGGACTTTGATCGCGTGCTGTCCGCGTATCGCATGCGCGTCCCCAATCGTCCGGAGATCTTCGGCGAACAGCTCATTCTGAACTCACAGGATGAGGTGACGGGAAAGGAACCGTTTCTGTTGCCGCCTGCGACTGCGCTTTCCCTGACGGAGGCGCACGGCTTGGTGAGTAACTGCGGCGGCGCGTGTCTGCCCGCTCATATCGACCGCACCTCAAACGGTATTCTTGCCGTTCTCGGCGCGATGCCGCATGAGCCTGTCTTTCCGTGGGTCGAATACGCGGATCACGGAAAAAGGGAAGGGCTGGAAGCGCGGTATCCGACATTGCGCGACCGATTGGTTTTATGCAATTCGGACGCCCATCATCTTTGGAACATCGCGGAGGGTGAGCATTCGCTTTCCTTTCCGGATTCGGTCACGGATGCGGACGGTATCCGCAGACTGCTGATCTCCATGCTACGTGAGGAGGAACGCCGATGACAGAGCTTTCATTGAATATTCTCGATATTGCGATGAATTCTGTCGCCGCCGGCGCGACGCTGATCGGCATTTATCTGACAGAAACCGATGTCTCATTGGAAATTCGGGTGGAGGATAACGGCTGCGGCATGTCGCCTGAATTGGTCGCGCGCGTGACAGATCCTTTTACGACCTCAAGAAAGACGCGGCGCGTCGGTCTCGGTCTGCCGTTCTTTCGGCTTGCCGCCGAGCAAACCGGAGGCACGCTGACCATCGACAGTCATACAGCCGACAGCGGCTTCCCGCACGGCACCGTCGTTACCGCCGTCTTTGATAAAACGCACATTGACTTTATGCCGCTCGGCGATGTGATTGCTACTTTGATCACATTGATTCATGGCAGTGACGGATACGATCTTGTGTTTTGTCACGACTGTCCCGACGGGCAGGTTCACTTGGACACCCGTGAGCTTCGCGAGGTTCTCGGGACTGAGGTTCCTCTCAATTCTCCGGAGATCCTAACCTGGATTCGGGAGTATTTAACTGAGCAATATAAAAATTAAAATGATACAGAAAGGCGAAAAAAATGAAATCTTTAGCTGAGCTTGCTGCCATTAAGGAAAAAATGAAGGGTAAAGTTTCCCTGCGTGAAGGTTCCAATGACATGCGCATTGTTGTGGGTATGGCTACCTGCGGTATCGCCGCCGGCGCACGTCCTGTTCTGAACGCATTTGTGGATGCGGTCGCACAGGAAGGTCTCGGCGAGACCGTGACCGTGACACAAACCGGTTGCATCGGTCTTTGCCAGTATGAACCCATTGTCGAAGTCTATGCGGCAGATCACGAAAAGGTGACTTACGTTCACGTAAAGCCGGATATGGTGGAGCGCATCATGAAAGAGCACATCAAGGGCGGAAAACCGGTTGCCGAATATACCATCGGCGCAAATCAGAAATAAACTATTGCGGAGGATATACATATGTATCGTAGTCATGTACTGCTTTGCGCCGGTACCGGTTGTACCTCATCCGGACGTGAAGCCGTCAGAAAAGCACTGGAAACGGAACTCGAAGCCAAGGGTCTGACAAACGAGATCAAACTGGTTCAGACCGGCTGCTTCGGTCTTTGCGCACTCGGTCCTATTATGATCGTTTATCCCGAGGGCACCTTTTACAGCCGCGTGACGGCAGAGGATGTTCCCGAGATCGTGGAAGAGCATCTGCTCAAGGGTCGTCCCGTGACCCGTCTGGAGTATCATGATCCCCAGCATAAGACCGAAGAAGTCGTTCCTCTCAATGAGGTGGGCTTCTACAAGACCCAGAAGAGAATTGCACTGCGCAACTGCGGTGTGATCGACCCCGAGAACATTGAGGAATACATCGCGCGCGACGGTTATGCGGCACTGGGCAAGGTGCTGACCGAAATGACGCCCGATGAGGTCATTCAGACCATGCTGGATTCCGGACTTCGCGGACGCGGCGGCGCGGGCTTCCCCACGGGTATGAAGTGGAAATTTGCCTCGGGCAACCGCGGTCAGGTCAAGAAGTTTGTTTGTTGTAACGCAGACGAGGGCGACCCCGGCGCGTTCATGGATCGCTCGGTTCTGGAGGGCGACCCACACGCAGTTCTCGAGGCTATGGCGATCGCGGGTTATGCGATCGGCTCTGATCAGGGCTATATTTACGTCCGCGCTGAGTACCCCATCGCCGTGAAGCGCTTGCAGATCGCGATTGATCAGGCAAAGCAGTACGGTCTGCTCGGCAACGATATTTTCGGTACAGGCTTTAATTTCGACGTTGAGATCCGTTTGGGCGCCGGTGCATTCGTGTGTGGCGAGGAAACCGCTCTTATGACCTCCATCGAGGGTCACCGCGGCGAGCCGAGACCCCGTCCGCCTTTCCCGGCGCAGAAGGGTCTGTTCGGCAAGCCCACCATCCTGAACAACGTTGAAACCTACGCCAACATCGCGCAGATCATCCTCAACGGCGCAGACTGGTTCGCCTCCATGGGCACCGAGAAGTCCAAGGGCACCAAGGTCTTCGCTCTGGGCGGAAAGATCAAGAACACCGGCCTGGTGGAGGTCCCCATGGGCACCACTCTCCGGGAGATCATCGAGGAGATCGGCGGCGGCATCCCCAACGGCAAGAAGTTCAAGGCGGCCCAGACCGGCGGCCCCTCCGGCGGATGCATCCCTGCGGAGCACATGGACATCCCGATTGATTACGACAACCTCATTGCCATCGGCTCCATGATGGGCTCCGGCGGACTGATCGTCATGGACGAGGACAACTGCATGGTCGATATCGCCAAGTTCTTCCTTGAATTCACCGTTGACGAGTCCTGCGGAAAGTGCACGGCCTGCCGTATCGGCACAAAGCGCCTGCTCGAGCTGCTTGACAAGATCATATCCGGTAACGGCGAGATGGAGGATCTTGACAAGATGCAGGAGCTTGCAATGTATATAAAGAACAACTCGCTCTGCGGTCTCGGTCAGACCGCGCCGAACCCCGTTCTTTCCACGCTCCGTTACTTCAAGGACGAATACATTGCTCATATCGTTGAGAAGAGATGCCCTGCCGGCGTCTGCAAGAAGCTGGTGCGCTACCGCATAGAAGAAGAAAAGTGCAAAGGCTGCACCGCATGCGCGAGAGTATGCCCGGTCGGAGCTATTTCCGGATCGGTGAGGAATCCGCATAAGATCGACACCGCCAAGTGCATCAAGTGCGGCGCCTGCATCCAGAAGTGCCGCTTCGGTGCGATCGTCAAGGAATAATCGGAGGAGATTGAGATAATGGAAAAAATAAATGTAACGATCAACGGCAGAGAATATGCCGTGGATAAGGGTCTGACGGTTCTTGAAGCGGCAAGAGCCGCACACATAGACATTCCCACTCTCTGCTACCTCAAGGACATAAACCAGATCGGCGCCTGCCGCATCTGCCTTGTTGAAGTCTCCGAGAACCAGAGACCTTACCGCATGGTCGCCTCCTGCGTTTACCCCGTCAGCGAGGGTATGGTGATCCGCACAAACTCTCCCGCGGTATTCAGCGCGAGAAAGACGAACCTTGAGCTCGTGCTCTCCAATCACGAAAAGCACTGCCTCTCCTGCGTCCGTTCTACGACCTGTGAACTGCAGAAGCTTTGCAATGAGTACGGCGTTGACGAGAACCGTTTCGGCGGAGCCGTCAATCATTACGAAATAGACGACAAGTCGCCCATCATCCGCGACAACAACAAGTGCATCCTCTGCCGCCGCTGCGTGGCTGCCTGCTCCGCAATGCAGGGCATAGGCGTTATCGGAGCCAACGACCGAGGATTTGACACCCACATCGCCTGCGCATTTGAAAAGCCGCTTGCCGAGACCTCATGTGTCAACTGCGGACAGTGCATCGTGGTATGTCCCGTCGGCGCTCTCTATGAGAGAGACGACACCGATAAGGTGCGTGAGGCTATCGCGGATCCCGAAAAGCATGTGTTCATCTGCGCCGCGCCTTCAGTTCGTGCGCAGATCGGCGAGTGCTTCGGATATGAGCCGGGCACCGACTGCGAGGGCAAGATGGTCGCCGCTCTCAAAGCGCTCGGCTTTGAAGGTGTATACGACATGAACCTCACCGCCGACCTCACCATAATCGAGGAAGCCAACGAGCTTATCGGTCGTATTCAGAACGGCGGCAAGCTGCCCATGATAACCTCCTGCTCGCCCGGATGGATCAAGTTCTGCGAGCATTACTACCCCGACTTTACCGACAATCTCTCCACCTGCAAGTCTCCTCAGCAGATGTTCGGCGCTCTTATGAAGACCTACTTTGCCGAGAAGATGGGTTACGATCCCAAGGATATCTTCTTTGTATCGGCTATCCCCTGCACGGCAAAGAAGTTTGAGGTAGGCAGACCCGATCAGGCTGCGTCGGGATATCCGGATGTTGATGTTGCCATCACCACCCGCGAGGTCGGCAGAATGATAGAGAAGGCGGGCATCAAGTTCCGCGAGCTTGAGGACGAAAAGTTCGATCAGCCCTTTGATGTCGGCTCAAGCGCCGGCGCTATCTTCGGCGCGACCGGCGGCGTTATGGAGGCTGCTCTCCGTTACGCGGCCGAGATAATTCTCGGCAAGCCGCTCGAAAAGCCGCTTGAGACTCCCGAGATCAGACGTCACGGCAACGACAACGGCTACCGCACCGCTTCCTACAAGGTCGGAGACGTCACCGTCAATGTTGCCGTTGCCTCCGGCACAAAGAACGCCAAGGCGCTCCTTGACGACGTTAAGGCGGGCAAGGTCGATGTTCAGTTCATCGAGATCATGGCGTGCCCCGGCGGATGCGTAAACGGCGGCGGACAGCCCTATCAGCCCGCATCGGTCAGAAATAACGTTGATCTGCGCGCTCTTCGCGCCGCAGTGCTTTACGAGGATGACCGCAACTGCGATATCCGCGAGTCTCAAAAGAACGCGGCTGTCATGAAGCTGTACGACGAATACTTCGGCAAGCCGAACAGTCATAAGGCACACGAGGTGCTGCACACCTCATACATAAAGCGCGGTCTCTGATAAGTACGCGCAAATAAGCCAACACCCCTGCGCCGCGGCGCAGGGGTGTTGGCTTATTGTTTGTTTATTTTTTACCGAACAAAAACGATAACAGCAGCAGGTGAAGCGGGTAAAATGCGTAAAATGAATATTGATATATCTTTGCCGATATCTTATTGCGCAGTTCAATGCCGCGGCTGCCATTGTATACCAGTATAAACGGTATCGCTGCCGCCGCGAAAAGCTGCTGAAGCTCCCATGATCCGGCTTTTCGATGTTTTACGCTGAAAGCGAGAGCGCCGGGAAGGGAAGGCGTGAGCTTGCCGAGCAAAAGCGTTGCATAGTCGAGCAGCAAAAAGCGCGCGGCAAACAGAAGCCCCGAAATGATGAACATTGAAACGAAAAATCCGCGCCGCCCGCGTGCTTCATCCGTGTGCGGGTCAAACAGATAGAATAGCACCGCAAGCATTACGCCGTACATGCCGTAGTCGGTCTTCATAAGCTCCGCCGCATACATGAAAAATCCGACGGGGATGAGGCAGAGGAGCGATGCTGGGAACTTTTTTCTCAGCTTGTCGGTAAACATTACGGCAAGAAGTCCCAGAGCAAGCGTGAACATTACGTTTTGTGCGAGCGTGTAGCTGCGCCCGAAAAAGCACAGATCGTATATCTGCTCCGAGATGAAGCCGAAGGCGATAAGGCGCGCGGCATATCTGAACGGGTCGGAAGTTTTACGGTATCCCGATGCCACGAGATAAACGAATATCGGCATTGATATGCGCCCGACGAGGCGCAGCCAGCCGATGCCCGTAAGGTAGCCCGTGTGGTCGGCAGCCATTGCAATGCAGGCTATCAGCTTCAGTATAAGCGCGCTCATCGGTCAGTCGTCAAGAATGACCATGTTTCCGTCGGAGTCAAGCCCGATCCTCACGAGCGAGTGAAGGTCGATATTCATTTCCCTTATGCGCTCGCCGCCGGGCTGGAACGCCTTTTCGATACATATACCGGCGCCCACTACCTCGGCACCCGCCTGATGGGTTATGTCGATGAGCCCCTTCAGCGCCTCGCCGTCGGCAAGAAAATCGTCAATGAGAAGCACGCGGTCGTCGGCTGAGATATATTTCTTTTCAACGCGCACGTCGAACACGGTGCCGCGTGTGAAAGAGCGGACGAGCGACGAATATGTATCTCCCGAGAGGTTGCGGGACTGCGACTTTTTGGCAAACAGCACGTCAACTCCGAAATAGCGTGCCGCAAGGCAGGCAATGCCGATGCCCGATGCTTCGACGGTGAGTATGAGAGTAGGCTTTTTGTCAGCGAATATTCTATAAAACTCCTCGCCTATGCGGTCTATCAGCTCGGTGTTCATGCGGTGGTTCAGAAAGCCCGAAACGACCACAACACCGCCAGGACGAAGCTCGCCGTGTTCTTTTATCATCTGCTTCAGCAGTTCCATAAAGTACCTCCGGAATGATAATGATAAGATGAAATTCTGAATAATAAATATTATACATCAAAACGGCGTTGCGGTAAATAGTATTGCGGCGATTTTCGCTTCTTTTTTTGCTTTTTTGCGCGCCGATGGGTACATTTCGCTGCAATGGAGGTCCCCATGCGCCGGTGAGGTGTATTTCTGAGATTTTTCACGTGAAAAATCAAAAAAATAATTGATTAGTCAGCCGTTTTGTGCTAAAATGTAAAAGGAAAAAGAATGCGCTTTATTATTACTATTGAAAGGAATTACCGGGTATGAAAAAAGTACTGTTCCGCAGCGCGGTGTCGGGCTAGAACAGGGATGATGTAAACGAATTTATTGCCGAGACCGATGCCCGTCACGCAGACGAGGCGGAGGCAGCCGCGAAACGGATAGCAGAGCTTGAAGCGGAGCTTGAGACCAACAAAAACATTTACGAGATGAAAATATCCGGGCTTAACGAGCTGCTTGAAAAATCGAGCGCCGAGGCAAAGCGCGCAGCTCTTGACTCGGAGAAAAAGCTTGCCGATATACAGGCGAGCTCCGCGCGCGAGCTTGCGGGTGCGCGTAATGATGCGGCATCGGCACGGCAGCGCAGCGAGGAGCTGAAAAAGAAGCTGTCGGACGCCGAGGCGCGCATCTCACGTCAGAATGACGAGGTGAAGAAGATACGCGAGATGAACGGCGTCCAGAAGAACGTCGGGATATCCGATGCCGAGCTTGCCGACCTTCGCCGCCGTGCAGCGGCATATGATAAGCTTATGGCTGGTGCGGGCTCTGTGCCGCAGTCGGGGGCGGCAGCCGAGGCGGACAATGTGATACGTTCCGCACGCGCGGAGGCTGCAAGCATACGCCGCGAGGCAATGCAGAGCAATTCGGAAACGCTTGAGGAGGCACGGCGCCGCCTTGACAGCGAGCTTGCGGAGATATATGATACGATAAGGCGCACGGCAAACGAGGGCGTGGAGGAGATCCTTGCCTGTATGCGTGCCGCAGAGGAGAATACCGGGAAGATCGGCGAGCAGCTTCGCGCACAGAGCCGCGACGCGGTGGCGCGTGTGGAAAATATGCGTGCAGAGCTTGATGCGTCGATAGCAAAAAAGCTTGAGAGCACACGTCCGGCGTCGAATGCTGACGCTGCCGACGATACCGCAAAAACGCCGGCAGGGATGTCTTTGAGCGCCAAGGATGAGCCCCGTCCGCAAGCCTCGACAGCAGAGAGCCGTTCTGCGAGGCGTCAGGGGCGCCCTGCGAATGTCAACGGGGAAAAAACGCGCCGTGACCAGCACGGTGAAGGTCTCTTCCGCTTCGGGCGCAGAAAATGAATATAGGCGAAAGAATACGGGCGCTGCGCAATGCGAAAATGATGACGCAGACAGAGCTTGCGGGAAAGCAGATAACAAGAAATATGCTTTCGCGCATCGAAAACGGCTCGGCGCTGCCGTCCCTTTCAACGATAATGTACCTTGCGGCGCGGCTCGGTGTTCCGGCAGGCTTTCTGCTTGCCGAGGAGGGCGATGAGTTCTACTATAAAAAAATGAACGCGATGCCGAACATCAAGCGTGCCTATACCGCGGGGGATTTCAGGATATGTCGTGACATATGTATGTCCCTCGGCGGCAGTGACGATGAGATAAGCAGTCTTATCTGCCTTTGCTCGTTCAATATGGCAAAGGAGAAATTCTGCGAGGGGAAGCTTGCCGACGCGGTGGAGCTTTTTGAAGAAGCGTCGGTACAAAAGACCTCCACGATGTACCCGATGGTCGGCATTACCGAGACCGCTGCGGTATACCTTGCGTATATACGCGACATTTCGCCGTCGCTGTATTCGGATTATCAGGATGACGCGCGACCGGTATCCGCCGAGGCGATGATAGACCCGTTCTGCCGTTATTATTTGGTTCTGCGGGCGCTTGACGGCGAGAGCGGCAGCGTTCTGGCGAGGCTGTATCTTGAACGTGCATCTGCCGAAGAAGGGCAGTACGCCGCTCACATCCGAGCGCGCGTTGCCATAGGAAAGCAGAACTATCAGGAGGCATACGGCGAGTTGCGTTCTCTCCTTACTGGTGAGGGTGAGGTCGCCGCGCCTATGATGTATTTTATTTTTTCGGATCTTGAGCGCTGTTGCAGCGCAATGTCCGATTATCGCGGCGCATACGAGTATTCGAGCGACAAGATGGGTCTGCTTGAGAAATTCCTGCGTTTGCGTTCGTGACAAAAACGGAGTGTGATCTATGCGTATCAGATCATGTGTGTGCGCATTTGTCTGTTTTGCGCTCTGCTTTCTTACCGCGTGCTCACCGTACTCCGCGGGGCGACCGGATTTTGATGCCGGTGAAACGCTGACGCCTGAGGATGTGGAGTCGATAATCGCGGCGGTATCCGAAAAGGAAGCCGAGACTACCGTAAAGTATGCTCCCGTAACTGACGAGAGCGGCGGGACGGTGGTATTCTGGACCGAATCGGGCAAGGTGTGGCATGTAAGCCGCGAATGTCCGTCTTTAAAAAAATCAATAAATATAAAATCAGGAGATCTGACCGCCGCCGAGACTGCGGGAAAGAAAAAAAGCTGCTCGGTATGCGGTAAGGGGGCAACAAAGTGATAAACGAAAACATTGTTATCAGCAAGGCGACAAGGCGCGATACCGACGACATAATGGTCGTTATCGAGGAAGCGCGCGAAAGCATTGGACGGCTCGGGATAGACCAGTGGCAGTACGGATATCCAAACCGTGAGGTCGTGCTCAAGGACATTGACGCGGGTGTGTCCTTTATTGCCCGCGACAAGGATACCGGCGCGCTGTGCGGCACATTTGCAGCTATTGGCAGCGACCCGTCATACGAAAACATATTTGAGGGCGCATGGCTGACCGACGGGTCGTATATCGCTCTTCACCGCTTCTGCGTGGCGCGGGCTTACCGCGGCATGGGTGTCAGCGACACCATAATCGGATATCTGAAAGAATATTGCGCAGAGCACGGCATAGGCAGCCTCAGAGTTGATACTCATCACGGTAACTATCCGATGATACGGATGCTCGAACGCGCGGGATTCACCCGCTGCGGCGTTGTTTATCTCCGCAACGGCGAGCATCGTGTGGCATACGAGCTTCCGATAGCGGACTGATATGCTTAACCTGAAAAAAGGGGGCCGTGTTTGCTTTCTCGGTGATTCGATAACAGAAGGAGTCGGTGTCGGCGAAGGAGAAAGATATTTTGACTTTCTTTCCGCGATGCTTGAGATCGAGACGGTGGGCTTCGGCGTAAATGGCGCTCAGCTTTCGGGAGTTGAAAAGCAGGCTGCGCGTGTTTACGAAATGTTCGGAGACGATGTTGACGCGATATTCGTTTTTGCGGGCACAAATGATTTTTACGGCGGTGTTCCTATCGGCAGCACGTTCACCGAACACAGCGAGACGGTCATAGTCAAGCGCGACGACGGAGGAGAGCCTCTCGTCACCAATGAGCGACGTGTGCGTGAGTTCTGCATGGACTCAAAAACGGTATGCGGCAGGCTCAACCGCGTGCTTTCGTTCCTCAAGCATTGCTACCACGATAAGCTCATAGTGCTTATGACGCCGATACACCGCGCGTATGCGACTTTCGGCAACAGCAACATTCAGTACAGCGAGCTTTATGCAAACTCGGCGGGAGTGTTTTTTGAGGACTACATAAAGGCTGTAAGAGAAGCGGCAGACGTTTGGTCGGTGTCTCTTATCGACCTTTACCGCGAGAGCGGACTTTTTCCGCTGTTTGACGAAAGCGCTTCGGAATTTTTTGTGAATACCGAGACCGACCGCCTGCATCTTAACCGGCGAGGGCACCTTCGCATTGCAGAGGTGATCGCAGCTAATGTGTGCAGTCGGTGACGGCGTAACAACAAAATAACGGCGCGGTGCTTGTGGCACCGCGCCGTTATTTTGTTGTTGTATCGTCAGCGTGTTCTCAGGATCCTTGAGCTGTTGATAAGCACGGCAAATGCGCCGCAGTTGTGCAGGATCGATCCGGCAAGGGCGCTTATAACGCCGAATGCCGAAAGACCTATCATGCAGGCGCTGATACCGATGGAGAGCGCAAGGTTCTGGTATATCGTTTTGCGTGTACGGCGTGCGAGCCGCATTGCAAACGGTATGTTTTCGAGATTGTTGTTCATGAGGGCGATGTCTGAGGACTGGATCGCAAGGTCGGAGCCCATGGCGCCCATTGAGATACCGACGTCAGCCTCGCGCAGCGCGAGCGCGTCGTTTATGCCGTCACCGACGGCAAGCACGCGGTGATCCTTTTTCAACTCGCGCATATGGTCGTATTTGTCCTGCGGCAGAAGCTGTGCGTAAAGCGTGTCAATGCCGACAGCTTCGCATATTGCCCGTGCCGGTGCTTCACGGTCGCCTGTAAGCATAACGGTCTCGGTAATGCCAAGCGCATTCAGCTCCTTTATGCTATCGGCGGCGTTTTCGCGCACCGTATCGCCGAAGCTGAGGTATCCGAGCAGCCTGCCGTTCTTCTCGACATAGCTTACGCTGCCGTCGGCATTATCGCCGAAGCCTTCCCGAATGTCGCAGAATCCGCTTATCCACTCGCGCTTGCCGAATCTTACCGTTGTGCCGTCAGACGAGCCGCCTTCCATACCCATGCCGGAGATCTCTTTTATGTCAAGATCACGGTCAAAGCCGATAGCTCTTTCTCCGGCAGCGGAGACCACGGCGCGCGACACGGGGTGTGTTGACGCCGCAGCGACCGCAGACGCGGCGGAGATGACCTCATCATCGCTCACGCCGTCGGCGCAGCCTACCTCGGTGAGCGAAAGCTCGCCTTTTGTAACGGTGCCGGTCTTGTCGAACACTACGGCGTCGATCTCGGTAAGCTCTTCGATGAATTTTGAGTTTTTGATGAGTATACCGCGTTTTGTGGCTGCCGAGAGCGCTGCGATCATAGGAGCCGAGCTGACGAGCATCTGCCCGCAGGGGCAGGATACGACAAGTATCGCTATTGCTTTGGTTATGTCGCGCGTGATGAGAGCGACAGCCGCAGCGACAGACAGAACGAACGGGATGTAGTACCGCATGAAGCGGTCGATGAGCCTTGATTCGGGAATGGAGATATTTTCGGACTTTTCAAGCAGAGAAAGTATCTTTGAAAAGGATGTATCTACGAACTCGCGGCGCACCTCAACGATTATCCTGCCGTCGATATTGACCGTTCCCGCATATACGGGATCGCCTGACGCGGCATGAAAGGGAAGCGGCTCGCCTGTGAGCGATTTCTGGTCGATATTTGTCGTGCCCGAAACGATAACGCCGTCTATCGGGATTCCCGCGCCGGGCAGAACGACGATCTTCTGACCGACCTTCAGCGTTTTTACGTCAACGGTGCGTTCTACGCCGTTTTCAATGACGGTCGCGGTGCTCTGCTGCATTTTTTTGAGCCCGTCTATGACGTCGCGCCCGCCCATTATGCTGCGCTCCTCAAGAAAATGAGCCGCATTGAGTATCAGCGGTATCAGCACGGCAAGTATCAGGTCGCCGCTGAAAAAACAGGAGATTATCGCTATCGCAACGAGTATCTCCATTGCGTTTGTCAGATTTTTTGTGACTATTCCTTTTACCGATGCAAAAAATACCGGAATGCCCTCAATGAGAAAGCCTGCGGTGTAGAGCAGCGCGGGAACGGTAGTGCGGGTCGGAAAAATCGCGGAATAAATAAGACCGACAATGACGCAGGATATCGCTGCGGCTCCGCTGATTATTTCGCGCCGCAGCTTTTTTTTGCCGCTGTTTGTCAGGTTGTCGCGTGACAGCGCCTCAAGGCTGTTGCCTGCCATATTATCTATGTTTTCCATGCAATGACCTCAGTTTCCGGGGATGAATATCCGCGTTTCGCCATCCTGCACGACGCGGACGGTACCGATCTTTCCGATAGTCTCTGTCAGCTTGGTGTTGTAGATCCTTATCTTCACAAGCTCGGGACTTTGCTTGTATTCGTCGAGCACGCCCCAGAACTCGGAGAGCGAAGCGTTTGCCGACGCAACGGAGGCGGAATATTCCGAATTTGCATCCGCTTTGAGCTTGGCAGCCTGAGCCTCTGCCTGCGGGATCTGCGTTTCGCGGTATTGCTTTGCCTGCTCGAGCAGCGTTGCGGCGCGCACCGTTGCTGAGTTCACCGCGTCATACGTCGCGCGCACTTCCGAGGGCATGCCGACATCTGTCAGCTCTACCGTGCCTATCGTAACGCCGATATTTGCGCGGTCGAGCTTGCTTTGTGCCTGCGAGAGCACCGCTCGCGCAAAATCGTCTTTGCCGGAGGTGAGAAGATCGTCTACCGCCATGCCCGCTGCTTTGTTGACCATTGCCGAGCTTACCGATGCGTCTATGATCTTCGATACATCTGCGGCGTTAAGCGCGTATGCGACGGGGTCGGTTATAACATATTTCACCGATGCGCTGACGACGGCGATATTGCGGTCGGCGGTTATGACATACCCGTTGTTGCGCAGGGTGGTCATGTCGCCTGAGGTATAATGCGTTTTCACCGTCTGCTCTATGACGCTGCCGGTCGGAACGGTTATCACCTCATCTATCAGGTAGGGAAAAGCGAGCAGCAGCCCCGGCTCATGGACCTGTTCTTCATATGTGCTGCCGACAAGCTTGCCGAAACGAAGCACCACAGCCACGTTGCCGCTGGCAATGACCCTGACGCCCGACAGGGCAATGAGAAGCAGCACCGCGGTGACGAGCACGAGAAAGTACTTTGTCACAGAGCCGAGTATTTCGGCAAAGAGCGAGGGCTTCTTCATGATCCGCTCACCCCCGCGCCCGCATTCGCAATAAGCTCGGAGACGGCTGCGATCAGCGCCGTGCGGTCTTTTTCGGGGAGCTTGGTGAGTATATACGAAAGATCCTTGATAACGGTCTCGTTGCCGTCGTCGCCGGAAATGTATTCGCCGTAGGATGTGAGCACGTTGAAGGGATAGGAATCCGCTTTGACGACAAGCACGGTGCTGTCACCGACCGACGACACAACGGTGTCAAGCTCGCGCAGGAATTTGTAAAGCTCTATGTTTGCAGCCTGAGCCTCGGCATATATGCGCGCGACCTCGGTTTCTGTCTGCGCTTTTATTTCGGCGGCGGATGTAGTACCGTCGGCGATTATCGCCGCGGCGTCTGCGTCAGCTTCCGAGATTATAGCGTTTGCGTCGCGCTGAGCGTTGGCGATGATGGTGTCGATGTCCTTCTGGCGGTCGGCGCGCATCTGCTCGAACACGCTCTCAAGGTTCGTATCGGGGAGCGAGAGACGGAGGATGCTGACATCGGTCACGTCGATGCCGTAGTTTTTGAGGCAGTTGTCGCGCACGCGTTCGAATATTTCGGTCTGTATCTTTTCGATCTTCAGCTCTTCGCTGTTGAGCGAAACAAGACCTGTCAGCTTATATCCGCCCATTACGCTGTTTGTCGCGCTGAAGACCTGGTCCTTTATATACGACCCGGCAACGCCGCGCGAGCCGACACTGTTGTGGTAGAGGATGGGATCGCTTATCTTCCACACCGCATATGATTGGATTATCACATTGCGTTTGTCCTCGGTAGTGGTCTCAAGGTGGTCGGATTCAAGGTACTGGAGCCTTGAGTCATATCTGACCGCGGTCTCAAACGGCCACGGGAGCTTGAAGTAAAGCCCCGCATCGGTTATTTCGCGTCTTACGGCACCAAGGCGGAGAATGACCGCACAGTCGCCTTCACGCACCTCGCAGGTGAAGCCGAAGTAGCCGAGAACTGCAACGAGCACGACCGCTATGACTATTTTCATTATACGAAAGCCTGCACCGGTGCCGTCGTTTTTATCTGTTGCGGTATTGTTTTTTTGCGCTTCTTTATCTTTTTTCATGGGATATTTCCTTTCCTGATCGTTCGGATCAAAGGAAGCGAATTTCATTTTGTGAGATTTATGTTGCCGAAATAGATCTTGGACGAATCTATGCCCTCGCCGACAATGACGAGTCGTGCTCCGCCGTATGCCTTTCCTATCGCGGTGAGGTACTTGTTGTACCTGTAGGAGCCGGGATAAGCTTTATCGGCTCCCACGGAGGCTATAAAACCCGCGACCTCCGCGCGCGCGGCGGCGACAGCGGTGCTTTTTGCGGCATTTGCGGAATTTATCGCCGTGTTGCGGCTGTCCTCGGCGGACGCGCGCGTGACGGCGGCTTTGGCTTCCGCTTCAAGCATATACTGCTCAGCCTTTATGCCGGCGCTGACTATTTCCTGATACACCGATGCAATCTCGACCGGCGGGTGGATGCTTTCGAGCACCACGCTGACTATCTCAAGCCCGAGATCGTAATTTTCAAGCCTTTCCGAAAGATCGTCGGCAAAGCTGCCCGCGAATGCGGTGCGGTCAACGGAAAGCATTGAGTCGAGATCGGTGTTTATCGTTCTTGCCGTCACCGCCTCGTATGCCAGTGCGCGCAGGATGCTTTCAGGCTCGGCGCTGCATTGCAGATAGCTTTTGAGATCGCTCACCTTGTACTCTATGCGGAGGTTGATCGACACAAGCTCGTTGCCGCCGCCGAGAAGCAGCTTGTATTCACTGCTGCCGTGGCCAGCGGTCCATATATTGTCGCTGTCCTCGGATGAGATATAGCCGACCGTCATGCGGTTGACGGTGCCGGTGCTGCATATCTTAACCTTGTCGAAGGGATAGGGAAGCACCAGGTGTATGCCGGGCTTCAGCGTTTCGCTTTGCAGCCTGCCGAAGCGGTATACGGCACCCTCCTCATAAGTCTCCACCTGGATGATACCGGTGCATACCCATAACAGCAGCACCGCAAGGATCGCAGTGTAGGGGATCAGCTTTTTTACAAGGCGCAGGCTCCAGAGAGAGCGCATTGTGATGCCGGTGTTTTTTTCGAGATACCCGAGCAGCCCGAGGTCGCGCGATGCGCCGCCTGTGAAGGGAAGCGGTATCGAAAGATCCGGTGCGGTGCGAAGCTCTTTTCTTATCAGAACGACGGTCAGCGAGATGACGATGAAGAGCGTCTCATAGCAGAAGATCACCGCAAGCGCGATCCTCAGCCACTTCTGAACGTCGTAAAGCCCGAGCAGCTTCAGCATGGCGGCTGCCGCGCATAGCGCAAGCGAGAGCCTGCCCGCGGCAAATGCCGAGCGGAGATTGCCGAGCACGGCTGCGGAATATGCGTCCGAGTCGTGCGACAGGTGAGCGCACCATTTTTCAAGTGCGATGAACGAAACGAACATCACCGCCAGTGCGACGGGCGGGATAAATGTCAGCTTGTAAACCGACGTCATACGCCCGAAGGAGGTCCAGAATAATATCTGCGAGGCAGCCGCTGCGGAGATGATGAGCAGCGCCGCAAGCAGAGTGCGTATGCGGTTGAAGAAACGCGCTGCCGAGCGCCCGAAGACGTGCAGACCGTAAAGGATGCGGCGGAGTATCTTTATCGGCAGCTTGCCGCCCTCCGGCTGCTTGGGCGCCGTGTCGGATATGGGAATGTCGCTGCCGCCGAGGATCAGGATAAGATCTATGATTCCGGGCAGGGCGAGCTGGATCGCCGCAAGCAGGAACGCGATGTATTTTTCCGAGATATAAAGTGCTGTGAGTGCCGCGGCGGAGGCGATCATCCAAAGTGTCGAGAGGACAGCCGCGACTGTGCTTTTCTTATGACGCATTGCCGCCTCCAGAATAATCGTAATATCTTTCGGCTTCCGTCAGCATATAGTTGCTGGAGCTTATCGAAACATTTCCGAACTGCTCGGCGCTACCGGCGTAAAACACGAGCGAAACGCTGAAGCAATCCTTGAATGCGTTGTCGTCTACCGTTTCAAGATACTGCCCGAAGAACACGGTCTTAAGCCGAAGGTCGCCGGCGAAGGCGTATTCGCCGATGTACTTTACAGACGATCCGAATCTGACGGATGAGAGGTAAAAGCAGTCTCTGAAGGCATTGCCGATATATGTAACGCTGTCGGGGATGCTCACCTCGGGGAGAAGCTCGCAGCCGTCAAAGGCATCGTCGCCGATGCGCATAAGACCGCTGCCGAACCTGATGAGCCGCAGCTCTCCGCAGAATGAGAACGCACTGTTTCCTATCGTGAGCACCGAATCGGGGATCTCAACACTTATAAGCTCGGCGTTCATTGAGAAAGCATCCGAAATGTGGCGTATGCCGTCGGGGATCTTTACCGCGCTTTCCGTGCCCTGATATTTTATGAGCACGCTGTCTCCGGTCACGACAAAATCGCCTGTCTGCGCCGCAAGCCACGGTGTGCCCTCGAATACAGAGATGCCTATCGACCAGAGCTTTTTGCCCACGGTGATCTTTGACAGTGATGTGCAGTTTATGAATGCGTAGTCGTCTATCTTTTCAAGTCCCGCGGGCAGCGTCACCTCGGTGAGCGTCGATTTTTCGGCAAATGCCGCGGGACCTATTGCCACGACGTCGGCGCCGTCGAGGGCGGACGGTATGATGAGCGTCGGCGCGTCGCCCGTCCATGCGGTTATAACGGCGGTGCCGTCGGTGTATTTCATGTATTCGTAGTTGCCGAAATGGAGCGTTTCGTTGTCAGTCTGCTCGCGGAACACCGGCTCGAAGCTGTTCTTTTGCGAACATCCCGCAAGCGGCAGCATGAGCGCGAGCAGCAGCACGGCAGCCTGAAAAAGTGCGATCTTTCTTTTCATCATGGGACCTCCTTTACGGCTTTTGGCCGTATTTTACGTCCGAAAGCGCGGTGTTGCCGCTCCCGACAGTGATCTTCTGCCAGGCGCTGCGTGAGCCTGCGTAATTTGTTTCCCTGAGGTTTTTGCAGCTCGAAAAGGCGTTTTTGCCGATCGAGGTAAGCGACTTCGGCAGGTAGAGCACCGAGAGCGTCTCGCAGCCGGTAAATGCGCCGGTGCCTATTTCCGTCGCTCCGCTTATCGTGACTCTGCCGAGCCCCGGGCAGCCCGAAAAGGCATATTCGCCTATCTTCTTTACATGCTTTCCGACCGTTACGCTGCGCACGACCGTATTGCCGCTGAAGGCATCGGCGACCTCTTTTACATTGCCCGGAACGGTCACGTTGGGGTCTGTTCCGTTGTAGCGTATGAGCACGCCCTTGCCGACGATAACGAAATCCTCGGTGTGCGCCGCAAGCCATGCCGTGCCCTCGAAAGCGCGGCAGCCGATGTCGCTTATGGCATCGGGAATCTGCAATGTCTTAAGTCTTGAGCAGTCGCGGAACGCCGAGGCTCCTATCGACGAGGTCTTTTTGTTCAGCTCGACCGAGATGAGAGACGTGCAGCCGTTGAAGGCGCTGTCGGGGATCTCGCGGAGACCGCCGAGAGCTGCATGGGCGATAGAGGTGCATTCGGCAAATGCCGCGCCGCCGAGGAACGTGAAAGAGGCGGGCAGCTTTACCTCATTTAGAAGCACGCAGCCGAAGAATGCCTGTCCGCCTATGCTTTGCAGCTTGTCGGCGAAGGGCATTTCGGTAAGAGACGCGCAGCCGAAAAACGCGGTGTCGGATATCGTTCTGAGCTCCGGCATGAGCGACACGTTGCAGAGCGCCTGGCAGTAGGCAAACGCAGACGCGCCGATCTCCGTCACAGATGCGCCGCCGTCAACTCGTATCAGCGTTGCGCAGCCGTCGAACGCCTCGTTACCTATGCGGCGCACATTGGCGCCGAGAGTGAGGTAATTGATCGTTGTGTTATCGCGGAACGCGCCGCGTCCCACCGACGTTACCGGGTGTGCGTCCACCGTGTCGGGAATGATAAGGCGGCACTCAGCCATTTTGATACCGGTTATTTCCGCCTCGCCGTTTTCGTACAGGTCATAGATGAATCCGTCGGACGAGACATTGCCCTCGGATGTTTTTGCATATACCGTGCTGTCGGAAAATAGCCCGCATCCGCCGCCGAGCGGAACGGCTGCAAGTATCAGCAGCACCGCGACCGCGCGGATGATCCGTTTTGAATACACTTTCATTGAGCCTCCGATAAACCTCCGCGAGCCTTGGCGCGGAAAAAATTGTCCGCCGCCTGTTCTGCCGGCGCGCGGATGCAGCGTATCTATATTTAGATAAATCTAATAATAATATATTAGCATAACGCCGGCGTTTTGTCAAGAGCGCCGACGCAAAAGGTCTGCCGCGCAAAAGCGCGGCAGACCGGGAAAGAGAAGATACGGTGATTTTATTCGACTGTGACCGATTTGGCGAGGTTGCGGGGGTGATCCACATCGCAGCCGCGAAGGAGAGCTGCTTCATATGCAAGGAGCTGCGAGAAAACGGCGCTTTCGAGCGGTGAGAGCGTGGGATCGACCGCGGGGAGCACGAACACGTCGTCTGCGTATTCGTCGGGAGAAGGAAAGTCGGGGGCTGCGACCAGTATGACATATCCGCCGCGGCTCTTGACCTCTCGGATGTTGCCCGTCATTTTGTCATAGTATTTCGGGTCGGTGGCAAGCGCTATCACGGGCGTTCCCTCGGTGACGAGAGAGAGCGTTCCGTGCTTCAGCTCGCCTGCGGCGTATGCTTCGCTGTGTATATAGGATATTTCCTTGAGCTTGAGCGAGCATTCGGGTGCTGCGGCGCAGTCGGGACCTCTGCCGATATAAAAGAGGTCATCGTGGCTGTATATTTTCTTTGCCAGCTCCGCGATCTCGGGGCGGCGGGAGATTATTTCCGCAATATTCGCGGGAAGGACGTCGGCAAGGCTGTGGCAAAGCTCACTTGCGCGTTCCGCACCGATCCTGCCGCGCAGGTATCCGAGCTTTACGGCGAGCATCGCAAGCACCGTGACCTGTGAGGCATAGCCCTTTGTGGTCGCAACGGCTATTTCGGGTCCCGCACCGGTGTACATGACCGCATCGGACTCGCGCGCTATTGCCGAGCCGACGACGTTGATGACGCCGAGTGAGGAAAGCCCGTTTTTGCGCGCAAGGCGGAGTGCCTGAAGCGTATCGGAGGTCTCACCCGACTGCGATACGGGGACAGCGAGCGTGTGACCGACCGTTACGGGCGGGGCATATCTGTATTCCGATGCGAGATCGACCGTTACGGGGATACCGGCAAGGCTTTCGATGAGCATTCTGCCGACAAGACCCGCGTGCATTGCCGAGCCGCATCCGATTATCGACACACTGTCTACCGTGCGGAGCAGATCGTCTTCAACACCGTCGGTAGAGAGGTCGGGCAGCTCGCCCGCGCCGACACGGCGCGCAGCAGCGCGGCGTATGACGTCCGGCTGCTCGTGTATCTCCTTGAGCATGAAGTGAGCGTAGCCCTCTTTGTTGGCTGCGTCAACGGTCCAGTCGATAGTGTCGGGCTGCTTTTCGATCCTTGTGCCGTCGGCAGCGAAGAATTCGATGCCGTCGGGCGTCAGACGTGCAAGCTCTCCCTCGCCGAGACGGGTGAGACGACGGGTGTGAGGCAGCAGTGCGGGAATGTCCGAGGCGATGTACGAGCCGTCTTCGGTGTGCGCGGCGATCAGAGGGCTGTCGCGCCGCGTAGCGTAGATCTCATCGGGACGGTCCGAGAAGATGATCCCGAAGGCGTATGAGCCGGTGAGCTTTGTCACGGCGGTGCGGACGGCGGCTATCGGGTCATGCACCTCACGGTAGATCATGTCGATAAGGTGAGCGGCGCATTCGGTATCGGTGTCACTTGCAAAGGTGTAGCCTGCGGCGGTCAGCTCGCGGCGCAGATCGAGATAGTTTTCGATGATGCCGTTGTGAACGAGCACGAGCGTGTTTGAGATGTGCGGGTGCGCGTTCGCTTCACTCGGCTTGCCATGGGTAGCCCAGCGGGTGTGACCGATACCGCAGGTGCCTTCTATCCCGCCTCGCTCGGCGACGACCGAGCAAAGCTCGGCAACGCGTCCGGGGCGCTTGACGGTGACGGGACCGTCCTTTGTCATGACCGAAATTCCGGCTGAATCGTAGCCGCGGTACTCCAGTGCTTCAAGGCCGCGAAGAAGTATCTCCGTTGCCTGCTTCCTGCCTGTAAATCCTATGATTCCACACATTTTTAGATTTCTCCTTGATTAAATTATTTAATATCTATAAAAAGTGGTTTCTAAAAAGCAAAAAATATAATGCACCCCGAATGAAGTGCGTTTTTACCGGGCATGAGGAGTGTCGGGCGCTCCTCATGCCGCCGATGTCGTTTATGTGTTTTATTTTCTTTTGACGATGTTGTCCGGTCTCTTTACGATGCAGCCCGGCGGTATGACACCGCGCAGGTGCGTGAGGGGATAGACCGAAGTGCCGCAGCCGACGACCGTTCCGGGACTGAGGACGCATCCGCATCCTATATCGGCGCCGTCGCCGAGAAATGCACCGACCTTGCGCAGACCGGTCTCGTAATTGCGGGTGCCGCGGACGACGACATTTTTACCGTCGGACTTCAGGTTTGAGCACACCGCGCCTGCGCCCATGTGAGCCTTGCGCCCGAGCACCGAATCGCCCACGTAGTTGTAGTGCGGCACCTGTGCGCCGTCCATGATTAGGCAGTTCTTGAGCTCCGTCGAATTGCCTATAACGCAGCCGCTGCCTATCAGCACTCCGCCGCGCAGATACGCGCCTGGGCGCAGGACGGTGCCGTGACCTATCACAGCCGTGCCTTCGATGGTCGCCGTTGCCGCTATCATTACATCTCTGCCGACAAGTACGCCGGGACGGAGCAGGGTATAGCCATCGATCCCGCCGGCGGCAAGACGTGCCGTGAGATCCTTTATCCGCGGCAGTATCTCCCACGGGTACTCCGCACCGTCAAACAGGGGCAGAAAAAGCTCGGGTATGTCGGCAAAAAGGTCGCCGATACCGATCGGATCTGTTCTTTTATCCATAAAAATACCTTATTTGTCTTTTGGGATCATTCGCAGCAATACCCGCGTTTTTTTATGACGGCTGCGAGTTTGCCGGCATATGCTTCACAGTCTGCGGGATCCTCACATTCCACCATTATGCGTATCACAGGCTCTGTGCCCGATTCGCGCAGAAGGATGCGCCCGCGCCCGCCGATGGCAGTGTTGATCTCGGCAAGCTTTTTCTTTACTTCTTCATCCGCCGTTACCGCAGGCTTTGAGGTGACCTTTATGTTGCGGCAGAGCTGGGGATAGAGTTTGACAGGCTTTGCAAGCTTTGAGAGCGAGGACTTTGTGTCGAGCATTTCCTCGGTCACCATTATGGCGGTCAGTATGCCGTCGCCGGTGGTGGCGTATTTTTGAAGTATGATATGGCCCGACTGCTCTCCGCCGAGACGGTAGCCGTTCTGCTGCATGCACTCGTACACAAAGCGGTCGCCGACGGCGGTGACGGCGCATCTGATGCCTGCCTCGTCAAGTGCGGTGAGCAGACCGCTGTTTGACATCACCGTTGCGACAACGGTGTTGAAATCAAGATTCCCGCGTGCCTTGAGGCGCTTTGCAAGGATATAAAGTATATGGTCGCCGTTTACAACATTGCCCTTTTCATCAACGGCGATGCAGCGATCGGCATCGCCGTCAAAGGCAAAACCGACGTCAAGATGATTTTCCCTTACGAATGCCTGAAGCGCTTCGATGTGCGTCGAGCCGTACCCGTCGTTGATGTTCGTGCCGTCGGGGGAGGCGCCTATCACATAGGTCTGTGCGCCGAGCGCGTCAAATACGGATTTGGCTATCATCCACGAGGAGCCGTTTGCGCAGTCAAGTCCCACGCGCAGCGAGCGGTAGGAGTGCGAAGCGACGGAGATGAGGTAGCCCACATATCTGTTTCTGCCCGCCACGTAGTCGACGATGCAGCCTATGCGCTCGCGCTTTGCAAGCGGAAGATCCTTGACATCTATCCCGAGGCGAGCCATGTCTCCGTCGATGTATGCTTCGATGAGGGAAGCTGTGGCATCGTCGATCTTTTCGCCGTAGCGGTTGACGAGTTTTATGCCGTTGTCGTAATAGGGATTGTGCGAGGCGGATATCATAACACCGCAGTCAAACTCATCCTGCTTTGTGACATATGAAACACTGGGCGTTGTTGTGACGTGAAGCATATATGCATCGGCGCCGGAGGCGGTAAGCCCCGCGACTATGGAATATTCAAGCATATAGCTCGAGCGGCGCGTGTCCTTGCCTATGACTATGCGCGGACGGTAGCCGGGCTTGCGGCAGCCCGAAAGGGGAGATGAGAAGTACCATCCGAGAAAACGGCCGACCTTGTATGCCTGCTCGGATGTAAGATCGGAATTGGCTTCACCGCGGAAGCCGTCCGTACCGAAATATTTGTTTTTGCGTGCGCCGCCCGTATCCTTGCCTGCCGAGGCAACGACGCCCGCCGTGTCGCGGTGGATAACAACGTCATTATGAAGCAGCTCATCGGCTGAGAGCGAAAACATATCGCAGATGAGCAGCACCTTGTCAATGTGCGGAAGGGACTGATCCATTTCCCACTTGGATACCGACTGGCGGGAAACACCGAGCTTTTCCGCAAGCTGTTCCTGCGAGATCCTGTTGATGATGCGCAGATGCGCGATCTTTTCACCTATGGTCATGATAGTTCAAGATGCCTTTCCCGGCCGCCTGCGAAAAAGCAGGGCAGCAACGTGAAAAGTTGTATTCGAAGCTGCGCCGGCTCCGCTTTTCACGGTTTCCTCCGTAATATCACTTATTATTGCGCTTTGTTGGCAGTTTATTCATTCTACCGTATATATGATACCACACCCGCATTGGCAAATCAAGCAATTTTTAATGGAATGTTTGTCAACCACAGGTTGCAATTGCACGAATGAGCTGCGAATGACGCAAAAAAGGTGAAAAATGCGGAGTGACATTTTGTGTGAAAACGTCGGATCGTGAGGAAAATGCGGGCGCATGGCGGCATGAAGATAAACAAATGCCCGGCGGATGTCAGCCGGGCATTTGCTTGTATTTTTGTAAACCGGACGCGTCAGAGCGATCCCGGTGTTTATGCGTGCTTTGTCAGAAGTTTTCTACGGTAGCCTCGTCGTCGATGGGGATGTGCTCGTCGACCGGAGCCTGATTTGTTTCGGCGTCGTCGTTTTTTCCGTCGAGCTCTCCGCGCATTATGCCTTCAAAATCGCTTTCCTCGTCGGGAGATACGATATCGTATTCGTCGCGGTCGAAAAGGTCTACGGCATATCCGCCGTTCTTTTTTCTCATCTCTGCGACAGCCGCAGCCAGTGCCGCAAAGAGTCCCGCCAGAGCCGAAACGGCGAAGAACAGAGTTATCATCGCGGAGTGGCGCTGTTCGCGGCGGATAAGGTCGCGGCGCTGCTCCTCTGCGTATGCGCAGAGCTTGAAGATCGATATTACCGCTGCCGCCGCTACCGCAAGTCTGAATGTGCGGCGCACACGTTTTTTGAAGCGATTGGGGGTTGTCGTGTTGGCAGATCGTCTCATTCCTGAACTATCCTTTCGTGAATGATTTTTTAATTTCAGTTACCGCTTTCCTGCTTGGAGATATATTTAAGGTACGCATTCATGAAGCCGTCGAGCGCACCGTCCATTACGGCGGTGATGTTTCCGGTCTCATATCCGGTACGGTTGTCCTTTACAAGCGTGTAGGGCATGAACACGTAGGAACGTATCTGTGAGCCCCATTCGATATTCGTCTTGTTGCCCTGTATTTCGGCGATGGTGTCGAGGCGCTCGTTTATCTTGATCTCCATCAGCTTTGCCTTGAGCATTTTCATTGCCGTCTCTTTGTTCTGGAGCTGCGAGCGCTCTGTCTGGCAGGTAACGACGATGCCGGTCGGCTTGTGTACGATGCGCACCGCCGAGCTGACCTTGTTTACGTTCTGTCCGCCCGCACCGCTGGAGTGGAAGGGGATGAAATCGTAATCCTCGTCGCGTATGACGACCTCGTCGAGCTTGTCGAATTCGGGCATTACCTCGATCGACGCGAATGAGGTCTGACGTCTGCCCGCGGCGTCAAATGGCGAAACACGCACAAGTCTGTGAACGCCGTTTTCGCTTTTGAGGTATCCATATGCGTTGGGGCCCTCCACGAATATGGTGGCGCTCTTGATGCCGGCTTCTTCGCCGTCGAGCCAGTCGGTGAGCTTGACCTTGTAGCCGTTCTGCTCCGCCCAGCGGGTTATCATGCGGTAGAGCATGAGCGCCCAATCCTGAGCCTCGGTGCCTCCGGCGCCCGGATGGAAGGAAACTATTGCGTTGTTGTGGTCATATTCACCGGAGAGCAGGATAGAGGTGCGTTCGTGCTCCTCCTGCTTCATTATTTCTTCGAGCTCGGCCTGTACCTCGGGGACAGACCCCTCGTCGTTTTCTTCGATAGCCATTTCGGCAAGGGTTATCGCATCCTCGAGCTTGGCGCAGAGCGCTTCATACTCGGCTACAGTGTCTTTGGACTGCTTTATTGTCTGGAGGACCTTTGATGAGCGCTCCTGATTTCCCCAAAAATCGGGTTCAAGGGTCTCCTTTTCAAGCTCCTCTGCCTTTTTGCGCAGCTCGTCGACGCGAAGCGCCGAGCCGAGCTCCTTGAGCACGGGCCGCATAGAAACGAGTTTGTATTTTGCTTCTTCAAGTGCAACTATCATGATCGATCAATACTCCGATATTTGATTAGACGTTTTCATTCATTATAGTATACCATAAAATGCCGTGCCTTTGCAATAGATAAATGAAAAATTTCTGTGATTTGTCCGCATGCATTTTAGCATTTGAGCCCCTTATTTACTTCACGTGCCGACATGCGGAAATTATTGCGTATAATGCGGGTGAAGAAATGCGGCAGTCGCGGCTGCGAAAAAGGGCAAATAAGGCGGGACTGCCGCGCCGAAGGGCAACGATCTCCTTTGATGAAGCAAACTTTTCGTGCCCTATTGACTTTCCGCCTGTTATTGGGTATAATAAGACTGCAAATTCAGTTATATCTATTGAAAGGAATTATTTAAGATGACTGTAACGAAGCAATCCGTTATCGGAGATGTTCTTGACTACAATGTAGATACCGCAGAGTTTTTCTTTGCCATCGGCATGCACTGCCTCGGCTGCCCCGCATCACGCGGTGAGACCATTGAGGAAGCCTGCGCCGTTCACGGTACCGATGCCGACGAGCTTGTGGCAAAGATCAACGAATTTCTTGCCGCAAAAGCTGCCGGAAAGAACTGACGCGGTATGACGCCGAAATCACCCGGCGCACGGCTGCTTGCCGCTGCCGGATACGCGCGGCAGGGAAAATTTATTGCCGACGTCGGGACCGATCACGCCTACCTCCCCGTATATCTTGCGGAGGCGGGCGTGTCGGCGGGCGCCGTTGCGACAGACATAAACCGCGGTCCGCTCGAACGTGCCGCGGCAAATGTCGCCGCTGCGGGGCTTTCTGACAAGATAACCCTGCGGCTTGCCGACGGTCTTGACGGCGTTGAGGCTTTCTGCCCCGAGGACATTTTTATTCTCGGCATGGGCGGCGAGCTTATAGCGCGCATACTCGGCAACTCGGATTATATCAAAAATGAAAATATCCGCCTGATACTTCAACCGATGACACGTCAGGCGGCGCTTCGCCGCTTTCTGCTTGACAGCGGCTTTCTTATTGAGGACGAGCGCCTCGTGCTCGGCGACGGCGGCAGGATATATCAGATCATCTGCGCGCATTGGGACGGCGTTCGCCGTTCCGCTGCCAAGGCGGCGCTTGCCGTCGGAGCGATAAATCTTTCGCGCGGCGGAGAACTGCTCGGGGAATATACCGCGCGCCTTGCGCGCGAGCTGCGCGTGAGCGCCGACGGAAAACGCCGCGGCGGAGACACGGCGGCTGCCGACGCGGATGAAGAGGCGGCGCGGCGCTTGCTTGCGGGAGGAGCTTATTCATATTATGAGACTTGACGATCTTTGCGCGGCGCTTGAGTGCGCCGTGCCTCCGCTTGACGGATGCGAGGATTTTGACGGCGCGGCGTTCATACCCGAGCCGGGACGCGAGGTGCGCCGCATCGTTCTTGCGCTTGACGCTGACACGCGCACGGCTGCCGCTGCGGTGAACGCCGGGGCGGATCTTCTTCTTACGCACCATCCGATGCTTTACGGCGGCGAGCCGGAGGCGGGAAGTCCGCAGTATATCGCGCGCGAGCTGCTCGTTTCGCATGGGATCGCCGCAATATCGCTGCACGCGCGGCTTGATGCCGCACGCGGCGGGATGAACGATACGCTTGCCGGCATGCTCGGTGTGTTCGATATGCCGGGGCTCGTTCCGTTCGGTACACCCGAAGCCGAAGGACTCGGGCGTATCGGAACGCTGCGTGAGACTTCCGACGGCAGGTCGCTGGCGCTCGTTGTTAAAGAGGTGCTCGGTGCTCCGCGCGTCGTGCTCACCTGTCCCGAAAAGAAAATACGCCGCGCTGCTGTCGTGACCGGCTCGTGCTCCGACTTTGTGCCGCGTGCGGCGGAGCTCGGTGTCA
>ERZ824600.1484-NODE-1484-length-28726-cov-8.144083_pt1 | contig 28726 bp, 30 predicted proteins | sample MGYA00519933_ERZ824600 | MGnify/ENA primary metagenome ERZ824600 (study PRJEB31778, sample SAMEA3449178) | human gut metagenome | biome: human gut; feature: human-associated habitat; material: faeces | place: United Kingdom | collected 2010/2012 ... | reverse complement strand
GATAACATGTAAACCATGTGCTTGCACAAAGTGTAAACCATGTTACTCTTGACACAAGCCCGCTCCCCTACGAAAAGCGAGAGGGATAGTGCGGTTGTGGGAGGGTTGGTGCGGGGTGGGGAGATGGTGCAACGATTCCTCAATAGTTGACAGTGCTTTGCACTGAAACAGAAGCTCACCTTTGGGCAGACAGATTTGTCATCAGATTGCATAAATTGAGTGCAGGCGGGCTTGCGCCTGTCAAACGAAATTTGTACAGGATGACGGAAAATATGCAAGCTTGGCGTGCGGCAAAGGCGATAGCCGTTAATTGTGCGGTATTGCCTTGAGTTTTTTGTTATACAAGTTGTCATATTTTCAGATTCAACGCTTTAAACGTACAAAATCGCATTAATCTTTATATTGTTTCACCAAAACAAAAAAGTTTTTTTGTGCAAAATGCCAATTGCAAATCTAATTGCGATATAGTATGATTAAAAATAGCTTAAAAGCTAGAAAAATATTTTATGGAGGACAAAAAAATGAAGTTTACAAGAACTTTAGCAAGTGTTGCAGCTGCAGCTTTAGCTGTATCTTCACTTGCAATCGGCGCTTCTGCAGCTGTTTTTAAGGCAACTGTTGAAGAAACCGGTGCTCCCGCATCTAACAAGTGGGAACTCAAGTACGATGAGTCTGTTTACGAATGGGCTCCCAATGTAACTAAGGTAGTTGCTACAATTACAAACGAAGCTTACGTTAACGGTGTTTTAGGCGGTAACGTAATCAATGCTGACGGTACATCCGGTTGGGCAGCTTCTGCTCAGTGCGAATCTGCTGCAGCAGGCACAAGCGAATGGGTATGGGACGGCTTAAACGGTCTCGCATCAGGTATGGTTACTAACGAAGAAACAGGCGAAACATCAGAGTCCGGTTACTTCAAGGTTGAGATCTGGTGGATGAACGCAGTTGAAAACGAAGACAAGTCAACTGCTCCTGCTACAACATTTATCGACAAGGTTGAATTCTTCGATAAGGACGGCAAGTCTCTTGCTGCTTACACAACTCCCACTGACCCCACTGCTGAAGTTACAACTTCACGCGCAGGTAAGTTAAACGTTGGTCTCGAAGCTCAGTTCGATTCAACAGTTGGTACAATCGGCGAATGGCCTTCACTTCCTAAGACAACTTTCAGAGATACAGGTAAGGACATGACTATTACTTACGATTTCTGGCAGTATGGTCCTGTTAAGTTTGGCGGCAACTACGTTGCTATTCAGACAGATCTCCCTTGGGAAGATTATGACAACAACACTAACTTATACAATGCTGACAACGTAAAGGTTTCTTCTATCAAGCTTGATGGCAAGGAATACGGCGATCTTACAAAGCTCGCAGTTAACAACGAAGGCGGCGGACTCAGAATCACTCTTATGAACGAGTGGAACGACAACTTCAAGAACGGCAACGCTCCTTTATCAGGCGTTGAGCTTCCCTCTTTCACAAAGTTCGAAATAACATTCTCAGTTGGCGAACCCAACGGAGCTGAAAAGCCTTCAGATCCTGTTAAGCCCGGCGAAACAGAAGATCCTGTTAAGCCCGGCGAAACAGAAGATCCTGCTGAGCCCGGTGCATCTTCAGGTACTGTAAACCCCGGCGAATGCTCAGGCGAGCCCGTTAACCCTCCTACAGGTGCTGCAGTAGCAGTTATCCCTGCAGTTCTCGCAGCAGCAGCAGTTGCTACAACAGGTATCGTTCTTAAGAAGAGAAGCAAGTAATCGCTTTTAAGTGATTAAACGCTTTAATTAAAGAGCATACAACCCCTCCGCTTATGGCGGAGGGGTTTTTGTTTTATTCTGCATTATCTGATTTGAATTTCGGGTATATAACTGAAGCCACAGCTTTTGCTGTGGCTTTCATATTGTCGCTAAACTCAAGCACCGCAACGGTGAAATGAGAGCGGCGGTTATTTTGAAAAGGACTAACCGAAACTTTTGGTTTTTCTTTTTAACGCTTATTCCCGACCGTTTTGCTAACCTCAATAACGCACCAGCCTTTAAAAAGGTCGGAATTTGAAGCGGCTCACAGCCGTTCGTTGTGGAAGGGTCTGCGTTTATTTTCAAGAACGACCTTGACGATCGCAGAATATATATCCTTTCGGGCGTAGCTGCAATAGCCGTCTACTACCGAACGCTCCTCATCCTGCGTTACCGTTACTATTTTTACGGGAACAAGGTCAAGTACCTTTTCGGATATTATCCGCTTGCATTTTTCGCAGTGGCAGGTGTTGAAACGTCTTAACGCATCATCAAGTATCTCGTCAATGATTATACGGTTTATATCTATCGTTATCTGTCCTGTGTGACGTGTTACGCTTTTAACCGTCTGCTGTGGCTCATCGTCCTCGGGGATATGAAGCATCGGGTTATGCTTTGTGTGAGATTTAGGAGCGGATGTGCCTCGCTTTGACTGCGTATAGTTACGCAGTTTGTCCTCTACGGTGCTTTCGGCAAGCGATTTCTTCTCTCTTTCCTGCTCGGCAGGCGGTAAGAACGGATTGACACCTGAGGGCTTTGCATTTATAAGATTCATTACCTGTCTTGTCTTGCTTGATTTGTATTCTTCTGCCACAGGAGGCGCTCCTTTCGCGAATTACTGTTTCTTTGACGGTCTGCGGACGGGACGTTTGCTGTCCTTTCTCTGCGATTTTTTCATCGGTACGCCGGTCACTTCGTTGATAAGACTGCGGTATTCTGCGGTCGCCTTGGAGCGTGGGGCATATTCCATTATGGAAATGCCGTGTGCAGGGGCTTCCGCAAGGGAAACATTTGTGCTTATCCTTGAACTTAGTATCTTCGTGCCAAGCTGTTCGGCTATCATTCCGGCAAGCTCCTCAACTTCTTTTGTAAGCACAAGTCGGGAATTGTATTTATTAAGCAATATGCCTGTAATCTCCAGATCCTTGTTGTAATATTTCTTTACGGCGAAAATCGTTTCTTTAAGCTGTGCTATTCCCTGCAGGCTGAGTATCTCGGCTATCATCGGAATAATCAGCTTGTCCGCCGCTGTATATGCGTTTATCGTGAGGATTGAAAGCGCAGGAGGAGTGTCTATCATTATGTAATCATAATCGTCCATAACGTCCGACAGCGCCTCTCTGAGAAGGTACTCTCTGCCAACACCGGTAAGCTCAAGCTCACAGCCCGACAACAGTATGTTTGCCGGGATAACATCGCAGTTATCCGTGCATTGTATTGCCTCTTTTACGGTGCAGTTTCCCTTGAATACATCGTACATAGTATAGCTCTCTTCTGCGTCAGCACCAAGGCTGAAGCTGAGATTTCCCTGCGGATCGAGGTCTATTGCAAGAACGCTCTTACCGCTTTCGGTTAGTCCTCCGCAGAATGCGGCGCAGGTCGTGGTTTTACCGACACCGCCCTTCTGATTTGTTATCGCTATAACAACTGCCATACAGTGTATCCTCTCTTTGCCTTATCGGGTTAAATTTTAGTTTTTCAAATTATTTACAGATAAAAGCAATCATACCCGCTGAAAAAGCGGGTATGAATATTTCTGATTACTTTAATTACAATGTGTGCTGAAGATCTTCCATCTCTGAATCTTCGGGCTGATAGATGTGGTAGTTTGCCTTACCGTTCTTCTTTACGAAGTACATAGCCTCGTCAGCGGCGGCAACTACCTTGTTGCTGTCATCGCCGTGTTCGGGGTAGAACGCTATACCGATACTTGCCTTTACGTTTATCGAAACGTTGGCAAGCTCGGAGTGGTAGCCCTCGTAAAGCTCATCTATAAGGTCAAGCGACAGGCTCTCTATCTCCTCGATCTGCTTAGGATCAGTGATACAAAGAACAAACTCGTCACCGCCGAAACGTCCTGCGAATCCGCTTCCCTTTACGCGCTGTTTGATACAGCCGGCAACATACTTGATAACCTCGTCACCTACGGAATGTCCGAAACGGTCGTTTATGAACTTGAAGTCGTCAACGTCTATAAAGAGTACCGCAACCTTTGCGTGTGCGCTACGCTCAATCTCGCTCTTAAGCTCACGCTCAAATGTGCTTCTGTTATAAAGCTGTGATAAGAAGTCATAGCTTGCACGCTCGGAAAGCTGAAGCTCAAGCTTCTTTTCGCTGTCTATGTCGGTTACGACACCGATAACACGGAGCGGTTCGCCAAGACGGTCGGTTACGCAGAGCGCACGGATAGAGAACCATAACAGGCTTCCGTTTTTTGTGGTCATCTGATACTCGCCGCTGTGACCTGTTCTGTTCTTGAGCAGTGTGCTTATATCACGCTTATAGATTTCGGCATAATCCTCCGACATTATCTTATCAAGGAACTTACCGTTTGCAAGCTGAGCTTCTGACGGGTCTATGTCGAACTTCTCCTTGAAGTTATCCGAAACGTACATTGTTTCCTTGTGGAAATCCCACTCGAACAGCATATTGTCCGAAATGTCCGAAATCGTTCTGTGAAGCTCCTCAGACATGCTTACGTCATCGAGCATATTGTTGAACAGCTCGGAAATATCCTTGAACTCATTGTGTGTCTTTATATCAAGACGCTTGTCACGGTCGCCCTCCTGTATCTCACGGGCAACCTTTACCATCTCGTTCATCGGGTTTACGATAGACTTTGTGATAAGAATACCGAGCAGTGCGCATATAACAGCAAGAGCCACCATAACACCGAGCGATATTGCGAGCGGAACTGTGATCTGCGACATTGCCATATTTGCAGGGTAAACACTTACCCACTTCCAGTTTGACGTGGACGCACCTGTGAAATAATTGTAGCAGCCAAGCTTGCCGCCTGCGTTATAGTCAACGTTATTTTCAGCCGATGTGGGCTTAGTTGTGGACTTCATAACATCTATTATTCCGCTGTCGGAAATATCATCTATCTTCTGTACGGCGGTACCCTCGTAATTCAGCACGCATCCTGTGCCGTCGGTTACGGAAAGATAGCCCTTGCCGTCGCCGTATGACGACTTAGACAGTATTTCGCTTATCTTTGAAAGGTCGATAATCTCTATGGCGAATCCGTCGATATTGTTAAGGCCGTCTGCATCTATGCTCTTTGCAACGTAGAACACGCTTGTTTCGTAGTCCTCGTTATTCATATAGATCTTTGAAATCTTTATCGAGCCTTCGGAATAGCCCTCAAGCTCCTCGAAGCCGAAGAAGCTCTCCTTCATGCCCTGTATATCCTCATATTCGTAAACGATATTGCCGGAAGAGTCGGTTATCACAAGGTTCTTGAAGCCGCTGTTCCTGTCGGCTATATTCTCGGCAATGAGTGAAAGCGATGCCTTTGCGTCATCACCCTGACCGCTCTGTGCAAGCGTTCCTGCAGGCCTGCTTAATGAAAGATAAGCAACATCGGATATACACTCGTTTATGTACTGATTGATTATCTCCTGCTGAGCCGCACCTGCCGCTCTTGCAAACTGGCTTACCGAATTTGCAGCAAAGCCCGTCATACTGAAATATCCCACTATGCCGACTATCAGCATCGGTATTACGGCGAAAGCCGTAGTGAGTATGCGTAAAGTCGTTTTGATCTTTAATGACTGCATTTTATAAAACCTCCGAAACCCTTAAATTCAATATCAATCAACCGTTTCATAATTTTATGTTAATTTAAAATCTGTCAAATCATATCACGTTTTTCACGTTCCTTCTGCAGCATTTCAAACTGCAGCTTGTAGATATATCTTGAAATAGTTTCTTCCTGCGAATGAGAAACACCGATAAAGCGGCAACCGTAGCCTGTACCGGTTTCCTGCGAATCTATCGCCTGTTCTCTCAGCACCTCCGCATTAAGCTCAAGGCGTGAGCCGGACAGATTGATTATCATCAGCAATTTGTCGCCCTTGGCGAAATGCCTGCGTGCGTCTGTGCAGATGAAAAATACTCCGCCGACATTTATATCCTTGATGTATATTTCGGCAGGCGGATCAAGCGGAACGGGCTTGTCATCGCCCTCCTGCATTCTTAGTGTTATAAACGCTCTTTCATTCGTTTTTATCTTGAAATATCTTCTGCGCTCTTCAAGAAGCTCCGCCTTATCGGGTCTTAATATCACATTAAGCTGGCGGTCGGTCGATACGGATACGTTCGTCTTGTATCTGTAGCGGTCGCCGTCACGCATACGGGCAATGACGTAAACATACTGAGATGTGTCGATCTCGGGCATTCTCCGTCCCTTTATCATCAGCATATTGTCGATAATATTATCGTTAAGGTCATACATTATCGGAAAGTCGAAGTTGCTCTCGGTGTACATCAGCCGCTCACCGTCAAGCGAGGTTATCTCAAAAGAAGTAAAGTCTTCTTTCTTATAGCTCAAAAAGCACAACTCCCCTTTCCTTAAGACACGGGGAAAAGGCATTACAGCCGCACCCAACACGCCTATATTATCATTTATCATTAAGTATACAATAAATTGAACAATAAATCAAGCAGAATCGGCAGTTTTTTAGTCGGTTTTTAAAAATTCTGCGAATTGTTTAAAAAGTACAGCTTGTTTTTATACAATTTAATTAAGAAAAGTTCGTTGACTTTTGTAAGGTGGCTATAAAATAATTAGTATAAGCAGAAGTTTGTCGTAAGGGAGGTGCGGTAGCGGAATGTTGTTCCGCAGGGTCTATGCAGAATTTTTTTCACGCCGACACATCGAAAGCACGCACTGTCTGCGAGAAAGCAAGCGTAGCTGTCGGAGCTGTGCTTGCGCTCCCGGCGCTTCTGAGCCTTATGTCGCTGATAATACAGACAAGAAATTGGCGGACGGAGGGGTTTCTCGCCGCAGGACTTGCTGTTCCTGCGATATGCGTTGCCGTGTGGCTTGCGTTCACCTTCCTTTTGTTCTTTATATGCGAAACACGGTCAAGACGTATAAAACGATGCACCTACTTCGAGATACAGAAATCCGCCGCAATTCTCAGCAGGTACGGCGGAAAAATATCGGCGGACACGGGCGGGATACAACGCAGGCTGTATATAATACCGTATGATGAGATGAAGCTGTCTGTGAAAAAAGGCAGGCTTGTCTTTACGGGGAAAATCAGATGCTACGAGGGCGATTCTGACCGTCTTGGATACCACATAAGGCAGGGCAAGCCTGAATTTGACAGCTGGTGGCTTAATGAAAACGGCTTCAGGGAAATATCCTCGCTGACGCTTCCGCTGTGCTTCCCGAAGCAGAAAACGATTTTCAGGCACTGCTCGCTCGCTCAGAAGCGGTATCTGCTAAGGTGCGAGAAAAAGAAAGCCGCCGAAACAAAGCCCGTTTCAAGACCGAAAACAAGAATGGTCTACAGGCAGGCAAGGAAAAGAACGTTTACCGAGCTTCCCACATTCGACAGGAAGTGGTAGCTTGTACGATTGTGCAGTCTGACTAAAAAATACAGCCGTTGCATATTGTCAGTCACCGCTTTTAGAGAATCGTACAAAAATCAACAGATTTTTCCTACCAGCCTTGCAAAACGGTAAAAAATGTTGTATAATATACAATTGAGTTGTTAGAACTGTAACTCGAAATTTGTTAAAATCGCACCAAAAACCATATAATGTTAACATAACTTAAGGTGGTTTTCTACATATTGTAACTTTGTTACATCAAAATACAAAATACGGAAATCGTTCATCGTATTAACTGCTTATGACACGGGAACATTTCCGAAGAAGGACCGGCTTGAAAAGGAGGATATATGGCACTTTTCAACACAAACGCTTTTCGCATCACCGAACAGGGTCTGTCTGTTCTGTGGCAGAAGCAGCAGATAATCGCACAGAATATAGCAAACCAGGATACGCCCGGATATAACTGCAAGTATCTTGATTTTTACGCTGTACTCAAGGACAGGATGGAAAGCACGAGCGTTGTCGGAGGTAAGGCGAAGGAAGGCTCAAAGCAGGTCGAGCTTGCTACCAGAGTGTACGAGGACACTGCGACCAACACTCAGCCGGACGGCAACAATGTAGACGTTGATTCACAGTCAAACGAGCTTGCGAAGGTACAGCTTCACTATCAGGCTCTCAAGAACCAGATGAACGGAGAGTTCACAAGACTGCGTTCGGCAATGAAAACGTAATTTTAGGCAATACCGCACAATTAACGGCTATCGCCTTAAAGCAGACGCTTTAAAATAATGGATTATATACAGTGAAACGGATTTCAACGCTTTTTTGACATACAGAAAGGAGTTTTTTGCATGGCATTTTTAAGCTCGCTTAATATAGCCGCATCGGGCATGGCAGCGGAAAGACTGCGTCTTGATGTAATTTCGCAGAACGTTGCGAACGCAAAAACCACCAGAACGGAGGACGGTACGCCGTACAGAAGGCAGATCGTACTGTTCAGCGAAAACAAGGGTTTCAACTCTGTGCTTGAGGAAACTATAGCAAAGAGGAAAGAAAAAATAGCAGGGGGAGTGCCTGCGAATACTGTTTCTGCGACTAAAAACAAGGGTGTTCTTGTTACTGAGATAGTCGAGGACGAAACACCGCTCACACCGGTCTATGACCCGACACATCCCGACGCAGACGAGAACGGCTATTACTATCTGCCAAACGTTGACGTGGCGGAAGAGGAAATGGGCGCTATGGCGGCTACACGTTCGTATGAAGCCAACCTTGCTGTGCTGAACGCTGTGAAATCAATGGCGCAGACGGCACTCAGCATAGGAAACAACTAACGATACCCGAAAGGAACCGATATAAATGTTTATAGTACCGCTTACAAGCAGTATCACACCTATGGAAACGATGAGTCAGAAAAAGCAGACCGAAAGCACAGATGACGGCGAAGCAACGTTCTTTGATGTTTTTGAGTCGCTTGTAAAGAACGTCAAGGAAACCGACGCACAGGTACAGAAGGATTCTGTCGATCTTATGCTCGGCGACGTGGACGATCTTGCGCAGATACAGGTAAATCTCGAAAAGGCGGCTACCGCTGTGGATCTGCTTGTTACTGTCAAGAACAAGGCTGTTGACGCATACAACGAGATAATGCGTATGACCGTCTGATCAATAATGATCTACACTTCAAGGGAAGGATACATATATAGATGAAGGATAAGCTCTCCGCTTTCTGGAGCGGATTCAAAGATAAATGGAGCTCGCTTGCGAAAAATCTGCGGATATTCATAATAACTGCGGTATCGGTAGTAATAGTTGCCGCAATAGTGCTTGCGATAGTGCTTAATCAGAAGGGATATACGGCTATTTATACCGGACTTGACAGCGAGGAAAGCTCGCAGGTCGTTTCGGCAATAAACGAGCTTGGAATAACGGACGTAAAAATGGGTACGGACGGCAGTATCTCTGTACCGAGCGACCAGGCGGACAATGTAAGAATGCAGCTCAGCATACAAGGATACCCCAAGTCAACGTTCAACTTTGATGTATGGAACAGCGGCATAGGCATATGGTCGACCGACACCGAAAAGAAGGTACTTCAGATACAGCAGTTACAGACGCATCTTATGAAAGCCATCAACACCATAAGTGCGGTCAAGAACTCTTATGTTATAATCACTATGCCGGAGAACAGCAATTATGTTATCTCCACGGACAGCGAAGAACCGAGAGTCAGCGTAAAGCTCGATTTAAAGAACGGCGCACAGCTTACGAGCGATCAGGTCGAGGGTATCTATGCACTGGTGCTGAACTCTTTGCCGGGTCTTGAGCGTGAAAACATATCAGTACTCGACTCGGACGGCAAGCTGCTCAGCGGTGAGAACACAACCGTTGAGGAGGACGTGCTGTACCAGTCAAGGCTGAACTTTCAGGAGCAGATGCAGAGCCTGCTCAAGAGCCAGCTCAACGATACGCTGAAAAAGCTGTACAAGGACTACACGATAAACGTAAACGTAAAGCTCAATTACGATAACTCAAAGTCGGAATATACCATCTACACGCCGTCTGTAGCAGAGGACGGTACATCGGGCGGTATGATAGAAAGCTCAACAAAGAACGAGGGCTGGGGCGGTATAGGCTCGCTGTCGGGCGTTGTAGGCACAACAAGCAACAGCGACATCTCACCGAACTATCCGACTATCACGGGCGACGGCGATAACCAATATTACTATCAGAACAGCATTACCGTAAAGCGTCTTGTAAACACCGAGATAAGACAGCTTGAAAAGAACGGCTATTCGGTAGATAAAATAACGGCGGCTGTAACTGTAGATCAGATCAATATGCTTGAAGCGGACAAGGAACAGCTCCGTGAAGTAATTGCGTTTGCTATCGGCGCAGACGTTGCAAATGTTACGGTTGCAAACTACCCGTTTGTTATAAACGGCAACAACGGCACTAACGGCAACGGCAATACGATAAACAGAGGCGGAAGCGTTGACTGGACGGTTTATATCATACTCCTGCTCGGACTTCTTGTGCTTGCACTGCTTATCGTAGCTATTCTTACAAGCAACGCAAAGAAGAAGAAACGTGCAAAAGCAAGAGCCAAGGCGGCGGCCGCACAGGCAGCGGCGGCACAGGCGGCGCAGGAATCTGCCGCTCTCAGCTTTGAGCCTCAGCCTCAGCCGGACGAAGAATTCAACATACAGCACCTTGACGACTATGACGACGAGTCAAAGAGTGCGGTTCTCAAGAAGGAAATCAAGGATTTCTCACGCACAAATCCCGATGTCGTTGCCCAGCTCATACGTTCTATGATGAAAAACGGCGAATGATATTGACAGCATAAAGGAAGGATATATATGGAGGCACTCACAAGCGCACAAAAGGCGGCGATAATCATAAGCTCTATCGGTACGGAAAATGCGTCCGAGGTATTCAAGCACTTCTCCGACGAGGAGGTAGAGCAGATCACGCTTGAAATAGCAAGAATGAACTACTACCCTATGGAAGTGGTGGACAGCGTTCTTAACGAGTTCTATGAGCTTTGCCTTACCCAGAAGGTAATATCCGAGGGTGGTGTGGAGTATGCCCGTGACATACTTGAAAAGGCATTCGGTCCGCAGACGGCACAGGCGCTGTTTGAAAAGATAACGAAGCAGTTCCAGACAAAAGCGTTTGCATTTGTCCGCAAGGCAGACTATAAAAACCTGCTTGCAATGGTACAAAACGAGCATCCGCAGACAATAGCACCGATACTTTCTTACGCAAGGAGCGATCAGGCATCGGCGATTTTAAGCGAACTGCCCAAGAAAACAAGGATAGATGTAGTCGAGCGTATGGCTAAGATGGACAGGGCATCGCCCGATGTCGTAAAGTCTATAGAGCGCACGCTTGAAAAGAAGTTTGACAATCTTGTTACCGCCGACACCACAGAGGTCGGAGGTATAGACTATGTTGCGGAGGTCATGAACAACGTAGACCGTGCAACAGAAAAATACATATTCGACGAACTGACGCTGAGAGATCCGAAGCTGGCAGACGATATACGCTCAAAGATGTTCGTATTCGAGGATATAGTAACTCTCGACAATATGGCTATACAGGCATTTATACCGGAGGTCGATTCAAAGGATCTTGCGGTTGCTATCAAGGGTTCTACTCCCGAGGTTGCAGAGTGCATCTATGCAAATATGTCTACCCGTATGCGTGAAAGTGTACAGACAGACGTTGAGTATCTTCACAATGTCCGTATGCGTGATGTTGAGGAGGCTCAGCAGAGAATCGTATCCATCATACGCAGACTTGAGGACGAGGGTACTCTCGTTATCTCAAAGGGCGGCAAGGAAGACGAAATCATCGCATAATACGAAAGCGAGGAATATATTTTGGCAGGCGTATTCAAGGCGGGTCGGGGCGGTTATTATCCCGTACAGCCTACAACAGATACAGTTGTTATCGACAACTCAATAAAGGTAAAGCCTGTCGCACCGCAAGCTCCCTTGCAGGAAACAGTGACGGCCGACACCGCAGAAAATACGGCGGTCGCCGATGAAGCATCGGCAAAGCACAGGCAGGAGCTTGAGCAGGAAAAAGAGAAGATAACAAGCTATTATCGTGAGCAGGGTGAAAAGGCACTTGCCGATGCCCGTGAAAAAGCACAGAGAATACTCAGCGAAACCGAACAGCAGGCGCAGGATTATGCCGCACAAGCAAAGGCACAGGCTGAGGCAATCTTTGAAAAAAGCAGGTCGGACGGCTTTGCGAAGGGTCACGAGGACGGATATGCCGCAGGGCTTGACAAATGCCGTGATATGCTGTCGGAGCTGAAAAGGCTCAGCGAGCAGATGGTAAGCGACAAGGCGGAGCTTTTTGACAGCTACGAGGTCGAGATATTCGACACGGTAATGGAGATAGTAAACCGCATAACGCTGAATTCTCTCGGTCAGAAGGACAAGGCGGTCGTCAAGAAAACGATAAAGGAAGCGGGAAAAAGCTTCCGTGGCAGTGAATATGTAAAGCTGACCTTATCAAAGACCGATGTCAGCGAGGAGATGGCGGCGGATACCGAATATTTCAAAAAGCTGTTCACAAATGTAAAAAACGTGGAGGTCGAGGTGCTTAAGGACGCACCGAGCGGTACTGTCATAATTGACAACGGCAGTGAAATTACCGACGCCGGAATACAGACACAGCTCAAGATGATAGAGGAGCTGGGCAGAGGAAAGTACCGCAGAGTGCCGTCAAGGAAAAAGGCCGGGAAGCAGGAGGAACCTGCGGCACAGGCAGAAACCGACAATGACGGCGGCGAAGAACAAAGCGAATAACTCCCTTATTTGAAAGGACTTTAACATGGATCTCGGCGGATTTCTGACAGAACTCAGAACTACCGATACATATAAGTATCTGGGTAAAATTGAAAAGATAGTCGGAATGACGATCGAGGCGAGCGGACCGCTGTGCAGTATAGGCGATGTGTGCCGTATCTACACAAAGGATATGAAGTCGCATATCCCTGCCGAAGTGGTGGGATTCAACGAGCATAAGGTACTGCTTATGCCGTATACCGACCTTGAGGGCATAGGGCCCGGCAGTATAGTTGACAACACAGGCGACAAGCTGAATGTAAGAGTCGGCGACAAGCTGATAGGAAGAATAATCGACGCACTGGGAAATCCGCTTGACGACGGAGAGCCGATTGAATATACAGACACAGTGCCTATAGCGGGCATTCCTGTAAATCCGCTCACCAGACCGAAAATACACGAGCCTATAGAGCTTGGCGTAAAGGCGATCGACGGACTTCTCGCAATGGGCAAGGGGCAGAGAATGGGTATCTTTGCAGGCTCAGGCGTAGGCAAGTCAACGCTTATGGGTATGATCGCACGAAAGGTAAAGGCCGATCTCAACGTTATAGCGCTTGTAGGCGAGCGTGGCAGAGAGGTAAGAGAATTTATAGAAAACGACCTCGGAGAAGAAGGCATGGCAAGGTCGGTCGTTGTTGTCGCAACATCGGATCAGCCTGCGATGATGAGAAATAAATGCCCTATGACGGCTACGGCTATAGCGGAATATTTCTGCTCTCAGGGCAAGGATGTTCTGCTGATGATGGATAATCTTACACGTTTTGCTATGGCACAGCGTGAGATAGGTCTTTCGACAGGCGAGCCTCCCGTTGCAAGAGGCTATACCCCGTCAATATACGCCGCAATGCCGAAGTTGCTCGAAAGGGCGGGAAACTTCGAAAAGGGCAGTATAACGGGAATTTATGCTGTGCTTGTTGAGGGTGACGATACAAACGAGCCTATATCGGATACCGTAAGAGGTATAATTGACGGACATATAGTGCTGAGCCGTAAGATAGCGGCGCAGAACCATTATCCTGCAATTGACATACTGCCGAGCATCTCACGTCTTATGTCGGCAATTGCAGACCCGGAGCATAATAAAGCGGCAGGAAAGCTGAGAAATCTGCTTGCGCTTTACAACAACAACGCAGACCTTATCTCGATAGGAGCGTACAAGAAGGGTACAAACCCGGCTCTTGACGAGGCGATAAAGAAGATAGACAAGATAAACGATTTTCTGATGCAGGGAATGTATGAATCGTTCTCGATGGAGGATACCATAAAGCTGTTAAAGGCGGCGGTTTCCTGATATTAATGCGATATGAAGAAGTTTAATTTTACATTGCAGTCGCTGAAAAAGTACAACGATCAGGTGCTTGACAGCGAGAAATCAATACTCGGCAGACTAAGGGCGGAGCTTGCGGAAATGCAAAGCGAGCTTGACGCAAAGGTGGCTGAGTACGAACAGAGCATAGACAAGCTGAACGAGCTTGTGCGGGGCGGCACTACCGCTATGAGATTATCGCTGCACAAGAAATATGTTTCCTCTTTGCAACAGGACATATATCGCATAAAGGGGCTTATGGCGCATAAGCGTGAGGAAATTGAAACTCAGCTTCAGAAGGTCATAGACGCTACAAAAGAGGTTTCTAAGCTTGAAAAGCTGGAGGAAAAACAGCTTGAAGAGTACAGATACGCCTCTCAGAAGGAGCAGGAGCAGATCATAGAGGAATTTGTGACAAACGGCTCTTCAAACGGAGGTAATACACCGTAAATTGTTGACATATAGTTCGAAATGTGTTACAATACAAGGTGGAAAGCTGTGCAATTTTCATAAATTTTAACGGTTCAAACACGTTAAATATATAAAAGTTGTTAAAAAGCATATATTGTTTTTGACAATGAATAGTGCTGAAAGGGGGTGAGATATGATGAATGGGACAGCAGTATTGCCTGCCGTTGTTACAACGTTTGCAGGCAATGCCGCCACAATCTCGGCAGGTAGCGTACAAAACGGCTCAGCAAGCGGTACTGCCGGAGGCTTCTCCGATACGCTCGGTGCTATGGTAACAAGCGGTCAGCAGTGCAATATGAACTCGGCTGTGCGAATGAATGCCGATAATAAGGCTGTTATGAACGGCGAGATATTAAGCGGGCTGAACGAGCTTGAGCAGAATGCACAGGAACTGAAGGAGCTGCTTAAAACAGCCGAGCTTGCAGGGTATCTGCAAGGCGGTACGATGCAGTTTTACGCTGACGCAGTGCAGACGGACAACAGCGAACTTATGCAGATCATGACCGGTCTTGAGGTCAGCAGTCCGATAGGCGATGTGTTATCCGAAGAAGGTGCTTTCAGCAAAATTTCAGACGGGAATGACGTTAATACGGCCCTCGGTTTACAAAACGTAGAGATTTCCGCCGTAAATGATTTTGCGAGTGAAATTCAGATGAATAACGGTGACTCTGCGGATACTGTAAACCAAACGAACGTCAATGTGGAAACCGCTTCAGACAGCATTGCCGGTGAAAATGCTGTGGCTGCAACGGCTGACAAGTCAGACGCTTTTACAAGCGTGGCTGTCGGAAATGCCGAAAAGTCTTCAGATGCGGATAATATACGTTCAAAGGCCGATACGACTTTTACCGAAAAGACCGATTTTGTCGATAAGATGGGCTTTATCGGGAAAACAGATATTACCGGGAAAACAGGCAGGCAGGAAACATCCGGTATAAAAGCAGATAGTTCTGAGGCTGTTAAGGCTGAATTTACGGTAACGTCATACGAAAAATACGGTGACAACAGCGTAAAGCAGGATATACAGACGCAGGAGGACAATGCTCCGAGAATGGCATTTGCCAAGAGGAACATCGAAAGCAAGAGCGATGAGCTTAGAGCGATAGCCAAAGGAAACGAGGTTACTAAATCGGACAGCGACCTTGAAACCGAGCAGAAGGTTACCGACAAGAATGCGGTAAGTGATATGCTTGCAAAGGGCAGTGATGTATTTGCAAAAACAGAAAGCCGTTATGACGAAAACGGGCAGGAGGTCCGCACGGTCAGAGTACCGATAAGCGATATGGCTGAGTTTGTGAGCGAACACGCACCTAAGGCAAACGGCAAAAGCACGCTTACGGTTGTGCTTACACCCGAAACACTGGGCAAAATCACGGTTCGTATGGCAAATGAGGGCGGAAAGCTCACGGTTGAGATACTGACGGAAACTCAGGCGGCGAAGGAGCTTTTACAGGCAAAGTCACAGCAGCTTGCGTATGCGCTGAAGAATGACGATGTAGAGCTTACCTCGTACAAGGTGGAAACCTCGCAGGCAGAACTTTTCCAGAGAGATTTTGACGGCAGCAGTAAGAACCCTTACAGACAGCAGTCGCACAGTCAGCAGAAGAATGACACGGATGACTTTGAAAATCTGTTGGGGGAGATTCAGACAAAGGACTGATTTTTATCGGTCGGACTGACATGAAAGGATAACAGATGGCAGACATTTCAAGTCTTCAGAGTGTACAGTCAAATCACGAAAAGTATAAGGACCTTTTCAAGAATTCGGGCAAGAACGATACGATAAGCACAGATACGTTCTTCAGTCTGCTTATGGCGGAAATGAGCAACCAGGATCCGCTTGAGCCTACGTCAAATACCGAGTTCGTGTCGCAGATGGCACAGTTCACGGCATTACAGGCACAGCAGGACAATCTGAAGTACAGTATGTCAAACTATGCGGCAGGTCTTGTAGGCAAGACGCTTACAATGAATGCGCAGAGCGACGACGGAACGCTTTTATCGGGCGTATGCACCGGAGTAAGCATCAGCGGAAGCGATGTGAAGGTAGTAGTTGACGGCAAGCAGTACGATTTATCGGCGGTAAAGGCGATAAGCGATACGGTAAGCAAGGGTACGTTACACACGATGACCGAGGCACTGGGATATGTGGGCAAGGAAGTAACGGTAAAGGTACTCGGCGATGACGGCAAATTCTACTATGCAAAGGGCAAGGTCGAGTCGGCAGAAATGCAGGACGGCGACGCAAAGATAGTGATAGACAATTATCTCTACTCTATTGACGAGATAGTACACGTCAGCGAGGGTACGGGAAGTACGGCTGACAAGAACACTGGAGCTCCGGCAGGAAGCACCGGGGGCAACAAGTAAATAAAAAGGCGGCAGTGTTATGTTGATAAATGAACTAAAGCTGCGGAATCTGCAGATTTCGACAGGCAACGTTAACACCGCAAAAGCAGGGAATGCTGAAAAGGCCGCACAACAGTCGGGAGGAACATTTGCAGAAGCTCTGCAAAGCGAGCTTGATGCAAGAAACTCGGCGGTAGGCTTTTCGAAACACGCAATGAAGCGTATAGAAAGCAGAAATATCGAGATACTTGACTCGGATATGCTGCAAAGACTTAATGACGGCATTGAGATAGCCGCAGAAAAGGGCAGTAACGAAACACTGGTACTCGTAGACAGGACTGCTTTTGTGGTGAGTGTGAAAAACCGCACGGTAATCACAACTATGTCACAGGAAGATTTAAAAGGTAATATTTTTACGAACATCGACTCGACCGTAATTATGTAATACCGGACCGAAAGGAAGTATTCCTTACCCCGAATGACAGACGGGTAAGAACGGTCGGCACGATGGAGAAAGGAACAGATCATGGTTAGATCTTTATTCTCGGGCGTGTCAGGATTAAAGACACATCAGCAGAAGATGGACGTTATAGGCAACAATATTGCGAACGTCAACACTACAGGCTTCAAGACAAGTGTAACTACCTTCCAGGAGGTATATTACCAGACCAAGAAGAACGGCTCGGCAGGCTCTAACCTCCAGGGCGGTGTAAATCCCTCTCAGGTAGGTTACGGTACTAAGCTGGGAGCTATCGGACAGGTAATGGGACAGTCGGGCTTCACATATTCTGACAGCGTTTATGACTGTGCTTTATCGGGAGACGGATTTTTTCAGGTAATGGACGAAGCCGGCAACATCTTCTATTCAAGAGCAGGCGTATTCAACGTTGATAACGCAGGAAACCTCGTTGACTCAAACGGTAATATGGTACTCGGCGTAAGCGGTGACGCAACAGGCGTTGACGCATCTTCAAACAGAATTACATTCGTAGTTCCCGAGGTTCTCGACAACGAAGCCAGCTACTCAAAGACAATTACATACAAGGGCGGTACATATCCGCTTACAGTATCGGCAGATACAGCGACTCCGGACGGCAACATATCGGTAGGCTTTACGGTAGGCAACAGCGATTACGCTTATATGAGCGGAAACAAGCTCGTTGTACAGCTGAACGAAAAGAATGATTATACAAACCTCAACGATCTTGAGGACGCTGTGACCCGTGCTTGCGAAAACGGCGGTGTAAGCATTGAGGGCGTACTTCCGCTCCATTTTGAGCTTGATACGGTGCCTCCTGCGGCAGATATTCCTGCAACGACAGCTACAAACACAATGAAGCTGGACGACGGAACAACAAAGGCTTCTCTTACATTTACGACAGTAAACGCAGGAGAATACGCAAACAACTACACGATAAACTTAAGATATTCAAAGAATGCCGCAGACACAACGGCAAAGTGGTCGGACAACGGTCTTACGATAAGCGTTTGCCCCGGTGCTACGGTAGCCGACATACAGGCGGCTGTAGACAAGGCGGCAGGCAGTAACGAAAAGTATCAGCTTAAGGTTACAAGTACGGACTGGGACGCTGCAAACGGCGCACTTGAAACGCTTCTTGCCACAGACGGCAAGGTAGGTCTTGCAGGCGGCTCGAACAACTTCTTCTCTGATATGGTCCAGCTTCTGGGCAATATCAAGATGACAGACGGACGTGTTGCGGCTACGCAGACGGTAAAGGATCTTGACAGCGTATATATCAATGAGGACGGCACTATTTACGGTGTACACAGCGTACACGGTATCATAATGCTCGGCAGAATTGATATTGTTACATTCGATAACCCCAACGGTCTTGAGCAGGTGGGAAGCTCCTACTGGAGAGAAACTCTTTCATCGGGTCAGCCTCAGGTAAACATTGCAGGCGAAAACGGTTCTGCTTCTGTAGTATCGGGTGCGCTCGAAATGTCTAACGTTGACTTGTCGCAGGAATTCTCCGATATGATCATCACACAGAGAGGCTTCCAGGCAAACTCAAGAATCATCACCACTTCGGACACGATGCTCGAAGAAATAGTAAACCTCAAGCGCTAATGCCCGTGGGGCATAGCAAATTCCGCCGTTCTAAAGGTTTGACAGCGGCGTAACTTTCATTATCGGCGGGGCTGCAATGTGACGTTGCGGCTGTGAGCCGCAGCAAATTCCGCCTTTGAAAATGTTGCAGTTCGGCGACGGATAGCGAAACGGCGGGCGGCTGTGAGCCGCAGCAAATTCCGCCGTTCTAAAGATTTGACAGCGGCGTAACTTTCATTATCGGCGGGGCTGCAATGTGACGTGGTAATTTCGCCTTTGAAAATGTTGCGGTCTGGCGACGGATAGCGAAACGGCGGGGTTTCGTTGTTGATGTAAATTACGACTTTGGTTTCATTGCAAAGCTATAAGAAAAATTAATATCATCGAAAATTTTTTGTAGGGGAGGGGCTTGCCCCTCCCGATAAGGAATTTCTTTTTCAAAAATGATATTAAAAATGTATAGTTAATTTTGCAAGAGTGGTAGTGCTAAGCTAAGGTTGTGCTACTTTTGCAAGGTTTGTGAAGCCGGTAAGGTTTGATGCAACGGGAGGGGCGAGCCCCTCCCCTACGAAAAGTGGAAAATGTTGGTTGCGTTTTTTCAGAACGTGAAGCCAAACAAGCGCATACAGACCCACACCCTACGAAAAATCGGAAAAGCTGTTCTGTGTTTACAGGCAGACAAACCGACAAATTGTTCAAAAGCCAAGAGTTTGGCGGAAATTGCAGATTTCTGCGATATAAATTCAAGTTTATAAGGGCAGGCGGAGCGGACGCTCCGCCGGAATGCCCGTTATATTATGCCTGAACGGTTGTGATAAACGGCTGTATCTGCATATTCATACAGACGGAATCAATTACAGTGCGGACAATACCGCAAAGGAAGGAAATATATGATAATACTTACAAAGCTCAACGGGGAAAAGTTTATGCTTAATCCCGATCTTATCGAAATAGTAACGGAAAATCCCGACACAGTAATTACCACGAGTACGGGACATTCATACATAGTTGAGCAGTCGATGAACGAGATACTTTCTCTCATCAAGGAATACAGGCTGTCTGTAAGACGTCAGCGTCTTGAGAGAAGCATATAAATTGTGAATATTACAGCCGTTGGCTGTGCTATATAAACCCTTACAGGAGGAAATTATTTTGAATATTACGATCATCATAGGCTGGGTAGTATCATTCGGTCTGGTTACATTCGGTATATTTAACGGCGGTCAGCTTGACTGGTTCATAGATGTACCCTCGCTTGCTATCACAGTCGGAGGTACTATAGGCTGTCTTTTCGCCTCGTTCCCGCTCTCATACCTTAAAAACCTGCCGAAATATCTTAAGCTGGCATTGTTCCCTAAAAAATTCAATCCGCAAAGCTACATAGAACAGATAGTTGAATTTGCAAAGATCGCCAGAACAAAAGGTCTTATCTCGCTTGAAGACAGTGCGAACAAGTGTGAGGATCCGTTCCTCAAGGAAAGCCTTATGCTGATAGTAGACGCAAACGACCTTGATAAAGTAAAAAGTATGCTTGACGACGCAATAGACTTTATGTGTGAGCGTCACGAAAGAGGCAGACTTTTCTTTGAAAAAGGTATGTCTGTATTCCCCGCATTCGGAATGTTGGGTACTCTTGTCGGCCTTGTAAATATGCTTAAGGGCATGGGTGCCGACTCAAGCAACCTGTCAAGCGGTATGGCGGTTGCGCTTATCACGACCTTCTACGGCTCGCTGTTCTCAAACGTATTGTTTGCGCCGATCGCGTCATCGCTGAAGAACAGTCACGAGCAGGAGCTTCTTTGTATGCAGATAATCGAAGAAGGCGTGCTGTCGATTGCGGCAGGCTCAAACCCCAGACTTATTCAGGAAAAGCTCGAATTTATGCTTGCACAGACTGATATAAAGAAGAAGGGCAGCAAGTAACAATATCCGCCTGTTTCCGACAGGACTGGAAATACGGCTGAAGCAAAAGGAATTTAGTATTGAAATAATCGCTGAAATGTGATACAATATATTGGTTAAGCGTCAGAAGAAAGGCGGTGGAGAAAAAATGGCGAAAAGAAGAGCCGAAAGCGGCGAAGAAAAAGGTAACTGGCTTGATACCTATGCTGATATGGTTACGCTTCTGTTGTGCTTTTTCGTATTGCTGTACTCTGCATCATCGGTAGACGAAACGAAATGGCAGTACATATATCAATCCTTTACGTCAAGCGGAAGCTATATAAACCCATTCGTAATGGACGAACAGCCGAAGAATAACGCTGCCGATACAAACGGTAATGCCGAAGCTCCTCCGAACACTCAGAACGGCGGTACTACAAGCGAACAGACAGAGGGACTTCCCTCCGACTTCAATCAGCTTTACAGCTTCTTAAAGACAACAACGGATAAAAACGATCTTGGTCAGTATGTGTATATTGAGCAGACCCCGACAAGAATCTTTATCCGGTTCAATAATACGATAATGTTTGACGGCAACAGTGCGGTGCTGAAGGAAGAAGGCAAGCAGGTACTCAACAAGTTCATGCCCGGTATAAAGGCGGTCAACAAGTATATAAAATCCTGCTCTGTTTCGGGTCATACCGCAAAGGCGGTATCGGATGTCAACGACTGGGATCTGTCGGCGGCAAGAGCGTCAAGCGTTGTAAAATATATGGACTACAACCGCTGTGTTGACAGTGAGAAGTTCACTGTAGAGGGAAAAGCGTGCTATACGCCTATTGCCGACAACTCAACGGCTGAGGGCAGAGCGGCGAACAGACGTGTAGAGATCATGATAGTGAGAGCGCAGCTTGACACTACCTCACAGGCTGTCATAGACGATATTCTGAAATACGAATACAGGCTGAACGGTGCGAACACAGATCCTTATGAACGCAACGACAGCAACAGCTCGGACGTCAACAGTGACGTTGTAAACGAAATAATCGACAATATGGAAAGCAAGTATGACAACAACTCGGGCGACGGCAACAACAGCACAAACGCCGCAGGACCGAAATATGAGCCGTCATATACGGGCATTCCTACAGATATACTGACATCGGCACCGACCGAAACGTCAGAATAAGAGAAAAACAGAAAGGGGGGCGAATTTTTGGCTGATACCCTTACGCAAGAACAAATAGACGCAATGCTGTCAAGCGTACTTTCGGGCGGAGATACCGCATCGCTTGACACGCATGAAGAAAAGGAAGAAATCAAGGAGTATGACTTCCGTACTCCGAAGAAGTTCACTAAGGAACAGATAAAGATACTTGAGAGGATATTCGAGAATTATTCAAGGCATCTTTCATCTTACATAACTGGTCTGTTAAGGCTGTACTGCAAGGTTTCGCTTGCAAGCATAGAGGAACAGAAGTATTTTGAGTTCAGCAACGCTCTTCCGGATTATACGATAATGGGTATTGTCGATCTCGGCATAGAGGACGATGATATTGAGGAAAGCAATGCAGTTTTACAGCTGTCAAACTCGCTCACCTTTACAATGATCGACCGTATGCTCGGCGGCAGAGGCACATATCAGGATACCGACAGAGATTTTACGGAAATAGAGATAAACGTAATGCGTGGCATTGTTGAACGCTTTACCTCGCTTATGTCGCAGGCGTGGGACGGATATGTTGATACCAATCCGAAGCTGGAATCAATAGAAACAAACTCAAGGGTAATATCCGCCGCAGACGCCGACGAAACAATGATTATCGTTGCGATGGAGGTAACGGTAAACGATTCAAAATCCATAGTGTCGTTCTGTATGTCGGCAATTACTATGGATCAGATAATGAAGAAATTCTCGGCTAAGTTCAGCTCGGGCAAAAGGGCAGGAAGTCCCACTAAGGAAACGGAGCGTAAGGAAAACCTTATGTCAACGCTTTCGCAGTCGGAGCTTACTGTTACGGCGGTGCTTGACGATACAATGCTCACGCTCCGTGACGTTCTGAATCTGCAGGTAAATGACATAATACCGCTGAACAAGCCGATTACCGACAACGTACAGCTTAAAGTGGGAAGCACCTGCTGGTTTGACGGAAAGCTCGGTACACTGAACGGAAAGAAAGCGTTCAGGATTGATAATATACTAAAGAATTGAGGTAAGGCAAATGGGAAAACTGACCACTCTGTCGGAGTTGCAGCTTGACGCTATCGGCGAGATAATGAATATCAGTATGGGAAGTGCGGCTACCGCAGTTTCCGAGTTGCTCAACGCCAAAGTGTGGATCACTACGCCGAAGGTAACCGTAGTTCAGGCATCAGAGCTTAACTACGACAGACTTGAACCTGCGATATGCGTAAAGATCGAGTACATAAAAGGGCTTTCCGGATCAAACCTGATGATCTTAAAGCAGGACGATGTACAGCTGATACTTAATCAGCTTATGGGCAAGCCGCCCGTTATATCTCCTGATTTTGAGTTTGATGAGCTGAATATCAGTGCGGTAAGCGAAGTAATGAATCAGATGATGGGGGCTTCTTCGACGGCTCTGTCGGAATTTCTGGGTATGGGTATTGATATATCGACACCTACTCCTTACATTCTCAGCGAGGTAAATATTGCCGACCTGCAGAATTATGAGCAGACGGATATGGTTGCCGCTATCAATTTTGACCTTACCATTGACGGTGTTATAAAATCGGAATTTATATCGGTGCTTGATATAAATCTTGCGGCAACGCTTGCCGACAGAATGATCGGCGGTGCATCATCTCCCGAACCGATCGTGACAGAACCTGCACCTGCACCTGCCCTGCACCTGCACCTGCACCTGCACCTGCTCCTGCTCCTGCTCCGGCTCCTCAGCCTATTCCGCAAGTGGAACCTGTTCAGCAGGCGGCTCCTGTACCTCAGGCGGCACCAGTTCAGCAGGCGGCTCCTGTACCTCAGGCGGCACCCGTTCAGCAAGCGGCTCCTGTTCAGCAGGCAACACCCATGCCGCAGGTAGCACCCATGCCGCAGGTAGCACCTGTGCCACAGGCGGATATGTATGCACAGCAGGGATACTATGGATACCCGAATCCTGCAATGAATCCTGCAATGAATCCTGCAATGTATGGTCAGCCGGTACAGCCTGTTATGCAGCCTCAGCCGGCGGTAAACTACCGTAATGCCCAGCTTGCACAGTTTGAGAACTTTGAAGCTCCGCTCGGCTCGGAACAGAAAGAAAACTTACAGCTCCTTATGGACGTACCGCTTCAGATTTCTGTCGAGATAGGCTCGACTAAAAAGAAAATCAAGGATATACTTGAGTTCTCACAGGGTACTATCATAGAGCTTGAAAGACAGGCAGGCGCACCCGTTGACGTTATGGTAAACGGAAACCTCATCGCAAGGGGCGACGTTGTTGTTATAGACGATAACTTTGCGGTAAGAATAACGGAAATAGTAAAATCGAAATTTATGGACAGCCTCGGTAAAGGCGAATAACATATAATAAAACAGGGATACGAAAGGAAACCTTACACTTATGGATAAGAAGATATTACTTGTAGACGATGCGGCATTCATGCGTATGCTTATCCGCAACACACTTACGACAAACGGCTACACAAATATACTTGAGGCGGCTGACGGCGAAATAGCGGTTTCGACATATGCCGCAGAGAAGCCCGACCTTGTTATAATGGACATAACAATGCCCAACAAGACCGGTATCGAGGCACTCAAGGAAATCAAGGCTATGGATCCCGGCGCTAAGGTCGTAATGTGCAGTGCTATGGGTCAGGAAGCTATGGTTGTCGAGGCTATCAAACTCGGCGCACTTGACTTCATCGTAAAGCCGTTCAAGGCTGAGAGAATACTTCAGACCGTTAAGAAAATACTTGACTGATGGAATACGTACAGCTTGTATGTGCGCTTATCGGCGTACTTGCACTGATTTTTCTGTTCTTCTGGATACTGAGAAAGGTAAACAAGGGGATACTGAGCGTAAGCGGAAAACGGCTCAAGGTACTTGACCGTGCCTCGCTCGGCGGTGAAAAATCGGTGGTTGTCGTGAGCGTTGCAGGAAAGTGTATGGTGCTTGGTGTGACTGCCGGCAGGATAGACAAGATCGAGGATCTGTCAGTCACGGAAGAAGAATATATGTCTGAGCTTTATCCTGAGGGAAGCGGAAGGCAGGATAACTTCTTCGCCGCCTTCAGTGACGCAATGGCTAAAAACATAAAGAATATGAGAGGGAAGAAAGCCAGCCGTGACGAAGAATCGGACTACGGCGATGAGCTTCCCGATGTTCGCAAAACCGATGACGGAACAAATTCCGATGACAAAAATTCTGACGAGAGGAACACGGAGTCGAAATGACAAAAGCTTTTGGTCTTACGATTAGAAAAATGTTTATCGACAACAAGCGGATTTTTATCCGCTTTATCGTGTCTTTAACGGTATGTATCGCACTTATCGGTGTGCTGTGCAGTGTAACGGCATTTGCGGCGGATAACAATGCGTCAGGCAACGCAGGTACAACATCCGCAATTACCGATACAACATCCGGCAATACATCAGGCGGTACGGAATCTGCAAGCTCATCGGTGATGAAGGATCTTATCGGGGTAGACGGCTCGCAGTCGCTTGAGGTAATACTGCTTGTGACCGTGCTTTCGCTTGCGCCGTCGCTGCTTGTGATGATGACCTCGTTTGCGAGGATCATTATCTGCTTCAGCTTTCTGAGAACGGCAATGCAGACGCAGTCCACGCCGCCTAATATGGTGCTTACGGGATTGTCGCTTTTCCTTACGATATTCATAATGTGGCCTGTTTTCTCGGAGATAAACGAAACGGCATATCAGCCGTATGCGGCAGGCGAGATGACAATGGAACAGGCTATTGACGCCGCAGGAAAGCCGCTCAAGACTTTTATGCTCAAGCAGACCACGAATGACGATATGAAGTTTTTTCTGGATCTAAAGGGTCAGAGTATGAGCGATGTCACAGGCGGTGCGACAGACAATATAACACTTGAAAACTACAGCGAGAAGCTGGGCTTTGAAACAGTAATTCCCGCTTTTATAGTAAGCGAGCTGAAACGTGCGTTCCAGATGGGCTTTCTGATATTCATACCGTTCCTTGTTATCGACCTTGTAGTATCGTCGACGCTTATGGCAATGGGTATGATGATGCTGCCGCCGGCGATGATTTCGCTGCCGTTCAAGATAATACTTTTCGTGCTTGTAGACGGCTGGCAGCTGATGGTCGGAACGATCGTGAACTCGTATAATTTGTAGCATAATATTCCTTGAAGGGAGGGCTTGATCTGACACAGGATATAGCAATGGAGGTCTTTACCGCCGCACTTGTTCTTGCGCTTAAATTAGGCCTCCCTGTTTTAATAGCCGCAGTTGTGATAGGTCTTATCATAGCGATATTACAGGCGGCAACGCAGGTACACGAGCAGACGCTCTCGTTTGCTCCCAAAGCCATAGTGGTGGCAATCGTACTGCTGTTGTTCGGTCCGTGGATGATGAACAGCTGCATAGAGTTCTTCAACTACATATTCGGTCTTATGGCAACGGTTGGTGCAACATGACGCTAAGCGATGTGTGGGATATGATTCTGAATAATTTTCTCGGCTTTCTGCTGATAATGTGCAGGGTGTCGGGAATATTCAGCTTTAACCCTATATTCAGCCGTTCAAATTTTCCCGTAAGACTGAGAGCAGGCACAACGATAGCGCTTGCTGTGCTGTTTGCCTCGTCCATGGGAAATATAAAATATGAGCCGACCGGCATATTCATGATGCTGTTCGATATGATGAAGGAACTGGGGCTGGGGCTTATACTCGGCTTTATGGTGAATCTCATACTGGCGGTGACTATTTCCGCAGGTGAGCTTATCGACTATCAGACGGGTCTTTCTATGGCAAGAGCGATGGATCCTGCGACCGGTGTGTCGATGCCCCTTTTTGCAAACGTTTATTACTATATGTTCATTCTGTATTTCTTTCTGACGAATGGACACTTGTCATATATAAAGCTGTTTCATATATCGTATGAAACGCTTCCGATAGGATTTTCGGGGTTCACTGCGGACGTGCCGTGGGCGCTTGTAACGTACTTTTCAACCGTGCTTACGCTGGCGGTAAAGCTCGCCGCACCGATTATCGCTATCGAGTTTATCACCGAAATATGTCTTGGCGTGCTGATGAAGGCTGTACCGTCAATTCATATCTTTGCGCTGAACATTCAGCTTAAGGTGCTTATCGGTCTTGCGGCGGTGCTGATAATGGCTCAGCCTATGTCGGACTTCATCGAAAAGCTGATGGGCATTATGTGGCAGAACCTTTACGGTCTGCTCGGCATGATGGGTTCTTAGGAGGGTAAATGGCAGGCGAAGAAAAAACCGAAAAAGCCACCCCGAAAAAGCGTAAGGATACCAGAAAAAAGGGCGAGGTACTGCAGAGCAAGGAAGTTGCGGTTGCGGTTTTCGTGGTGGGAATATTCGCATTTCTTGCAATATTCGGAAACTATATGTTCCAGATGCTTTTAAACTTTATGGAGCAGTCGATGTCATCTATTGACAAGACGGGCAATACCGTAGAGTTTGCGATGAGCGTATTCTGGAAGGTGGCTATAATCTGCGTCTGTACCGTAGGTCCGATACTGGCGGTGGGGGTCGTACTGAGCGTACTGCCCGTAATCGTTCAGACAAAGGGACTTTTCAGTATGGAGGCGATGAAGCCGAAATTCAGCAGATTAAATCCGTTTACGGGTATCAAGCGGTTGTTTTCGATGCAGGCGCTTGTAGGGCTTGTGAAGGGACTTATCGAGATAATCGTAGTAGTCGCTATACTGTACTTTCAGGTAATGGACAGAATAAACGAGTTCAAAAAACTGATAGATACAGATGTGATAAAGATAGTTGCATATATAAGCGAAACGGCGATGAGCCTTATTGTAACGATATTCGTTATGCTTGTATTTGTGGCGGCGGCAGACTATGTTTTCCAGTGGTGGTCATTTGAGAAAAAGCTCAAGATGTCAAAGCAGGAGGTCAACGACGAGTACAAACAGCTCGAAGGTGACCCACAGATAAAGGGCAAGATAAAGCGTAAACAGCAGGAAATGGCACAACAGCGTATGATGCAGGAAGTGCCGTCCGCAGATGTGGTTGTCCGTAACCCTACTCACTATGCGGTTGCTCTTAAATATGACCGCAAGACAGCCTACAGAGCGCCTGTTGTCGTGGCAAAGGGTACAGACGCACTGGCGCTGAGGATAGTTGCAGTGGCTGAGGAGCATAATGTATATATCACTGAAAACCGTCCGCTCGCAAGAGGGCTTTACGAGGCGGTAGACATAGGTCAGGAGATACCGAGAGAGTTTTACACTGCGGTGGCAGAGGTGCTGGCGATGGTATATGAGGAACAGCATCGGCGGCTGTGAGCCGCTGCAAATTCCGCCTTTGGAAATGTTGCGATTTGGCGACAGGTGGCAAAACGGCGGGGTTACCGTTGTTGCCTTAATGAATACTGCACGATAAATAATTGTGCGACTGTTGTGATCATCCATAATTCTCCTATGTAGGTTATTGTAACTATGATTGTGAGTATAACATGACAATAACAGAAATTAATATCATATATATTTTTTGTAGGGGAGGGGCTTGCCCCTCCCGAAAAGGAATTTCTCTTCAGAAATGATATTAAAAATACACAGTGCGAGTTTTGCGAGAGTGGTAGTAATAAGCTAAGGTTCTACTGCTTTTGCAAGGTTTGTGAGATTGGCAAGGCTTGATGCAACGGGCGGAGCAAGCTGTATAGTGTGATAACATAGTTTACAGAATGTGCAAGGACATAGTTTACATATT
>ERZ824600.1480-NODE-1480-length-28762-cov-7.290208_pt1 | contig 28762 bp, 31 predicted proteins | sample MGYA00519933_ERZ824600 | MGnify/ENA primary metagenome ERZ824600 (study PRJEB31778, sample SAMEA3449178) | human gut metagenome | biome: human gut; feature: human-associated habitat; material: faeces | place: United Kingdom | collected 2010/2012 ... | reverse complement strand
TAGAATAGCTAGTAAAAAACACGAGATATTGCAAAATCCATGATTGGATATAATGATTCTGTTTATTTAGAAAAAGACGAGTCTTTAGGTATTGTAGTTCCTACTCACTTTTGGAGCCTTCCCACATTTGTTGAAGGGTTTTTATCAAAGATTAATATAATATCTGAAGATAAAAATCCTTACATTTTTTTAATTGCTACTTTTGGAACAAGTCCAGGGTACTGCTGCTGATATCTTGCTGAGTTAATTGAATCTAAAGGGTTTAATGTATCTGCTAAATTCAGTATTCTAGTGGTTGATACATGGACGCCGGTTTTTAATTTATCAGATAAAGATAAAATTAATAAACAGACTTTAAATTCTGATAGGCTGATTGAAGATGTAATTTCTAAAATTGCAAGTAAAAATCAGGGGGATTTTGTTAAAAGAAAGTTACCTAAATTTGCCTGTGATATTTTTAGAAAAATCAGCAAATCCAGCAGAAAAACCGGTCATTTGCATATTGATGAAAAATGTAGTGGATGTGGATTATGTAAAAACAACTGTCCAGTTGATGCTATTGAATTACAGATGAAAAAACCAGTATGGATTAAAAATGAGTGTGTTATGTGTTTGAGGTACCTTCATCTGTGTCCCAACTTTGCAATTCAATATGATAATAGAACCAAAAATCATGGACAGTACTTAAATCCACATATAGATTCTCTGGATTAATCGATTACACTTGGAACTTCATCTTCTACAGCATCCCATAACTCTGTAGCCCATCCCTGTGAACCGTCAATTACCATATCCAGGAGTCTTACTTTCCCATCTTTGAAACGGAATAGTCTGTAGTCCTGCTGAGATTTTTTAGTAGTTCCTTCTTTATTGCAATCAAGGTATAATCCTTCATCATATTCTTCTTCAAAGTCCCCTGCTTTTACAAAGTCTCCAACAAGTGAATATCCGTTTTTCACTGTTTTATCTAGTTTTTCAACAGTTTTTAACCATCCGCCCTGTGCTCTAAATTTTATATCAGGGTCAATTCTTTTTATTTCTTCGAACCAATTTAATTTCATAATTACCAAATCCTGTTATTTCTAATATTGGTTATTTTTGCATTATAAAAAGAAAGCAAGAAAAAAACTAAAAGAGTTAAATACTATTAATATTGGTATTACTGGTTCATATGGTAAAACAAGTAGTAAAAATATTTTACATGATATTTTAAGTGTTAAATATAGAACTTATGCTTCACCAGGTAATTTAAATACACCACTCGGTTTAATGAAAACTATAAATAATTATTTAGATAAATTCGAGGAAATATTTATTGCTGAAATGTCAGTTGCTGATAAAAAATCAAATGATGTAAAGAGATCTTGTGATATTGTAAAGCCTAAATATGGAATAATTACAAATATTGGAATCGCTCATCTTGAAAATTTTAAAACAATTGAAAATATTCAAAAAGCTAAATTTGAACTTATTGAAAATTTACCAGAAAATGGGATCGGAGTATTAAATGCTGATGATCCTAAACAAGTTGAATATAAAATTAAGAATAAGTGCAAAATTATTTGGATTGGAATTGATAATAAAGCCGATATATATGCAACAAATATAAAATATACTTATGAAGGTACTACATTTGATTGTATATTCAAAAAAGATAATAAAAAAATATCCTTAAAAACATGTCTTTTTGAAAAACCAAATATATATAATATACTAGCAGCTTTAGCTATAGCTTATGAACTTGGATTAAGTTATGATGAAATGATTAAAGGTGTTTCTAATATAAAACCAATTGAGCATAGATTACAAGTTAAAAAATTACAAAATTATACAATTATTGATGATGCTTATAATTCAAATCCTGTTGGATCTAAAATGGCAGTTGATGTTTTAGATTTAATGCCTGGAAGAAAAATAATTGTAACACCTGGTATGATTGAATTAAAGGATAAAGAATATGACGCTAATTATGAGTTTGGAAGACAAATTAGTAAAGTTGCTGATTATACAATATTGATTGGAAAAAAGCAAACAAAACCTATATATAATGGTTTATTAAGTAATAATTATGATAAAAATAAAATATTTGTTTTAAATGATGTTAAAGATGCTTTTACTTTAATTGAAAAATTAAGAGATAATAAAACTTATGTTTTGCTTGAAAATGATTTACCTGATTTGTTTAATGAAAAAAAAATGTCTAAATGACATTTTTTTCATTACATTTTTCAAGATATTTTAATACTTTTTTACATGATTCAACATCATTTGGTCGTGCTACATTTTTGCCTTTTGTTAATTGATATTTTTCCAATCCTTTTCCAAGTACAAATACTAAATCTCCTTTTTTAGCGTTCATTAAAGCTTTTTTTATAGCTTCATCACGATCAATAATTAATTCATAATTATCTTTTTTTGTTTCACTTACCATTAAATTAAGAAGATAGTTTGGATCAGAATCTCTTGCATCATCGATTGTAAAATAGCAATAATCAACTGTTTCTGTACAATAATTGGCCATTTCAATCATTCTTCTTTCATCACGACCTCCTGGTGCTCCAGTTACAACAATACATCTTCCACTAAAAGTATTTTTCATATAATTATATAAATTTTTAAAAGCATTGGCTGTATGTGCATAATCTATCATAATATTAAAGCCAAAGTTTGTTTTTATTAATAGTTGTCTAGCATCAATTGGTTTTAATAAAGCTATATTTTTAATAATACTTTTGGTATCATATCCTAAATATTTCAAACATAAAATCGCACTCATTAGATTATAAACATTAAATTCTCCTGATATATGTGATATAACATGGTGATGTCCATAAATACCATCTATATCAAATTCTAAACGATTATATCTTACTAAAATATGACTTGCATATATATCAGCATTACTATCTTTTAATGAATATGTTAAACATTTACCATTACATTTTGTTATAAAATATTCTTTATAGCTATCATCATAATTTACTATTCCTAGACCATCTGGTTTTAATTGTTCAAAACTTATTGCTTTTGCTAATGCATAATTTCCCATTGTTTTATGAGTGTCTAAATGATCTCTTGATAGATTTGTAAAAATAGAAACATCAAAATTTATTTTGTCTAATTTTTTAGTTGCTAATCGTTCTGAAGATGATTCCATTACAACATATTCACATTCTAAATTAACAAATTCATTCAAAGCACTAAATAATACATCTGGCAATGGTGTAGTATGAGGATTATCCATTTTAAATTTTTTATATTTTATACCATTTGTTCCTATATATCCTATTTTTGTATAATTATTTAATAATTGATAAATTATTTCTGCAACTGTTGTTTTTCCATCTGTACCAGTTACTGATATTATTTTTATTTTATCTAATGGTTTATTATAAAAAATATTTAATGCATTATTATATGTCATTTGAACATCATTTACTTTAATTACTGGAATACTTGCTTCTATATCTTCTTCTGTTACAATTGCAACAGCTCCATTTTTTATAGCTGATTCTATATATTTGTTTCCATCATTTGTTAAACCTTTGATTGCAAAAAATAATCCTTTTTCTTTTATATTTCTTGAATCATCGTTTAAATTATCAATTTCTAGATCTATATTTTCTTTTAAGTCAATTAATTCATTTAACTTTTTCATTTTTTCCTCCCAAAATAGATGTTATACTAGATAATTTCTAGTTTATGGTAAAACTTACCATTCATATACATTTTACACCATGATATATAATAAATGCAAATATTTTTATAAAAATTAAGTTATTATTTTTCTACTTTGATTTGAATACCATCTATTTCTTTTCCATATATTCCTGCATAATCATAACTATTAGGATTTTCATTATTGTTTTGTTTTATCCATGACAACCATTTATTTTCTTTTAACAAGTGTACCCTATAATATAATTTAATATCATCTTCTTCATTTGGCAAATTATTTTCTAAATAATTTTCAGGATCTATAACATAGTTATCTGGTTTTCTTACTTCAAAATGAAGATGTGTTCCATAAGCGTTTCCTGAATTACCCATAATTCCTATTATATCGCCTTGTTTTACTTTATCGCCTACTTTTAATTTTAAGCCTTTTTGTAAATGAGCATACAAGGTATAATAACCACCTTTATGTTTTAATTGGATATAGTTCCCATATCTATTTGCTCCTTTAGTATTTGTATCATTATTTCTTCCATCTACAATTTTATATACTGTACCATCAGTATGTGCCTTTATGTAAGAATTACCTCCTACTGTTCCTATAATATCTATTCCTGTATGATTTTTACCATATTTTTGAGTTATAGATATATTTTTGTCTTTTATTAATCTAGACATTTTATCACCTCATTATAAAATATGTTCTTATAAAAATATCATATATTTAATATAACTAAAAAAGATTCAAAAAATGAATCTTTGATTTCTTATGGTGGAGATGAGGATATTGAAATCCTGTCCAAAAATAATCATCTATCAGTTTCTACAAGTTTATCTAGTTAATAAATGTCCTAAAGAAAGTTGATAACTAGCAATCCCTAATTTAGTAAGCCTTTATTATTCATTAATTTATCTAGGCAAATAAACTAATATATCCCATTAAATGAGCCCCAAATAATTTCATGGGAGAAAATTAAGTGAAGCGCCTTCTTATATTAAGCGAAAGCTAATTGATTTCTGTTTCCAGTTATTTTATTTTTGTTCGTAACGTGTTCCTACGACTTGCGGCCAATACTCTCATATTTCTGTCGAAACCTGGCATCCCCAATAGTTAATAGGTTATCCCTATAAAAAATATTATACCATAATTTATTATTATTGCAAGGTATTTTGTATGATTGAAGGAATTAAATTTTCATATATATTTTATTCATCTAAATTTATAATGTGAATAAAACTATCTTTTATAATTTCTTATATCAATAATTCCACATTTTTTTAATTCTATATTAAATATCTTAATATATATTACATCTAGCCCAAAAAAGTAAACTATTTTAATGTTTACTTTTCATTTTTTATACTTTATATTGCTTTTTTAATTCTCTTTCAATATCTCTTTTTTTAGAACTTTCCCTTTTATCATATATTTTTTTTCCTCTACATAATCCAAGTTCTATTTTAGCTCGGCCATTTACAAAATACAATTTTAATGGTACTAATGTAAATCCATCTAGTTCTAATTTATTTTTTAATTTTAAGATTTGATTTTTGTGCAGCAAAAGTTTTCTTGTTCTTGTTTCATCATGATTAAATACACCACCATTTTCATAAGGACTAATATGCATATTTAATATATATACTTCATTATTTTTTATAATTCCATAACTATCTTTAATATTTGCTTTTCCTGCTCTTATTGACTTAATTTCAGTTCCCTTTAATACTATTCCACATTCAATGGTATCTATTATTTCATAATTAAATCTAGCTTTTCTGTTTAGTATTTCCATTTTCTTCCTCCTTGTAAATTAAGAAGTCAATAGTTTTAGATGCTTTCGAAGCCGATTTTACAATAATCTTTATATTATCACCAATTCGATATTGTTTATGATGTTTTCTACCTATTAATCTATAATTTTCTTCATCATAAATATAAAAATCATCATCTAAATCTTCTATTCTTATTAAATTGTCTATACTCTTTACAGATTCTAATTTTTTCATTGTTTCTAATGATGCCTTTACGTCAGCTTCAGTAGTATGGTGAGTAGTAAGTACTAATATTACTCCTCCATCTGCACTTCTGCTCTTTCCTTTTTGCATAACAGAACGTAAGCTTACTTTATTATAGCCTAAAATTGCTGTTAAATCTGCAAGAACTCCTGGTTTATCTTCTACTGATAATCTTATATAATATCTACTTTCTACTTCACTTATATCCATAAGTTCTTTTTTCCATAATTCATTTTTAACAGCTGAACGAGAATTTTCTTTTGATGCTATTTCATCTCTTATTACTGATATTATATCTGCTACAACTGCACTTCCTGTTGGTAAATCTCCTGCTCCTCTTCCATAGAACATTAAATCGCCCACTGCATTTCCCTTTATAAATACTGCATTAAATGAATCATAAACATTTGCAAGAGGGTGAGTTTCTGGAATCATAGTTGGGTGAACTCTTAACTCAAGCTTTCCATTTTTTTCTTTAACTATTGCAAGAAGTTTTATTACCATTCCTAAACTTTTTGCATATTCCATATCTAAAGAAGTAATGTTTGTTATACCTTGTCTATATACTTTATCTATATCTATCTTTGTACCAAAAGCTAATGAAGCTAAAATAGCAAGCTTATATTGAGCATCATAACCTTCTATATCTGAAGTTGGATCTGCTTCTGCATATCCTAATTCTTGAGCTTCTTTTAATACATCATAAAATCCGCTTCCTTCAAGTTCCATTTTACTTAAAATGAAGTTTGTTGTTCCATTTACAATACCATATAATTGTTCAATTTTATTTGCAGTTAAACTTTCATTTATACTTTGAATTATTGGAATTCCACCTGCAACTGAAGCTTCATAATTTATCATAACTCCTTCTTCATCTGCTTTATGGAATAATTCATCTCCATTTGTTGCAATAAGCATTTTATTTGCTGTAACAACATTTTTCTTTTTACTCATTGCTTTTAATATGTAATCTTTAGCAGGTTCTATTCCTCCCATTACTTCAACTACTATCTTTATTGAATCATCATTTAATATTTCATTAAAATCAGTAGTTACTATTTCATCTAAAACCTCTACTGTTCTTGGCTTGTTTTTATCTCTTACAAGGATTTTTGCTACTTCAACTTTGCAGCCTGAACGTTTCATTATTTCTTCTTCATTCATCTTTAAAATGTTCCAAACCCCACGTCCAACATTTCCAAGTCCTAATAATGCTATTTTTACTGTTTTCACTTTTAAATTGCCCCTTTCTTATTTGTTGTCCCCTAATCAAAATACATTCCACTTAATTATATTACTAAATTAAATATTTTTCCATAGTTTTATTACAACTTTAAAAATGTAAATTTAACTCCACACCTCTCTAAGCCTATCTTTAAGTTCTTTAGAACTATTAAAATTATTATCTACTTCTGTTATCTTTCCTCTATTTAAAAGAAGTATTTTATCACTTATTTCCTGGGCAACATCCATTAAGTGAGTAGATATAACTATTGCATTTCCTTTTCTAGCATATTCTTTTACAATTTCCTCTACAATTTCTGTTGACATAAAATCTAGTGCTGTAAAGGGTTCATCTATTAATATGTATTTATAATCTAATAAAAGAGCAAGCATTAATAAAAGCTTATGTTTCATTCCTAATGAATAGCTAAATATTTTGCTATCTATTTTTCTATCCATATCTAATCTTTTTTGCATTTCTTTAAAGTATTTTTCATTAAGTTTTCTATTTTTTAAATACATTATTAAATATGCACATAATAAGTCCACCAACAAAAGTTGACGTTGATATCAGAAATATAATTACATTCTGTTAGACAATTCCTTGCTTTTCCTCAGAGAAAGCACAACAATTCCTGTAAGAAGTTCTATTAGTTGACCGAAAACGCTCATTTTTGTGGGAGATTATACATGAGCAACAATACAGAAAACAACAGAATAATCTAAGAATTATACATCGATTTGTATCCCAAGCTATTAAGATATGCAACCAACTCTCTCGGCGATCCTCATCTTGCCGAAGAAGCCGTTCAGGAAACCTTCCGAATCGCTTGTGCAAAATTTGTCCAGCTTATGGAGAGTCAAAATCGTCAGGGCTGGCTTACAAACACGCTGAAGCATGTGATCAGCAATACTCGCAGAAATCAGGCAAAGTTCAGCGGCCTTTTCACGATAATAACGGCCGCAGCACAAATACCGTCGGAGATATCCGAAGATAATGTTGATCTAGCAATGTATTGCACCACGGTCTTGGGAAAAGAAAATTTTTGGCTTGTAAAGCAAATCATCATCGAAAAGAAAACCATGCTCGAAGCCTCAAATGAGATTGGAATATCCGTTAATGCCTGCAAAAAGCGTATTCAACGAGCAAAAGAGAAGCTTAAAGATGCAATAGTGAAAGATTTTCTGTGACCTTTGTCACCAAATCTCATTTCTCAGACATATACAAGCAAAGGAGGTTGTTTTTGATGGCTGAATCAACCAGACAAACAGGTCAAGATCATTCCAAGTTTGACAATATGAGCACAGCTGAACTGAATGAATATCTGCGTCAGGATTCCTATTGTGAGGATTCAAATTTAGACGACATTTTATATGTAATGGAGGTGCTTGAACGACGAGAAAAGGAAGACGGTAATTATAGTCCGCCCGATGTCCAAAAGGCTTGGGCGGAGTTTCAGAAATACTACAACACCGAGGATAATGACGGAAAGCCCTTACACGATTTCGATGATGAGTTCGACGACATGTTCGGCAGCAAACCGACCGCTGAGATCACAAGCATCAAAAAGGCACGCAAGGGTTTGAGCCGCACTGTCAAGTCGCTCATATCGGTTGCCGCAGCAATCTTCGTAGTCATCATCGGATCGGTTACAGCCAAGGCGCTCGGATATGACATATGGGATGCCGTCATAGTTTGGACAAAGGACACATTTGGGTTCGAGACCACCGTTAACGGGCCCAAGCCTTCTGAATATGTCAAGCAGATACCCGAGGAATTGGTCGATTTAAAAAACTTAATGACTGAGCATGGCCTGTCCAAAACGCTAATTCCCGGCTACATCCCGGAGGGTTACAAACTGACTAATTTGAAATACGATGATTTCAATGACACAGACACCATCTTTTGTCAACTCAGCAATGGTTCAAATGACATCATGCTCATATACAGTAGGTATTCAGGTGATTCCACATCATTTCAGCTTGAGAAGGACGATCTTTCGCCCGAAAAGTATGAAAGCGGCGGAACTACATATTATATAATGTCAAATATGGATGATTACTTTGTCACCTGGCTTTCGGATAATGTTGAATGTACAATATCCGGCATCCCATCTCGTGATGAAGCCTTGAAAATGATAGCCTCTTTTAACCAAAGCTAAGGAGAAAAGATACACAATGAGCAAAAGAATACTGAGATCAATTTCGATAATACTTGTAATCGTGTTTTTAGTCAGCGCACCCGTGCATGCTTTTGCGGCAGAAGCGAGAGCCAGCGCATGGTTTACCGGCTACGGTGCTTCGATCGTGGCATCTGGCAACGGTAAAATCAACATTGAGTTTAGAGTTGTCGGAACAGGCACAATGACCAAGCTCGGCGCCAGCACAATTGATATATACAAATCAAACGGCGCATTTGTAAAGACCATCTCATACACAACAAGCGGCAACGGATATATGATGGGATACAATACCGCATACCACAGCGGCTCTGTCCCCTACTCCGGCGTGGCCGGTCAAAAATACTATGCGGTTGTCACTTTCTTTGCAAAGAACAGCAGCGGCTCGGACACCCGCTCATATACAACAGCATACAAAACCGCAACATGAGTATTTAATAACGCAGGCAAACAAGAAGGCTGGCAGTAATTTGCCAGTCTTCTTATCTATATTATTGGATATGGAAACTCCCAACAAGGCCGAAGAGCGTTCCGTAAGACGCTTTAGCTTCAGACATTGAGCAAAGTAGTTTGAGAATAACACTATAATCACAGAACAAAATATCTACAAAGTCTGCCAAACAGCAAGATGAGCCTTATAACGAGGCAACTGTTTAATAACTTGGAACTCCGTATCCGAGGATTTCGTAGTAACCTACCCTGTACTGGTTTACTCGGCAGCTATCGCCGGAGTTGCCCTCAACGGTATGTACCTGTTGAATGTCTATTCGATTTTCAAGGTTCGTGAGGTTTTCGCCCTCACTAACCAACTGGGAAATTTTTTCGATTTGAACGAAACAAATTTGGATTTTTTCAAAAAAAAATTTTTGACCGCCTTTCAAATACAAAAAGCCCATATCACATGGCAGGGATGTAATAGGGGCAGAAATAAAAAAGCCCGCTGACGAGAAATCAGCGGGCTTAAATCATATGAACTTATCGTATGCTAACGGAATTTGTCTGCAATCGCATAAATCAAAACGCATTTTTGGCGTAAGCTCGGAGTAAATTGGCGTAAGTTGTGGCGTAAGAACCGACAATTTAGGGGCAATCAATACAGCTTTGCGCCGGCGGGGATGTGGGGGTCAACCATCAACAAATGGAGCTTTTCTACGCCTTCCTCGTGGTGGACGGCGGAGATCAGCATACCGCAGGAATCAATGCCCATCATCGGGCGGGGCGGCAGGTTCGTAATGGCGATGCAGGTCTTTCCAACCAGCTCTTCCGGCTCATAATACTCGTGAATTCCGCTCAAAATGACCCTATCTGTGCCTGTTCCGTCGTCGAGCGTGAACTTCAAAAGCTTCTTGGACTTCTTGACGGCCTCGCAGTTGAGCACCTTGACGGCACGGAAATCGGACTTGGAGAAGGTCTCGAAGTCAACAAAATCGGCAAACAGGGGCTCTATCTCGACCTTGGAGAAGTCTATCTTCTCCTCCGCTGCGGGTGCGGCGGCGGGAGCTTCGACAGGCTTTTCGGCCTTCTTTTCCATGTCGAGCGGCTTCATTGTCGGGAACAGAATGACATCACGGATCGAGTTCATGCCGGTCAGCAGCATGACGCAGCGGTCGATGCCGATGCCGAGGCCGCCCGTGGGAGGCATGCCGTACTCGAGAGCATTGATGAAATCGTCGTCCATCATGCCAGCTTCATCGTCGCCCTTGGCACGAAGCTCGACCTGCTTCTGGAAGCGCTGCTTCTGGTCGATGGGGTCGTTGAGCTCGGAGAAAGCATTGCCCATCTCACTGCGGCAGATAAACAGCTCAAAGCGCTCGGTGAGCCTGTGGTCCTTGGGGCTGCGCTTTGCAAGCGGGGAAACATCAACAGGATGCATGGTGATGAAGGTCGGCTGGATGAGCTTTTCCTCGACGAGCTGGTCAAAGCTCTCGTACAGGGCGTGACCCCAAGTGGGCTCAACCTTATCCATGTCGACACCGGCGGCCTTTGCGGCTGCAACGGCTTCGGCATCGCCCTCGATAGTCATGAAGTCAACGCCGACATATTTCTTGACGGCCTCCGCCATGGTCAGACGCTGCCAGCCCGGGGTGAGGTCAATAGTCTCGCCCTGCCAATTGCACTCGTAGGTGCCGAGGATTGACATTGCTGCGCCCGAGAGCAGGTCCTCAAAAAGATCCATCATGTCGTTGAAGTCGGCATAGGACTGATAAAGCTCAACGGTGGTAAACTCCGGATTGTGTTTGGTGTCCATGCCCTCGTTGCGGAAGATGCGGCCTATCTCATAGACACGCTCAATGCCGCCGACGATGAGGCGCTTGAGGTTGAGCTCCGTTGCAATGCGCAGGAACATGTCGATATCAAGGGTATTGTGATGGGTAATGAACGGTCTTGCGGTAGCACCGCCGGAGATGGTGTTGAGAACCGGTGTCTCGACCTCCATGAAGCCGCGGCCGTCAAGGAACGAGCGGACATAGCTTATAAACTTCGAGCGTATCTCGAAATTGCGGCGGCTTTCGTCGCTCATGATGAGGTCAACATAGCGCTGGCGGTATTTAAGCTCGGTATTGGTCATGCCGTGGAACTTCTCGGGCAGCGGACGCAGGCTCTTTGAAAGCAGCGTTACGCCCTTGACATGCACGGATATCTCCTCGGTCTTGGTCTTGAACACGAAGCCTGTCACGCCGATGATATCGCCGATATCATATTTTCTGAAATCGGCAAATTCCTGCTCGGACACATCATCCTTGCGGATATACAGCTGGAGCTGGCCACGGTCATCCTTGATGTGGCAGAATATTGCCTTTCCCATGCCGCGCTTGGACATTATGCGGCCTGCGACCTGAACGGTCTTGCCGTCGAACGCATCGTAATCGGCCTTGATATCGGCAGAATATGCGCTTCGAACAAATTTGGTCTGCTCGAAGGGGTCTCTGCCCTCCTGCTGGAGAGCCGTAAGCTTATCACGGCGAACCTGCAGGATCTCGGAAAGCTCCTGTGCAGGTACCTCATTGGTCTTAATATCGCTCATATGTTTCCCTCAAATCAAGTATTTTCTACGGAAAGAATCTCAAAATGCAGCTCGCCTGCGGGGGCATCGACATTGATCTTATCGCCTGCGACATGGCCGTACAGGCCTCTGCCGAAGGGAGAGTCGTCAGATACTTTACCATCCATGGGGTTTGCTTCCTGCGAGCCGACAATGGTGTATGTTTCTTCATAGTCATCGTCAAGGTCACGGACCTTGACAACGCTGCCGAGAGTAACAGCGCCCTTGGCTACGCCTGTATCGACCTTTTCAACGATCTCTGCATTTTCAAGCAAAACTTTTATCTCGGCTATCTTGGAGTAGAGCTTGCCCTGCTCGGTTTTTGCCTCATCATATTCGCTGTTCTCGGACAAATCGCCGAAGCTGCGTGCCTCTTTGATCTGCTCGGAAACTTCCTTTGCCTTGTCGGTCTCGAGGTACTGAAGCTCCTCTTTAAGAGCGTCATAACGCTCCTGACTCATTTTAAATCTGCTGTCGGTAGCCATAATGCGGTCTCCTTTATAATAAATTGCTTAATTTTTATCCCATCACCCGTCAGCCGAGTGCATTTATCGCCGTTTCAAGCTGTTTATCCGTCTTTTCATCGTCCTGCGCCACGGCTATATCGGGGGTCACGCCACCCGCTTCGGCGAGGTCGACTCTGTTGGGAGTGAGGTACTTGTGGGTTGAGATATGGACGGCACTTCCGTCGGAAAGCTCAAGCGTTATCTGGCTACGAGCCTTGCCGGTAGTCTGTTCGCCGACGACAGTCGCCCAGTTGTACTCCTGCAGGGCGGCTGCAAAAAACTCCGCCGCACTGTAAGAGTTGCCGTTAACGAGCACGATCATCTTGTTTTTAAGGCTGACCTTGTCCGAGGTCTGCACAGTTTCTTTTCCGCTCTTATCGACGCTGATGAACAAATCACCTTCGGGCAGAATGTAGTCGAGCAGATCGACAAGCTCGGTGAGCAGACCGCCGGGGTTATTACGGACATCAAAGATGAAAGAGGTCGCACCGGTCTGCAGAAGCTGCTCTATTGCCTTTTTTGTGTTTTCGCTGGAGCCTGCTTCAAAATTGCTTATCTTGATATAGCCGATGTTGCCATCAAGAAGCCTTGAGCTTACAGGGTTTTTGTAGATTATCTCGCAGGCAACGGTAACGGTTTTGGTGTCTCCGCTGCTTTCAAGGGTCATTGGAAAGTCCTTATTGACCTTCGAGCGGATGAGAAGGCTCACATCCTCAAGGGTCTTATCGGAAACATCCTCGCCGTCTATGGCGGTTATAATATCGCCGACGGCTATGCCTGCGTTTGCGGCGGGGCTTGACTCCTCAACGGAGAACACCTCAAACTCGCCGCTGCTGTTGACCTTCACGCTCACTCCGATGCCGGAGTATTCATTTGAGCTTGAAAGCTTGTACGCCTCGTACTCCTCGGCGCTCATGAAGTAGCTCCATTTATCGCCGATACTTTTTACCATTGCCGCCGCTGCGGCATTGTACAGCTCGTTATAATCGGCATCGCCGATGTAATTATCGTCTATGATTTTCTCAATCTCAACATAGCGTCTTGCATCGTCAAGATACTGCTTTGAGCCAAACCCGCCAATTGCGGCGACATAGGTCAAAACAGCAGTCACCACGGCGACTGCAAGACAAGCTATTATAAGGTGAGTCAGCTTGATTTTGTTGTCGAAGTTCGGCAGTTTCCCTTTTTTCAAGTTGCTTTCCCCTTTCCCGATATGTAGCACGATTGACTGGCAGTCTCAATGACTGCCAGTCAAGTCTATTTTATGAATATTCAGCCGGCGTATTCGCTTACCGAGCAAACATGGGTATTATGTGCAGGCGATTCATGCGTTTCATGAGCGCAAGCCAAGGTACCCGCAGCAAGGGGGAGCACACTTACCACAAGGCTCAACACCATTACCAAAGCGAGAATAAGCGCAAGAATTGATACAACGAATTTTCTGTTCATTTTATTCTCCTCAGACCTTGAGATAATTCCTGATAGCTATCGTACCGCCGAATGCGCCGACTATAACGCCGACAGCCATAAACACACCCAGCACGAACGGCCAAAGCTCCGTGAACGGAACGATCTGAATGAACGATATTGCAAGGCTTGAAGATATCTTTGACTCAAGAGCCGTATACAGTCCCCACTGCGCAAGGAATGCCAATCCGCCGCCGACAATGCCGAGGATCAGGCCCTCAACAACAAACGGGCAGCGAATGAAGCTGTTTGATGCGCCGACCATCTTCATTATCGCTATCTCTTCCCTTCTGCCGAAGGTTGCAAGCTTGATGGTATTGGACATAATAAACAGGGACACAAAAACGAGGACGACTATTAGCGCAAGCGACACGACGCTGACGACATTCCGAACCGAGATGAACTTGTCGGCATAGTCGAGGGGGGCGTTTACCTTGACGATACCGTCAATTTCGCCGATGGCGGCCTGTGTCTGCGCCATTTTGCTCAGGTCAACAAGCTGAATGACAAAACGATGGCGGAACACTTCGTCGTCTATGCCTTCCATAAGGCTTTTATCGTACTTTTCCATAAACTCTTCCTTGGCTTCGGTGCGGCTCACAAACTCAACGCTTGCGACATTATCGATCGCCTCGATCTTGGTCTGGAGCTTTGCCGATGCATCCTGTGCGCTCATGGATTCGTCAACATAAGCGAGAATCTGATTCTGATTGCCTATGTCGTCGATTATGTTATTTACATTGATATCAAGAAGCGTGAAGCTGCCCATTACTATAAGGCAGGCAATGATTATCGTGACCGAGGCAAAGGACATAAAGCCATGCGTAAATATATTGCGGAAGCCCTCGCCTATCAAATATCCGTATCTATTCAACTTCATAACTGTAGTACCCATCCATTCCGTCACTGATCAGGTGGCCGCCGTCAATGGCGATGACACGCTTGGAGAATGCGTTGACCAGTTCCTTCTCGTGGGTTACCACCAGAATGGTAGTACCCATCTCGTTTATCTTCTCAAGCAGGAGCATCAGCTCAAGGCTGCGCACAGGGTCGAGGTTGCCGGTAGGCTCATCAGCGATGATCATGGTAGGATTGTTGACAAGCGCCCTTGCAATGGCAACACGCTGCTGCTCGCCGCCGGAAAGCTCGGCAGGCAGGCGCTTTTCACGGCCGTCAAGACCGACGAGCTCCAAAACATGCGGCACTCTCGCCTTTATCTCCCTGTTCGACGCACCGACAACACGCATTGCGAATGCGACATTGTCATAGACCGTCATGTTCTCGATAAGACGGAAGTCCTGGAAGATAACGCCCAGCGTTCTGCGCATTTTTGGCATCTTGCGGCGCTTTATCTCGCCCATATTGAAGCCGTTGACGATGACCTTTCCGTCGGACGGCCTGATCTCGCCGGTGAGCAGCTTGATTATCGTGGTCTTGCCGGAGCCGGACGGACCGACGAGGAAGGCAAACTCACCCTCATTGATGGTCAGGCTGAAATTATCCAGCGCAGCGACATCGCTGTTTTCATAGACCATCGTTACATTCTTCATTTGAACCATAGGTTTTCCTCCTGAGGTTTTGCTTGGCAGGCTGCCCTGCCGATTTTTCAGCGACCGTTATTGTTCACCGAGTCGAGATACTGCTTGACCATCATTGCGACCTTGAAGACTATCGCATGGTCAAACTCACGCAGATCGAGCCCCGTCAACTTCTTGATCTTCTCAAGACGGTACACGAGCGTATTGCGGTGGACATACAGCTTGCGTGATGTTTCGGATACATTCAGGTTGTTTTCAAAAAACTTATTAATGGTCTCAAGCGTATCCTCATCGAGAGTCTCAAGCGGGTTCTTCTTAAAGACCTCGTTCAGGAACATCTCGCAAAGAGTTGTAGGCAGCTGATATATGATTCGGCCGATGCCGAGGTTTTCGTAGCTGATGATAGTCTTTTCCGAGTCGAACACACGGCCGACATCAATGGCTATCTGTGCTTCCTTATATCGGTCGGCAAGCTCTCTTAAATGTCTCGCCGTTGTGCCGATGCCGATTATGCAGTTGATCTGAAGCTCTGCTTCAAGTGTTTTTTCAATGCTCTCGGCAATGGCCTTTACCTCACTGCTGTTGTCGCCGTTGGGAAGCTCCTTGATGACGACCATGTCAGCCTCATTGACGCTAATTACAAAATCATGCTGTCTGTCGGTAAACATATTCTGCAGAACCTCAACGGCTGCGACATCGGTACGCTCGACCTGACGCACCAAAAGCAGTGCCCTCGGAACATCCGGCACAAAGTGCAGCTCCTTCGTTCTAACATAAACATCACCGGGCAGAATATTATCTGAAATAATGCTCTTCAAAAAGGCCGCCTTATTGTACTTTTCCTCGTAATTGGTCTTTGCCTCATTGAATGCAACGGCAGCCATCATGCAGCTGACCCTCGCAAGTTCATCGCAGCCTTCCACGAAGACCGCATAATCAAACTTAGCGGCATTAGAACCAAGGATTTTATAGGTGCGCTGATTGCTCACATAAACAGGCTCGGACGCATCGTAATTATAGCTTTGGAAGTCCTCAAGGCGTGAACCTATCATGGGAAGCTCGCTGCAGGTGATGACAAACCCCTGCTCGTCTATAACGCCGATGCATCTGTCGGTTGCTTCCTTTATCTGAATTATGACACTTTGAAAAATCCTGCTGGACATTGCTTTTCCTCCCCTGGCAGTATGGGTATTTTAACGATAGCTTCGCAATGATACTTCCAACATAATAATACTTTTTTGTGCGTTTTTCAATAGAAAAGTATGTGAAATTTGTGGACTTTTCAAAAAAAGCGATAATTCCGTTGCTATATTGCCCAAAAATCTGAGCAAAATTTGTCTATTTTCCCTTCATCACACTGCACAATTCATTGGCGGTAAGTGGGCGGTAATCGCCGGGTTTCAGCCCCTCATCAAGCTCCAGACCACCTATACTAAGGCGTTTTAACTCAGTCACAGGCTTGCCTCTTGATGCAAGCATACGCTTGACCTGATGATACTTGCCCTCCATAACAGTCACAAGACAGTTTCCATCGGAGCAAAGCTCAAGTCCCGCCGGCAGGCACTGCGTTCCGTCGGCGAGCGTAATGCCCTGCGCAAAGGCTGCTATGTCGTCGGTATTTACGGGTGATTGGGTATGTGCGTGATAAACCTTCATGATCTTTGACTTCGGAGAGATCACCCTGTGCGCAAAGTCGCCGTCGTCGGTTATTATAAGCAAGCCGGTAGTGTCCTTATCAAGTCTGCCAACGGGAAATAGGTCAAATTTTCTATGCTCCGGAGACAACAGATCAAGTACGGTTCTCTGTCGGCCATCATCTGTTGCCGACAGCACTCCGGCAGGCTTATTCAGCATAAAGTACCTATACTTTTCATATTTTAGAACAGCGCCGTCAATCGAGACAACTGCTTGCGCAGGGTCTATCTTCGCTTCGGGTGCTGCTGCAACGGCACCGTTTACGGATATTCTGCCCGCCTTAATCATCTGCTTGATTTCCCTGCGTGAAGCTGCACCGCAGTCGGAAATATATTTGTCAAGTCTCATAAATGGCATAAAATCACCTTTGCGATTATAACATAAAGTATAATAAATTTGAATACAAAAAGGCTATAATATAAGTATGTTTACAAAATATTTAAGACTAACAAAGAAAAACGCAGTAATAATTATTATCATAATTGCAGCACTTATGATGGCCGCCGTTATCCTCCGTTCATCTCCGGGCTGCAGCTTCGGCGTATCCGAGCTTATAAATGTTACAAACACCGAGGGAAGGATAAAGTATTTGAAACAGCTTGGTTGGGATGCAAGCGCTTCAACCGAGGAATCAAAAACCGTCCTAATACCTAAGGAGTTTGACGGCATTTTATTAAGCTACTCCAAGCTTCAGACTGATCAAGGATACGATTTTGCCTCATTCGGAGGTTTAGAATGCACACAATATACCTACGAGATTACAAACTATCCACATGTCGACGGCGCTGTCTACGCAACACTATATGTCAAAGGCGGCCGAGTCATCGGCGGCGATATTCACTCCGCCAGCATTGACGGCTTCATGCATACATTAAAATGAAAAGATATACGCCCTGTAAGCAGCGCTTACAGGGCGTATATCTTGAGTTGAGGTATTTAATAAAAGGAGAATTACAAATCGATTTAAGCCTTCAAGCCAAGCATTCTTGCTTCCTCAATAAGGGAGCCTACGAACGCTGCGCCGCTGACGATGGCTGCAACGCCAAACACAATGTGAGCGGTAACGGTTGCTGCCTCACCCATGAAGCATGCAAACACTGCTGCGGCAATGATGCATACGATTGCAAGTTGTACAAAAAAGCTCTTTTTCATTTCAATTTCCTCCGTTCAAAATGTCCTATATAACTAACATCTAATTGACTTAGTAAGTCAGGCGGTGAAGCCGAACTGCTTTGCATCTGCGGTCAGTGTGACCACAAACACAACGCTGCTGACGAGAGCTGCCAGACCAAATACGAGGTGTGCGACCGGAGTTGCTGCCATGCCCATGAAGCACGCGAAAACTGCTGCTGCGAAGAAGCACACAATTGCAAGTTCAGAAAGAATGTTTTTCATTTCAATTACCTCCGTCAAGATGTTTCATATTCATTTTCACTTGTTTGTTTTACTTGTTTGTTTTCCCTTTGTGACTATAATATAGCACCGAGTTTGTTAAATGTCAAACAAGATATTGTGAAGTTTGTTTTAAGCATTACTTAACGCCAATGCGCATTAAAATATGAAAAAAGCACGGTAACTCAACCGCTACCGTGCTTTTCTGATTATTTCATTGCATACACAAAAAAAGCCGCTAAGCTGTCCCAGCTATTGATTATCTCCGGCTCATCATGCTCTATCTGCACGACCTTGCCGTTTGGGGTCAGCAGCACCATGTCGGTGTCGCCGCACTCGACGACGGCTGTACCTTCGATGCCCAGCTCGTTCAGCCGGGCGGTCTCCTCTTTTGCTTCACTGATGTCGAGTAGCCTATACTCATCGCAGAGATACCCGCTCCCGCAGACGGAGTAGTACGGGATAAGCGGCGCAAATTCGGTGTATATTAGCTCGTCCCGACGCTTTTTCGGCAACGGCTTTTCAAAATCCTCCGGCCGATCGTTTTTTGTAAGCTTGAGAAGCTTCACCGCTTCATTTTCGTTTATCGTCCTCGCTGGATGCTCTTTACTTATATAAGTTTTGTACTCGTCCATGCGCTCGGCAAGCACCGCATCGGTCGGAAACGGCTTTTCGGCAGTCTTTTTGACGGTGTAGCCGCTTATCGGTGCATCGCAGACGCACACGGGCTCAAGCTGATCTTCATGCAGTACACCGCAGGTTATCAGTTTCTCCGTTGCCTCCTTGCGGATGAGCAGATCATTTTTCGGCAAGCCGGGCTGTGGAACATACGCATACGCAAAACTTGTGTTCGGCTGGTCAGCTCTCGAATAGCTGTTCGGGAGACATATATCGAGTTCGCCGAAAATCTCCGCAAGCTTCGGCAGCTTGCCGCCGAGCTTGACCATGGTCTTATACATGGGCTTTAGCCTCATGAGCGCCGGGCTTGATGCCTTCCAATGATAATTAAAGCTGCCCATCATCTGCTCTGCTCTTTCTTTCGGAAGCACAGCAAAATACTGCACGCCTGCGTATCTGCCTACATCACGAAGCCAGCAAAAACGCAGGTCGTTTAAGTTGTTGGCAATGCACGCATCCATGAACGATGCCGGAACACAATGCTGCGACAGGCTTTCTCTAAAGCCGCCGTCCGTCAGCGTGTACGCCTTGACCTTTTCAAGCTCCATATCCTCGCCCCGTGCATTCTTGACAGTCTCGGAGGTGTCCGAGGTCTCATGATCCCTAAACACATCGAATTTGAGCCTGTACCACTCACTGTCGGCAGCACGGTACTTCCGTATGTAGTGCCCCTTTGCTTTCATGCCGCTTTGCTTGCAGAACCGCCCGATTTGGTCGAGCATTTTGTCGCAGTCGGGAGCTGACAGGTCGGCCTCACACCAGCCGCTGCCCTCGCTTTTTAGCCCGAGCGAACGGACGAAGTCTGCGCCTTTTTCTAAGTCCGCTTCAAACTTTGCCCCGTGGGCACTGCTGTCAAGTCTCCAAATAAGAGTTTCGGTGTAGCTCATGTGCCTTACCCCTTTTTCGTTATCACATCCAGCAATCCGGTGCAGCCTTCGAGTACATCTCGCCATGTTGCTTCAAAGTCTCGGGTATACCACGGGTCGGCGACGCTGCCGGGTCTTGCGGTGTAGTCCATGAGCAGGCTGAGCTTGCCCTCGGGGTCACCATAGAACAATCTGCGCAGATTGCACATATTCTCCTCGTCCATGCCGATGATTAGGTCATACTTATCATAGTCTGCCCGCCTCACCTGCCGTGCGGTCTTGCCATCGCAGGCTATGCCGTGTTCTTGTAGCTTGCGTCTTGCGGGCGGGTACACGGGGTTTCCAATCTCCTCCGTGCTTGTCGCCGCAGATTCTATCAAAAACTCGTCTGATAGCCCCGCCTTTGCAGCTATATCCTTCATCACAAACTCAGCCATCGGACTTCTGCAGATGTTGCCGTGGCAGACGAATAAGATTTTTGTCATAGTGTCTCCGTTTTCCGAAATTACGCTTCCATATATTTGTGAAGCTCGGCGACCGAGCTGTCCTTGCTTTCGTAGTGGCAGCAATTCGGGGAGCTTCTTTTTGTCGTAGCTTATGATGCAGTCGGGCAGGACATGTACGGTGTAACCGTTTTTCGTCATGTTATAGCAGGTCAATTACGACCAATGTGCTGTTTTTCATGCTTTTCCCCAATTCCCGCTTCCGCAGGCTCAGTATAGCATTATAAAAATTTTTTAGCAAGCAATTAAAATTTAAGAAACGGAGTTTTCGCCGTTAAATGCCGACGACGGAGTCTATCGGCAGGGACATCACGATGCCCTGTGCATCGCTGTGCATACCGCAGCTTTCGCCGATGCACTGCATGAGCGTCAGCTTGTTTGCCGAATCGGTCAGTATCAGAACTATCTCCTTTTCGTCCTGTGCGCTCAAGCCCCAAAAGCTTGTCACATCCTCGCTGCCGATGCGGCGACTGTGGATAACGGTGCCACCTTTTACGCCTGCGCTGCGAACGGTCTCCATCACATCACCGCTGAAGCCACGGTTCACTATCGCCGCAACAAGGGAATATTTTGTTTCAGACATTGTGTTTTCTTCCTTTCCTTCGATATTCAGCAGCTCCTTCCCCGTGTTGCGGGCAAGGATGCGCAAGATCAGATTGTTTGCTCCGTTCAGCGGTACGGTAAATGCAATGCCGCTGTTTGCGGTGTTCAGCCGCAGCTCCGAGCGCAGCTTTTCCAGCAGAACGCCGGACAGGTCCCTCGGCACCATGCTGATCAGCACGCTTTTATCGATGCTTCCGAGGCCGAGCATATCCATTATCTCGCTGGAGGCGGTGCCTTCGGCGCTGAAGCGATATTGCAGCGGCAGCGCACCCTTTTTGAACATCTCCGCCGCCCGCTCTGCGAGCTTTGGCGCGGTTATGACCGCAAGCAGCTGAAATGATGCTTTTTTCTCATATTCCATTTTACTCAACCTCCTCAAGGTCAACGATAGCATCGCAGTCATCGGCGATCTGCGCCCTTTCCATCGACGCTCTCTTTCCTGTTTTCAGCTTATACACAACGCCCATAAGCTGAATGGCGATAAGCGGCGTAAGTGCGACAAGTGCGACAACGCCGAATGCATCGGTCATAAGATTTCCTCCCACTGCCTCGCAGGCGCCTATGCTCAGCGGCAGCAGGAATGTCGAGGTCATAGGGCCGCTGGCAACTCCGCCGGAGTCGAATGCAATGCCGATAAAAATATCGGGAACAAAGCAGGAAAGAAGCAGTGCTATGATATACCCTGGGATAACGAACCACTGGATAGGAATACCGGCGAGGACACGCAGCATTGCAAGCCCCACGCTGACGGCAACGCCTATCGACATGCAGCGGTTCATCATTTTTACGGATATAGCACCGTTGGTCACGGTCTCGACCTGATGGTTCAGGACCTGTATCGCTGGCTCGGCCTTGACGATGTAATAGCCTATCAGCATGCCGATTGGGATGAGCGCCCAATGGAAGGACACGCCTGCCAGCTCCTTACCGAGGTAAGCGCCGACCGATGTAAAACCGACATTGACTCCGCAGAGAAACAGCACAAGTCCGATGTATGTATACGCAAAGCCGACGGCAATGCGCTTTATCTGCCGTTTATGATAGCGGCGGGTCATGAGCTGGAAAATCAAAAACACCGCATTGATAGGCAGCAGCGATATAAGAACTTCCTTGGCGTACAGCGGCAGTCCCTTTGCAAACACACGGGCGACATCCTGCGTGGTAACGACCGTCGCCACATCGGTGAGTGCAAACGCAGCCTCGGTCGGCTTATAAAAGCAGCCGAGTATCAAAACGGCAAGGATAGGGCCGATGCTGGATATTGCGACCAGGCCAAAGCTGTCACTGGCTGCATTTTTATCGCTTCTGACAGAGGCAAGCCCGACACCGACCGCCATAATAAACGGTACGGTCATGGGCCCTGTGGTAACGCCGCCGGAGTCAAATGCCACGGCCAAAAACTCCTTTGGCACAAACAGCGACACAAGGATGAGTACGGCGTAGCAGATGATAAGAAGTCTTGACAAGCCGATCTTATAGCGGATGCGAATGATCGCCAAAGCAAGGAACAGTCCGACACCGACGGCCACCGTCAGGATAAGCACGGTGTTCGGGACAGAGGGCACCTGACCGGCGAGAACCTGCAGGTCGGGCTCTGACACGGTTATGATGACTCCCATGATAAAGCCCGTCAGCAAGACAGTCAGCAGCATTTTCATCTTCGATATCTGCACGCCGACGCCTTCTCCGATAGGTGTCATTGCCATCTCGGCGCCGAGCTGGAAAAAGCCCATTCCGACTATCAGCATGGCAGCTCCCGTGAGGAACATGACGATGCTGCCAAGCTCCATGGGGACAAGAAAAACACTGATTATCAGAACGATCACAGTGATCGGAATGACTGCGGAGAGTGACTCGTTGATTTTTTCCTTAAGTTTTAAATTCAATAATGTGCTCTCCTTTTAATTTATTCGCGTGGCTATGTCCGGTACGAGGCCATGACCTCCTTAAACAGCTCCTGTGTTGACGGAGGTGTGTATGTAATCGCATTGGCTCCGGCATCGATGGTCTCTTTTATGCTTTCGTTGGTGTTGCCGCCTGATGCTATGAGCGGTACATCGGGAAACTCCGAGCGAATTTTCCGCACTAACTGCGGAGTGTTTTTCCCGCTGGCGACATTCAATATTGCCGCACCGTGTTTGAGCCTGCTTGCGATGTCCGTCTCCTTGCTCGTGACTGTTATGATAACCGGGATATCAACGGCATTGCTCACGGCAAGAAGGTTTAAGTCTGATATCGGCGCATTAAGCACAACGCCCATAGCGCCCTGCGCCTCCACATCCTTGGCTAAGGCTACGGTCCGCAAGCCCTTGGTCACCCCACCGCCTACGCCGCAGAACACGGGGATATACGACGAGCGGATGATAGCGTCGCTGATCGCCTGCTGCGGGGTGAAGGGATAGACCGCAAACACAGCATCGGCATCGCAGTTTCGGATGATGGCAAGATCCGTTGTAAAGACGAAGCTTTTTATTCTTCGTCCGTTGATGATTATCCCGCTGGCTTGGAAGACTGCCTCGGGAATTTTCAGAATATGCTGCCGCAAGCGGCCGTCAATGCGGGGTATCTGCTCGTTTTTGTTCTCATCCATACCATGTCTCCCCTATTACCAGTCAGAGTTTCTGCGGACAAATGCGGCAATGATGCTTTCGATGCCGAATAAAATCAGGAAAATCGCCGTCATATAGCATATTGCCTTGAGCGTCACAAAGGACATCGTCGGGCTGAATATCATCACGAAGCCGAGCACGAGGCCGAGGATGTTCAGTGTCAGCGAAAAGTAGTAATAAAACCGATCGCCTATCATGCGGATGAGGTTCATTCTGGTCAGTCCCGAGATGCAGTGGGCAATAAACCATATCGGGAGAAGGATAGTCAGCGCCCATTTGCCGATATTGGGGTCGGCGACCAGCATAACGCCGCACATTACGCTCAAAATTCCGGCGATAAGCGACAGCGTCGGCCCAAAGCCGGTAAAGCGGGCAAGCCGGACATAGACGACAATGTCCTCAACGCCTATAACAATGGCGATAATGCCATAGACTACGACCGCTCCGGTCAACATGCTTTCCGGGCGGGCAAAGGCGAAGATGCCAAGCAGTACAAGAAGCACACCGACTAAAAGTTCGCTCCAACCGAAGCCGTTTTCCCGTTTCATACCGCATCCACATCCTTTCCGTTCAGAATAGACATAAATTCACTGCCGGTGATAGTCTCCTTCTCGTAGAGATAGCCTGCAAGCTCATCGAGCTTGCTGCGATTATCGGCAAGCAATTTGCGAGCCTTTTCATGCTGCTTTTTAACGGTCTCGACGACCTTTTTGTCAATTTCCTTCTGCGTATCGGTAGAGCAGGCAAGCGAAGTGTCGCCGCCAAGGTACTGATTTGTGACGGTCTCCATGGCGACCATGTCAAACTCATCGGTCATACCGTAGCGTGTTATCATCGCACGGGCAAGCTTCGTGGCCTGCTCAATGTCGTTCGATGCGCCGGTGGTTATCTGCCCGAACACTATCTCCTCCGCCGCGCGGCCGCCCGTCAGCGTGGCTATCTTGTTTTCAAGCTCCTCCTTTGTCATCAAGACCTTGTCGTTTTGCTCGACCTGCATGGTGTAGCCCAATGCGCCGGAGGTGCGGGGGATTATGGTTATCTTCTGCACCGGTGCGGAAGCCGTCTGCAAGGCGGCGACCAGTGCATGGCCTATCTCGTGGTAGGCAACGACCTTCTTTTCGCTGTCGGTCATGATGGCGTTTTTCTTCTGATAGCCGGCGATGACGACCTCGATGCTCTCCTCAAGATCTGCCTGCTGCACAACGGTGCGTCCGCTGCGCACGGCACGGAGAGCAGCCTCATTTATGATGTTTGCAAGCTCTGCGCCCGAGGTGCCGGAGGCCATGCGGGCGATGGTGTGGAAGTCCACATCGTCTCCTACCTTTATTTTCTTTGCATGCACCTTGAGGATGGCTTCACGACCTGCAAGGTCTGGAAGCTCCACAGGGACACGGCGGTCAAAGCGGCCGGGACGGGTCAATGCGGGGTCAAGCGACTCGGGACGGTTTGTTGCCGCCAGAATGATGACGCCGTTGTTGCCCTCAAAGCCGTCCATCTCGGTCAGCAGCTGGTTTAGCGTCTGCTCACGCTCGTCGTTTCCGCCGAGCTGACCGTCACGCTTTTTGCCGATGGCGTCTATCTCGTCGATGAAAACGATACAGGGTGCTTTCTCCTTGGCCTGCCTGAACAGGTCGCGCACCTTAGATGCGCCCATGCCGACGAACATTTCTACAAATTCCGAGCCGGACATGGAGAAAAATGGTACCTCTGCCTCGCCGGCAACAGCCTTTGCCAACATGGTCTTGCCCGTTCCCGGAGGGCCTACAAGCAGCACGCCCTTTGGCATCGATGCACCGACATCGGAATATTTTTGGGGATTATGCAGGTAATCGACTATCTCTGCGAGATTTTCCTTAGCCTCGTCCTCACCGGCGACATCGGAAAATCGGATGCCGTCCGTGGACGGGACATAGACTTTGGCGTTGCTCTTGCCCATGCCGAATGCCATGGCATTCGGTCCGCCCGCCTGCGACATCATCTTCTTTGCCATATACTGCCCCAGTGCGATGAATATCACGATCGGCAGAATGACGGTCAGAAGAAAGCTCATCAGCGGCGACATTCCCTTTTCAATGTTGCGGGTAAAGGTCGCTCCCGAGGCGTAAAGGCGCTCTGTCAGGGTCGGATCGTTCATTTCGCCGGTTTTGTAGACTTGCGTTTCGTCCTTATCGGTGAACACGATCTCGGAATCGGTGACCTCAACACTGCCGATGTTCTTCTCCTCGATCATCTTCATGAAGGTGCCGTAGTCGACCTCCTTCACTCTGGCATTTACCAGCAGCGGCGAGACGATGACATTGAACACCAGTATGACCAGCAAGGCGATTGTATAATAATAGATAAGCGGTTTTTTCGGAGACTTGACTTCTTTCATGCTTACTAAACTCCTTTTCCATTTTATAATGATGAAAGTATACCGTCCGTTTCTAAACTGAAAAGAAACTCCTGCGGAAAACGGCGGAAAATGGGACAATTTTTACGCCATTGACACACAGGGTGTGAGCCTGTAAAATTTATATGGATATAAGTTTATTTTCAGTTAATTTTGCGGCATTATCATGCGGTAAGAGTAATTAGCCGAGGAGGATTTTTATGTTTCACATTCTCGTTGTTGATGACGATAAGCATACAAGGATGCTGCTGCGTGCCGTTTTGGAGAACGCCAACTACACCGTGACAACGGCGACTAACGGTGAGGAGGCGCTGGGGGCGTTGGACAGAGAGCACATTGACCTTGTCGTTCTGGACATTATGATGCCGAAAATGGACGGATACGAGTTTACTCGGATAGTGCGGGAGACGGACAGTGCACTGCCGATTTTGATGGTCACGGCAAAGCACCTGCCCTCGGACGAGAAAAAGGGCTTTCTCGTGGGGACGGATGACTATATCACGAAGCCCATCGACGAAGAAAAGCTGCTTTTGCGTATCAGGGCTCTGCTTCGGCGTGCGCAGATAGTCAATGAGCACAAGATAACCGTCGGCGATGTCGTTTTGGACTACAACTCATTCACGGTCACAAAAAACGGCGAGACACAGGAGCTGCCGCAAAAGGAGTTCCTGCTTTTGTACAAGCTCCTCTCCTACCCCGGACAGATCTTCACCCGTATTCAGCTGATGGACGAGATATGGGGTACCGACAGCGAGACCGGCTGGGAGACCGTCACCGTCCATGTCGGGCGCTTGCGCAAACGCTTTGAGGGCTGGGACGAGTTTGAGATAGTTGCCGTTCGGGGGCTCGGTTACAAGGCGGTGAAAAAGATATGAATAAAAAGGAGCGCACAGGACGGGTCGCTCTGGCGCTGCTGATATCGGGGATAATTTTTGCGGCAAGCATCTTGATCATGCTGCTCACCATCGGTGTCGTTTACGGTCTGGTGCGGCTCGGAGTGATCGAGACCGTCGGAGAGCAGGTCGGTTTGCCGGAGGTTTTGCGGTTTTTCTTTTATATCAGTCTCGTTATCGGTTTTCTCCTTGCGTATTTTATCGGCAAAATCGCCATCAAGCCGTTTAAGCGTCTTATCGATGAGCTTGACAGGCTTGCAAGCGGCGATTTCAAGGCGAGGCTGCATTTCGGCAGGCTCATCGCCGAGCATCCCACCTTTAAGCAGGTCGAAAACAGCTTCAATCGTGCGGCCGAGGAACTGGAGCACACCGAAATGCTGCGCAGCGATTTTATAAACAACTTCTCGCACGAGTTTAAAACGCCCATAGTCTCAATTGCCGGCTTTGCAAAGCTTCTGCGCCGAGGAAAGCTCACTGATGAGCAAAAAGAGGAGTACCTTGAGGTCATCGAGGAGGAGTCGCTGCGGCTCTCCGCCATGGCGAACAATGTGCTGAGCTTGACCCGAGTGGAAAATCAGACTATCCTAACAGAGGTCACGAGATTTAATCTGTCCGAGCAAATTCGTGGAGCCGTATTGCTGCTTGCGGAAAAATGGACGCCCAAAAGTCTTAACATGGACATGCAGTTTGATGAGCACATGATATGCGCAAATGAGGAGCTCTTAAAGCAGGTGTGGATAAATCTGCTGGATAATGCAATAAAGTTTTCAGAGCCCTGCGGCACGGTGTCGGTCGATATCTCCGAGGCGGGCGACCGTCTCTCTATAAGCATTTCAAACCAAGGCAGGGATATTCCGAAGGATCGCATCGCACATATCTTCAACAAGTTTTATCAGGCCGACGAGTCGCATTCGTCGGCAGGAAACGGCATCGGCCTTGCCATCGTGAAAAAGGTGTGTGAGCTTCATGGCGGCACGGTATCTGCAAAAAGCGAAAACGGCACAACGGTATTTACAGTAGTGCTGCCCAAGCAGCAGGAGGGGTAAGAGCGAGAGATCTCAATTATTCATTATTCATCAGCGAAGCGGCTTCATCATTCATTATTCATTGTAAAATCCTGTTTAAATGAATGATGAATATTGAATATTTAAAAATGAATAATACAAACGAAAAATCCTGTCGGTAGTACGACAGGATTTTTCGTTTGGCGGAGAGTGAGGGATATCACTTTTGCTGCGCAAAATCGAGTGTCCTTACAGCATAGCTGCTTCGGACCTTGTACCTAAAAACATGCCGCCGGCATTTTTTCTTAACGGCACAAGCCCGCTCCGGGTTCGAATCCCTCAGATATAAAACTCCCCCACCGTGGTGGGGGAGTTGGCAAATAACCCTAACTTTAACAGAATTTCAAGGGGGTGCATTTTCGGCGCAAAAGGGGGTGCAGTAGTTTTCGGAAATGCACCCCCTCTGTGGAAAATTTCT
>ERZ824600.1478-NODE-1478-length-28830-cov-3.192945_pt1 | contig 28830 bp, 26 predicted proteins | sample MGYA00519933_ERZ824600 | MGnify/ENA primary metagenome ERZ824600 (study PRJEB31778, sample SAMEA3449178) | human gut metagenome | biome: human gut; feature: human-associated habitat; material: faeces | place: United Kingdom | collected 2010/2012 ... | reverse complement strand
CTATTTTAAAATATCTCAGACATATTTTCAGCCCCTCGAAAACTATGTAGGAAAACGGGGTAAAAATGCAGACAAAAACGGTAGACCCGGGAGTTTGATAGCAGCCCTGCTTTTTTAATGTTTTTTGGAAAGAATGAAAGTTCTCCATTTTGTGCCCAGTATAGACAGGAGTTCCGGCGGCGTAGGTGTGTATATGCAACTGCTGTCTAAGGAACTGGGTAAGTTGTGCGAGTTGTTTATCGTTACGGCGGAATCAAATAATCCGTTGCCCGTAGAAAACGCGCAAATAATAGTTATTCCTACAAGTTTGGTGCAATATCGGAAAATGCGCTCCGCGTGGAGACGTTTGCTTAATGATATAAGGCCGGATGTTGTGCACGTGAATTGCTGCTGGGAACCACAATGTTCGTGGACGCAAAAGTGGTCGCAGGAACTCGGCTACATAGTAGTGCTTACACCGCATGGTATGCTCGAATCATGGATAATAAAACGCCATTATTGGACTAAAAAGCTGCCGGCATTGTTGTTGTATCAAAAAAGGGCTGTTTGCAAAGCCGATTTCTTGCATACTACGGCAGAAAGCGAAAAAGCAAATTTGCTAAAGTTGGGGTATAACGATAAAATTGAAGTGATTCCGAACGGTATAGATGTTGAACGTATTCCTTTAAAAACGGATTGGACGAGAAAGAAGAGGATTTTGTTTCTCTCGCGGCTTCATGTAAAGAAAGGCGTAGAGTTTTTACTGGAGGCTGTGGCGAACGTGCAAGGATTGCTGGCTGGCTATTCTGTTTGCATAGCAGGAGAAGGGGATGAAGAGTATGTACGGCAACTTAAACGGAAAGTCCGTCAGTTAGAAATAGAGGGAATAGTCGACTTTTGCGGTTATGTATATGAAGATAAGAAATGGAATCTGTTTCGCGAGGCGGATTTGTTCGTACTACCCACTTATTCCGAGAATTTCGGCATTGTAATAGCTGAAGCATTGGCATGTGGTACGCCGGTAATTACCACAAAAGGAGCTCCTTGGAGAGATTTGAAAACTTATCGCTGCGGGTGGTGGACGGAAATGGGGACAAAAGCTACAGAAGACGCTTTGCGCAGCTTTCTTTCATTGACTTCTGATGAGTTGGAAACAATGGGGCGCAATGGACGGAAACTTGTCGAAGAGAAGTATTCTGCCCGTAAAACGGCCAAGGATATGATGTCATTGTACAAAAGTATGATATGATTGATATTGAGAGGCATAGGTCTGGACGAGTAATTTTATCGGTAAAGATTAAAAGAGCTGTCTGGAATGTGGCTTATGTTTTATTGTTCCGGTTCTTTCCTACAAAACTGTTTCGCCTTTGGCGCATAATGCTGTTAAAACTGTTCGGGGCAAAAGTGAAGTGGGACTCGGAAGTTTATGCCTCGGCAAGCGTTTGGGCGCCTTGGAATCTTGTTATGGGGCATGGCTCTTGTTTAGGGCCACATGTTGTTTGTTATAATCAAGATGTTGTAATATTAGAGGACAATGTGGTTGTATCACAATATGCTTATCTCTGCACAGCTTCGCATGATGTCAACATGCTTAATACTGCGCATGATTCATTGATAACCGCACCAATTATAATAAAAGAAAAGGCATGGGTGGGAGCACGAGCCTTTATCGGTTTGGGAGTGTATATAGGCAAGGAGGCTGTAGTGGGAGCAACGGCTTCAGTATATAAAAGCGTGGAGGATTATCACGTAGTAGGAGGAAATCCGGCAAGATTCATAAAGACGAGGAATCTTCAATGAATGTAGTAATAAAAGAAAATTATTTGAGAGGAGGATTAAACAAAGCGGTTATTTTACTAAAATGTGCAGCCGCATTGCTTATAACATACTCTCACATGGATTTTTTATTTCCACAATATGGTAGCTTAGCAACCGGCGGGGCAATCGGCGACGGACTTTTCTTTTTCTGTTCCGGCTATACATTGCTTTTGGGGCGAAAAAGAAATTTCCCGAATTGGTATAAACGTAGGATTAGCAGGATATATCCCACTGTAATAATGTGGGCGTTGCTGTCGGCTGTTATGTTCAATTGGAAATGGTCGGTAACAGATCTTGTTACCACGCCCAATTATTGGTTTGTATCATGTATTATGGTATACTATGTTTTATTCTATATCATACGCACCTATTTAATGGAGCATTTAAAATTGGTTGTTATTGGTGTGACTGGATTTATAGTGGCTGGATACTTTTTGATTTTAGATTTTGAGACTCCTATGATGTATGCTGATGTTGCTTTTATGCAAGTATTCTATTTTAGTTTTATGCTGTTAGGAGCTATGGTAGCTATTAGTAAAAAACAGTCGGAAATAAAATTGTCAAAAGCTTTAGCCTGTTTTACTATAGGAGTGGTATTGTATTACGTTTGTATGGCCGTTTGTAAGCTCGATACGTTATTTTGTCGCTTCCAGTTGTTCTCTCTCATTCCTTTACTGTTTTCAATTTACTGGTTGTATCGTATTTGTGAAACTCCAGTCGTACAACTTGTGCTGCGGAGCAAAATTGGTGCGGGCATATATTTCGTTTCATGCTTGACTTTGGAAATATATATGGTGCAATATGCGTTCTTCACAGACGAATGGAATGGGATATTTCCTTTGAATATCCTTTTGACATTCATTGTTGTAATCATCGCTGCATATCTTCTTAAATGTGCAGCTAAGCTTTTTTCGCAAGTATTTAGTGAAAACGAATTTAGCTGGCGGAAAATTTATCAACTATAAAAGATGGTACATAATACTATCGCTGCCGTAATTTTGACAAAGAACGAAGAGAAGCACATAGCACGCTGCATTGGTTCGTTGAAAAACGTTTGCGACGAAGTGATTGTGGTAGATTCGTTCAGCTCGGATAAAACATGCGATATAGCAAAAAGTTTTAACGCAAGAGTATATAAAAATGCATGGAAGAATTATGCTTCGCAATTCAATTTCGCTATACATAAATGTCCTATTGAAAGTGAGTGGATTTGGAGAATAGACGCTGACGAGTACTTGGAAGGAAACATTGGTTCTGCTGTTAAGGAGGCAGTGAAGAAATGCGACAGCGATGTAAACGGTATTTATGTAAGGAAACGCATAGACTTCATGGGTAAACCGTTGAAGCATGGCGGTTGGTATCCTGCGTATCACTTAAAGGTTTTTCGCAAAGGTCATGGCGAATGTGAAAACCGATGGATGGACGAACACATCCGTATTTTTGACGGTAAGACAACAACTGTAGACGAAGGAAATCAGGTGGACGCAAACTTAAACGGTCTTACTTGGTGGACAGATAAGCATAACCATTATGCAACGCGCGAAATGATTGATATGCTTATGACGGAATTTGAACTGGACGCAAAAGGGCAGGAAGTCATACCTATGTTTTTTGGCACAGAGGAACAGCGTAAGCGCTGGTTGAAAATGAAATACATGAAAGCTCCTTTGTTTGTCCGACCTTTTGCCAACTTTTTCTATCGTTACATTATACGAGGCGGATTTTTGGATGGTAAAGAAGGATTCATCTGGCACATATTGCAAGGATTTTGGTACAGAATGCTTGTTGATGCCAAAATATTTGAGATAAAAAAGAAATTCAACAGTAATCCTGTGGCTATAAAAGAGTTCTTGAAAGATTACTTGGCTTGCTCGTAAAAGGGAATCAGGCATTATTCCCAAAAATTCTGACACATTTGTTTTATTGCAAAAATGAAAGTCTCTATAATCACTTCTTGTTACAACCGCGAGGAAACTATTGCACAGGCCATTGAGAGTGTAATACTCCAAGATTATCCTGATATAGAATATATAGTTGTGGACGGCGCCAGCAGTGATAATTCATTGGAAATAATAAACAGATATCGCACACAGATTGCAAAGGTTATATCGGAGACCGATAGCGGGATGTACGAAGGTATAAATAAAGGCATAAAGGTTGCGACCGGCGATATTGTCGGACTGTTGCATTCCGACGATTTCCTTATTAATCCGCATATTATTTCCGACATAGTAGCGAGGTTCACCGAAACAAATGCCGACATCGTTTACGGAAACGGTCTTTATGTGGATTCCATGCGCACAGGCAAAGTGGTCAGAAACTGGGTAAGCGGAAATTACAGACGTTGGAAAGTGCGATTAGGCTGGCTGCCGCTACATCCAACGGTATATGTCAAGCGAAACGTGATAGAGAGGCTTGGATTATACAACGAGGATTACAAGATTGCCGCAGATTCCGATTTCCTCGTAAGATATTTGTGGGAAGCAAAACTGCATGTGGAGTATCTCGACAAGTATATTCTGAAAATGCGTATGGGAGGCCTTTCGACTGACAGGCGGAAAAGAAAACTTATGTGGGACGAAGACATAAGCATGTATAAATCCCACGGTTTTTCGGGCGTACCCGAAAAATTGATGAAAATGGGTTGGAAAATACCGCAGTTCATAGAAGCAAAGTTCAAACGGCATTATGCTTATGATTGACAACAGGCAGATCTTTTTTGACTTTCTTCGTGCCGGACTTTGGGGCAAACACGAAAATAACGTTGATGTCAGATTGACGCATGACGATTGGAAAGAACTGTTCGACATGGCTTACCGCCACGCTGTTACTGGCTTGTTTGTCGACGGGGTATCGCTTGTTAGTATGCGCCCCGATGAGAAAGTGTGGGCGCAATGGGTCTTTCATCTGTGTCGCATGGAGAAAGCCAATGATTACATAGAAAAGCGTAGCGACTGGTGGGTGGAACAATTAATGAATGCAGGTATAAGTGCAACCGTTTTTAAAGGCACGTCTGTGGCAGCCTGGTATCGGAATCCGCTTCACCGTTGTTATGGCGACATTGATATTGTTGTAACTGAAGGTTGGCACGAGTTGGATGCTTTTTTGCAAAATCGCAACCTTGTTCCATGTGAGCGGAAAAGTGACGAAGTCGTACTATTGGATAAGAACGATTTGTATGTTGAATTTCACCGTGATTGGGAATTCCTGTATAACCCGGTGACAAACGTCCGTCTTCAGCGCCTGTGCCGAAGTGTGGGTAAAATCGATAATGAACTTTATTTCGTATGTATCATCTTGCACATCCAACGCCATTTCCTCACTTACGGGGTGGGGTTGAAGCAAGTGTGTGATGTGGCTGTAATGTTGCATGCGGCTGATTTGGATTTTAAAATCGTAAGGCATATTTTGCGAATGCTTCATGCCGGCACATTCAGCCGGATTCTGTTCGGATTTATCGAGACGTATATTGGCGGGGGGGATTCTTACCCATTGACGCCTGTTAAAAGCGGCCGAAAATTCGATTTGTTCGAAAGCGTGATATTCAATGACGGATATTTAACTAAGATGAAACGAAATGCCGTTGCTGCGGATAGCAAATATCCCGGTTCGCGTATAGTAAGAAACGCTTGGTTCTGGTCGAGACGCAGTATAAGAATGCTTAATATCATTCCGGGCGAAGCATGCGGATTTTTGCTTTACAAGGTATGGCGACGTATGAGCATGGCACATCCGAACAAATATAAATTGAACGAAAGCCTTACGTAACGATACAGACATTTGCTGCACGTGAAATCAAGTAAAAAAACATTGCTTTTTCATTGCAAAAAATGAAAACTGTAAATCAGGCTTTTGGGGCCTGCTTTGAGATAATGAAAAATATGTCTGACATATTTCAAAATATGTGCCTTGTATTTTAAAATATCTCAGAGATATTTTCAGCCATATAAAAACCGGGCTTTGACAAGCAGACAAATACGGTGTTGAAGTTTTCTTACCCGAATAAAGTGTATTATAAAATGCAGTTTGACTCTGTTGATATATTGCGCGATTCTTCTATGAACCGTATGGGAAGCAGGATTCTGAAAAGAAGTTTTGATTTCGTCTTTTCGCTTGTGTTCTTATGTACCTTGTTTCCTGTGATATTGGTAATTGTAATTATCGTAACCGAATGCACAATGCCGGGAAATCCTTTCTTCGTTCAAAAGCGAACCGGTTTGAAAGGCCGGATTTTCAGTTGCTACAAGTTCCGTACAATGAGGAAGAACGAAGATTCCGACAGCCTTCAGGCTACTAAGGATGATTGCCGCACTACGCGCTGGGGGCATATATTGCGTATGACAAACATTGACGAAACGCCCCAGTTCATAAACGTTCTGCTTGGAGATATGAGCGTAGTAGGGCCGCGCCCGCACATGGTAAAGCACACCGAAGAGTTTTCGCGCATTATCGACGGGTTTATGATTCGCCATACGGTGAAGCCCGGTATCACAGGCTGGAGCCAGATGAACGGATTACGAGGCGAGATACGTAGTTTAATCGATATGAGCCTGAGAGTAAAATACGACATATGGTACATAAGGCACTGGAGTTTTTATCTCGACCTGTATATCATAGTAAAAACATTCTTCAAATGCTTTGGTAACGACAGCAATGCTTATTAACAAACTGAAATCCAATATTAATCTCAATCAAAAAACAATGAAGAGAATAGCATTAATTCTTATGGTGCTGGGCTGCTGTATGAGCAGTATTCGGGCACAGGAGGCGGTTACACGTTATGATACCGTCAGATGCGAAACTTGCGACAGTCTCACGACACCACAGCCAACGGACAACAAGTTTCGTGTAGTTACTAACAAGTTCTGGGACAACTGGTTTGTCCTTGCCGATGTGGGCGGACATGTTTTCCTTGGCGATTACGGAAGCGTTGGAAAATTCTCCGGGCTGCTTTCGCCTGAACTGAACATAGGCGTAGGTAAGTGGTTCACACCCGGTATAGGTGTAAAACTCCAGTTCGGCATATCCAACTCGCGCGGATATAGCAAGGAACCGACTTATTACACCTATGGCGGCCAGAAGACCGCAGACGACGGAACGCCTTACTGGAAATCGAAGATGAAATGGTGGGATTTGAGCGCAAGTGCCATGTTTAACCTGTCGCGTCTTTTCTGCGGATACGAAGGAAAGGATTCCGACAAACTGATGAACCAGTTTATAGCGTCAGTAGGTATCGGAGCATTACACCATTGGGGCATAGACGAGCAACGTAATGAATGGAGCGGTCATCTTGAATTGCAATATAGCCGCTTCCTCAGCAGGAAAAAGAATTTCTCTCTCGACTTGAAAGCGCGGGCAACGCTGTATCAGACCAATTTCGACGGAATCACCGTAAAAAGCAACGGAGAAGACAGCCATTGGTTTGACGCAAACGTAGGCTTGAGCGTTGGCTTTACTTACTACTTCAAGAAACGCCATTGGGATAGGTGCGCACCATGCGAGCGTCCGGTTTACAACGTAAACAAGACCGTTATTATGCCGACCAACGAGTGTCCTGAATACGGCACAATGGAGTTCTATGTGTTCTTCCCCAACAATTATTCGGGACGCAATGATGCGCCAACCGTTTCCGGTGCGCCTGTAAATGCTATAGATTACCTGGCTTCGGGTATTTTCACACAAAAGAAGTTCGACAACGCCGAAGCAGTTGCTTCGAATCTTAAGTCGGGCAAGTCTCTTTCAAAGCTGAACACTTCTGATATTCCCACCGAAAACATTACTTCTATAGCAAAGGCAACAGGTATCGACGGCGGTTACGAGATGTCAGACACACCTATTTCTTTGAGCATGGACGCAAGCAATATGAATATGTTCAAGGACAAGACAGGCTACTATTATGCGCCAATGTATTACGGAAACAATACATGGTACTACCGCGTAGACCGTGAAACGGCCGGACAACGCCTTCTCGGCGCAAACAACTACAAGGAAAGCAAGTCGTTCTCTTTGAATGCGCACAATGGCCTCGAACTTGTCAAGAACAATCTTAAACCCGACGCAGACGCAGAGCTGTACAGCTTCGCCGATATTTACAGTGCGATAGAAGGCAACGACGGAAACATAGCCAATGCTGCAAATACCGAAGCTGTTAACCGGTTGAACGAAATCTTTACGAAAGGGCGCATAATCTATGTAATGGCCGAAGGACTTGCCACCAGCCAGGACAATTATATAGGCGAAGATTCCGAGAACGTAGGCTTGGAACGCAACAAGACGCTTGCTTACAACCGTGCTTACACTGTTGTTAACTGGCTTAAAGGCAACGAAAAGTTCAGGAATGTTTCGAATAACGTATTTGCTGTAAATGCATTGGTTAATCCTATTGTCAAAGTGGACGACAAGAGCGTTCAAGGACTTAATTCAAAACTCGGACGTTGCGTAAAAGTCAGGATTCATTTCGTAATCGACAAATAAGTAGGTCGGTATATATTTAAATCAACAAATATGCAGTAATTTTACAGGAGAAGTGTGCCGCACGGTATGCTTCTCCTGTTTGCATTTTAGAAATGGCAAGGCAAAGTTTCGACAACGCGTTAATGGCCACCGAAATAGCTTCTCTAATTAAAGACGGGCATTCGGTTACTATTCCCGTAAAGGGGAATAGCATGGCTCCGTTTTTGATTGACGGGCGCGACTCTGTTACCTTGTCCCGTTGCAATGCCGACGAGCTGAAGCCCGGGGATGTAGTAATGGCACTCGCGGGAAATCAAGATACTGTTGTGCTGCACCGCATTATAGCAAGGGAAGGAGAGTGGCTTACCTTGCAAGGGGACGGGAATCCTCTCATTACCGAAAAGGCGAATGTAACGGATGTTGTCGGCATAGCCGTGTCGTTTGTGCGTAAGGGTAAAACGTATGAAGCCGACAGTTTGCCGTGGCGTGCCTTTTCCTCATTTTGGATGAGCTCCGCCCGTCTCAGGCGTTTTGCAAGGAAACTGCATTGGCGCACGGCGTTCATGGGCCAGACCACATGCGGACACAGAAAAGGAATATTCCTGAGCTGCCTTATAGGAATAATATCCGTAGCTCTCTCCTTGTTGTTCATATACTTGTCGAAACTGCTGATAGATACTGCCACCGGACATGCGCAAAGTGCGCCGCTGCAAACGTGCGCCCTGCTGCTTATACTGATAGTAGTACTTCAGTTGCTTTGCGACGCCATAGACAGTTGGAACGGTGTGCGCGTCCAGATAGGAGCAGGAAACGCATTGCGTCATCGCCTTTTTACACGTATCCTTCAAAGCGAATGGAGCGGGCCGGCACGTTTCCACACCGGAGACATGGTAAACCGTATAGAGCGCGACACTTCATCGGTTGTGAACTTGCTTACGGTTTCGCTGCCAAATTTCGTAATTATGGGTATACAGTTAATGGCGGCAATGGTGTTCTTCTGTTATTTGGATACATGGCTTCCGTTGATAATAATCGGTGTGTTCCCGTTCCTTTTAATAGGAAGTCGCTTTTACATGCGGCGCATGTATCGTTATACCCATAAGATAAGGAATACCGACAGCCGCATACAGTCGATTATACAGGAGAGCTTGCAACAGCGTACCGTAATAAAAGCCCTTGAACAGGACGAGCAGCACATAGGAAAGCTCGACGAGCAGCAAACGTTACTGAAAAAACAGTTCATGCGCCGCACATATTTTTCCATTTCGTCGCGCACGTGCGTCTCCGCAGCTTTTGCGTGCGGTTACCTAATCGCTTTTTTGTGGGGAATAGACGGATTAAGCAAAGGGATAATAACATTCGGCACAATGGCTGCATTCCTGCAACTGGTGGGAAAGATACAGCGCCCTTTGCTCGACCTGGCGCGCATGATACCCTCGCTTACCGAAGCTATAACCTCTATAGACCGCTTGCGTGAGTTGGAGACAATGCCAGCCGAAAGCAAGGAAAAGGCGGTATGTTTCGACAGTACACCCGATGTCGTGATAAAAAACGTAACGTTCCGTTATGCGCAAGGCGACCGCCCGGTGTTTCGTGATTTCTCCTGCCGTTTTGCCGCCGGCAGCCGCGTTGCAATAGTCGGGCAAACGGGAAAGGGCAAAACAACGCTCGTAAGACTGCTGTTGGCTCTTGTTTCGCCCGAACAGGGAAGTATAAGTCTCAGTGGCGGAGGGCTCACCGTGCCCGTGTCGCCGCAGACGCGTTGCAATTTTACGTATGTACCGCAAGGCAACACCCTGTTTAGCGGCACCATACGCGAGAACCTGCTTATGGGCAACCCCTCTGCAAGCGATAAGGACATGCGGCAGGCCCTGCATACGGCAATGGCCGATTTCGTGTTTTCATATCCCGACCAATTGGACACACTCGTGGGAGAGCAGGGCGGAGGCTTGAGCGAAGGGCAGGCACAGCGCATAGCCATTGCGCGCGCATTGCTTCGAAACAGCCATATCATCCTGCTCGACGAGGCCACGTCGGCACTCGATGAAGATACAGAGCGCGGCCTGGTTGCGAATCTCGAACGGGAGTATGCCGGAAAGACGTTTGTTTTCATTACACATCATACTGCCGTTTCCGCAAAGTGCGACTTTGTAATACAAATTGATTAACCGGCTTTATCATCCCAATACAGACAAACGGAACACGAATTTCAGGGTAAATTTACGACACGTTTTTATGCCCGAAAATGATAACTGAAATACAGCTTGTTATACACAGCTGGGAGAAAAGAAAAAAAAGGTCTGAGAAATTTTAAAATATGTGCCTTGAATTTTGAAATTTCTCGGACCTAATTTTACCCCCGTGAAAACCGGGAGAAAAATTGCAGACAAAAACGACCGCAATTTATGTGAAAAATAATGTGACGCGCCGTTTGCTGTTGTACATGCTTGACTGTAGTAGCTTTTTGTGCCGGCTTTAGAATCTAATTCAACTTTTTCATAACGCAATATGCACCTGCCATGGGAGAGTATCCCACGAGGCAGGTGCATATTCTTTTATGTCTGTCGGTCTTTATTCTACCGTAACTACTCCTTGCTCTTCCAACATTTTAATCAAAGCCTTAACATCGGCCAAAGCCCGGGTATACTCTACTTCGTATTTCCCGGCTAAGCAATTTGCCAACGTTTCAAACTCTACAGCCGAGCCGCGTTTTTGCAGCTCTTCAATAAGGTAAGCCGCCGTGTTGTTGAGCACAAGCATTTTCGAGAAGTTAATCTGTTCGCCGTTACCTATAAGCACCTTCTCGCCCGCAATTTCGCGAACAAGGAAATCTTTCTTTATCGTTGCTTTCATTCTTTATGGTTTAAACGAGAAAGGCTGTAGTTTTATCTACAGCCTTTCTTCTGCTTTTTTTGATATATCTGTTTTAATAAGCTTCGAATACCACTTTTGCGTCGGGCAGAGTAAAGTCGCGTACACCAGCAGTGCTTAATCCTTTAGAGGCAATTGAAGCTGCACCTGCTGCTTCTTCTGATGCCTCGTCACCCCCAGCGGCATCCCAAGCGGCTTTAAATTGTCTGATATCCATTAATAACCCAATAGTGTAAAAACTATTGTTGGTAGGTTTTGAACTATAATCGACTAGAGTTCTTAATGCGCCATTATCATTTTTCAACCATTCTTCACTTGGCTCGCCTTCGCCTGTCCAATGTTTAACAAGAATATATACATTAATTGCTTCACCTGTTACTGGTGTGAACAATTCATTGTTCGTTCTAGTATAATACCCTGCACCACGGAAATTTACCTTGCCCTGACCGAATTGCTCTAAGGAGAAAGGTAAATACATACTTTGATCTTTATTTCCGGAAGTAAATAATTCGGAATCACCAGATGTGTAATAACCACCAGAAGTATCTCCGGTTGATTTATTGTTATTGTAGTCAAACGTATTCGTGAAACTATCTCCTCCTATCATTACCTTAATATACCAAGTAGAAGAAGGGGATCCCATTACACTTTGAAATTTGTCTTCATTAAATAAGTATGTTGTAGTTTCACCAAACTTATCTTCTTGTGTTGGATCAAAAAATAATCCTAAAACGTTAAAGCACGCACACCCTCTTTGGATTTGTAAATTATTGTTGTTTTTTGTAAGGTCATTTATGGAGAAATTTGATACACTGCGATATATTTCTTTATTTATATCGTTTTTTCTGTAATAGAGAGTCGCTTCATTGTACACAGAAATTTGCTCATCTGGTAAGGTCCAATCATTAGTTGGCCATGAAGAAAAATATACGCTGTCACCAGGAGAAAGCTCGAGTGTCTTACTTTCTATTTGTTCGTCGTTCGCATCAAAAGGAATAATCGTTGCACTTCCATCTTCTCTTACATCTATGTGATACCGGAATCCTTTATCACATTCCGTTTCGTCACAAGAATATCTATAAACAGGAACTTCTATAACATCATTACTTCCTTTCTTGTGTATGTAAATATAATCAGGTGTATATACATTGTCGAATCCTCCACGATCTGGAGTTATACCCTTTACGTGCTGTTGGCCTTTATCTGTTTTGGCCTTAATATTCATGCTAATGATTTTACTACCAACAAAAGGCTTTGTTCCTGTATTATCCTCGTCGGAACAAGAAGAAACTATAACTGCTAAGCATATTAGGCTTGCAAAAAAAGAAAAATATTGTTTCATATCCAATTTATGTATAGTAATTAATTGTATTATCTTGAACCATCGCGAACCCATTCCCAATTTCCAGTTCCATAATCTCTCCTTTCTATATGGAATTCTGTACTAGAACTTACGACATCTAAGCAATTGCCGAAACTGTTGCAAACGGGTTGTACGCATATGTCCTCGTTGAAATCCCAGTCAACCACCTTTACGGAAGGCGTTGTATACTTCATTTTGGTCGTGTTTGTAGCCATATTTCTGTTTTTATATAGATTTTTGTGCAAAAATAGCTATTTACAATTGTATGAATAGACACTTACAAGGCTGAATGAGTGCCATTTAGTCACAAAGTGCATGGCAGGCAAATTTTATGAGCTTCAGCAGGCTACAGTGCAAAGTTTGTCTTTAATGCAATAGCAATAAAAAAGCGCAACCTTGTGCGGCTGCGCTTACTCATGTGTTATGGGTAATGTTACTCTTCCACTTCTTCGTAAATTACCTTGCGAACTTTTTTCTTTCCTCCCGCTGCAAGATATGATTCTTCGAAAAGTTGGTCTTTCCTGTCTATGGTTTTTGTACGGAACTTTCCGCTCAGGCGTGACAGCTTCTTTCCTTTTTTTACCAATGCAGCTTCATCGGTAATCCATGACTCTGCGTCGTATTGGAAACCTCCGTTGCGCTCCTCTTCGTACAAGTAACGGATATTCCTCATTGTAACAGTAAAACCGCCGTCCTTTATTTGATACAGCAACTGGTAGTAGCAGCGCGTATAGTCAGTTACCCACGCTTTGCGTTTAAAATACATGGTTTCCTCCATGTTTACGGCAATAAGGTTGTTTGCCTTGTCGTTAGTGGAGATTTTGCACTGCGGCAACGAGTTTTCGCTATGTATAAGCGCGTTTGCGTACGCAAGCAGTGAGTCAAAAATCTGCTCGCTTGTCTTGTTTTTAAGCGTATAGTCCTTTGAGAAAACAACCGCACCGTCAACTACAGGCACTGCTCCTGCTGCATACTTTTCCGGAATGCCGGACTTCTGGGCATTAAGCGCCAAAGGCAAAATGATTGCAAATAATAAAGCTATTTTTTTCATAGTACATATATTTTCTTATCAATTGAGAGCAAATTTAAGTAGAATTTCCGACAACAAACCCGATATATTTCTTAAAAAAGCAAGACTCGCGGTTTCTGTACCGGCTAATATAATTTAAGATACCCTAAAAAGAATTGCGTTATAGTGTGCGGTTTGCTATGTAATCCTGCAAAGCAGTACGATATAGCTTGGAAACAGGTATATGTTTGTTTGCCACGATGACGCAGTCGTTTTCGAGCATTGTTATTTTTTGAAGTGGAATGATATACGAACGGTGCACTCTCATAAACCTGTTCTTGGGCAGGCTTTTTTCCATCGACGAGAGGCTGGCAAGCGTATATACGGGCTTGGTTCTCCCTTGTATGTGAATGAGTACGTAATCTTTTAGCGATTCCAGGTATTGTATGTCAGACAATTTTATTCCTATAAGATGATGTTCGCTCCTGACGAATATGTTTTCTTCATCATTTGGATTTTCTGCGTTGTCGCCGGAAGCGTTGTTGCTTTTATGCGACAAATCAAACCATTTGATTACCTTATTCACGGCGCTTAAGAAGTCGGCATAGCTTATGGGTTTCATCAAATAGTCGATTGCGTTTACTTTGAAACCTTCCAAAGCGTATTGTTCGAATGCTGTGGTAAAGATAATGCGTGTCTGCGGGGCTACCATGCGTGAAAATTCAATGCCGCTTAGTCCCGGCATTTGTATGTCGAGGAAAAGCAAATCCACATTATTGTCACTTGTTTTTTCCAATGCCTCGATTGCGCTGGAGTATTTGCCTTTCAATTCGAGGAAAGGTGTACGCCGCACATAGCTCTCAAGCAAATCGAGGGCGAGAGGTTCGTCGTCTATTATTGCACAGGTTATTGTCATTTGTCGTTTATGTTTATAATTAAGTGAGAGGTATAAACAGTGTTCTCCTTGTTTGTTCCTTTTTCCCAAGTGTATCTGCCAGGGTAGATAAGTTTAAGTCGGGAGTCTACGCCTTTCAGCCCGACGCCATTCCCGCTAAGGTCGTTCTTCTTTTTGGGAAAGTTTGAGTTTTCGCAGAAAAAGTCGATTGTGCCGCTCTCTCTGCAAACTTTCAACGATATATGTATAAAGCTGTTCTCGGTTGCGCTTATTCCATGCTTGAAAGCATTTTCCACTATAGATATAAAAATTAAGGGTGCAATAGGCATGGAGCAGTGCTCTGCGTCGGTGAAATCTATCTTCAGGTCTACAGTCTTAGGTATTCGAATGCGCATTAGGTTAACGTAAGACTTTAAAAAGTCGGCTTCCTTGGAAAGCGTGGTAAACTCTTCCTGGTTTTCGTATAATATGCTTCGGAGTAAACGCGAAAGTTCTTGAATTGTAGACTGTGCACGCTTGGAGTCGAATGTAGTAAGCGCATATATATTATTGAGTGTGTTTAATAGAAAGTGTGGGTTGATTTGGTTGCGGAGGTTTTTCAGCTCAGCTTCCCGTTTTCCTATCTCTGCTTCTTTGCGGGCGCTTTCGGCTTTACGCCACTGGTTGCTGAGGCGTATTGTAAGGGCAAACCCGGCGGCCAGCAGCATGGTGGCTGTATCACGAGCAATAAAGAGCCAACGGGGCGGCATGTAAAAATGCGGGCCTTTTATGTGGTGAGGGGCTGGGGGAAAGCACGACAAAGCTTCCTGCAATACGAATGAAACGGCTACTATGAGCAATACGTCGGCTATGAAGAAATTCCTTTTGCTTCCATACATGAACATTTTGGGAACGAGTATGAAGTAATTTGTATAGAAAACAATAAAAAGTGTCATCGGGAAAAGCGACCCGCGCAAGTAGGCGTATATGTCTATTCCGCCCAGGTCGTGGTTGAAAAACAAGGGAGACGTAAAGATGAAAAGCCAGACAAGTACGTGTGTGGCTATTTCAGCGAAAGCCGACAATGATATTTTTTTCATTTTATGAATTTTACAGCTAAGATAAGTTTTTAATCATAAACATCGCGCAAGAATAGTTCGTTTAAGTGATATATTCATGAGTCCAACTTTGGTTGTCATACGCATGAAGGAGTACTGAAAAAATACAAGGCATGTATTTTAAAATATGTCAGACCTATTTTAAAATATCTCAGACATATTTTTTATTACATGCCTTGCCGCGTTTTTCATAGAAAAGAAAAGGTTAATCGTACATGTGCGAGTTTTTATGTTTATTCGTATCTAATAGCTTCTATCGGGTCGAGACATGCCGCCTTCTTTGCCGGGTACCACCCGAAAAACACTCCTGTGGCCGTACATACAAGGAAACTTACAAACACGCTCCAAGGCTGTATTACTATAGGCCATTTGGCAAACACATTCACCCCGATAGAAGCTCCTATGCCTAACATTATTCCTATTATGCCGCCGGTTACGCTTAAAAGCACGGCTTCGATAAGGAATTGGTTCAATATGTCTATTCCACGTGCACCTACAGACATGCGCAGTCCTATCTCACGTGTACGTTCGGTTACCGACACATACATGATGTTCATAATACCTATTCCGCCAACAACCAAAGAAATGCAGGCAACGACAAGCAGAAGCGTTGTCATGAGGTCGGACGTGGAATTCATCATCGACGAAAGTTCCTTTTGGCTGCGTATGGTAAAGTCGTCATCGTATTCACCGAATTCGTTCAGCTTTATTTTATGGCTTTCCCTCAAGATGTTTGCCACGTCGTCTATGGCAAGGTCGGTAATGTCCTCGGTAATGGCCGAGGCGTTTATTCCTTGCATATATGTTACTGCGAGAACCCGTTTCATCACAGTGGTGTAGGGCGCAAGGACAACATCGTCCTGGTCCATTCCGAACGAATTGTATCCTTTTGATTTAAGTACACCCACTACCTTCAAAGGTATTGTGTTGAATCTGATAACGTGCCCCACGGGGTCTTCTCCGTTAGTAAAAAGATTGTCCTTTACCGTCTTGCCTATCAGGCAAACTTTTGCGCTTGTCTTAATGTCCTGCTCGGAAAAAGCCTCGCCTTCTTCTATCTTCAACTGTCGTATTGTCAGATAGTCATTACTTATACCGTAAAGTGAGGAGGGGGTATTGTTGTTGCCGTTTATGAATTGGCCGGAGCTGTTGACACTGGGACTTATTGCAGCCAAGTATTTTGCATTTTCAACAAGCGTTTCATAGTCTTTTAATTTCAAGGATTGCATTTCGCTTGCGTCCATTCGGGCTCCTCCCGGACCGCGGTCCTGCCCGGGGCGTATCATAATCATGTTTGACCCCATTTCTGCAATTTGGTTCTGTATGCTTTTTTTAGAGCCCTGTCCAATTGCTAACATGGTTATTACCGAAGCTACGCCAATTATTATGCCGAGCATGGTGAGGAAAGACCTGAGCTTGTTTGCAGCTATGGCGCGAAATGCTATTTGAAATAGATTATGGATATTCATGATTGCATGATTAGTTGTCAATCGGCAATGGAATCTTGCTTAGTGCTTCCTTTGCCGACAGAATATTGCTGTTTAGGGTGTCGGATTTTATTTGCCCGTCGCGCAGGGTTATGTTCCTGCTGCTGTATTGGGCTATTTCAGGATTATGTGTAACGAATATGATAGTGCGTCCTTGAGCGTGCAGTTCCTGGAACAGAACCAGGATTTCGAACGAAGTGCGCGTGTCAAGATTGCCCGTTGCTTCATCGGCCAACAACACAGCGGGATTGTTTACCAATGCCCTGGCAATTGCGACACGTTGCATTTGCCCTCCCGACATTTGATTGGATTTATGGTAAAGTCTGTCGCCAAGTCCTACTGTTTCCAACGCCTCTATTGAACGTTTTTGCCTTTCTTTTGCACTTATACGGGAGTTATACATGAGTGGAAGCTCTACGTTCTCTACAGCTGTTGTCTTTGGTAGCAAGTTATAACTTTGGAATACAAAGCCTATCTTTCTGTTTCGGAGAACGGCACGCTCGCGCCTGCTCATTGTCCTTACTGAAACACCGTCCAACAGATATTCTCCGCTCGTAGGAGTGTCGAGGCAGCCCAGCTGGTTGAGCAACGTGGACTTCCCTGAGCCGGAAGTTCCCATAATTGTTACGAATTCTCCTTCGTGTATTTTGAATGACACCCCACGTAAAGCATGAACCTTTTCATCTCCAACAATGAAGTCTCTTTTCACGTCTTTAAGTTCAATTACAACCCTGTTTTGTGAGTAATCCATTTTGTGTATAAGAGATTAATAGATTATACAGGCTATGATTTTAGCTAAATGGTAATTTACTTTTTTTGTTTTTTATCTCTCTCCGGTGGTCCGGGCGAAAACGGACTGCGTTCCTGACTATTTTGTTCGCTAATATTATCTTCTTCCGTGCCGCCTTTTGCCTTGGCATTTGTTATTACAGCCGTACCTTCTTTTACTCCTTCTAATATTTGGGTTCGTATGCCGTTTGTTATTCCTGTCTTTACTGGATATGCTTTGAGTATATTGGTTTCTTTGATCCATAATTTATTTGTCGCATTACAATCTTTTATTTTCTCACCATCATTCATCATTTCCTTTGACGGAGAGAAACGCAGTGCTTTGGCTGGAACACTCACGACATTCTCGATTTCTTCTGTGTATATGTTTACGTTTGCCGTAAGTTGCGGCTTTAACTTCAAGTCGTTGTTTGGCGCAGAGATTACGACTTCGTAGGTCACAACATTACTTTCTTCTTCTCCTTGCTGGCGAACTTGCTTTACTCTTCCTTCGAACGTGTCGTCCGGAAAGGCATCAACTGTAAACGTAACTCTTTGCCCGTCGCGTACGTTGCCTATGTCAGCTTCGTCAACGTTTGCAACGACTTGCATGTCGGTAAGATCGCGCGCTATCGTAAACAGGGTAGGTGTGCTGAAACTTGCGGCAACGGTTTGTCCCTCTTCAACATCTTTAGAAAGCACAACTCCGTCGATAGGCGATGTTATGGTCGCATATCCCAAATTGGTCTGCGCTTTTTGCACGGTTTGTAATTGTACAAGGTATGCTTCCTTTGCTTTTTTATAGCTTAAGTCGGCTATGTCAAAGTCGTCATCGCTTATAAAGCCTTTGTCATGCAGCGCCTTCATACGCTTGTAATTAGTTTCCTGGTAATCTAATTCACTTTTTGAACTGGCTAAATTTGCTTTTGCGCTTGCCAACTCGCTTTCAAGATTTATTTTGTCTAATTCTGCGATTACCTGTCCTTTTTTTACAATACTATTGTAGTCTACATATATTTTGCTGATTATTCCGCTTACTTGGGTTCCCACTTCTACTTTGTTTACAGGTTCTATAGTTCCTGTAGCGGTAACACTGTTACTTATTGTAGCGCGTTCTACTTTTGCGGTTTCATATATGATTGTTATAGGCTGTCTTTTGTTTGACCGCATAAAAATCGTTACAGCTGCTATAATTGCTATGGCAACGGATATACAGATTATTAGCTTTTTCTTTTTGTTAGTCATGCTTGTATGGTTTATGATTGTTTTACTTTATAGTTTTATTTCTTCGCCAGAATAAAATTTAAGTAATTGTACGTTGAGTAAAGTCATGTATTTGCTTTCCAACATTTCTTGTTTTGCTTGCAACAGGCTGCTTCTGCTTGTAGTCAACTCTACAATGTCCTTTAATCCCAATCGGAATTGCTCGCTTATAAGGTCGTTGTTTTCCTGCTGGCTTTCTACATTGCTTTTAGCGGCAATAAAACGTTGCTGGTTACTTGTGGCATTAAGCCAATATGTTTCAATAGCGCTGTAAAGGTCTTTTTCCTTGTCGGTCAGATCTAACTGCGCGTTGGCGTAATTATATTTAGCTTTTTCAATGGCACTTTTCGTTTGGCGGTTGTCGAATATCGGGATACTTAATGTTAAACCTACACTGCCAGACAAGTTGTATTTCATTTGGTTTCCGAAATTTTCGTTAGTGCCAGTCATGTGGTTGTCTCCTATGCCTCCCGTCAGACTAACTGTTGGCATATATCCGGCCTTTGCTATTTTTAGTTGTAATTCCGAGGATTCGATGTTGTATTTGCCACTTATGATTTCAGGACGTGAAGCAAGCGCTGTGCTGTATACGTCCATTTTGTCAGGAATAGTGGATGTAACCAGCCTTTCATCTGTGCTTATGGGTGTTATGTCAAACTCTTCTCCGGGCTGTAACTCAAGTAACTGTTTCAATTGTAATTTATAATTGCGTACTTGCGTTATGGAGTTAACAACGGCATATCCGGATTCGCTTACTGCTGCTTTCAGTTGCTGTAAATCGCTGCGGCTTAATTTCCCAGCCTTGAGCATTTCCTGCCCTTGTACGTATGCAATCGAGTCTTTCTTATTGATTTCTTTATTTACTTTTACAGCGTCTGACGAGTAGAGAATCTGAACGTATAGTTGTGTTATCTGTTCCTGTATGGAGTTTGCTTGCTGCATGCTTTCAAGACGAGTTATTTCAAGGTTTTTTTGCTTGCTTTTTATGCTATTGGTATTGATTCCGCCGTTCCAAACCGTCCAGTTGGCATTTATGCCGTAGCTTCCATTTTGTATGGTTTTATTGCTGCTGTTTGAGGTAATAGAACCGTTAACGAAATTGCTGCTGCTTTTTTGGAATGGCCTATAGCTTAGGCTTTGAGTCATGCTGCCTGATAGATTTGGCAGAAGGCCGGCTTTGGCTTGTTTTAATTCTGTCTCGGCCACGTTTTCACTTATTTTGCTTTTTTGCAGCTGTATGTTATTATCCATGGCATGGTCTATACATTGGCGTAAACTCCATTTCTTAATGTTTTGTGCCATTGTATTTGTTGACGTTGCAGTCACTATAACCAGAATTAGTGTAAGCACCTTTTTATTCATAATGAGTGAATGTTTTGCTATTTTTTTTCGAGCGTAAAATTATAATTCATAATTGTCAGAAATCGGGTCTAAAACCGAGATTCTCTTTAAAAACCGACGAATAGCATATTTTCATCTACCAAAATTTGTATTTTTGCCTATGTGATTTTATTAAGTTGAATATTAAAATTTGCAGTATGTTTTCAGGCATTGTAGAATCTATGGGCCGTCTTGTTTCTGTAGAAAAAAAACAAGAGAATTATGACTTTACTTTTTTTTGCCCTTTTACTTCCGAATTAAAAATAGACCAAAGTGTTGCACATAACGGAGTTTGTCTTACGGTTGTTAGAGTCAATGACAGCGAATATACCGTGACAGCCATGCGCGAGACTATGCAACGTACCAATTTGGGTGATTTGAAAATAGGCGATGAAGTAAACCTGGAACGTTCAATGCTGATGAACGGACGTTTGGACGGACATATAGTTCAAGGACATGTGGATGAGACCGCAATATGTGTGTCGGTTGAAGATGCTAAAGGGAGCAAAATATACACCTTTGAATACAAAAAGGACGCGGAAGCTGCAAAGCAAGGATATATGACTGTGGAAAAGGGCTCTGTTGCGGTAAATGGGGTTAGCTTAACAGCTTTCAATACAACAGATAATTCATTCCAAGTTTCAATTATACCATATACTTATGATAATACGAATTTTCATTCTATAAAAGTAGGGACGCGAGTGAATATAGAGTTCGATATATTAGGAAAATACTTAGCGCGTCTTATGAAATTCTGACTCAATTTTATCTATAGCTTTTAGTGGCAATGGTGTTGTTATTTTATACTGCCACAATACAAGGCTTTAGATAGGGTAAAGAGTTAAGAAAACTTTTCTCTGAGATAATTCAAAATATGTCTGAGATATTTTAAAATATCTCAGACATATTTTTCTCTACTTGTTGTATCGGTAAAAAAGCATGATGAATTTTGTTTATTTCTTTTGCTTTTTCCTGCTTCTTTTGAATATGTCTTTTAGCTTGGTGAAATCGCGTTTGAAAATGATTCCACCTCCTTGCGTAGTAAGAGTTGATTTCGTGAAATATCTGTCGTTACTTTCGCTATATGCTTTTAATTGTATGGTGCCACGTGGATTCAGCAGGTATATTACAGAAAAGTCTCCAACAAAATTTGAATTGTAAGCAGCTCTGTCTCTATATCCTAAATTCCCGTTCAGTATAAGCCTGTTGTTTAACAAATGCCCCGTAAACATGCCTTCTACATCCATGTCGTTCCAGCCGTCGTTACCAGTGGCAAGGTTTGTGCCGAATGTCCATTTGCTCTCTTCCATAAAGTTGGATAGAAATGAATTCAGATTTGACGAAAGTGTGTTCGACAAAAACGAGTTCATTGCAAGAGCAGACTGGCTTTGTGACGCAGACATGTTTTGGGAAGCATAATTATAAGTGTAAAATCTGCCAAATGATAGTAGATATACAATTTGCATGTTCATGTCTTCTGGAGTAGCAATGAGCGAACGAACCATTTGTTGCTCGTCTGTACTAACAGAAGGCATGTCGAGGTCGAATTTAACAATAGGCTGTCCTAAACTTCCGGAAAAATTCATAACGCAGTCCACTTTTACGGAATTGTCACGCAAATTACCGTCCCCCATAAGGTCGCTTAGTGAAACAGATGGAACTGTATATACCGCTTGCAGATTTAAATCACCGGCAAATGGGTCACCGTTGAATGTAACCGTTCCTCCATTGCGGAAATGGAAATCCTTATGTATGAAATCTTGCAATGTCATTTTGTAAGTCCCGCTTTGGATAACATAATTACCGAACATTTCAAAATTGCCTTTATTGTAAAATAGAGCGTGTACGGTACCGGTCCCTCGTGTAGAAATAGTGTTTTCTGCTTCCTCGTTCATAATAACTTTAACTTCAGCTTCCGGTGTGAGGTTAAGAGTAAAATTCAAACGAATGTCGGTAGTTTTTTCATTTACTTTTTCGTTTGGCTCATTTGGGGAAATAGAATCCTCGTCTATTTCTTGATTTTCATCAGCATTGTGATATGTCAATAATTGGGCGTTTTCGGGACTGTCCGGTTTATCTGCGTTATATGTAAAAACGGTATTCTCTGTTGGTTGAACGGTTGCTTCTGTATAAAATAATCCAGGCAGGCCGTGTATGTGGATGTCTCCCGTTGTAAATGCTGTTCCCCAGAACGAATATTCGTTGTTTCGTTGGCGGTCGTAAGCTAAAAACTTTTCTGCATAAATATTTAGGTCATATCTGAAATCATGAAGCGCTTTGTGCGTGACATTGCCTGTCATATTTGCTTGATTGCCATATTTGTCTATGAGTTTGAAACTTTTAAAATTTATCGTATCAGTGTATAGCTCTATAATATTGCCATCCATGGTGTAGGTTGTCCCCAATGGGTCAATATAGATGGTCGCATTCGATAGGGTTTGTGTACCTTTAAGGTTCATGGCATTTAGTTTACCGTGCAATTGAAGTTTTCCGGTAGTTCGCCCTTGTTTAAATTGCACAGCTTCGGGCAAAAATTTATTTAGGAACATAGCATTTGTTTTTTCCGCGTTGAAATGCAAGTCGATTGTATTTTGTGCAGTGTTTATAAAGCCTTTGATGCCTGTATTTCCTTCATTCTCGTTTATGTTTGCTTCCAAATCGATTTGCTTTAATTCATTGTTCCAAGTTCCTATAAGGTTCATGTACCCCATAGGTGCATTGTTGAATTTGAAATCCGTTACTTTTAATGATGTATTTACAGCGGGAGTTCCAAAGAAATCTGATATCGTTACGGTTCCTGTAGCGATACCGTCAAATTCAACATCGTCAAATGCAACCATATCCATAATATCACGAATGCGTATACCCGAAAGGTTTAACTTCAACGAATCGGATTTTTGTTTGGAAATGTTGCCGTTTAGGCTTAAATGCTTTTGCGCATGTGATAAATTGAAATCTGATATTTTAAAATTCCCGTTTGAGTATGAAATTAAAGCAGGGGAGATGTTCCAAATAGTATCTTCTATAACAACGGTAGATTGTGCGATATTGAAATTAATTATACTGGCATCCTTGTTAGGGAATGTAATGGTTTGTATAATGTTGCCGGAGTATTCTTTCTTATTTTTGTTTTTCCACATTATATTACTATCTATGCCGTTTTCTCCTTTGTGCGCTTCTATCTCTACATTTGTTTTCCCCTCTTTTAATATTTTGGCAAAATGTATATTTGAGCGCATGGTGCTGTCATTTCCCTTGCAATATATGCTTAAGTCGGAAAGTTCTTGTTCTTTCCAGTTCAATCTGGAAAGACTTCCTTCAATTAGAAGTTTTTTATTTTTAGAATCAATATAACCGTTTATATAATTGTCGTTCCCTAATTTTATGTTGAGCCCGGAAAATAAATTAATTAATTCCGGCTTTACAATCTTAGCGTGGAAGTTAAAATTATTGTACTTTGCAGTTCTTCTGCTTGTGTTGTTTGACTTTAATAGAGAGTAATTTAAATTATCATTGCTCTTTGAACGAATAATGCTCATTACTTCATCTGGCAGCGTATTGAAATTAAAGTAACCGGCAATTTCTGCATTCCCAAAATCACCATCTATATTTATCTTTCTCCCAATAGTAACAGGAGTGGCTTTTAAACGGATTTCTTTTATGTTGAAAGTACTGTCTTGCGTTTTAAAAATCAGGTTGTTCACCGAGATGGAACCACACGCGTCGTCGAAATTATTGGCCAATATATTAATGTTCGTCTTGAAACTTATTTGGGAATCGCCATATTTAGAAGTAAGTTTGAGTGTGTTAGGGTTCATGTTAATAATGTTCCCGTCTACTTCTATGTGCTTTTTATTTTTGGCATTGTTAAGTTTTGCGCTTATTACGGATTTTATATTGGGATCTTCGGCTTTTAGGTCACATAGTAAAGTCTTGTTCTGCTTAATAAGGTTTAATGCAATATTTGTGTAATTATACTTGTTCGCTTCTAATTTGTGAATATCGGCTTTAACAGTAAATGTGTTTTTTGTTCCTTCGCATTTTAAATCGAACGCTGTATTTCCGATTATATCAGACTTAGAAATCAGACTACCTAATTGGAAATCGTTTGTCGAAGTTTTTATTATAAATAGGCCTTTGTTAGATATGTGTCCCGAATATTTTAAATTTCCTATTTGCGTGTCTAAACTACCTTGAAGTTTCAAGCCGTTATAATTACTTTCCACCACACCGCGTATTCTAACGTCTTTAGTGCTTTTTATGAATCTGTTATATACAGTGTCTTTTGTTACAAGTTTAGCTATAGATGTCAGCTCTTTTTCTGTGAGGTATAGATTCTTTATATTTACTCCAAATTTTTTTTGATTCTCATATTGTGCTGACAATACAATATTTGCGTCATGGCCATTATAGATATTTAGGTTGGGTGAGTATATTACATTATTTTTAATATAGAACTTGGATTCTATTGAATACTTTTTATCAGGTAAATTAAATTTAGGAAAGAATGCGTTAGCTTCACTCAAATTTATATCTGTATTATTTATATTCCCTTGCCCTGACAGTTTGTTTTTATCGGAAAAAAATAACGCAATGTTTTTTAGGTTAATTCTACTACGGTTTGTCTCTAATTCCAATATAGGTATGTTGAAATTAGATTTGTATATGTCTGCTATGATGTAACTGCGACGCAAACGAAATCCGCTTTTTTCTTTGAACGCCAAGTTTCTTACGCGAATTTTAAAACTGTCACTCTTTATTATTTGCAGTTTAATGCTTGCGTCCATCTCATTGATTTGGACATGATTTATATCAAATCCGTTACGCTTGGGCTTGTCTTTTATATTGTAGTCAACAGAGGCTCTGCTTAGAATTATAGACTTTATTCGTAAATCAAGAGGCGAGTCAGTCTTGCTTTTATTGGAAGAAAGAGAGTCCAGTATAAAATTAAAATTATAAGGTAAGGTCTCTTTCTCTTTGTAAATATTTATTTTCGCGCCATATAATTCTATTGTTCTGATAGTAAGTGGAGAGTTTACTAATGAGCGTAGTTTTATTTTTGCAGAAAGCCGCTTTGCCGATATTATATTTGTTCCTTTTTTATCTTTAATCTTTATATCATAAAGTATAACACGATTAAAAAGACCTATTTCTATTTTTTCTATTTTAACCTCAGAACCTACCTTTTTTGATATTTCAGATGACAAGGACCTTGATAACTGCTTTTGAAAGAATGGCAACTTAGTAGAAAGCAATAGAGTAACGTAGCCGCCTAACAGGGCGACTAATACTATATGTATTATTTTCTTTATTTGTCTAATAAGGCTCTGTTCGTTAAAGTGTCGTTATGTATGGATTGTTTTCTTTCTCGAAACCAATAGATGTAGCACAACCGTGCCCCGGGAATACGGTTGTTTCTTCCGGAAGAGTTAAAATGTTTTGCTTCAGCATTTCTATTAAAACGTTTCCGTCGCCTCCGGGTAGGTCGGTTCTTCCTACGCTGCAATAAAACAAGCTGTCGCCACTGAACAGCACATTTTCTTCTTTGCAGTAAAAGGATACTCCGCCAGGAGTATGACCTGGTGTACTGATTACTGAAAGCGTATGTGTGCCGAATTTGATTTTGTACTTATCGTCTATGATTTTATTTATGTTCGGTAATTGTAAGTTTATATTTAAGCCTACAAAATCATTAAGTTGTTTTTCGCAATCATAATATAGATCTGTGTCTTTTGCGGAAATTTCGGGCTTTATCCCATATGTGTCAAATAAGAATTTGCTTCCTATAATATGGTCAAAATGACCATGCGTGAAAATAGAGTGCACAGGAACGAGTTTGTTTTTTTCTATGTATGCTTTAATACGTTCCTTGTCATTATCGTAAAATGCACCACAATCAATGATTACGGTTTCATGTGTTTCATCGGAGACTATATAACAGTTCTCCTGTATCATGTTGACTACAAAAGTCTCAATTTTTAACATGTTGTTTTGTTTTTGATGAGAGGTATATGTATAACATACTTTTCTTCAAAATAGTCTTCCGAAAAAAAGTCATGTATTTCCCATTTCTTTATATTACCTATAGTGATATTGGCTTTTCTGTCAAGGCGTTTTATATTACAGCTTTCCAGTTCCTCTTTTAAATTTCCTCCTTTTAAAGTTATTATGCCATTCGTTAAAGAGTTTCGACTTTCGCTTGATATATTTTTGTATGTCATTTTTACCAAATCCGCAGCGGGCATAACGGCTCTGGTAATAACATAATCATACATTCCTTTTTCGTCAATGGCATTACGATGAGCAAAATCGACATTTTTTAATCCAATTGCTTTAGATATTTCACTCGCTACAAGTATTTTTTTTCCAATGCTATCAATTAAATTAAAATTAGTCTGAGGAAACATTATTGCCAAAGGAATACCGGGGAAGCCGCCGCCTGTTCCAACGTCCAATATATGTGTATTTGGTGAAAATGCTATTACTTTTGCAATGGAAAGAGAATGCAGTACATGGTGAATCATGACATTATCTATATCACGACGAGATATAACGTTGATTCTCGAGTTCCATTCTTTATATAGATTCGGCAAGCTCTTGAATTGTTCGCGTTGAAGTGTAGTGATTTCAGGGAAGTATTTTTCGATTATATCTGTCATTTCTTAATATTTATACTACCGAGGGTAAGCTTTTAGCATACCGATATTTTTTAATAATTGCGTTCACCGAATATGCGTGTTCCTATTCTAACTATATTGGCCCCGTTTTCTATAGCGATTTTATAATCGTTACTCATTCCCCAAGAACGATAACAGAATGAGTCACAATGAGCAAAATGTGATTCCTTAAACTCATTAAATAGGTTTTGAGCTGTTTCAAAGTCATTAAATACTCTTTTTTCGTCCGTCGTATTCGACGCCATGCACATGAGGCCTGATATTTGAATATTGTTAAAGCTTTTCCATTCGCCTTTGTCTAAAAAAGTGCGGCATTCATCGGGTGTAAAGCCTGATTTTGTTTCTTCTTTTGCAACGTGTATTTCCAAAAGACACCGTATGATTCGATTGCAGTTCGCTGCTTGCTTGTTAATCTCTTGCAATAGTTTTATTGAGTCAACAGATTCAATCATAGAAACATACGGTGCTATCATCTTTACTTTGTTGGTCTGCAAATGCCCTATCATGTGCCATTTTATATCTTTGGGCAAAATTTTGTACTTCTCCGTCATTTCTTGAGGACGGTTTTCTCCAAAGATTCGCTGACCGGCATTGTATGCATCCAATATGTCCTCGGATGAGTGGAATTTAGACACAGCAACTAATTCCACTCCAATAGGAAGCTCATTGAGAACCTTTTTTATTTCTTCACCAACTTTAGGCATTGTCTTTGTTTACTTTTGTATATCCTTCTGGGGCAGCTTCTTGATAATGATATACTCCCATGAGTTTTGTTTCGGTTACAGCAGTTATGCTATAATCTATTATGGAGGATTTCATGCCTTCATCTAAACGCTTTACTGCTTCGCGTAGGCCGGCGGCTTGAACCATTACAGATTGGGTAGTGCGTTTTTCAGTGCCGCTTTTTTCATCCAAAGTAATAAAAGCCAACTTGCATTGATACCACTTATCTGCACTTTCCTCGTTTGTTTCAAACAATTCGGCTATATTTACACGTTTAATATCCGAAACTTGAAATTCACCGCTCATAAAGGGCTGAATTTCTGATATTATCCTATGCTCTGCTTCCGTAAAACTTAATGCGTCTACCAAGTATGGTTCTATAACCTTTTTTGTTTTGCCTTCTCCTAAATCTTTCTCGTATTTTACTTTACATTCGAACCAATTATACATCTCTTTGTTGTTTATAAGTTGTTTGGCAAAGTTACGTTTTTCTATCGAATTTTCTTCCGACTATCGATTATTATATAAATAAAGTGGAATAGTAGTTATACGACGTAAAAAATACAAGGCATGTATTTTAAATTATCTCTGAGATATTTTAAAATATGTCTGACATATTTTAAAATAGGTCTGACATGTTTTTTCTCTTACTTTAGAGAAGAGCGTATGTGGCGAAAACAAAAATATTATGTTTAACTATTATCATGCCGTCTTAATGCAGTGAAGTTGTTGTAAGGTTTTTAAACTCAAAGAACGGTATTTAATGCGAAAATTGTAAATTTGTCGCAATTTCAAAAAAAGGAAAATACAAATGCCAACAATATCGGAACGCGGGGAGCGTATGCCGCAATCTCCAATACGTAAATTGACGCCTTTGGCAAATGCGGCCAAGAAGCGTGGAATTCACGTATATCATTTGAATATCGGCCAGCCCGATCTTCCTACGCCACAGGTAGCGCTTGACGCTATAAAGAATATTGACAGAACTGTGCTAGAATATAGTCCGAGCCAAGGCTTTTTAAGCTATCGAGAGAAGTTGGTAAAGTA
>ERZ824600.1475-NODE-1475-length-28892-cov-3.290425_pt1 | contig 28892 bp, 58 predicted proteins | sample MGYA00519933_ERZ824600 | MGnify/ENA primary metagenome ERZ824600 (study PRJEB31778, sample SAMEA3449178) | human gut metagenome | biome: human gut; feature: human-associated habitat; material: faeces | place: United Kingdom | collected 2010/2012 ... | reverse complement strand
ATAATTCCACCTCCAATACTACTAAAGAATATACTACATATTTCAAACTATTTCATTCGTACCTACAACAAAGCTAGATTAGAAACCTAAACTTCTACCATGTGCTGCACCACTTGGCTTTGTAGCAGATGTCTTTGCACCACTCTGAGCTTTAGCTTTTGCTTCCTCAAGACGATTTGCTCTCTCCTGAATTGCAGCCTGAATTGTTTCAGCAACATATGGAACTTCTGGTGTGATACCCTCTTCATAAGGCTCAGAAGCACCAGTAATAATAAGATCACTCTTGTAATCTACTTTTACCTTTTTTCTTGGCTTACCAATCTTAACTGGAATCTCTGTAACAGTCTCAATTCTGTTATTAATAATGTCTCCATAGAACTCTACTGTCTGTCCTACTTCAAAGCCAGAATCAACTGCCTGTGCTACTTCACCCTCTGCTACAAGATCAATTGGCTCAATTCCGTTATATGTAGGCATCCAACCACTCACCACAAGTCTTCCTGTTTCTACTCCCTCGTTATCAAGTTCAGGATTGATACCAGAAATGAATACCTCAACTGCGAATTCTGCGTGTGGCTCATAATCCTCGTCAGACTTTAATCTATTAAAGAAATTGCTCTTGTAAGCCACTTTCTTTTCTCCACTCTGTTTATCTGTGAATGGACTAATATCACCAGTTACTCTAACCTTTGTAGCCTCTTCTTCACCAACTTCTGCAATAGACTTGTACTCATTCATTACTGTCTGAATACCGGCATAAGTCTTGTTATCAGCACCTGCCTTAGTCTTCTCATTTACATTGACGTTGTACTTAACGAAATTCACATCAGAAGTCTTAACTGTAATATGACCTGTTACCTTATTCTTTCCATCCTCTGTTACAATCTTCAGATCCTTCTCACTAACTACACCTACTGCTGTTGCTTTTGCATTTGCCTGTCTTAAATTTGTTTCCTTTGTTGTTGTCTCTGCCATTTAAAAATGTCCTCCTTAAAATTAAAAAATTTATGTAAATATTGTTAATAAAACAATCTATCTAAACGCCCAAATGGACGGAACACAGAAAATAAATTTATGTAAAAATCTATCCTCATCAGTGATTTTTGAGTATAAAAACCCAAGGGTATGCTGTTCTTCCACCCATATTTATATTCTCTATTCAGTTTTGATTTTTGGAATTTTTGACTTGATTAAGTCGAATCAACTATTCGATATGCTAATCTTTTATCTGTAAAGATTTCTTCTCCATTATCTTTTAATTTTGTGATATTACAAGACAAATGCATTTCATCATATTTCAGATTTGAAATTTTACAATTAGATTGGATGCTGTTACCTTTCATAACTTTTGATTTGAAGAAAACTGCTTTACCATCATAATTCTTATGTGCTTTACAATATTCATCCCAACTGTCTGCTTCGACTACTCTTGATTGATGATCTCGAATGAAATTATTTTCATCAATGATTAGATTTGTTTCAATTACTTCTATACATATCACCTCACTTGTATATTCTCTTTTTTATTTCATTGTGTGGGCAAGGATTTGAACCTTACAGCAAAGCTAGGGTTTCCCATTGCAGAAGCTTATTTTACATAGGACTCGAACCTCAATACCAACTTATTATCCGTCTGCTCAGACTCTCCATACCCCTTTTCGGAGACTTACCACACAATGTCTTTTAAAAATTTTCCAATGAAACAGTGATTTACACTGAACTTAATTCATCGTGTAATTTTCCACATTTCTTACATCTGAAAATGTGTTTTACTGTACTATATTCGTCTATAATTTCGTGAGCTATTTCAACATAATCATGTGACTCACATGGACAGATAAGATTCTCCAAATAAGATATTCTCTGTCTATATTTCAGTTTTTCAACTTCATATTTTGTTCTGTTAATCCACATAAGATCCTCCCATATGTTTATTCTCTATTTGATTTTCATTTTTATTGGAAATTGTGACTCGAATGAATCATAGATTATAAAACAATTCTATATGCAAGTTTCTTCGTAATAAAACCTGATGGATGTAAGACCATACAAGATAGATGAATGTCATCATATACCAAATCTGTCATTGTACAATTCGATAAAATACTGTAACCACGCATAGCTTTTGACTTAAAATAAACAGCTTCACCATTATATTCTTTAAATGCTTTGCAATACGTATCCCAATCTTCAACTTCAATAATTCGTGACTGACGATCTCTTATGGTATCATCCTTATCAATACTCAAATTTGTCTCAATTACTTGAATCACATTCTCACCTCCAACTATATATTCCCTTATTTATATAAAGTTTTATCTATTTCCTAACTTCCATATTTTTATAAATAACTTTATGAGCACATCCGCTATTACTAAAAGAATCATAAATAATATACCTGGAATAGATAATAAAAATACAACACTTGAAAGAAATTTACCTAAAATATTTCTATTTTTAAATAAATCAACAACAAAATTCTTTATAGAATTGAGAATATATATATTTTCGATATCTGCTTTGTAGGCTATATAGAAACCTGCAAATAATATACTCAATATTACAAATATGCTTAATAAAGAAATTACTGCATTAGAACACATTTTATTTCTCCTTATATTCAATCTACACCAAGAAATGTCAGTTTCCTTCTAATGTAATTTTGCTTTATCAAATGGTGGACACATAATTTCGGCTGGACAATACTGCATTTTACCATTCATAAAATACTTATCCCAAATATCTTCATTATCTTCACCTTCACCATGTAATTTAAAAAGCACATCAGGAAACTCTTTTGACAATAAACGCATGTCATCCTCATTATCATACCATTTACATTCATCATCACCATCAAGAGATAATTCACATCTTGTTCTTGACTCTGTATCTTCATTCCCTACAAATTCTTTTAATTCATATTCAAAAGCATAAAATCTATCTGACTCTTCCTGTTTATCTAACATATACTTTGCGATTTTGTAAGAATCATATCCCTTATTGTCAATGTCTTGGATCTCCATACTGTATCTAGTGTAATATCCCATATGTATATTCTCCTTTATAATTACTATTTGTCTGTATATCTACTATCTATAAATAACTCTTCCTTTGGTCTTGGATTCATTAAGTCACTGCTGCTTAATTTAAGATGATCGCCATAATATCCACTCCACGAACCACAACCTCTTACATTTACCTCTCCATCAAAACAGATACGAGTAATTCTATAAGCAGGATGCTGACAACATTGCCAGTAGCTGATTTTGAAACAGTTGTCCGTATTTACATTCTCTAAATGTTTTGGTATAGAATCCCAAATCTCACACTCGTCATTGATTTGTTTTAATGTATATCCATGTCTAAGCATCACATTAGCTCTCTCAATTCTTTTGTGTCTTGTTTCACAAGCTAAAGCCTCTTCAGGTGTATCAAATAATTTTTCACATTCAGAACATCTATATTTAATTACTTTCTCCAAAATTTCACCTCCTCACAAGAAATCGAAATTTCTTGTGCTATTCTTCGTTATAATACTGAGCTAGTGATTCTCCATACCACTCCCAGTTATCAACTCCACCTGCTTCTAATGCACTTAATTTTCTATCTCTATCAAGTAAATCCTCGTACTCTTCTTTACTAATAGTCTTATTAGAGTCTTTAACCTTGACAGAATTGTTACCAATTAAATTACATAATTGTGTTGTTGCATCCTTAACCTGTCCAATTACTTCATTTCTTATAGAACTATACAAATCTTCATATAAATTCTCACTCACTTCTCTTTTAATAATATTCTGTAATGAGCTGAGACGTTCTGGATTTTTAGATAACTGATTTTCTACATAATCATTAAATTTATCAGCGTATTTATCACCGACTTCTTTGATAATCGAATCATAAACTCTTTCCTTGATTTCATTTTTTATCTCGTCTTTTAATTCTCTTTCGTCACTGTATGTAAGTTCTATCTTTGATTTAATTTCACTCTTTATCTGATTGATAACATTATCTTTTGCAGCATCGAAATTCATTTCTTCCAATTCTCTAATAACGCCTTGTTTAATTCCTTCAAACACTTCATCAAAATCGAATTCAAATTTTAGTGGTGTACTCATCAATATCCTCCTTATTCGTAAGTATTACTTTACTTGCATATTTCACAACATTTTCACTTGTTTCGTTATCATCTAAATATTCTCTGTAAGCATCTTCACAATATGCACCTTCGCACCAATAATATCCATTTGGTGTAATGCACGATTTATGCTCCCCATAATCGGTTGCTGAACAATATTTACACAAACTTTCTTCTTCAGATAATTCATCAAAAGTCTTTAACATATACACCTCCTGATAGATTATTCTCTATTTATTCAACCATTTCTGCCATAACAGACTCACCATGTATCGTATGTACTACTTTTAATAAGCAATCAGAAACATTGAAGTGTTCTACAAGAATATCCTCAATTTCAGTGTCATTTATAATTTTATTTTTATATGACTCTTTTTCTGGATATCCTTCATACTTGTCAAACAATTCAGCTATTGTCATATCATTATACTTTGCAAGATCTGTTACACAAGCACATACATTTTTACCAGTTGAAGCACCAATACAGTCAAAAAGATATTCAGATAAATTTACGTATTTATGCCATACCTTACTTTCATAAATTGGTGAATCCCATCCAAGTAATCGTTCTCCATGAACAGAAAAATATGTATCAGGAACGCCAAGTACACTACCATCGCTCTGTCTCCACCATGCTTCTTCACCTGCTAATTTAACAAATTCATCTTCTGACATATCACACATCTTATTAAATAGATCTTCAGATACTTCCCATACCTCATATCTATTTCCAGCATAAGAAATGTCTGCGTCATTTGGTGGATTGTCCACTTTATCAAAAAATCTCTTTAATTTATTTCCTAAAATCTCCACTTTTTCACCTCCCAAGGAAACCGATAATTCCTACTTATTTATTCTCTGTTCTTAGAATCCCATTTAACAAAATCTTCTAAATCATATTCACCAGATTCTTCTTCCTTAATCTTAGGAACAAATACGTTATAGTTACCTTCGTTGCGATCATGTTCAGTAATTTGTTTCAACATTTCATACATATTTGTAATTCCTAACTGATATGCTCTCTTTTCGCCTTCAGTCATTCCATCACAAATTTCATCATTTTTGCTTTCTAATAGATCCTTATATTTTTCTAAGCTTTCTACGATTAATAAAAATTCTTCGTTCATTTATATATTCTCCTACTCTTCCTCATCAAAACCACAGATTTTACTAATATCTTCGAGAAAATCTTTTTCGTCAGGAAGACTATCAAGACTATATTCTGTAACAAATTTAACAGGATAATATTCTTTGGGATTTTCTCGATACTCTTTCTCTGCAATCGGTGTTAAAAAATAAAACCTTTCAGATTCATCTAGTGGCTCTTTATTAAAACCTTCGTATACTTCATAAGTATTCTTATCCAAATCAATAACATAAGCCCACTCACAGAAAAGACTATCTGCTGCAAAGTTTAATGAGTTTTGCAACTTTGTTTTATTCTTAAACATAATTAGCTCTAAAATATCTCCACCTGTATCTCTTGATAATTCTGGATAAAACTTCTGCCATGAAAATCTTGGATTATCCTTCCTTACTTCATCAATATTCTTATTTATCTCATCAAAATCTTCCTTAGACAAATATGTACAATCATTCACTGCATTTCTTAATTCGTTAATATTTATCCCTTTAAGATATTTAAGCAACTGTGTACCTAAACCTTCAGGGTATCCATCCCACTGTCCATACTGTGCAACTTTATATTCGCCATTACTATGTACAATTGTTAAATTTCGTGTTCCCATTTGTACCTCCTGTTCTTATATTCTCTGTAAAAATTTTCAAAAGAAACGAATCTTTCTTGTTTTTAGTTCACATCATTATGTGTTTCGCCATCTGAATAATAAATATTCCAATCCTTGAATAATTCAATCAATTTATCATTATCCCAATTATATTCATTACAATGTGTAATGGCGATTGATTTTTCGTCTCCAAAATTCCCTACATCATCGAAACATCTACTATATAATTCTCCTAAATCAAGTGTTCCATATCTCAATGTGTCCTGGAATGGGTTTGGCACATTTGTTTTATCAAACATATATTCATTGATAAATCTCTTATTACATTCAGATGGAAATTTACCAGCACCATGTCTTGTTAAATAAGTACGAGATACATAACAAGTTTCAATATTTATTTCATCATTCCATTCAACATTTTCAATTATTCTCTTGGGATTTTTAATACCTGTATTAGACGGTGTTAAATGTGGAAAATATTCTATGTTGTTCTGATCAAGCAATAAACCTTGTGCAGCTTCAAATACAATATTATCAAATTGATTTAAGAAATAATTATCTGATATAGTCAATGAGTGATTATTCATAAAGTCCCAATCATCTAAAAAGTGTTCAAATATACCATTATCAAGGAATATTCTTGACCATTCATCTGTTAATATAATATTCTCTCTTTCAAATTGTTCTAAGTAATATTCCCTGATATGATAATCCATATCAGTTATACCAGCTTTATATCTTTTGATAGTTTCAAAAATTCCCAATCCACAACTACCATGTTTATTTTTCCCACGATTCTCTTCTATAATCTGGTTTGCCATCATATCAAAAGGTGTTGTCAACATACAGTTTTGATTGATATAAACATTTGGAATATATCCTAATTTCATCAATTCATCATATTCCTGCTTAAAAATAATTGGATTAACAATAAAATCCTCAGATAAATATGTACTTGCATGATTGAATGTTCCAGATCCAAAATGATGAAAGACATGTCTGATTCCATTAGATGTTATTACAGTATGTCCTCTTTGGGCACCACCATTTGAACAAACAACAATACTATTAGGTTTCTGTGAGAAATAATCTGTCATTAATCCTTTTCCACAATCTCCAAAATTAGCACCTATCACAATCTTAATGTCTTTCATCTCTTAAATCTCCTATCCTACCAAGTAATTCCTTCTGAGTTAGAAGGTGTAGTAACTGTATCTGTTACACTATTCTCTGCTTCACTAACAATAATATCTACAATCTCATTTGTAATACTATCCATAGTTACTCTTCTAAAGTGTGTATCATCAAGATACTTCTTGTAAGACTTCTCAATTTCTTCTTCATCCCATCTGTGACCATGATTTACATCTAAATGATAAATGTTAAACTTCTGAGAAGCCTCTTCGTATAAATTCTTAGTCTCTACATCAGACTGAAGGTTATCACCTGTCACCTCTGATAAGCCATGACCTCTACTCTTAAATGGGAGATATGGATTTAACTGTTCATCACCCATTGTAATAATAATTCCTTTTCTTCCACGGTTTAAGCAATCAAGTTTAGTGTGACGAGAACCGAAATACCATGCTGCTGTGTAGGATTCATAACTGTTTCCACCACCGCCAAATTCAAAATAAATCTTATCAAGCTGTTCAGCAATACGAATATCTGACTCAAACTGTGAAGCCTGAATTGGACAACTATCACAAGCTAAATCACCAATGCCCATAATAAGGAACTCAACATCTGTAACCTTTTCATATAACTTAGTCATAATTACATTTAACTTCTTTGCCACTTCAACAGCAGCCTGCCCCATAGAACCAGTTACATCAAGTGCAAGAATAACAGGAATTGTGTTTGGATGTTCCTCTGTATCACAACACTCTCTAATAACATTCTTAGGATTAAGTGCAGAATCAATATTTCTTGCCTTAAACATGTCCTGATTAGAATAAGAACCTCTAATCATACCATCCGTTGAAACACTCATACCCTTTGTTGTTGAATAACTTACATAACTATCTCTTGTCCATGAACCACATCCCATATTATGCTTCCTCCTCTTCATCTACTTCTGTATCATCGTCATCATTGCTACTCATATCAAAGTCGAACATTCCGTCAAACATATCACCCATATTTCCACCCATCATCATAAGTGGCAACATAGAACTCATTCCACCATTACCATTCATCATGCCAGTAGAACCATTGTCACCCTTCATCATCTGAGAAAGCATCATGTACTTAAAGATATTGTTTGTACCTTTCTTACCCTTGATAACGTCACTACCAAACATCGAAACAATCTTGCCATAAAAATATGTATTACCCATAAATACATGTCTTTCAGGAAGTACAGTCTCGATTGTTGAGTCCTCATAATTGATTACTGTGATCTTTGTCTTATCGGCTTCAATAACACATCTTGGCTTACCATTTACAAGAATGATGTCGCCCTTCTCTACCTTATTAGTTGGAATAATAAAGAAGAATTCCTCACCAATATCAAATACAAAGTTACTACAGTTTGTGAGTTTTCCAGTCTTGATATTATATGTCTTGTAACCACCATTTGTCTTAACTGCAATACCACCATTCATAGAAAGTCTACACATTCCACTTCCTACCTTGCCAAACATACCATTTAAAAAATTGTTCATCATATTTATTTCCTCCTATGATATAAAAATTATTGTTTACAATTACTTATTCTCTTAACTGCGACATTCTCATCAATTCTTCTTTGTCTGCTTCTGATAATGTCAATCCTGCTTTAATCCAAGCCTCTGTCTGTTCATCAATTTTCTTCTTATATTCGTCTTGAATTATCCCATTTTCATTCAGTAACTTTGTACAATTTTTATACTGAATATCATTTGTTTCATGAGCATTTCTAAGATTACTTTCTAAACAACGAATAATATCAATCAGCTCATCTTTTGTCATAGATTTTAATGTACTGTCGGAATATGTTTTTATTCCATCACCTATTGACATATAGTTATTCTCCTAATCTTTAGAAATCCCAATTCCACTTACATGAAAACTTGTAACTTTACCATCAACCATCTCAACACTTTCTTCTGTACCACCATGCCAAACAAGACCAACGCCTGTGATATACATACCATTTTTATCCTCAATCAATTCAACCTCTTGTGCTACTCCAATAGGGAAGAATTCACCATCATTGTTTGGTATTTCAATCGGAACATCCTTTACATTTTTATAAGCGTTTCTAATTGCTTCTTTTGAATATATGACACCATTCAAATCAGGCTTATCAACTGGAATTGGAATTTTAAATGTTACTTTTATATTCTCTGTTCTCATGTAACTATTCTCCCATTTCTATCTTCTGACCAATAAACTTCTGAAGCTGTTCATTTACATTATCAGGATAAGTTTTCACAACATAATCAGTGCAAACATGAATTTTTGTAATAATCTTATTCTCATCATACTCAATACTTCCAAGTGTTCCACCTGGAATTCTGATAGGCAAACAACCATCCTCATAATCATAAAGCACATAATGTTTCCAGTGTCCATTAGGATCAAGTCCAGCAAGCTTATCCAATTCTGTTGTGATTCCACAATAATATTCATTCATTTTTGAATATCTTGAATTTGCATATTTGTTAATCAACTTCATGATATTATTCTCCTATTTCTTTTATGTTCTTTATATAAAGCATTTAATTCCTGCTCTAATTTCTTTTTCTCCATAGGGTTCTTACAATACTTTATTCTCTTTTTAAGAATAGAAGGTGATTGCTCAGACCATAAATTCATCTCATATCCTATTTGTTTATTCAATTCTGCTACCACATTCTTACAAAATTTATCAATGTTTACTTTACCCAATATTACATCTTCTAATGTGCAATTATCTGAAATATCAATTACCTCCAATCTGTCCAAAGGAAAGAAAAATTTCTTGCTATGATTCAAACTGATAATCTTTGTTACTTACAAATTTGTCAATTTTTCCATCTTTGATAAATACAAATTCTGCATAAAAATCATCTGTATTTTCTGACATTGCACATGAAACATACTCATCAGATTCTTCATCATATTTTTCAAACCATCTCTCAACGCCATCATCGACTGTTGTATTTTTAAAAACAAAATATGGAAATTCATTTTCGTCAATTGATAGAATATCATTCGCTATTTCGGTAAATCTTTCAATGATATGTTCTCTTTTTAAAACAGGAACATTATCTTCTTCTGATACATCATAAGTATCATTTTGTTTTAAGAATTGCATAATAGAATCTGAAATAATTTGTTTGTCAGATGTATGAAAAATCTGTTGGTTCGACATCTCCCAACAAATTCTATCAGGTGTGTTATCACATTTATTGATAGCTTTATTAGTTCTTGTCCATACATCATTTCCATCCATTCCAATAATTCCTTTTTTATATCCATATGGTGTTTGAATGTAGTCATGAATATATTTGTCTGGCAAGACTCCCCAAATTATAGGAGAAAAACACCACGAATTTTTATACTCTAATATTTCTTCTCCTGTATAATTTTTTCTTATTCCATAAATGCTACTGCTACTCATTTGTTCTCCTTTCTATCCTTAATCTAACCACCTATTATCCAAATAGTAGAACCCAAATACCATTCCACCGATTAAAACAACCCAAAAGATCCAGAAAATAATAATTGGAAAATCAGATTCCAACCTTTCTATCGTCTCATCAATAGTTGAATTATTATAAAATGATGTGTTATCAGAAATGGTTTTATCTCTCAAATCTGTAAAAATTGTTCCTTTATATTCAGTACCAACACCATAATACTTATACCTTACATGACTTGATTCCTTAATTGTGTCAATATAATCAGTACCTAGCAAATCAATCTTATTACTTGCGAAATTCACTCCACAAAATGATATTTCTTTGCACTTAATATCTTCACTTCCAACTCTATCCCAAGTCCAATATGTTTCTGTTGTAGTATACGAATGTCCTTTGCCATCGGTATGAGTAACAGTTCTTGTATGCATCGTATATCGCTCTTTGACTTTCTCTACATACATATATTCTCCACCAATTTCAGGATAGGTAACTGTATCTACCGCTTTCAAATCACCATATACAAACGCATTACCAACATTTGTATCCATTCCGTATTGGAACATTTCTTGACTTTCTATCTTGACAGCCTTGTTATAAATTTCATTTTTATCCATTTGGTGTTCTGAAATCTTGGAAGAAATCAGAATACCAAACAGAATCATAACTGCAATGATAGAAATACTAGCCAAGATTTCACGTTTTGTTATTTCAAAATCGCTAAAATCAAAACCTTTTCTACCATATCTCATAGACTAATCCTCTTTAAATAAATCCTGTGGAGCATCAACGGGTGCGTTGTAATCCAAATACTCATATTCCTGCACTTCATATCCAAGCAATCCAAGAAACTGTCTTGTAGGGAACTTTCTCACATATCGCTTGTATTCCTTAATCTGTTTATTGTAATTGCTGCGATACTCTGCAATCATATTCTCTGTCATAGATAACTCATTCATAAGAGTCTTATAGTTCTCATTGGACTTCAGCTCAGGATATGCTTCTGCAACTGCTGTAATAGCTGTTGTTACATTCTCAATATCTCCTGTTGATCCACGACCATCTGCAACTGCTGTCAATGTATCAGCTTCGTGTTTGTCATACTGTTTTACACAATCAGCAAGGTTATACACAAGGTCAACTCTTCGTTTTTCCTGTACCTTAATATCTGATGATGCTGTATTTACCTGCTCCTCAAGTGCAATAGCTTTATTCTGCGAACTCTGTACACCAAATACAATCATCAAAATAACTGCTAATACTCCTACGCCAATAATTACTGGCACTTTCCAATTTGTGTTCTTCATTTTAATCTCCTTTATATGTAATATTTTTATATTTTTAGATTTTAAAAGCCTTATTTTTCATGGCTTTCGTAACCTCTCAATTTGTTATTCTCTACTTTTTATTCATTTTCTTTACAAATTCACGATACTTCCTTGTATATTCATAAGAATCTCCAAAAATATTATTAACAGCCTTATAAAGTTTCGGTTCATATTTTTGAATTACTTCTAATTCGTATTCAAAATCTCTACCAAATGGGCAGCCTGCACAACCAGTTCTTTTCAGTCCGTATTCTGTATAACACTTGCTATGTTCAATATCATAAGCATTTTCATAGTCTATTTTGTCTGAGTCTTTATACCAAAATAAAGGTCTATAATTATCACAACCAGAATCATTTTCATCAAAACAACTTTTATATGCAGTTGCTCTTGCTCCACCTTCTGCTTTTCTTACACCTACAATATTTAGGTCAAATGGTATTTTTCCATCTCCATATACACCTTCTCTTAAAAGCTTATGTGAGACATTTTTCTTCGCATATTGACAGCATTTGTTAGAAATTTTAAATGTTGGTGGGTTTTCAATCATAAATTCTTTTAGCCATTTATTATGAGTGATATTAAATTGACTACCATTACCTTTTATTCCACACCACCATTCCAATGCAGATTTGCACTTCGGATACTTCTTGTATAGCGTATCAAAATCCTCGTCTTCCCATTGGAAGTTATGTTTTTGTAATCTTTGGATAAATTCACTGACTTGCTTAGATAGAAATGGTTGTCCATATCGTTTACACGATAGTGGAATTGGCTTAATTGCTTTATATGAATCAATTGTTATATCATATTTATTTTCTAAATATTCGAGATGTTCTTTTGTTGCAGAATATTCTAATCCAGTATCAAACCAGACATACTTCACTTTATTACTTTTATCGCATCTATAAACAATATCCAACATATCATCACTATCTGATCCACCTGAAATAGAACATAGTATATATAAATATTTGGAGCTGTTAATTTTTGACCACGCTCTTATTAAATTGTCTCCTATTATTGAGTTTACAGGACAATCCTGCAATAATTCTTCAATTGTATTAGCTTTCTGTACCAATATGTACTTTCCTCACTGAAATTTATTTCATTTCAATGAGGTAAAGCCATACTTAGTGAGTGTCTTTTTACGTCACTATCACATTACTTTTTCGATTCATATAAACCAATGATCCGTTTTATGAATCATTGTGACAACCTTTGCTAATCAAAGGTATTAAATACATATGGTGAAAAACTAACCAAGTGGTAGCACAGCCTCGCAGATTCGTTCAATACTGTTGACTTCACATTTTGTCATTTTATGATTTTGATTATCTTTGTTATAATCCTGAATAAACATATCTATCCAAAAATCTACATACTCATCATCTGACTCCGAATCCATTACAGTATATCTATCAACTGTCTTGTAATTTCCTTTTTCTGTCACATAAGATAGATTTATCTTATAAACAGGTAAGGTGATTTTTGTTTTTAAGAAATTTTTAGGATGAATATTTTTTAATTTTTGTTTCAAATCTTCATCAAAAATTTCAAATGTATCAATTCCAGTCCTCAATGAGCAATTTTCAAAAAAATCACTTGGATGCACTACTTTTCACCACCTTTCTGATATTTTATTCTCTTATTTGTTGGGATTCCCATAGCCGAATGGCTTAGACATGATTAAAAATTTCCGAATGAAAGATTGGTTTACTGCGAAACCACTACTTACTCTTCTTTACGGAAGTATTATTAACCGACTTCTGAATGTTCTTCATAAGCTGAATATTATCGTTAATCATAAGTGCTAATGCCTGATCCTCTGTAAAACCAACACTTACATATGCATCAAATATATTCTTCTTTGTTCTCGCCTGAATTGCAGGATATTCAGTATTCTCAGAATAATCCTTTGCAATAATCATGAGTTCCTTCAGAACATCATATACAGGCTCTTTATACTTTGTAATGTATGTCTTTACTACCTCTCCTAAACTTTCTGGGTTCTCTGCTAATAATCTTAAAATTATTTCCATGTTTAACATTCTCCTTTATAATTTTTATTTTTCAAATGATTTGTTGCTTTCATGTGAAGTTACTCAACTAATTACAATATTTTTCAATACCTTGTGTCATAATATCTCTTAATTCATCTTCTTCATATGTAGAGCCAAACTGCGACCAACTACATTCTGTATCATTGTGTACTAACGCAAGTTTAAATACACTGCCACCATAATTCTTATATGCATCTAATTTGATAGCTTTAATATGAGGAATTTCTAAACACCAATTATGCTCTTTATATTCAAACTGAATATTAGTAGCTTGACCAAAATTAAAATCAATGAATTTAACATTATTCATATACTCAATATCAAGAAGCTTTTTAATATAATTAACATACCAATCATACATTTCCTTTTCTTTATACTTCTTTCTCTTATCAAGCTTGTTGCCATCTGTATCCTGATTCTTTGATAACATATTTAACCATTCTCTACACGTTTTAATCGTAGAAGGTTGATCAAGCAGCATATACTGAATGTTCTCTTTATAAGTGCGAAATGCCTGTTGTTCAATAAGATCATATTCATTCTTCATATCATCCAACGCTTGTTTTTTTGCTGACAATCTTCTTTCTGCTTGTGCAAATTTATTTAATGAACCTATTTCATATTCGCCATTATAGTTATACGTGTCATTTTTATATACTAAAGACATTAATCGTTCACCTCTTTTATCTTTCTTAGTTCATAAAAATCATTGATTTTATCCTTGCTTTAATATTCTCTTTGTTACCAAAGAAACCTGAAATTACTTACAATTCCTAAGTTCAACACTGTAGTCATCCTTAACATCAATAGTTACTTCTCTCTGAAATTTTCCTTCCTTATTATAAAGGGATAAATAATATCTGTTGCCACGCTGCTCTAAAATAACATCTTCATTCTCGAATAGTTCAACTCGTTTCTGCTTCTGTACTGGTTTACTATCTACTTTTAAGCTGTCTATTGCTTCTTTTGAACCAACCAATACGACAGGATTTACTTCTTCAAGAATACAGCTAATGTCGTTATCTAACTGATTCTCATCGTTTGTATGTTTATCTACTGTTTTAATCACTTCACTCTCAAGTAATAATCTGTTCTCCATTTTAATATTCTCCATTTCTACATATATAAATGATATTTTCTTCCAATCTGATCAATAATCTCACTGTCCATTGGTCTAAAACCAATTACAGTAAGTGTTCTACCATCTTCTTCGGGTTCTAATTCAGTGTGACAGTTATCACTTATAAGCCAGAAATCTTTACCTTCAATCATTCCTAATTCTTCTGCCATAGTCTTAGCTTTTAGCAACTGATTCTTATTCTTGGCTTGAAGAACACATTTTGTAAATTCGCCCTCAACCCAATTATGAAGAATATCTTCGTCAATATAACCATCGACATGACCATCTAAATCGGCATTATTTCTAATAAACCAACTGAGAAATGCCATAGAGCCGTGACTGACTTGAGCCGCAAGCTTTCCTGACGACATTGCGAGGTCTTTTCTTGCAATAATAATCTGTTTATACATATTTATTCTCCTAACTTAATTCACCAACCTAATCTCTCTAAAATCATCGTCAGCTTTTACGCCATTGATATAAACATACCAACCTATAAGACCTTCTTCCTTAGAGATTGGATATTTATGCTTGATATTCATAACAACTTCATAATCGTCTGGATATGTATTGAGAATCACTTTTAATTCTCCAACTGAAATACTGCTCATACAGTTACCTCGCTTTATCACATTCATTGAAATCTAAAAGCATCTTATACTTATATTCCCCAAATCTTTCTTTCCAACGTTGCCTTGCTTTATCAGTATCCCAACCAAAAGGCATCATATGATAGTTGATAAGAAAACATATGTCACCAATATTTTCGTAAAATATACCTGATAGGTTCTCTAAAATTAAATAAGAACCGATTGCATGATGTTCATAGTAATGAGCTATGCCATTCTCATCAAATGTTTGACAATACATTTTTCCAAAATCGTGTAATAATGCAGCTATATTATATTTTGCTGGATAGCATTTACTACTAAATAACTCATATGTATGAAATGAGTGATTATATAAATCCATAGTATGATGAGGGTTTTTCTGATCAAACCCTTCCATCATAGAAAACATTTCTCCAAGAGTTAAACGATTCTCTTTATGAAATACATTTATCTGAATCTCATCAAATTTTTCTTCGTAAAATGGGATCTGAAATCTTCTAATCTGTTTATCCAATACTTCATTAGGGACAGGATGCTCACGATTTTTATTATCAATCTTACACTGTTCAAATGGCTTTGGAATAACCACACAAACCTTATGTACTTCAAGACCATTCACTTTCATCATAATTGCTCTGCGAGATTTTATAGTCAGATTAGTCGCATCAGCAATTACATTCATTTTATTCTCCAAATTCTTGCGGATTCTATTGTGAAAAATTTTAAACACTTCTTCATTATGTTCTTGGTCTTCGTAATTACCAGTCAATTCTTCACGAATTGCGTCTGATGATACGATTACTGTATTTGGATTCTCATTGGCAATCTGAGTAGCAATGGTTGACTTGCCACTACCACTCAAACCGCATGTAATCCATAGTGTAGGTTTATTCATAAATAACTCCTATCCATTATGCTTTAATAAATACTCTCGACTCACATTTTTGAAACTCTGTTGACCATCAATACTGCGATATACAAAACCCTCTCTCTTAACCTTTGGATTTAATTCACTATATCCATCAGCTTCAAGTTTCATCTCTTCCATAGTCTTAGGTAACTCATAAGCCGTATCAATAATTGGCACACTTGTTAATCCATGACTCTTACAGAAATCAGCCATTTCTACAGTTCCAAGTCTTATACCATCAATAATCAGATTGAATACAAATAACTTATTCTCCGTAAATTTATATGGATTGCCCTGAACTGAACCAACTCCTTCACCTTGCAACACAACTCTGTTATAATTATTCTCTGTTGCAAACTGCGTAAGAATCTTTTCAATGTCATATTTATCAGCCAATTCCCAATAAATATTTGACTCGTGATAACAAGCCTGTTCTCTATCAGCCTGTCTTACATTTCTACTGCATACAATAAAATCAAATTTGTTCTTGCCCTTCTTCAATCTATCAACTGCAAATGTGCAGCTTGTGCCATCGCATTTCTCAGTCTTAATCCACTTTTCTGTACTCTGAAGATAAAATGGTGCATTCTCAATTCTCGTCTCATCTGTTTTGATAATCCAATCTGGGAACTTCTTTGGATTATCTTTCTTGCGACCAAACAATAGAAACATAATCTTACGACCAATGCTGTATCTCATAATCCTTCTTACAATTGGGTTGGCGAATAACTTTGGTCTACGCTTTGCCATTGACTTATATTTAGCATTTGAATCAACCTTATTGGTCTTTCTTGCAGCATCCTCTTCTGAAGCATATGTAATATTCAAAGCTTCTGTAACATCATCACCAATATTTTTATCCTGTAATTCTGGGAAAAGTGATAATGGTAAGGCTAGTCCCTGGCTAATTACCTTGAACTTGCCAAGTTTCATAGTCTTAACTTTGAATTTCTTATTTGCTAAAAATGCAAATCTTTCATCTGTTTCAGGACACTTGCTGTCAATTTCAATATAAACAGCCATATCTCCTACATTAAACTCACCATTCTTGGCGATACAAACCCATCCTAAAACTCCAATGAGTTCAATATTATCAGCTCCTTCAATCGGTCTGATCCATTCAATCTTTTCTACATGCGCTAATGCTCTTTCTGCCATTTTCAGTACCTCTCTTTCTATTTTCTATGTATATATTCTCTCTTTGTCATTCAAAAAATCCGAAGGAAATGCTTCTTTCTTACTTTTCATACAAAGTTTTCGTATTGTTATTCTCCTTCGAATATTACTCTTATTGGCTTTATAGCTTCGTCATTTGTTGGTATAAGAATCACTTTGTCAGCTCCAACCTGATCTTTAAATGATTTTGGAGCTTCAACAAATGTAACTCTTTTTGACCTATCACTATCCAGCCACTCTTTAAACTTTTCAAGATTTTCTTTTTCAGAAATTGCAGCACATGGACTTACTTTGTCTATTAATTCTAAAAATTTTTGTCTTTCATCTTGTGATAACTCCATACTGTTATTCTCATATTTGCTCATTCTAAAACACCTTCGCATCGCCAGCCGCTATATCTTTTACTTCTACAAAAGAATTTAGATTATCATCCATAGTTGTAATCAATATCTCATCAAATAAATCTTCCATCATACAAAAGAAACGTACAGATGGAAAGAATCCTGGATATTCTTTCAAACGGCATTTATTAACGTTACCTCTTAATACAGGAAGTCCATGTCTTCTACGCTTGTTGTTGCTCCAATGGATAGGATTGTCATAAAAAGCTTTCTTCTTTCGTCTGTACTCTTCTAATTCTTCTCTTGCAAGCTTGTCAATCTCTTTTTCTCGTTCCGTTTTCGGAGGTTTACCATGAATAATATTGTCAAATTGCTTTCTGACATTATCGTTTACTTCTGCTTTTTCTGAATCACTCATCTTATCAAAGTTTTGAGCTACATCTAATAGTGTATTTTTCAATTTCTCACCTACTTTCATGACCGCAAGAAACGTGGTTTTACTTTGTTTTAGCATTGTAATTACATTGTTATATTTTCTGTTTTACTATGAAATTTTTTGCTTGCTTCTGAAAATACATCATAGATACTTCTATATTCACCATCACTATTTTGTATATCTGTATCAAATAATTCTTTAAAGAATACCTTAAATGCTTCTAATTGTTCTGATTCTGACACATTTTCATTAGCATCGTAATTTATAATCCTTATTGCTCTATCTAATTCCAACAGACCACCTCCATAGGAAACCAAAATTTCAAGTCAAAATTCATTTTTAAAAGCCCTTATTTTAGGCACTTTTTAAAGTTCAATTTTTCTCAATTCTATATTTGAATGACAATGGGCAGCCAAAACCTAATTCACTACCCAAACATGGATAATCATTCTCATCACCAGTTATAAGACTGCAACCATATTCACGATATCCAGTGTCACTTTCATAGTATGTCGTTTCACAGTAATCGCAGTCTTTATAATTGTTTTCGTAGATTTCTTCTTCCATAGCCTATACCTGCTTGTCTGCAATACACTTAATATTATTCTCTATCTGTCTATAGGTTTCATTTGCACCAAGAATATTAAGAACTGCATTTGATAACATAGTCTTTGTTGAGTTGTCAAAAGTTTCCTTCATGGTTTTATTAACCTGTTTACGAATATCATCCATGAATTTATCAAGATCTTTTTTAATCATGTCATCAAAATCAAACTGTCTGTTGATATATTCCTCAAATGATACATTTTCAAAATCATCATTATATGAACTTGTATGTCCTTTCTTCTTAGCTCTAAGCTTTTTAGAATCAAGTCTTTCTTTTAATTCCTTCTTAATATACTGTTCTACTGTATATTCCTTTTCTTCTGTATCACCCCAATAATCTCCACCAACTTTGATTTTGGTATTTGCTATGTATTCATCAACAAAACGCTGAAAATTCTCAGATACCTTTTCTTCAATAATCTTCTTAGCAAGATTATCAGCAACCTTTTTAACAGTACCTTCAATCTGTTCTTTTACAATGTTTTCAATATTAGTCTCCATTGTATTCTGTACAAGAGACTCTAAATTTTCTAAATCAATCGTTACTTTCATATAATCATTCTCCTTCAAAATATTCACAATCTTCCAAACTATTATCGTTTACAGTTGCTAATAATGCTCTTCCAAGAGTATTATCAGTTCCAATACCAAGATAAATCTCGTCTACAATTTTCTTGTAAGAAGCATACCAGCCACAATCATCTTTACAATTACATTTTTCACAAATCATAGTATTGTTCTCCTAATCAATTTCTTCAAATACAACACTATTAAATTCCATATCTGGGAACTCTTCTATATAAACAATTGTGTGCCAAGAATGAACAATAATATCTTCTAATGTATATTCTTTTCCTACTTCCAATAAGTGATGATTTTCACCTCCACTACCCCATACGTCATCATCGTTTCTAACACATTTAATTTTCCTTGGTTTTGTATTATAAATATCCATTTAAATTCCACTCCTCTTCCAAACGCCTATATATTCCTGTGACTCCTGTTTGAATCTTTTTAACATATCAATTAATACATCTACTTCTGTCAAATCATCAAAAACAATCTCAACCGGATCTTTTTCTTTTAAATCCAATCTTTCTACATAAGGAAATGGTTTGATAAAACAATTAAATTTAATATCTTTACCTTTATGACGAAATATTATTTCATTAATATTTTCTTTATCATTAATCTTCAATACTTATCCTCCTGTGAAATGCGAGATTCATTACTTCATGAAATTCTCTCCATTTCTTCATCTGAAATCTCTTCTACTTCAACTTCATAACCAAGAAATTCTAATAATTCCTTATAATCCCACATAGTCAAACGGTGTCCTGAAGCCTCAAAGTCTTCATATCGAGCAATTTCCCAATCGCCTGATTCATTTGTTACAAATTTAATCTTATTACTTGACATAATTTACACCTCCAAGTATTTATTCTCTTATTTCAAATAACTTTTCTACTGCTTTAACTCGCTTTGTATTGTCAATCGTTCTTTTGACTTCTTGTTGCCAAATACATTCCCATTCTAAAGGAGCTTCATGCTCACTGACTAAGACAACATTCTTCTCACTCATCTTCTCAGCCCAATTCCAGAATCTATCATAATCAAAGTTCTTACTTGATCCATACTGTTTCGTACCCTTATATGGAATATCACAATAAAATAAGCAGTCAACTTTATCAGAATATAACTCCTTATAATCTCCACATTGGAATTGAATATCTTCTAACCTTGGAATCTGCTCTAACAAATTTCTCTTAGCTTCATCGTAATAATTTCTTTCAGTTCCAGTTTTCGTATGTACAACACCTGAGTAACCACCATCAAAGAATCTGCCATTATAACTTGAGAGAAAGCCAACCGCACCAATATACCAATCTGGATATTGGGATAATCCTTTATTAAAACACTCTCTTACATCTGAGTAATGTTCTTTTGTAATAAATTCTGGGAGATTTTGAATCTGATTTAGATTCTTGAACATTTCAATAAGATATTTATGATTGTCAGAAGCGATTTTTATACCACATTGAACTTTGTCGATTACATTACAGCCGCCGCAAAATGGCTCTATGTATGTTTTGATATTATAATCTCGCAATCTTTCTTGAATAATCGGTAAAATATTATCAACTATACGAGATTTTGAACCCATATATTTCATAAATTACTTGGAGTAAGGAATTCCTTCTTGTGTACACGAACCTCGTCTCCTTTCATTTTATTTGAACTCTATTTTGTTCCTCTTTAATACTTTAATTGCCTTATCATAATTAGATTCAGCTACTTTAATACTTTTCATCTTAGTCGGTTTAGGCTTAATCCAATGACGACATTCAGTAATGTCTTCGTCATACCACATTAAACCGCTTTCGCAATATTTATGCCATTGGCAGTCCTTATTGCCACAGTTACTCATTTATATTGCCTCCTGTCTTTACTATCTCTATTACTGTGTCTCTAACAATGAGGTTGTGGTTCATTACTGTTCCGTCGCCAACATCTATGTTTGCATTAAATGTCCATTCGTTAATTTCTTTTACAACCTTGTCTACATCATAGGCTGTTTTTACAAGCGGTAATGCTTCGTGCCACCTGCCGTCATCTCCTGCGACTAACAATAAATGGTCATCTCCTATGGCACATACATTTTCTCGTATGAATTTTTCAAGGTCAGCTATATCAATTAATCTCATTCTTCATCACTCCAATCCAATTTCTGACCGCAATTCCAACAAAACATTGTATTCTGCCGTTCGTTCATGTATTTTTCTAAACATACATTTCCACAAGTAGGGCATACATAAGCATATACTCTTTTTAATACGCCTTTGTACGAATCGGTTTTTCTCGGCTTCTTCGGTATCTGTTTTTCAAGTGCTTGTATTGCCATTCCATAAGCATTTTCAAAAGAGCATCCCCATGAAGTATCATATGGGATTGCTTTACCAAGTTCATTACAATCATATTTTAGCTCTTCGATAGCTTCGATTTCAGTCATCTTATTCCTCCCTTATACTCAGATACTCTTTTACTTCCAACCTCAAAAATATCCTTATCTTTCTCGAAACATATGTAATTTCTACCTGTATTCAAAGCAGCAACTGCCGTTGTACAACTACCCGCACATGAATCAAGAACTAAATCTCCTGGATTGGTGTAGGTTTTAATAAAATACTCACACGCTTCAACAGGCTTTTGGCACTGATGTAAGCTACTTTTCTGAGTATCCCACTTGAACTGCAGAACATCTCTTGGATATCTTTGTGTACTGCCACCACCTGAAATACCAGTCTTTGTAGCGCCATAACAGTTGCCATCTGTTGTATGTTTTGTATAAGAATGAACAGGTGTATGTCCCTCTGTCATTTGTGGATTGTAAATAGGGAGTTTTTTATAGAAAATCAAGACATTTTCGTGTGCCTTCATAGGCATTTTCTTTGCATTTAGATGACCAGTTGCTTTGGTCTTTTCGATAATCCATTCATAGCGATACAATTTTTCATTACTGCAAGCGAGCCTCTTATCAAATGGTGACTGCGACCATAATGCAATACAACCATCATCTTTGATAATTCGATTGTAATGAGTCCATAAACCATCTTTTTTATTCTCATAAAACCAATCTCTTGTATATTCAAGACTACTATTTGTTATTTGAGCTAACTTAAATAAATCTGTTTCATAAAAATATTGACCTGATAACTCGACATAATCATTTAAAGGCATTTCACATTCCAAAAAATTATTAGTCGTATTATAAGGCAGATCCGTGAAGATAAAATCAATTGATTTATCATCAATCTTTTTCATACCTTCAAGACAATCTTCGTTGTATATTTTGTTAATCTCTAACATTTCTTACTCAGAGCAAATCCAGATTTAATGCTGCAGCAAATCTCTTGCTCCTTCCAATGTATTATTCTCTTATTTGTGATAGATTACATCAATATGTTCCATGCACCATTTCCAACATGGAATTACTTTAATACCACCAGCTTCATTCCAATCTTTCTTTAACTGCATTTGTGTATCTTTATCTAAACAAGAAACTAAATACAAAGAACACTCCATTGGTGCTGTTTTTCTGTATTCTTCACTAAAATCTTCTAAATTTAAATTCGCCATTTCCACCTCCTAACTCCAAAGAAACTTCGGTTTACTGTGGTCTATAAAATTTCATCTAAAGCACACTCAATTTCATTAATAATTTCTTGCTTAGTAATTTCATAACCTTCCATCATTTCATCAATAGGTAAGTGATTTCTAAGTACAATATAAAGATATTCTGCGATACCAGTAGTGTCATACCCTTCAACTGTTAAACCTTCTGCTAAAGGTTGAATAAAACCATTTCTGATATGATGTGCAAATTTATCTGCACCAATAATAATCTTATTACCTTTTGGAATTTTCACCTTTTCACCTGATAATGCCTTTTCAATTTCTACATCTTCTGTTGAGGTCAAAATCTGACCAATCTTGTAATCTGCCATACTACTTCTCCTTTACTATCTTAAAATCTTACTTAATCTCTTCACAACTTCTTCGCAAAATCTGTACAAACAAGTCTTTTTAAGTGCTATTCTTAAATCATCAACAGCTTGTCTATATTACTGACGTAATTCGTTGTCTATCATATTATTCTCCAAATATTCATTATTGTTATGCCCACTTACACCATATAAAGGGTTCGAACCTAGTACAGCCCCACTGACACATAAATCACCAACTAGTATCCACATTTATGTCGTTGTCAATCTGAATTGAACAGCCCTACAATAATGAATAATATCAATCAATATCCGCAATACTTTCTACAAAACAGTTATAATACATATATCTCTTGCCGTTGAAATCAAACTTAACATATCCACCATCGTTTGTATCAATATCAATTTTGCCTTCATATGTTGCAAGTTCTTTACCATCTGCCGTGTATACAGTAATTGTTCTTTGCATACCACCATTTACATCACTTTTCATATCTGTTACCATTCTGTCCCATGACGCACATCCAGTCATTCCAAAACACAATGTTAATCCTAATACAACTGCTAAAATTTTCTTCTTCATATGGCTTATTCTCCTTTAATTCTCAGCTTCTTCTAACAAATCAGATACATTTTCTTTCATGTACTGACTTACTTTGATATATCCTTCAGTGTTATTCTTTTCGCCAAAACCTCGAAACTTTACTCTGGCTGGATAAGCATCTGTAATTTCACCATTATCATCAATATCTACAACGATTGCCCATCCAAATGTATGTAAAATCATGTTGATCCACCAAAGAAATCCACTTTCTCTAAATTCTCTCCATGTCTTTTTAGTTACCATTTTGTACCTCCTGATATTTTATTCTCCAAAGGAAATCTATGTTTACTGTGACAGTTCTTTTAACATTCTCTTTAAATCTTCATCGTCTGATAACACAACATCATAGTTAAATGGAAACTGTCTCTTGATTCCCACTATATCTTCATCCTTTGAATATACGACCTCCGTTACTCCGATCATGCACATTTCCATATATTTATCAGACAATTCTTTATCTGATATTTTATCTGTTTTGAACCAATAGTCTTCATGTTCGTCTTTTCTATCTACTCTATCCAGTGTAAAATTTTCTTTATTCATTTACTTTTTCTCCTCATTAAGCCAATCACAATATTTCTGACAAGCCTCTTTACTTCTGAATGCAATTTTTTCTCCATATCTTTTACCATTGTGATATGCAATTACATCATCATTAAAATCATCAAAAATATTTTCTATTCTGAATTCACTGTAATAATCATACGCATCTGCATAATTCTTATTTGGTTCGTGATTCTTAGTCAAATAGATTTTCTTTTTATCACTATATCTTGGTTTATATGCCTTATGGAATCCAATCTCTTTATTTAATGAAATGACTGGCTCGTAAATATATGTTGGGCGAGAACATTTACACTCCTTGGTTACAGTTTCACCATCTGGATATACTGCAACAAGTTTTCTTTCCTCATTACATAAATTACATTTTGGTTTCTCATGAGGAACACGTTCTGCATACCACACTTCTGAGTCTTCTAAAAGTTTTTCAAAAACTTCTTCCATTGTTTTATTGTAAAAATCGTTTTCTACCTCTCGTTTGTAATTGTCCATTTTGTACTGTAAAACATTTTCTCTACGAGACAGATCCAAATTTTTATCATTGTACTCTTTAACTTTCTGTCTCAATTCTGCATTTTCTTTTGTTAATCTATTAATTTCAGAGTTTACATCTTCACGTAAAATCTCTTTAAACTTTTCTTTCATTTCATCAAAAAACATTTCACCTTCACTTGGCTCATAAAAATCATCGTATTCTGGATACATGTTCTCTCCTTTTACCACATATCAATTCCATGTTTAAAAGCATATTCATATAACTGAATTGCCTTATAAAATGTAACATATGTCTTTACTGATTCATTTGTCATTTCACATTTAGCCTCACTTGTTTGAGTGTCGTATGTTATAACTTGAAAATCTAAAGTTATATGGTCAACTTTAACACCATAGCGTTTTAACCACTTTTTAAATATTCTCTTTTTCTTATGTGATTTCACTGGAATTGCATATGAAAGTTCAGATGAAAATAATGGATTTTGATGTGTAGGACGAAAATACTGATTGAATAAATTTTCGTTTATTTCACAATTTTCTAATGTAATTTCTCCACTTAGACTATTATGGAATGTATTAACAACCTTTAGTTCTTCTTTATCTGAAGATTCACATCTAACATCCATAGATTCAATGCCCTGTATATCCATAAATTTTGTTCCGTCAGATAGAAATAAACCTCCACTTGTAATCTCTTTTATTGGCATTTACTTACTTCCTTTCACCCATGAAATTCCGCTTTCCTGCGAACTTCATATTATGTTATTCTCTACTCGATCTTCTTCTCAACCACAACAATCGTGTCATTGTGCCAACCGCCATGAGGAACAAGTAAAATTTCCTGAATTTCAAAGCCATACTTCTTACCAATACCACCACTATTCCAGCTACAAGTAATTACAATGCCATCTTTCTTTACAATTCTTCCTATCTGCTCCTTCTGTTTAGCCCAATATGAAGCTTGTGTTGTCTGCATATTTACTGTCTGTCCAAGATTTTTGTAACATTCGCTTACCTGTCGTGGCGAATATGGTGGATCGTACAACACAGTATCTACTGAATTATCATCGAATATCTTTAAGAAATCCAATGCATCCATATGATAATCAGTATCATATTGTGTATCTAAGTCATTTGTTACTGTTGCTAATTTATTGCTATTTGCAAATGGATCAACAATCTTACCTATTGCATATTTCTCAATCAGCTCTTTGATTGGCTTAATTGAAAATGTATTACTATTTGGCATCTGCCAGACTCTATTTATTATCATTATATATCAGGAGTAAACGCTGCGTTTTCGGTATACCAAACCTCTTACTCCTTCCTGTTATGTTATTCTCTGTTACAACTTCATAAAACTCAAAATATGAGCTATAACATCAACAGTCCATCCGTTGCCAATTGCTTCAAATCTTCTTGTCTTAGGCATTGCTTTTACATTGCCACTCTCATCCATTCCAAACTCCGTATAATTGTCTGGAAGTGTCTGAAGTCGTTCAATTTCTAATGGGCATGTCTTTTTATATTTTTCTCCACCAAGCCAAACATTGAATTTTGTTTCTGTTCTGCAACGTGGCACTGTTGGAGCTTTCTTATTTAAAAAGTACAGCCTGTCCTGCTGCGAATAATGACCTTTGCCACCAAGATCATATTTTATGTAATTCTCACACTTAATCATTGTGTTCCTAATTCTGTCATCAAAGTATTTGACTAAATCTGGATCATCACAGATAACATCTTTTACTAATAATCCTTTATCATCAGGAAGTCTGATATTTGGTATGTTCGTCCAATATAGACGTTTTCTTCTCTGAGCTGATAATAGCTGACTATCAATCATAATTGGTTGTACACCCAATTCCTCACTAATAGCGTCTTGAATCTCGTCAGCCATTCCATAATTGTTTTCATATAGGAAATATTTTGGATTTGTGTTATTCTTTGCTTCCACAAATTTCTGAAAAAGTTTCCAACCTTCGCCTTCTGTATCAATTTCTCTCTTCAATTTTGCTGTTTTACTACACTTGGCTTTCGACCAGAACTGGCAAGGTGAACCACCCATTAATAGATCGACTCCATTAAAATCCTTGAAGTCGGTAGAAAATACGTCACCGTATCTTTTGATATCAGGATAATTATATCTACTGATTTTGATTGCATTCTCTTCAATTTCAAATGCGTTATACTCACTGACCGAAATATTGGCTTTATCTAATGCAACTCTTCCACAAGAAATTCCGTCAAATAAACTTAATACTCGTAGTCCTTGAGAATTATTTTTTTCTTTATTCTCTGTCAAAATCCTTTAATCTACAGAGATTGCGCTATCCTAGAATTTACTGTTAAATCCTTTCATTTTAATATTATTTTGTTGTAAAAATCACTCGAAAATAGGCACGTCTGCCTAACCGAATGAAAAAAATATTTCTTGTTACTTTTTTGGAAAATTTGGCTGATCAGCCTTGAATAGAAATTTTTATATATGATTATTCTTCACCTTGAAATGATTTAATTCGATTTTCTAAATAATCAATTTCATCATTCCAACGATCTACTAACATATCTTCAATCTGATGCTTTGCATCTTCTATACTGTCTGCAAACAATGTATCATATTCAACATTTAGTTCTTTTGATACATATATAAATCTATTTTCGTCTGTCTCATCTTGTACAAAACCAGCTACTACACTTTCATCATCTTCTTCATAAAATTGACTAAAATGTAATTTATAACATTCCTTACCAAAGTCATTCTTTTTACCTGTTTTCCAATATTTCTTCACTTTATCACCTCGCTTAATTTGGCTGATCAGCCGTGAATAGAATTACTTCTATATTAGATTATTCTCTACTTATTTGATTTCAGAACAAAGTCCTATAATGTCTTCTTGGCTTATATATCCTATACAACCTGTACTACCTAATTTTTTATCAAACTTATCTGGTTCAAACCAAATTTTATATCTAATTTCGTCTGTTTCATCTACGAGTTCTATACCACGAATAAAGGCATCTACTTCTTTTCTATTATCATTTTCATAATAAATTTTTGTTCTTACTTTATCGCATAAATTATATTTATTTACCATTCATCTTACCTCACTCTATAATTTCAACTTTAATTCTAAATTTTGTTATTTCTGTATGTTCGTTTTCTTGATAAGGACGATTATAATCAAAGTGCTGATGTTTAACAGTCGCAATCAAGTGAGCATCATTGCCAGAAACAAATTCCGTATCTGTCTCATAAGTATCTTCTGAATCATCACCAAGTTTAGAGTCTGTACAATATATCTGATTTGCGTCTAATGCATCTTGAATAATTCTGTAAATGTCGTATGTATTATACATAGTTACTCCTTTAATACTCTATCCAACCATCTGTAATACCTGTCATCCAATAAATAAGATCTTCTCTATCATTTTTTAATCTTCCATCTATTACACGAGTTAAGATTTCATTGAGCCAGCAACCAACATCCTTTCCACTCTTAATGTGCATTATATCCATTACATCTTTACCATTGACAGCTAAATCCTTTAGAGAGAAACATTCATTATCCTGCAAGACCTCTTCTAAGATATATTCGATGTTATCAATCTTCTGTAATCTTGTTTCCTGATCCATGTCTGCTTGTGC